>Ga0334722_10001370_pt1 | contig 30648 bp, 37 predicted proteins | sample C3_bottom_MG_FD_207210 | JGI IMG/M metagenome (GOLD analysis project Ga0334722, IMG submission 207210) | Sediment microbial communities from Yellowstone Lake, YNP, Wyoming, USA - C3_bottom | ecosystem: Environmental > Aquatic > Freshwater > Lake > Sediment | place: USA: Wyoming | collected... | reverse complement strand
CTCCGTGCGCCGGGTCTGCAGAGCTTCCTCATCGTCACCCCGACGGCCGGGACGAGCCCTGATACGCTTCTCGAGCGGCTGTCGATCCCGGGCTCCGAGGTGCTCCTCAAGGCCGACGTGATCGCCAGTGACCGGAAGCTCATGGCCCGCGTCTACGACGCCCCGATCGGGCTGATGGTCGCGATCGCCTTCGTCGTCGGCGTCCTTGTCGTCGGTCTCGTCATCTACACCGCGACGATCGAGCGGCGGCGCGAGTACGGCGCGCTCAAGGCGATCGGTGCCCGCAACCGAACGCTCTATCGGGTGGTGACGACGCAGGCGCTCATCGCCGCGGCCGCGGGAGCTCTGGTCGGGGTCGGTCTGGCCTACGGAGCGGGGGCGGGCCTGATGGCCTGGCGACCGCAGTTCCGGGTCGAGATCGAGCCCGCGGCAGTCGGCGTCGTCCTGGCGAGCAGCCTGCTGATGGCGCTGCTCGCCGCCCTGATCCCGGCCCGGTCGGTCGCCCTCCTCGAGCCCGCGGAGGTCTTCCGCGGATGAGCGCGACGTTCCTCCTGGCCCGGCGCAACCTCGCCCGCAACCGGGTCCGGCTCCTGGTGTCGGTCGGTGGCGTCGCCCTCGCCCTCTCGCTGACCCTCGCCCTCGACGCCGTCTACGCCGGCGTGGCGAACCAGCTGACCACGTACGTCGATCGGGCCGGAGCGGATGTCTGGGTCGCCCAGGCCGGTGTGCGGAACCTGCACATGGTCGCCTCGTGGTTGCCCGAATCGGTGACCGAGGAGGTTCGAGCCGTCGCCGGCGTCGCCGACGCGACGCCGATCCTCTACTCGACCGACACCATCGCGGCGCGCGCGGAGCGGGCCGTCGCCTACGTCATCGGCCTGCCCGCCGAGGCGCCGATGGGCGGGCCGTGGGACGTCGTCGAGGGGTCGAGCCGCGTCGGTCCGGGGGAGATCATCGTCGACCGGGGGTTCGCCAGGAAGGCCCGCGTCTCGATCGGCGACACGGTCACCGTGCTCGGCGGCGAGGCGCGCATCGTGGGCCTGTCCCAGGGCACGGCGAGCCTCGTCAACTCGGTCGCCTTCGTGTCGTTCGATGACTTCCAGGCGATGCGGGGCGGAACGCCGGTGGTGAGCTTCGTCCTCGTCAAGGTCGCCGAGGCTGCGTCGCCCGAGGCCGTGGCGGCCGCGATCGAGCGAGGGGTCCCGGACGTGACCGCGCAGACCAGGGTGGACTTCTCGACCCAGGAGCGAAGGCTCGTGATGGACATGAGCGCCGACGTCATCTCGATCATGAACGCCGTCGGATTCGTCGTCGGTCTCGCGGTGGTCGCACTCACCGTCTACGTCCAGACCCTCGCCCGGCGCCGCGAGTACGGGGTCCTCAAGGCGCTGGGCGCCCGCAACCGCGTGCTCTACAGGGTCGTGCTGGTCCAGGCCGTCCTGAGCGTCGCCGTCGGCTTCCTGGTGGCCCTCGCCTTCACCGGCCTGCTGGCCTTCGCCGTGTCGCGCGCGGGCCTCGATCTCGAGCTGTCGATCGGCGCCGCGTCGCTGGCCAAGGTGGGGCTGTTCGCGGCGGTCATCGCCGGGCTTGCGGCGGTCCTGCCGATCCGGCAGGTCTCAGGCGTGGACCCAGCGATCGTCTTTCGCAGAGGAGCCGCAGCATGACCGCTCTCACCCTCGATGTTCGCGGGGTCACGAAGCGCTTCGGCGATGGCGACACCGCCGTCCTGGCAGTCCGCGGGGTCAGCCTCGCGGTGGAGTCCGGCGAGGTCGTCCTGATCATGGGCCCGTCTGGCTCGGGCAAGACCACCCTGCTGTCGATGATGGGGGCCCTTCTCCGACCGACCGGGGGCGCGATCCACCTCGATGGAACGGAGATCAGCGCCCTTTCGGAGGGGCGTCTCCCGGACATCCGGCTCCGCCAGTTCGGGTTCATCTTCCAGGACTTCAACCTGCTGTCGGCGTTGTCCGTCCTCGAGAACGTGGCGATCGTGGCCGAGCTGGGGGGCCTCAGGCGGCGAGCGGCACGCGACAAGGCGACGGCGCTGCTGACCGAGCTGGGCCTCGGCGCGCGGCTCGACTTCCTGCCCGAGAAGCTGTCCGGCGGCGAGAAGCAGCGCGTGGCCATCGCGCGGGCACTGATCAACGACCCGGCGCTGATCCTGGCCGACGAACCGACCGCCAACCTGGACTCGAAGATCGGTCGCGAGATCATGCGGCTCCTGCGGGGGATCGCCAAGGAGCAGGGCCGGAGCGTCGTGATCGTCAGCCACGACCAGCGCATCCGCGACATCGCGGACCGGGTCCTGTGGCTCGAGGACGGCGCCTTCCGGGACATCGTCACGATGGCCACCGATCCCGTCTGCGGCATGGCAGTCGAGCGCGAGCTCGCCGTCAGCGCGGAGCGCGATGGCATTGCGTACCACTTCTGTTCACGCGGCTGCCGCGCCGAGTTCCTGGGCACGATGCCCGACGCAGCGGGCGAGGCGGCCGGAAAACCGTAATACTACTGGTGTGTCGTAGGTCGCGGTGCCCCTGGGCCAGCAGCCCGACGGCGCCCGACGAGCTTGCCGCCGTTCGCGGCCGATCCGAGACGACCCGGAGCCAGCGAGGAGACGTGGGCAACAGGGCAGCACGACGAAGAGCAGCCGCTGCGGACAGGCGCACGAAGGATCGATCGAGACCGATGCCCGCGAACGCCCAGGCCGCGTTCGAGGCCGTCGAGCCGGAGGCGCTGGTCGTCAGCCACTGGTTCGACTCCGGCGAGGGCGAAGAGCCGTACTCGGCGACCGTCCGCTTGACCGGACGGCGCGCGGGGAACCACGGGATGCCCAAGCCGCAAGACTCCTTCGTCCTGGAGGACCGGATCGACGGCATCGTGCCCGGCAGTGGGCCCCTGTCGGTCACCTCATGGGTGTATGGGCGTCAGCCGGGCGAATGGACCGTCAGCGCCGAGCTGCTCCGGCCCCGAGGTGGTGCCGGACACGGCAGGCGCATCACCAGCGAACCGATCCGTCCCGCTGCCTGGTCGTTGCGCCGATGGGCGCTCTCGACCGGCTCCGACGGCACGGTGAAGACCCGCTGGGCGATGCTGGCGCCCCTCACCCGGATGCCCGGGGTCATCCCCGGGATCTGGCCTGTCCTGGTCGTCCTCGGGGCCCTCGTCGCCCTGGTCACGCAGGCCGCCATCCTGGCCCATGAGAACGTGGCGGTCGGTCAGTCCCTGGTCGTGTCCCTGCTCGCGCTGGGGTTCGGCACGACCGGGGCGAAGCTGTGGAACGCGGTCCTGCACCCGGGCCCGTGGCGGCAGTGGATCCAGGGTTGGTCCGTCGACGGCTTCCTCTTCGTCGCTCCCATAGTGGCGGTCGCCGCACTTCTCGCATTCGACCTGCCGATCGGCGCGTTTCTCGACGCCAGCACCCCCGGCCTGTTCTTCGGGGTCGCGATCGGGCGCCTCGGGTGTTTCTTCGCCGGGTGCTGCGCCGGACGCTGCACCAGCTCGCGATGGGGCGTGTGGTCCTCCGATCGCCGGATCGGTGCGCGTCGCGTCCCGGCCCAGCTCATCGAGTCCCTGGCGGGCCTGCTCCTCGGTGTCGCGAGTGCGCTGCTGGTCCTCGGTCATGTGACCGGCGTGGACGGTGTGATCTTCGCGGCCGCGTTCGGCGCCTACCTCGTCGTCCGGCAGATGCTCCTTCGGCTGCGGGCGGAGCGACGTGAATACTCCTGGCGGCGGAGCGATGCCGTCACGGCGGAGCGGGCGTAGCCGCCACAGGTTCGTAGGCTCACGAACCCCGCCTGATGGGCCTCGGGTCCCGCCTGAACGGTCCACTCGGCCCATGTGACGCCGTCGTCCGCCGTCGAGCATCAGCGCGACCGCCACCGTAACGGTCCCCCCGTGGCGATGGCTCGGCGCGCCCTTCAGGAGTCACGATCGATGACGAAGCATCACACCGCCGGCCGTCGGCCCATCAGCGCCCCTGACCAGCCCGCTCGGGTCGGCTGGAGTATCGATCGACGGATACGGGCCGCGGCGTTCGGGATCGTCGTCGTGGCCGTCATCGGCATCGGCGTCGTCCTCGCCGCGGGCGACCTCCTCGGCCAGCGGGGGACGGCGACGACCGCCGACGCCATCCCGGTGCAGATGAGCATGGCCGGCTTCGACCCTGGCGTCATCCATGCCAAGCCCGGCCAGACGCTGACGATCGACTTCTGGACGACGGATGCGGCGCCCCACCTGCAGGGTGGCGTCCACACCTGGATCTCGCCCGACCTCGGGCTGAACGTGCAGCTGCCGGCCGAGTCGCGGAAGCAGTTCACGTTCACGGCCCCGGCCACGCCCGGCGACTACGACTTCTGGTGCGACACCTGCTGCGGCGGTAAGGCCTCGCCGACGATGCACGGCACGCTCCACGTCGAGGCGTAGGGATGGCGGAGAAGGCTCCCCCCTGCCACGACCCGGCGGCCGCCCCTGTCGATGCGGGGCGGGCTGCCCGGCCCATCGCGGCCTCGCGCCTCCTGTTCGGCCTGCCGCGACCAGCCCTATTCCTCGTATCAGGGCTCGCGACCGTGGCGCTTGCGGCGACGGCGACGATCGTCGCGATCCCCTTCGACGGCGCCGCGTTCGGCGGCCTGACCGTGCCGGTCGTGCTGGTGTCCGGGTTCGCCGACGGCCTGAACCCCTGCGCCTTCGCCCTGCTCGTCCTCTTCGCGACCTACACGCTCGCGCTGGTCAACGCGGTCACGTCCGACGGCCGTCCGACCCTCGAGGCGCGGCGCCGGCTCCTCGGCGCGGGCTCCATCTACGTCGGCGCGGTCTTCATCACGTACTTCATCATCGGTCTCGGGCTGCTGAGCTTCCTCGGCTGGCTGGGACGCGATCACCTCGTGACGCGGATCGCCGCGATCCTCGCGCTCATCATGGCCGTCTGGATGCTCAAGGACGTCTTCCTCCCCAGCTGGGGACCGTCGATGGCTGCACCACACGCGACCCACGGGTGGATGCACCGGGCGATGGAGCGCGGCGGCCTGGCCGGGATGCTCATCGCCGGAGTTCTGGTCGGGATCTGCACCGTGCCCTGCTCGGGCGCCATCTACCTCGATATCGTCGCCGTCCTGCACGCATCGGGTGGGGGCGTCACCGGCCTGGCGCTCCTGGCGTTCTACAACCTCGCCTACATCGCGCCGCTCGTCGCGCTCCTCCTGGCCGTCAGCGATCGGCGCGTCCTGGGCCGGCTGGGGCGTTGGAACCGGGCGAACAGCCCGTGGGTGAAGGCCGGTCTCGCGGTCGCTGTCGTCGCGATGAGCCTTGGGCTTCTACTGACGCTCTGATCACCGGATCGTGGGGAGGTCCAGGCGTTCGCTCCCGCGACCGACGCATCCGCCTGATCGGCGCGCAGGGAGGGCGCTCGTCGGTCCAATGCGTAACGGCCGGACCCGTCGTCGCCGTCGCTTTGGCCATCTCCCGTTTCTTGAAGACATACCGGCTTCGCAGCGCCAGCGAGTGACGTCGAAGCCTGATGGGGGGCAACCTCGGGGGCCGACTGTTGACAGAGGATGACGGATACGGTACATCAGATACATAAACGAAGCGAAGGAGCCATCATGGACCCCCACGGATGACCCGACCGATCACCTTCATCGACCTGGGGGTCGGAGGCATGACCTGCGACGACTGCGTCGTCCATGTCACCGAGGCGCTCGAGTCGGTGCCCGGCGTCGAGCGCGCCACCGTCCATCTCGAGTCGCGCAGCGCGGTCGTCGAAGCGAGCCCCGACGTGTCCGCCGCCGCCCTGGCCGGCGCCGTCCGGGCGACCGGCCAGTACAACGCGTTCGAGCGCGGCCGCCGCCCGGCCTCTGATGGCTGATTCGTTCGACCTCCTGATCCTCGGGTCGGGGTCCACCGCGTTCGCCGCCGCGATCAAGGCCTCCGAGCTCGGGGCGCGCGTCGCGATGGTCGAGCGCCGGACGCTCGGCGGGACGTGCGCGAACCGCGGCTGCCTGCCGTCGAAGAACCTCATCGAGGCCGCCCGGATCGTCCACGACGCGGCCCATCCGCGCTACGCGGGCCTTGCCCCCACCGACCTCCCGGTGGACTTCGCGGCGCTCATCGCCCAGAAGGACGGCGTCGTGCGCGAGTATCGGGCGAAGAAGTACGCCAGCGTGGCGGACGGCCTGACCGACCTCGAGCTGATCGACGGCGACGCGACGTTCGCCGATCCGCACACCGTCCTCGTGGGCGACCGCCGGGTGGCGGGCGACCGCGTCCTCGTCGCCACCGGCAGTCGCCCGACGATCCCGCTCATCCCGGGCCTCGATACGGTCCCGTATCTGACCAGCGACATGCTCGATGCGGACGAAGCCGGCCGGCTCACCGAGCTGCCCGAGTCGCTCGTCGTCCTCGGCGGCGGCTACGTCGCGGTCGAGCTCGCCCAGATGTTCAGCCGGCTCGGCAGCCGGGTGACCATGATCGCCCGCTCGGGGCTCCTCTCGGGGTACGAACCCGACCTGGGTCGGACCCTCGGCGAGGTCTTCGTCGCCGAAGGGATCGACGTCCTCAGCGGGGCCCGGGTCGAGCGCGTCAGCGCTGCCGAGCGCGGGGTCGCGCTCGCGGTCGAGCTCCCGGGCGCCGGCCGGATCGTCCGGGCAGAGCGGTTGCTCGTGGCCACGGGCCGGACGCCGAACACCGAGAGGCTCGGGCTCGACCGGGCCGGTGTTGCGCTAGATCCCGATGGGTTCGTCGTGGTCGACGCCGAGCTGCGGACGAGCCAGCCGCACGTCTGGGCGGCGGGCGACGTCATCGGCCGTCAGCACGGCTCGCAGATGGCCACGCCGGTCGGCGCGCGGCAGGGCCGGATCGTCGCCGAGAACGCCTTCGCCGACGCGAGGCGGCGGTTCGATGGGACGGTCATCCCCCGGGCGATCTTCACCGACCCGCCGATCGCGGTCGTCGGCGAGACCGAGGCCCAGGTCCGCGCTCGCCGCTACCCGGCGGTCGCGACGGCGACCCCGCTCGCGTACGTCCCGCGCGCGGGCGCGGTCCATAAGACGACCGGTTTCGTGAAGTTCATCGCCTCCTCGATCGACGAACGCGTGCTGGGCGTCCACGTCATCGGCGAGTCGGCGCCGGAGATCATCCACGAGGCGGCCATGGCGATGCACTTCAAGGCGACGCTGGCCGATTTCATCGACCTCATCCACGTCTATCCGACGATGAGCGAGGCGCTCAAGATCGGCGCCCAGGCCTTCAGCCGGGACGTCACGAAGCTCTCGTGCTGCGCCGAATGAACGGACCTCGTCACGTCGAGAGCCGCGTGCTCGCGACCATCCCGGGCCCGGAGGCGAGTCTGCGGGCAGTCGCGTTCGCCCTCCTGCTCGCACACCGGATCCCGGTCAGCGCTGCCGACATCGCGGCCGCGGCCGGCGTCGACGATATCGGCGGGGCACTGGACGCGCTCGCCGGAGCGGGCTGGCTCGATCGCGACGCGGGAGGCCGGGTCACCGGCGCGGCCGGCCTCAGCCTCGACCACGGGCCGCACGTGCTGATGATCGCCGGGCATGGGTTCCGAACGTGGTGCGCCTACGACGCGCTCGGGATCTCCGGCGTCCTGGGGGCGGACGCCACCATCGAGACGAGCTGCGGACTGTGCGATGCGCCGATCGCCATGTCGATACTCTCCGGTCGCCCGCCCGCCTCCCGGCCCGCCCGCCTCTGGCTCGCCGCGGGAGGCACGGACCTGCGCACGGACTTCTGCGCACCGACCGTGCTCCTCTGTTCCCCTGCGCATGCGGAGGCGTGGGCGACCGAGCACGATGACCAGGGCGCGATCCTCGGGTTGCGCGCGGCGGCGTCCAGGGGCGCACGCGAATGGACGGAGTGTGCGCGGACCGCGGTCGCTCTCGGCGCATGGGTGGGGCCTGTCCGATGACGAGCAACCTGCCGGTCGCGGCCCGCCGGGCCGACGAACTCGACCGCCCGGAGGTCCTCGCGACCTTCTTCCAGGGACTCTCCGACCCGACGCGGGTGCGGATCCTCGAGCTCCTCGCCCAGCGACCCCGCACCGTGACCGATCTCGTCGAGGCGATCGGCCTCGCCCAGGGTCGGGTCTCGAGCCATCTCTCCTGCCTGCGCTGGTGCGGCTACGTCGAGGCGCGCGTGGAGGGGCGATACAACCGCTACCGGCTCGTGGACGAGCGCGTGCGCGAGATCCTCCACCTCGGCGAGGCGATCGTGCGCGACAACGCCGACCGACTCACCTCGTGTCTGGTCCTCGGGACCGAGGCGAGCGACGAGGGGGCGGACCGCCGACGATGAAGCTGGGCGCCGATACTGTCGGCATCGGCGCCGTGCTCGCCGTCGGGATCTCTGTCACGGGACGCGATCCTTGGCGTGCTCGGGAGTGTCGCCGTCTGCGGACGGAGAACCTCCCGGACCCAGGCCGCCTCCACCAGCGGCGGGACTGGTCAACCCGTCGGCGACCTGGGGGAGCGACCGACACCGGTTTCGATTCGGTAAAGCACCGCGCGCGGGGCGCGCCCGGGGACGGGCCCCGCCGATGGTGCCCGCCAGATCAGTGGTGACCGTGGTCCTGGTGGCTGCCGGCCGGATGGCCGTAGCGGTGGGGATCCTTGACGAACGTGTCGTGGCAGGCGTGGCTGCAGAAGTAGAACGTTCGGCCCTCGTGCTCTTCCGTCGCGGCCGCGTCCTCGGGGCGGATCTCCATGCCGCAGACGGGGTCCTTCACCTTGTCGGCCATGGTCGGCAACCTCCTAGGGTGAGTTGATCGGTCACTCCGGTGAGCCGGCCGATGGCCGGCCTCCGGATCCATGCTCGGTCCGCGCTCGTCCCGGCGCGCGTGCTCCTGATGAGCCTTGCAGGGCCGTCGCCGCCGCGCCGGTCGCCAGCGCCATGCCGGCGCCGAAGAGCGGCCAGCCCGTCCAGGCCGAGTCATCGCCCGCCAAGACCCGGTTCGAGTCGACGAGGAAGCTGAGGACGACCAGCCCCCCGCCGGCGAGTGCGGCCAGCGCGCGCAGCGGCGCGACGATGATCGCTCGGCCGGCGCGCAGCCGTCGTGCGGCGGCGAGGCCGAACGCGACGAGCGCGGCGCTCACGACGAGCGGCACCCAGACCGGCGCGACCCAGGGGACCGGGACGAGGAAGAGGATGTCCCACGCCGTGATGGAGGACGGCCAGCCGACCACGATGCTGAGCGCGGCGTAGTAGACGATGTCCCAGGCACCGAAGGTGACGGCCGTCCAGGCCAGGCGCTCGAGCGCTCCTCGCCCGGCCAGCCAGCCGACCGCGGCGATCATGATGAGCGTGGCCAGCTCGCGGGCGAGCTCGACACCCTCGAAGGCGCCGAACGCCGCGGCGTCGTGGACCGGGACGAGCTCGGAAGGGTCGAGGCCGAGGGCGGCGCGCAGGTAGACGACGACGGCGGCCTCGAGGAAGCCCATGGCGATGCCATAGGCGAGGACGATAACGGCCGTCGACCGGAACGTGCCGTCGGCCCTGTCACCCGGCGCCATACCGCCGGATCCCTTCGAGCTTCGTGCGCTTGAGGAAGAGCGCGTTCACGGCCACGAGGAACGAGCTGCCGGCCATGCTGATGGCGGCGATCTCCGGCCGGAGGATGAGCCCGAACGCCGGGTAGAAGAGACCCATCGCGATGGGGAAGGCGACCGTGTTGTAGCCGACCGCCCAGAAGAGGTTCTGGCGCATCTTGCGGACCGTGGCCCGGCTGAGCGCGATGGCGCCGAGGACGTCGACCGGGTCGCTCTTCATGAGCACGACGTCGGCCGTCTCGACCGCGACGTCGGTGCCGGCTCCGATCGCGATCCCGACGTCCGCCTGGGCGAGCGCCGGAGCATCGTTGATCCCGTCGCCGACCATGGCCACGAGCTTGCCGCTCGACTGGAGCTCCTTGACCTTGTCGGCCTTCTGTCCCGGTAGGACCTCCGCAAAGACCGTGTCGAGGCCGAGCTCGGCGGCGATCCGCTCGGCGGTCGCCCGGTTGTCGCCGGTGAGCATCGCCACCTGGATGCCGAGGTTGTGCAGGCGATCGATCGTCTCCTTCGCGCTGGGGCGGACCGCGTCGGCGATGGCGATGAGCCCCGCGGCCTCGCCGTCGACCGCGACCCGGACGACGGTCTGACCCGCGCCCTCCAGCTCGCCGGCCCGCTGGTGGAGGCCGTCGAACGAGATCCCGCGGTCGCCCATAAGCTTCGCGTTCCCGACGAGGACCGTCCGGCCGTCGACCGTCGCCTCGAGCCCGTGGCCCGGGACAGCGTCGAAGTCGGTCGCGTCCACGAGCACGAGCTTGCGCTCCTTCGCCGCGTCGACGACCGCCTGGGCGAGCGGATGCTCGCTGGAGGCCTCGGCGGCCGCGGCCAGCCGGAGCAGCTCGTCTTCGCCGACGGGATTTGCGCTCGCCACGACGTCGACCACGCGCGGCTGGCCGACCGTCAGTGTGCCGGTCTTGTCGAAGATCACGGCACCTACCTTCGAGGCCTGCTCGAGGGCCGTCGCGTTCTTGAAGAGGATCCCGTTCAGGGCGCCCAGGCCGGTCCCCACCATGATCGCGGTCGGCGTGGCCAGTCCCAGGGCGTCGGGGCAGGCGATGATGACGACGGTGATCGCGAGTGTGAGGGCGAACACGAAGGTCGACCCGCCGATGGTGAGCCAGCCGAAGAACGTCAGGAGGCCGAGGATGACGGCCGCCGCGACGAGCCACTGGGCCGCCCGGTCGGCGAGGCGTTGGGCCGGGGCCCTGGAGTTCTGGGCCAGCTGGACGAGCTTGACGATCTGGGCGAGCGCGGTGTCGGCGCCGACCTTCGTGGCCCGGAAACGGAACGTGCCGGTCCTGTTGATCGTGGCGCCGATGACGTTCGAGCCGACGCTCTTCTCGAGCGGCACACTCTCGCCGGTGATCATCGACTCGTCGAGCGCCGAGCTGCCCTCGGTGACGATGCCGTCGACCGGGACCTTGTCGCCCGGCCGGATGAGCACGATGTCGTCGATGACGACCTCCGAGGTCGGGACTTCGACCGGCTCGCCTTCCCGGATCACCGTCGCCGTCGGCGGCGTCAGGTCGAGCAGCGCCCTGATCGCGTCGGACGCGCCCGCCCGCGCGCGCATCTCCAGCCAGTGGCCGAAGAGCACGAACGTGAGCAGGACGACCGCCGCCTCGTAGAAGACCTCGCCGGCGAAGACGAACGTCGCGGCGACGCTGAACAGGTAGCCCGAGCCGACCGAGAGCGCGACGAGCACCGACATGTCGAGCGTCCGGTTGCGGAGTGCCCGGTACGCGCCGACGAAGAACATCTTGCCGCTCCAGGCGACGGCCGGCGTGGCCAGGAGGAAGGCCAGGATGTTCGCGTCGACCCCGAACGGCGTCCCGAGGCGGATGTCGAAGACCTCGGTGGCCAGCGGCGAGTAGAGGAAGATGGGGATCGCCAGGATGAACGCGACGATGAACCGGTTCCGCATGTCGCGGACCATCTCGTCCATGGTCATCCCGCCGCCGTGGCCCATCGCGTGGGCCATCTGGGCCATCTCGGCCGCGACCGGCGCGACAGCGCCGGGCATCGCCATGGCGTGGCCGGCGTGCCCGGCCTCCGGCGCGTGAACGGCCCCGTGGGGGACCGTGCTGCCGATGACGGCGGGCCGCTCGTCACCGCAGAGGTGGCAAGGGACCATCTCCCCGCCGCAGGAGCAGCCGAACCGTTCGATGAGCGCCCGGACGTCGTCGGCGCTCAGTGCGGCCTCGTCGTAGTGGACGGTCACGGTCTGCGAGACCGGGTTCGCCTCGGCGTCCGAGACGCCACGCTGCCGCCGCAGGAATTCCCCGAGGGCGGCCGCGCTGCTGGCGCGCAGGAGGCCCCCCGCCTCAAAGACTCCGTCGGTCACGGCTTGCTCCGTTCGTGATGGGTAGGTCCCATTGTCGGGCCACTGAGAAGGCCCAGCCCGGACGGCTCCCGCCCGACTCAGGCGCACGTTCTTACCTTCCCCTCAGCCCGCTCTCAGGTTTCGCCACGAGAGTCGACGCCAACGAAACACCAACCAGTACGTCGAGGTGGTCAATGACACGAACCCTCCGACTCGCGCTCGCGACGGTCGCCCTCCTGGCCCTGTTCGTCGGGGCCAGCCCAGTCGCCGCAGCGGGCGACGGGGCCGACTTCGGTGCCTGCGTCGCGCATCACGCGACGACCGAGGGTGGCTTCACCGGCGATCACAACCCGGGCATGCACCGCGGCTTCGCCGGCTGGCCGGGCCACTGAGGCCACGAGCGCTTCCATCGCCTTGCTCCCACGGGCCGGTCGGTCGCTCGTCCCGGGCGACCGACCGCAGGCCCTTCCCTCCGGTCCGGTCCCTTCCCCGGCCGGGCGCAGCGGCGGGGCCGGCGCTGCCGGCCCCGCCGTCTTCGGGTCCGGGCCCGCATGAGCGACCCGGGACGTCGGCAATGGCAACGGCGAGGTAGATTGAGACGATGATGACCTTGGGGAGTGGATCTTTCGGCGGTTGGCTGATGATCCTTGGGCCCATCGCGATCGTCGTCGGGGTCGTCCTGCTCGCGCTCTGGGCGGTCCGGATGCTGGGCGGGGGCGCCGAGGACGATGCGCTCCGCCAGCTCCGTGTCCGGTTCGCGCGGGGCGAGATCGAGGCGCCGCAGTTCGAGGAGATGCGCCGGGCCCTCGAGGCCACGGGCGGACCGCGAACGGGTCGGGGCGCGCTCGGCGTCGTCGGACTCGTCCTCGTCGTCGGGGCCGTCCTCCTCGGCTTTGCCGCCGGCTGGGGTGGCACGACCTGGCCGGGCCCGGGCGGGATGATGGACCCGGGCGGGATGATGGGCCCGGGCGGGATGATGGGCCCGGGCGGGATGATGGGCAGGGGACCCGCCCCCACCGCTCCGGCGGGAACCTCCGTTCGCATGGCCGGGTCGCGGTTCGAGCCGGTCATGCTGACGGTGGCTCCGGGAGCGACCGTGCGCTGGTTCAACGACGACGCCCTGCCACACACGGTCACGGCCTCGGACGGCTCGTGGGACTCGGGCAACCTCTCACCCGGAGGCTCCTACGAGCGTCGCTTCGACTCGCCCGGCACGTACGCGTACGTCTGTCGCTACCACCCGGGCATGACCGGCACGATCGAGGTTCGAGCGCCCTGACCGTTGGGGTCCCGCTGCAGGGCCAGCCGCAACTCCTCAGGTCGCGCCCAGCTGGCTCTCATCGCACGCTAAGGAGGCGGGAGTTCGATAGCCACGCACGCGACCGCCCAACGATGACCGCTGACGGTCAAGCACCACGGGGAAGGAGAGGTCCATGGTTGCCGACGGGGTCATCGTCCAGCGGCGATCCTGGCACAGGGCATGGGAGGCGCTCGACGAGCGGCTTGGCCTGAGCGGACTGGCGTATCCGGTCCCCGCCCACGCCAACGGCATCGGCTACATCCTGGGCGGGATCACGTTCTTCGGTTTCGTCATCCTCGCCGCCACGGGGATCTGGCTGGCGCAGTACTACCACCCCACGCCGGCCACGGCGCGCGAGAGCATCGTCTACATCATGAACGTGGCGCCCGTGGGCGACCTCATCCGGGGGGTCCACTTCTGGGTCGCCAACATCGTCATGGCGACCGTGCTGCTGCACATGGGCCGCGTTTTCGTGACCGGCTCCTACAAGCGGCCGCGGGAGGCGAACTGGCTGATCGGCCTCGGACTGCTGGCGATCACGCTCGGCCTGGTCTTCACCGGCACCGTCCTCAAGTGGGACCAGGAGGGCTTCGAGGCGCTCGGTCACAACGTGGAGATCGGCAACCTGCTGGGCGCCTTCGGATTCTGGTTCTCGCCGGAATTCACGCCGAGCCTGCCCATCGTGGGGCGGCTCTACATGGCCCACATCGTGATCCTGCCCGGCCTCGGCGTGCTCCTCCTGATCGCGCACTTCCTGCTCGTCAAGCACCACGGCATCTCGGCCCTCCCGGCCCAGGCAGACGCCGCGCTCGGCGGCGGTCCGACTCCCGCCAAGGGCGGCTCCACCTTCACCGCCCACCTCGTGCGCATGGCCGGCTTCGGGCTCCTGATGCTCGCCGTGGCGACGATCGTTTCGCTCGTCGTGCCGGCCGGTCTCGGGCCGCGCCCCATCCCCGGCTTGGAGGACACGAAGCCGCCGTGGATGTTCCTGCCCTTCTACCCCTTCGAGGACTGGTTCGGGCTGCCAGCGCTGCTGTGGGTCCCCGTGATCCTGTTCGGGGCCCTCGCCATCGTCCCGTTCGTCGATCGAAACCCCTACCGCTCACCGGCGCGTCGTCGGGTGTTCATCGCCCTCGGTGCGATCGTGGCCATCGCGGCCGTCGCGCTCGTGCTCTACGCGCTGGCCACGGTTCCCCAGGCGCACATCCAGGACGCGATGTGATGGTCGCCGTGCTGTTCCGGCTCATCCTGCTGGCGGTCGGCCTGGGTGTGGTCGAGATGGGGCTCGGGGGCACGCTCGTGGAGGGGTCGCTCGCGGGCTGGGCGCTCGTGCTCCTCGTCGGCCTTCCGCTCGTCGTGGCCGGCTCGGCCGGCTTCATGGTCCCGCTCCTGGGTGGGCCCCAGACGAAAGGCGGCTCCTTCGATGCGTAGGACGACGACGATGGCCATCTTCTTCGGCGTGGCGCTCTCGCTCATGGCGGCGCTCGCCGCGCTGGCCCACGAGGGCGAGGCCGGAAAGGAGTCGCTCGCGGTCGAGCCCTCAAGCGTCACGGCGGGCGATACCGTCGTCTTCGCCGGCAGCGGCCTCGAGCCGGACAGCGAGCGGGTCCTCGTCCTGGCCGGTCTGGACCTCGTCGTGGAGTTCGGCACTGTCACGACCGATGCCGAGGGGATGTTCCAGAAGGAACTGACCATCCCGAGCCATCTGCCCTCCGGGGCGTACGAGCTCAGGGCGATCGGCGACGAGACGCTGGTCGTGCAGCTCACCGTCACGGCGATCGCCGGTGGGGCAGGGGCGTCGCCGGCCGCGAACGACGCGAGCGAGACGGTCCTGCCGCGTGAGCGCACCTCGTTCGAGTTCGGCGCGATCCTCGCCTTCGTCGCCCTCACGGGCATCATGGGCGGGCTGCTCGTCTGGCGCGCGGAGCGGTTCCGGGGCCCGGCCCGCGCTTGACGCCCCGACCGCCGGGCCGGCTGCCGCGTGCCCTGTTCGCGGCGGCGACGGTGCTCGCGCTCCTGGGTGGCACGGTCCTCGTGCTCCTGTCGCCGCCCGTCGTCCACCTGGGGCTGGACTACGCCGGCTCGGCTGCCCGGCTCGGGGTCAGCTCCGACGAGGCGTATCGGCTCTCGGATCGCGCGATCCGAGAGCTCCTGGTCGGCCCGGGCACCTTCGCGTTCTCGATGGGCGAGGGCGGGCCGCGCTTCCTCGACGCGGCGGAGGCGTCACACCTGCGCGACGTTCGGGTCGTGCTGTTCGGCCTGCTGCTGATCCTGGGGGCGGCGGGAGCGGTCCTCGTGGCGGGGTTCGTCCGGGCCCGTCGGTCGGCCTGGTTCTGGGCGGCCGTCCGCACCGGGGCGGCGATCGTCGTGGCGGGCTTCCTGGCGATCGGAGCGGTGCTCGTCGTCGCCTTCGACGCCGCCTTCACGCTCTTCCATCTCGTCTTCTTCCCGGGCGGCAACTGGAGCTTCGACCCCACGCGGCAGCGCATGGTGCAGCTCTATCCGACGCCCTTCTGGGAGTACGCCGCGGCCTCGCTCGCCGCGTTGAGCGTGGCAGCCGGGCTGGCGGTGCTGTGGGTCGCCGGCCGCCGATTCCGGCTGGCTCGGCAACAGGGCCCGCCTGATCTCTAAGGCAGCTCTCAGGTAGCCCTCACTACCGGCTCACCCGCGGCTCCCAGGCTGCCGGCATCATGCTGGAACGATCCCGCGGATGAACCTGCCGATCGTCGCGGGCGAGCGCGCTGCCGCCGTCAGGCACGCCCAGCGCGCCACCGGCCAGACGGCCGCCCTCGCCACGATGATCGCGAGCGGCCGGCCCTTCACCGACGTCGCGCAGCAGGTTCTCGCCGCTCGTGGGTCGCTGGACTCGCTGCTCGTTCGCCTGGTCGAACTGGAGCTTCGCGACTGCCTTCCCGGCCGGGAAGTGCGCGACGAGGTGGATGAGCTGCTGCGGACGGCACTCGGACGCACATCGTCCGGCCGCGCGGCGCGGCACCGCCCCGCGACGCGGTCGCGCCAGGACCGGTCGTCGGTGACCCGGCTCCCGACCCACGACATCGAAGAGAGGACATTCCGATGAATCGTCGATCTCGGACCACTCGCTTCGCCGGCCAGCATCCGCCCGGGCATCGCACGGCGCCGCCGCCGGAGCGTCGACCGATCACCTCGACGCTACCCCGTCCGCTCCGGCTGGTCGCCTTCGCGGCGATCGTCGTCCTCGTCGGTGGGGTGGCCATCTGGCTGGTCTCGAGCCGCCTTCAGGGGCCTGCGCCGACCGACGCGATGGCCGTCCAGGTTCACGCCAGCATGGGTGGCTTCGAGCCCGGCGCGCTGACGGTCAAGGCCGGCCAGGCGGTTCGCGTCGAGTTCTCCAGCATGGACACGGCCTTCCACAGCGACGGCGGCGGGTGGCACCAGCTCGCCATCGACGACCTCGGCATCGACTGGAAGGTCGGCCCGGAGAGCGGCGAGGTGTTCGAGTTCACGGCCCCGGCCAAGCCCGGAACGTACGGCTTCTACTGCGACATCTGCTGCGGCGGCAAGGAGAACCCGTCGATGCAGGGCGTGCTCACGGTCACGGCCTGATGCGCGCGGCGACCGGCGCCCCCGTCGCGCGTCCGCGCCTGCTCCTGGTCATCGCCGGGGCGGTCGTGGCGGCCTCGGCCGCCGCGGTCCTCCTCGTCGCGCCACGCGCGGCCGACCACCAGGCGCTCTCCGACCTGAGCGTGCCCGCGATCGTCGCGGCGGGCGTCCTCGACGGTTTCAACCCCTGCGCCTTCGGGGTCCTGATCCTCTTCGCCACGTTCGCTCTGGGCCTCGCGGCGCGCCAGTCATTGGCGACCAGTGGCACGGCGCCCGACGTCGGAGGCGCGAGCCGGACCGTCCTCGGACTCGGTGCCTTCTTCGTGCTGGGCGTCCTGGTCACGTACTTCCTGCTCGGCCTGGGCCTGCTGACGGTGCTCGCCTCTCTCACCGACTTCGGCGGCAATCACCTGCCGAGCCGGATCGCCGCCCTCGTCGCGATCGGCCTGGGACTGTGGATGGTCCGCGACCTGCTCCTTCCGGACGCCGGCTGGAAGCTGGAGGCACCCCACGCGCTCCACGGCCGGATGCGCGACTGGGCGCGCGTGGGCTCGCCCACCGCACTGTTCGGCGGCGGCGTTCTGATCGGCCTCTGCACGGTGCCCTGCAGCGGCGCCGTCTACCTCGGCGTCGTGGCCCTCCTCGGCGCGAGCGGGACGGTGGCGGCGGGCCTGGGCGGCCTGGTCCTCTACAACCTCGCCTATATCGCCCCGCTCGTCGTGCTCCTCGTCCTCGCCAGCCGGCCCGGCCTGATCCGGGTCATCAACCGCTGGCACCTCGAGCACGCCGGTGGGACGAAGCTGCTGCTGGCGATCGTCGTGCTGGTGCTCGGGTTCGCGATCCTGTTGACCGTGTAGCCGGCGCCGTCGCGGGCGGGGAGCGTTCTCAGCCGGGCGTTAGCCGGTCCTCATCGGGGACTCAGGTCCGTCCGCTGGACTCGCCTCATGCCGGACCTGCTCGTGTCGCTGCTCCTCGTCGCCGCCATCCTGCTCGTCGCCGACCTGCTCTTCGCGGGCGGCGCGATGACGATGACCGGCATGTCCGCGATGGCGTCCGCCGTGGCCCATCCGCTGGCCGCCGGGGCGCTCGTCGTGCTCGTGGTCGTGCTCGTGTTGGCCCTCGGGGGCTCGGGGTAGCCATGCTGGAGCAGGCGGTGCGGGCGCGGCTCGAACCCACGGGCCAGCAGGTCGTCGAGGTGACCGTTCACACCGGTTACCGGCCGAGCGCGATCCTCGCCAGGGCCGGCCTGCCGCTGCGGATCGTCTTCCGGCGAGAGGACGACGACGCCTGCTCGGAGCGCGTCGTCTTCTCCGCACCGCGGCTCGAACGCCGCCTCGCCCCGACCGGGACGACGACGATCGACCTCCCCGCGCAGCCACCCGGCGAGATCCGGTTCACCTGCGGGATGGGCCGCTATCGTGGCCACATCGAGCTGCTCGACGAGCGTCGGTCGCCGATCCTGGGCCGGTTCCGGGATCGGCTGACCCGCCTCGAGGCGCCGCTCGGAACAGCGCTCGTCCTCTGGATCTGCTCGCTCCCGTTCATCGCCCTGCTGGCGGTGATCGCCCTCGACGCCACCGCCGCCGTCGCAGCCGCCGCCACGGCCCTCATCGCCTGGCTCGTCGGGTGCCTGTGGGCATCCCGGGGCTCGGCGCAGTCGACATAGGAGATCCTGGTGCCGTTCGTCATCGACATCGACCCGATCGCGTTCACGCTGGTCGGCATCCCGGTGCGCTGGTACGGGCTGATCCTCGTCGGCGCCGCCGCCGTCGGGATCTGGCTCGCGCAGCGCGAAGCGCGGCGCCGTGGAGTCGGCGACGAGATCGTCTCGGACGCCGTCATCTGGGTCGCTGTCGCCGCTCTGGTCGGAGGTCGCGCCCTCTACATCATCCAGAACGAGCTGGGCTCGATCGCGGCCGATCCGTTCCACGCGGTCATGATCTGGCAGGGCGGGCTCTCGTTCTACGGGGGGCTCCTCGCCGCGATAGGGGCGCTCCTCATCTTCGCCCGGCGCCGCCGGCTCCCGTTCCTCCTCGCGGCCGACGTGGCCGCGCCGGCGGCAGCGCTCGGCCAGGCCATCGGCCACTTCGGGTGCCTGATCAGCGGCGACTCGTACGGGACCGTCACCTCGCTCCCATGGGCGGTCATCTACCGCAACCCGGGGGCGATGGCCCCGCTCGGGGTGCCGCTCCATCCGACGCAGGTCTACGAGGCGATCGGGCTCGGCCTCCTGTTCGTCGCGCTCTGGCGCGGGCGGACGCGGCTGGCGCGGCTGGGAACGGGCGCCCTCGCCGGCGCCTATCTCGTCGGCCTGAGCGCGATCCGTTTCGGGCTCTTCTTCCTGCGCGATGAAGCCCCCGTGCTGCTGGGCTTGAAGACCGCCCAGTTGATCGGGCTCGGCATCGGCGCGCTCGGGCTGGCCATCCTCGCGGTGCTGGTTGCACGCCGGATCACCGATCGCAGATCCATCCTGGAGGTCGGACGACCATGAGCGAACACGCACACGGGATCCCCGTTTCGGCCGTCCCGCCGAACGACGGGCTGGAAGTCGGGACTGCCCATCGGCGCGAGATCGGTTGGCTTCGGGCGCGCCTGCGGCGCCTGCCGCGCTGGCTGCTGCCCGGGTTGGCGGCCGGGCTCGTGGTGACCGGGCTCGTCGTTGCCGGCGTCCTCTCGCCCTCCGCCGTGCTCTACATCGGCCTGTTCGGCGGCATGCTCCTGATGCACGTGGGTGGGCACGGGGGTCATGGCGGTCACGGCGGTCATGCCTCTCGCGAAGAGGATCTCAGCCAGCCCTCACCCGGCTCTCAGCCTGGTCGATCACGCTCGGCAGGCGGGCTCGACGACCGAGCTGCAGACGATCCGAACGGAAGCGAGACACACGACCATGACCAGCGCAACGCACACTCGTGCCATTGATGGCCCCGCAGCGGTTCTGGATACGGCGACGATGACGCCCATCTCGTCGCCGGCGATCGACCGCCGGGCCGAGTACCGGGCGCTCATGCGCAAGTGGTGGTTCGGCGCCGCGGTCGGTGTCCCGACCATGGTGCTGTCGTACCCGTGGCTCGTGCCCGGCGTACGGGACGTGTTCCCGAGAGGCAGCGACCAGCTGTGGTGGCTGTGGGTCGCCATGGGCGTCGCCTCGCTGGCGGTCATCGTCTACTCGGGCAACCAGTTCTTCACCGGCGCCTGGGAGGCGCTGAAGCACCGCTCGGCCAACATGCACACGCTGATCGCCGTCGGGACCGGGACGGCCTGGATCTACTCGACGATCGCCCTGCTCTTCCCACAGCTCTTCCCCTCGGCCGAGATGACCGATGTCTACTACGACGTCACCGTCGTCGTGACCGCCCTCGTCGTGCTCGGGATGGCGATGGAGGTGAAGGCGCGCGGCCGGACGTCGGAGGCGATCGAGAAGCTCATCGGCCTCCAGCCCAAGACCGCCCGGGTCGTTCGGGGCGTGTCCGAGGTCGAGATCCCGATCGACGAGGTCATCGTCGGGGACGTCGTGGTCGTCCGGCCGGGCTCGAAGATCCCCGTCGACGGGGTCGTCACCGAGGGCGCGTCCGCGGTCGACGAGTCGATGATCACCGGCGAGTCGATGCCGGTCGCCAAGGGCGCCGGCGACGAGGTCATCGGGGCCACGATGAACACCACCGGCAGCCTCCGCTTCAGGGCGACGAAGGTGGGTGCCGACACCGCCCTGGCCACGATCATCCGCATGGTCGGCGATGCCCAGGCCTCGAAGGTGCCGATCCAGCGCATCGTCGACGTCGTGTCGGGCTACTTCACGCCCGCGGTCGTCATCCTCTCGATCCTGGGCTTCGTCACCTGGTACGACTTCGGGCCCGCGCCCGCCTTCACCTACGCGACGATCGTGGCGGTCACGACGCTCATCATCGCGTGCCCCTGCGCGCTCGGGATGGCGACGCCGATGTCGCTCACCACGGGCGTCGGCCTCGCCGCCAGCCACGGCATCCTCATCCGCTCCGGCGACGCCCTCCAGGCGGCCAAGAAGCTCGACCTGGTCGTCCTCGACAAGACGGGCACGATCACGCTGGGCAAGCCCGCGGTGACCGATGTCGTCCCGTCCGAGGGGTTCACGGCCGACGACGTCCTCGCGGCCGCGGCGGCCGCGGAGCGAGACGCCGAGCATCCGCTCGCGGCCGCGATCGTCGAGGGCGCCGTCGAGCGCGGGCTGACCCCCGTCACGCCGGACGCCTTCGAGGCCGTCCCGGGGCGCGGCATCCGCGCCCGGATCGGCGCCGAGGCGATCCTCGTCGGGAAGCGAGCCTTCCTCGAGACGGCCGGCGTCGACGCGGCAGCGCTCGAGACCGATGCGCTGCGCCTGGCAGACGAGGGCAAGACCGCGGTCTACGTGGCGATCGCCGGCCGCGCGGCCGGCGTGATCGCGATCGCCGATCCTGTCAAGTCCGACTCGGCCGAGGCGGTCGCGGCCCTGAGGCGTCTCGGACTCCAGGTCGTGATGATCACCGGCGACAACCAGCGGACGGCGGACGCGATCGCACGCCGGGTCGGGGTCGACCGGGTGCTCGCCGAGGTCCTGCCGCAGGACAAGGCACTCGAGGTCCGCAAGCTGCAGCTCGAGGGCCGCACGGTCGCCATGGTCGGCGACGGGATCAACGACGCGCCCGCGCTCGCCCAGGCCGACGTCGGCTTCGCCATCGGGACCGGCACCGACGTGGCCATCGAGGCATCCGACGTCACGCTCATCAGCGGCAGCCTGCGCGGGGTGGTCGCGGCGATCGCCATCAGCCGGTCGACGATGCGCAACGTCCACCAGAACCTCTTCGGCGCCTTCGTCTACAACGGCCTGGGGCTGCCCATCGCGCTCGGGGTCCTCTACCCGTTCTTCGGGCTGCTGCTCTCACCCATCCTCGCCGCGCTGGCCATGTCGTTCAGCTCGGTGACCGTCATCAGCAACGCCAACCGCCTCAAGCGGTTCCGGCTCCAGGAGGTCCACGCATGACGCTCGATCAGATCCTCGTCACCGTCGTCGGGCTCGTGGCGGCCGGGGGCGTGGCCTGGTTCTTCTGGTTCAAGCGGGCCGCGGGCGTCCGGGCCCCGACCGTCTCTGACGGCTTTCAGGAGATCATGATCCTCGTGAAGGGCGGCTACACGCCGGACACGATCCGGGTGACCGCCGGACGGCCGGTCCGGCTGCTGTTCCGGCGCGAGGAGACCGCGGCCTGCTCCGAGCAGGTCGTCCTGCCCGACTTCGACCGGTCGGCGGCGCTGCCGACCGGAGCGGTCGTGCCCGTCGAGTTCCTGCCCGCCGAGCCCGGCGAGCACCAGTTCACCTGCCAGATGGGGATGCTGCGCGGGCGCATCTTGGTGGAGGCCGCGTGATGGTCCCCATCGCCGACCTTGTCCTGGGCGACTCGCGCCTCCAGCCAGCTGCCCACTGCCTCGTCTGCGGCAGCGACATCCCACCGGGGGAGGGCGTCACGGCACGCTACGAGGGGCGCTGGCTGCGCTTCCGCTGCGCTGGCTGCCTGGCGCGCTTCGGGCAGGACCCGGAGCGCTTCCTCGCGGGCCACGGCGAGGGCTGTTGCCAGGGGGACGCGGAGTGCTCACCGATGAGCGAGTGGACCTGACCCGGGCGCACGGTCGGTGCCGGAACTACGCACTGCGTGTAGTACGATCGCTCCCGTGAACGAAGCCACCGGGAAGGACGCCGGCCTGCTGGGACCCCTCGAGCGGCGCGTGATGGAGTGTCTCTGGCGGGGCGGCCCCCGGGCCGTCGGTGAGGTCCTCGAGGCACTCGATCGCCAGGGCGGGCGGAAGCTCGCGTACACGACGGTGATGACGATCCTCGTGCGGCTGCACGAGAAGGGTCATGTCACGCGCCAGAAGGAGGGCCGTCGCTTCCGCTACGCGGCGGCCCTGGATGAGGCCTCATTGCGCGCCCGGGCCGGACGGCGCGAGCTCGGCCAGCTGATCGAGCGCTACGGTGCCGGGTCCGTTGCCGGCTTCGCCACCGAACTCGGCGAAGGGGACCTGGCGGACCGGCTCGCCCGGCTCGCCCGCGAGCCTCGCGAGACGGCGTGATGCGCCGATCGGCCGTCCTCGCGGCGGTCGCCCTCGGGGCGATCGTCGCCTGCGCGGTCGTGCCGCCATGGGTCGCGTCGGCGCTCGTGCTCGCCTCGGGCGGTGCGGGCCTGCTGCTGGCCATCGCGCTGGCGGCGGCGATCGGCCGGGAGGCGTGGCGCCACCAGCACCTAGCCGCAGGCATCGGGCGGCTGGCCCGTCCGACGACGCTCCATGGCCGGCCGATCGGGCTGGTCCCGGGACTCGAGGGCGCCGTGGTCGCAGGTCTACACCGCCCCCGGATCTTCTGCGCCGAGGATCTCCCAGGGCGACTGGATGAGGAAGAACTCCGCGCCGTCATCCTCCACGAGCATCACCATCAGCTGTCGCGCGCCCCGATCCGGATCGCGCTGATCGACGCCGTGGCGCCGATCCTGGGCCGGCGTGCGGCCGGCCGGGCGTGGCTGGAGCGGGCGCGAGCGCGTGTCGAGATCGCGGCCGATGCGTACGCCCTCTCCTCGGGCGCATCGCGGCCTGCGCTCGCCAGCGCCCTCCTGAAGCTTGTGTCGGGTGCTGGCCTGAGCGTCGCACCCGGTTTCGCGACCGCCTCCGAGCTGCGGGTCCGCGCCCTTCTGGGCGAGGAGCCGGAGACCCCGCGCGGGCCATCCCTTCCCGCTCTGCTCGCAGTCGCCCTCGTGATCCTTGCAGGCTGCCTCGCCCTCTTCCCGCTGTAGGGCTTCAGGAAGCACCCACGGCGAGCGCGGAGAGGGCGGGCAGGACCCCCTCCGCCTCGAAGAGGAAGAGGCCGCCCACCACGAGGCTGAAGACTCCCGCCACGATGCCGATGACGAGGTAGAGCCTCTGCCGCATCTGGCTGGCCACGAAGCCCGTCGCGGTGATCACGACGACGATCGAATTCGAGACGAGCAGGCCGGCGATGAAGGCGACGATCATGGGCACGCCGAAGCCCACGCTGGCGGCGCCGCCGATGGCGGCGATGATCAGCACCTGGCTGCCCGTCTCCGCGCCGATGCCGTGGATCATCCCCACGCCGAAGGCCGTGCGTGGGCCATACGCGCTCGCCTCGAGCGGCTCGACGTGCTCGTGCCCGTGGATGCGGGCGCCCAGCCAGCGCCAGGCATAGCGCACCGAGTCGAAGATCAGCATCCAGCGACTGCGCAGGCGGAACTCCGTGCCGTGCCGCAGGTAGGCGTAGACGGAGTAGAGGACCCAGGCCCCCAGGACGATGAGCGTGACACCGACGACGCGGCCCATGATCGGGTCTACCCACGCCGGCAGGAGTGTCCCGAAGGCCAGCGCCGCAAGGCCGAGAGCGGCCACCACCGACGCGTGCCCGAGCGCGTACAGCGATCCCAGCTCGATCGCCCGGCGCTGCTCGGCGAGGAACCTCGTCCGCGTGACGGGGAGGGCAGGGGGGAGCGCGGCGGTCACGGGCCCCTCGGCCTCGACTTCGTGGACGTGGAGCTCATCCGTCCCGCCGTGGGGGTGCCCGCGGGCCCCGGCCACGTGCTCGGCGCGGTGCGCCTCTTCGGCCGCCTCCGTCGCCGCGGTCGTGCTCGTGATGTCGGTGATGGCCGCGATGTGGTCCCAGTCGATGCCGTGGCGAAGGCCGAGGACGAGCGCCGTGATGAGCAGCCCGACGGCGCCGGCGTCGGGCGCCGCGTCGGCGAGCAGGGCTCCGGTGTCCATGGCGGGTGAGGTCCCCTCAGCGGCTGGGTGGTCGCTGGATTATTGCAGCCTGTTGCAATAACGTGGTGGAGCGGCCCGCCGACGACGTCGTGCCCACCACTCCCGGTGGTCATGGGCTGGGTCTGTGAGCGTGGTCGGTACGACGAGGTGGCTCTTCCGGCGTGTCGGGCATGCTCGCCCAGGGTGTCGCCGACCACCGCCAGCGGTCACGCGGCGAGGATCGGCCGGGCCGGGCTGCCGAGGCCAAACGGGGTCACGACCGTCGCCTGCGGATACACTCCGCGCAGGAGGACGGAGGCACGATGCGCATGTGGGGCGGCCGATTCGCCGCTGGGACCGATCCGCTGGCGGCCGACTTCACGCGCTCGATCGAGGTCGATCGCGCCCTCGCTTCCGACGACCTGCGGGGCTCGATCGCGCACGTGCACGGGCTGGCGGGCGCCGGGCTGGTCACGGCCGCCGAGGAAGCCGAGCTCGTGGGCGGGCTGGAGGCCCTGACGGCCGAGGTCGCCGCGGGCAGGTTCGCCTGGGACCCGGCGCTCGAGGATGTCCACCTCAACCTCGAGGCGGCCCTGGGGGAGCGGCTGGGACCGGTGGCCGCGAAGCTCCACACGGGTCGCTCGCGCAACGACCAGGTCGCGCTGGACCTGCGGCTCTGGCTGCGCCGGACGCTCGCCGGCGTCGATGCCGCGATCGTCGAGCTGGAGCGCGCGCTGGTGGGCCGCGCCGAGCGGGACGGCGAGGCCGTCATGCCGGGCATGACGCACATCCAGCCAGCGCAGCCGGTCCTGCTCGCCCATCACCTGCTGGCCTACGTCGAGATGCTCGAGCGCGACCGCGGCCGGTTCCGCGACGCCTGGGCCCGGGCCGACCGCTCGCCGCTGGGAGCCGGGGCGCTGGCCGGTGCGGGCTTCGAGCTCGATCGCGAGGCGACGGCGGCGGAGCTCGGGTTCGCGGGCGTTACGGCCAACTCGCTCGATGCCGTGAGCGATCGGGACTTCGTGGTCGAGGCGCTGGCGGGAGCGGCGCTGTGCATGGTCCACCTGAGCCGGCTGGCGGAGGAGCTCGTGTGGTGGTCGAGCCCGGCTTTCGCCTGGGTCGCCCTCGACGATGCCTGGAGCACCGGCTCCTCGATGATGCCCAACAAGAAGAATCCCGACCCGTGCGAGCTGATCCGCGGGCGCTGCGCACGCGTCGCAGGGGAGCTGGCCGCGGTGCTGGGCATGCTCAAGGGCCTGCCGCTGGCCTACCAGCGCGACTTGCAGGAGGACAAGGCGCCGCTCTTCGACGCGCTGGCCGTGCTTGAGTCGTCGCTGCTGGTCATGGCCGCGGTCGTGGCCACGCTGCGCTTCCGGCCCGAGCGGATGCGCGCGGCGGCGCTCGAGGGCTACGTGACCGCGACCTCCGTGGCGGACGCGCTCGTGGAGCGCGGCGTGCCCTTCCGCTCGGCGCACGGCATCGTCGGGCGGCTGGTCGCGGAGGCCGAGGCGCTCGGCCTGCGGCTCGACGAGCTGCCGGACGCGGCGTTCGCGGCCGCGCTCGACGGGGAGGGGCCGGCCCCCGCGTCACCGGACGAGCTGCGCGCGGCGGCGACCCTCGAGGCGGCGCTCGCCCGGCCGCGCGTCACCGGCGGCACCGCGCCCGAGCGCGTCCGGGAGGCCGTTCGCGCGGCACGGGCGCGGCTGGACGGGGAGGGTTAGGGGCATCGTCGCGGTCGGGGGCGGACTGGGACCCGCGGAGATGCCTGGGGCCGGCAATGTCAGTAGTACTGGCGCGAAGCCGCTGATCTCCGACGCGCCGGCCCCCCGACCGGGCTTACCGCTCCTGATGTCAGTAGTGCTGGCGAATCGTCTTGTAACCCGGGCCTGAAGCCGGCTCGGGGAGTCCGCGGCGCCGAATCCACGACCCGGTGACAGTACTACTGACACGGAGGAGGTCGAGCGGGGCGCCGGCGCCAGGGGCGCCTACGCCCCGCTCGTCCGGTCCACCACGGGCAGCGGCGACCCGACGCCCGGACGCTCCGGCATCCCCGGGGCCCGCGGCGGCACGACGTGGGCCACCCGCTCCAGCGCCGAGAGATCAGGCGCGACGAGGGCGTCGATGGCCCCGGGCACGAGCGCACGCACGACCGCCACCTCGTCGCAGGCGTGGCGCTTCGGGCAGCGGGCGCAGTCGCCCCACACCTTCTGGTAGAGGACGCGGCGGTCCACGGTCGTGAAGCCATGCACGTTGAACCAGGGCTCGATGCGCGTCAGGGCGAAGAGCACCTTGACCCCGTAGCGCTCCGCCTCGTGCGCGACCGCCTCGACGAGCTTGCCGCCGCGGCCGTGGCCGCCGGCGTCCGGCGCGACGGCCAGCGAGCGCACCTCGCCCAGGTCGTGCCACCAGATGCGCAGCGCGGCGCAGCCGACCACCGCGCCGCTCCGATCCGTGGCCACCCAGAAGTCGCGGATGCGGTCGTAGATGTCGGCCAGCGGGCGTGGCAGGAGCAGGTCCTGCCCGGCATAGCGGTGGACGAGGGCGTGGATGGCGGGCGCGTCTTCCGCCCGCGCGCGGCGGATCACCCGGCTACTCGCCGTCCCGGGCCGGCGGGAGAACGCCCGCGTGGATCTGCCACTCCCAGCGATCCTCGCCGGGCAACCGCGACCGCCACGTCGCCTCGTCGACCGTGGCCAGGTTCGCCATCAGCGACTGGCTTTCGTTCGACTCCTCGATGCCCGCGAACACCGAATGCCTCGTCCATCAGGTAGACGAGCAGGTCGATCTCACTCATGGGCGGCAACGATACCAACCGCCGGCGGATGGGACGCCCGACGCCGTTGTGCCCCCGTGCATCGGGACCTCCGGCACGGCCCCCGCCGGGCCACGCGACTAGAATGCCCGACGTGACCGCTTCGACCGTGGACGCGCGCCCCTACTCGCCCGGCCTCGAGGGCATCATCGCCGGCGAGTCCTCGATCGCGCTCGTGGACGGCGACAACGGCCGGCTCCTGTACCGTGGCTACGCCATCGGCGACCTCGTCCATCACGGCACGTACCCCCAGGTCGCCGAGCTGCTCTGGACGGGCGAGTGGCCACGCACCGCGCATCTCGCCTGCGCACCCCTGCCGGCCGCCGTGGAGCAGGCGCTGCGCCTCCTGCCCGCGACCGCCGCGCCGATGGACGCGCTGCGCACCGGCATGAGCGTCTGGGGCACCGAGCAGAAGCTGCCCTGGCCGCCCACCGTCGAGCAGGCCCGGGCCATCACCGCCCTGGCCCCCAGCGTCCTCGCCGCCTTCGGGCGCCTGCGTCGGGGCCTGGCGCCGATCGAGCCCGATCCCGAGCTCGAGCTGGCCGCCGGCTTCCTGTACCAGCTCGATGGCGTGCGGCCCGATCCCGCCTCGGCGCGTGCCCTCGATGCCTACTTCATCTGCGGCGCGGAGCACGGTTTCAACGCCTCGACCTTCACGGCGCTCGTCATCGTCTCCACGCGCAGCGACCTCGCCAGCGCCGTGTGCGGCGCGATCGGAGCGCTCAAGGGGCCGCTCCACGGGGGGGCGCCGTCGGAGGTGGTGGAGCAGCTCCACCGGATCGGCACGCCCGAGCATGCCGAGGAGTGGCTGCGCGACGCGGTCGCCCGCGGCGAGCGGCTGATGGGCTTCGGACATCGCGTCTACCACGCCTACGACCCGCGAGCCGCCGCGCTGCGCAGGGTGGCGGAGGGCATGAGCGGCATGGCCGACTGGCTCGACCTGGCGGTCAAGGTCGAGGACGTCGCCCTGCGCGTCCTGGCCGAGATGAAGCCGGACCGCATCCTCAAGACCAACGTCGAGTACTACGCCGCCGCCGTGCTGCAGGGCGTGGGCCTGCCACCCGACCTCTTCCCATCCACGTTCGCGCTCGCGCGGCACGCCGGCTGGACGGCGCACTGCATCGAGTACGCGGCGGACAACAAGCTCATCCGGCCCGACGCCCGCTACACCGGCCCCGGGGAGCGGCCGCTCCCCGTCGGCTGAGGCGGCCGTCACCCCGGCAGGCTCGCGGCGACGTCCTCCCGGTCGGCGACGCGTCGTGGCAGCTTGTCCACGAGCGGCTCCGTCCAGGCCCAGGCCGAGCCCTGCCGCGCCGCCTCGGTGACCAGCGGCAACCCGAAGATGCGGATGAACCCGACCGCGGAGGCGTGGTCGAAGCGGTCCTCCGCCTCGTACGTGGCCAGCGCCCGGTCGTACAGGGAGAGGTCGCTGCGCCGCCCGACGACGGCGAACGAGCCGCGCTCCAACCGCAGCCGGACCTCGCCCGAGACGACGCGCTGGGACGAGGCGACGTACTCGCGCAGGTCGCGGCAGAGGGCGCTGAACCAGAGCCCGTCGTAGGTGGCCTGGGCCAGCTCGTCGGACACGAGCCGGTTGAAACGCAGCTGCTCCTTGGAGAGCGTCAGGCCCTCCAGCGCGCGGTGCGCGGCATGCAGCAGCACGGCCGCGGGAGCCTCGTAGATCTCACGGCTCTTGATGCCCACCAGGCGGTCCTCGACGTGGTCGATGCGGCCCACGCCGTGGCGCCCGGCCAGCTCGGACAGCCCGTCCACGATGGCCAGCGGATCCGTCCGGATGCCGTCCAGCGCGACTGGGACGCCGTGCTCGAAGGCGATGGTCACCTCGGCCGGGACGGCCGGAGCGCTCGCCGGGTCGACGGTCCACTGGTAGACGTCGGCCGGCGGCGTCGCCCAGGGGTCCTCCAGGACGCCCGTCTCGATGGACCGGCCCCAGAGGTTGGCGTCGATGGAGTAGGGCGAGGCCTTCGTGATGGGGATCTCGATGCCGCGGGCGTGCGCGTATTCGATCTCCTGGTCGCGCGAGAGGCCCATGCCCACGCGCATCGGCGCGATCACCTCCAGGGAGGGGTCGAGGGCGTGCACGGCGACATCGAAGCGGACCTGGTCGTTGCCCTTGCCGGTGCAGCCGTGGGCCACCGCGTCTGCTCCCTCACGCTGGGCGATCTCGACCAGGAGCTGCGCGATGAGCGGCCGCGCCAGCGCCGTGGCCAGCGGGTAGACGCCCTGGTAGAGCGCGTTGGCCTGGAGGTTGGGCCAGCAGAAGCCGGTCACGAACTGCTCGCGGGCGTCGATGACGTGGGCGCGCGAGGCGCCGGCGCTGATGGCCCGTCGCTCGACGCCCTCTCGGAGCGAGCCGCCGCCGACGTCGACGGTGAGCGTCACGACGTCGACGCCGAGCGTCTCCTTCATCCAGGAGACGGCGACGCTGGTGTCGAGGCCGCCGGAATAGGCGAGGATGACCTTCTTCATGCTTGGACTCCTTGGGGTTGCGTGGGCAGGCCCTGCACGGTACGGAAGCGTTCGAGCCAGCGCGCCAGGCGCGCCTCGTCGGCGAAGAGGACGAGGATCGTGTCGTCGCCGGCCAGCGTCCCCTCCTGGTCCTGGAGCGTTGACTGGTCGATCGCGCGGGCGAGCGCCTGGGCGCTGCCGACCGGCCCGCGCAGCAGGAGGATGAGCCCGCTCCGGCCGACGGTGACGGGCGTCTCGGCGAGCAGCCGCACGAGGCGGTGGTCGGCCTCGGGGTCGGGGGCGTTGGCGAGGTCGTCCGGGCTGACGTAGACGTGGCGGTCGCCGCGCAGGAGCTTGACCAGGCCCAGCTCGGCGACATCCCGCGAGACGGTGGCCTGGGTGACGGGGAAGCCGCGCTCCCGGAGCCGGTCGACCAGCTCGTCCTGGTTCGCGACGGGTGTGCGCGAGACGATCTCGAGGATCGTGCGCTGGCGCACCCGCTTGGCGCTGGGGGCGTGGGCTGCCATCAGCGGGTCTCCGCGGGGGTGCGGACGTTCGGGCGGGGGGAGGCGGCGATGCGCGTCCCGAAGTCGAGGTCGGAAAGCGAGCGCCCGATGGCCCCCGGAGCCGAGCCGTCGGCGATGACGACCTCGTCGGCGCCGGCGCCCTCGACGGCCCGGAGCGCCGCGCGCACCTTGGGGATCATGCCGCCGACGATGACCCCGTCGGCCACGAGGCGCTCCGCGGCTCCCGCGGCGATCGAGGGGATGCGCACCCCGGCGGCGTCGCGGATGCCGTCCACGTCGGTGAGCAGGACGAGCCGTGACGCGCCCAGGCCGCGGGCGATGCCGGCCGCCAC
>Ga0334722_10001369_pt1 | contig 30648 bp, 25 predicted proteins | sample C3_bottom_MG_FD_207210 | JGI IMG/M metagenome (GOLD analysis project Ga0334722, IMG submission 207210) | Sediment microbial communities from Yellowstone Lake, YNP, Wyoming, USA - C3_bottom | ecosystem: Environmental > Aquatic > Freshwater > Lake > Sediment | place: USA: Wyoming | collected... | reverse complement strand
GGCGGCCTTCAGGGGCTTCGATCCGGCGACCGTGAGCGCCTTCGACGACGTCGGAGACCGTCGTCCTCGCCGGGATGCTGGCGATCGTCGCCGTCACCGGGAGCCGTGCGGGTGGGCGCCGCACGATGGAGCCGAGGTACGCGTCGAACGATCCGAACTCGGCAACGACATGGATCGCGCGCGCCTCATGCACCGAGGACGCTCGCCAGGGGACCCTCTGCGATGACGACACCCCGGTCGACGATGGCCACCCGGTCACAGACCTGCTCCACCTCGCTCAGGAGATGCGAATTCAGGAAGATTGCGGCGCCGCGCGCACGCGCCGTCCCGAGGATCCCACGGACGTCCTTCCTGCCGATCGGATCGAGGGCGGATGTCGGCTCATCGAGAATGACCAGGGCCGGGTCGCCCAGGAGGGCGACACCGAGGCCGAGCCGCTGCTGCATGCCCTTCGAGAAGCCGCCGACGGCCGTGTTGGCCCGATCGGAGAGCCCGACGAGCTCGAGGACCTCGTCGAACGCGCGATCGCGACCGGATCGCGGGAGGCCGATGAGATCCGCGTGAAGGACCAGGACCTCGCGGGCCCGGAGCCACGGCTGAAAGCGGAACAGCTCCGGCAGATAGCCGACGCGACGGCGGGCCTCGCGATCGCCCAGGGGTGCCCCGAGGAGCGTTCCTCGACCGCCGCTCGGCCGGGCCAGGCCGAGCAGGAGCTTGACGGTCGTGGTCTTGCCTGCGCCGTTCGGCCCGAGAAACCCGAACACTTCGCCGGGCTGCACCGTCATCGTGAGTCCGGCCAGCGCGTCGACGCGGCGGTACCGTTTCCGGAGGTCGGCGACATCGATGACGGGAGCGGGGTTGCCTCTCAAGGAATCTCCAGCGGTCGGCCCCATCGTGCCATGCCAGGTGGCAACGGCACCGATGAACGGGTCCCGGCGCTCGGTATGATGCGGTGACGGCCGGGGGAATGGGCCGGGAGGAGGGACCGTGAATACACGCAAGCTCATCGCCGAAGGGGTTGGGACGTTCATCCTCGTCGGAATCGGCTCCATGGGGATCCTCGCCACAGGCGCCACGGCCGGAACGCCGGCGCTCGTCGTCATCCCGATCGGGTTCGGGCTCGGCCTGCTTGCCGCGATCGCGGTGGCTGGCCATGTCTCGGGCGGGCACTTCAATCCCGCCGTGACCCTCGGGGCGTTCCTGGACAAGCGGATCGATGCCATGACCGCCGCCGGCTACGTCGTTGCCCAGGTCATCGGCGCCGTCGCCGCATCTGCGTTCATCCTCGCGATCTCGAGCACGGCGGCGGTCGCGGGCACCAAGAACATGCCCGGCGCGTCGGGCGACACGACGGCGTTCGTCGCCGAGGTGGTCCTGACCGCGGTCTTCATCGCTGTGATCCTGACGGTCACCAAGAAGGCTGCCGACCAGGCCCTGTACGTGATCCCCCTGACGCTGCTCGCGATCCACGCCGTTGGAATCCCGTTCAGCGGTGCCTCGGTGAACCCGGCCCGCGCCCTGGGGCCGGCGATCGTGAGCACCGACTTCGCCGCGATCTGGATCTACCTCACCGCTCCCTTCGTCGGCGCCGTGATCGGCTGGCTCATCTATCGGGTCGTGTCGGTCGAGGACTAGCACGAGGCGACGCCCGCCCCGACTGGACACGGGGCGCGCGAGGGCCGCGGAGCCTCAGATCCGGAACCTTGCGACGGGTCGTTCCTCGAGCAGAATCGGCCGATCCACCCGGAAGGCCCCGATCTCCCCGGCCGACGGTGTTGACCCATCGATCAGCAGTTCGGCAAGGATCCGGCCGAGGACCGAGGCGAACTTGAATCCGTGGCCGGTGCCGAGGGCGAGGACCACGCCGGGGTGATCGGGCAGCCGGTCGACCACGAAGTCGCGATCCGGGGTCAACGTGTAGAGGCACGTCCTGGTGATGAGATCCGGGCCGAGCGCGCCAGGCAGGTGCTGCTCGAGGAACGCGGTGACCCGGGCGTGCGCTGCGACGTTGACCTCGAATGTGCGCGTCCGAGGCGTGCATTCGTCGCCGCCCACGTCCTGGGCGGCCTTGGGCCCCGGTTCGCCATACGTCGGGAGGCCGTAGAAGGACGGGTCGTCCATCCAGATCCAGACGGGAAATCGATCCGGGGCAAAGGCCCCCGGCTCGGGGCAGTCGAAGTAGGTGACCTGCTCGCGGGTGATGGTCAGGGGTAGCCGCCGGCCCAGCAGAGCCAGGAGGTCGTTCGTCCAGGCATCCGCGGTCAGCACCACGCGCCCGGCCCGGTGGATCGGCCCGGCGGCAGTCGTGACCTCGAACCCGCCATCCGAGGGACGGAGTCCGGTGACCGGCGTCCGATCGAGGAGGACGGCGCCGTTCGCGAGTGCAAGCGCCCGGTGCGCAGGGTTCGCCCGAATCGGATCCGCGATCCCGGCCTCCGCCTGGAACACGACGGCGGTGTCGTCATCGAGACGCCACTGCGGCCAGCGGAGCATGGCCTCACGCGCGTCGATCGACTCGAACGGCACGCCCTCCGCGGCGAGGCTGCGGGTGTATGCGCTCCGGTCGATCGCGCCCCCGGCCGGATAGATGTCGATCCCGCCGGTTCGAGTCACGATCTTGACGCCGCTGGCCGCCTCGATCTCGGCCCAGGTCGCGTAGGCGCGCTTCGCGAGCCGGACGTAGTCGCGACGGTGGTAGGAGAGCCGGATGATGCGCGAGTGGTCATGCGAGGCGCCGTTGGGGTGATCGAACTCGAATTGCTCGAGACCCAGGACGCGCAGCCCCGGGCGCATCGACAGCCAGCACGCGGCCGCGGAGCCGATGCCTCCGAGGCCGACGACGATGACATCCCAATCTCGCTGCACGCCGCGACGCTAGCAGACCGCCCTGTCCCCAACCTCCAACAGGTCGCCGCGCGCCGTGGTCAGCGCAGGCTCGCGGGGACGATCAGAGCTGGCTCGCCAGGAGGATCGCAAAGCCGCAGATCGTCAGGTTTCCCAGGAGGCTGACGAGGACCTGGAACCGGGCCGGCAACCGCCGGTGGGCGACGGCGCTGATCCCGGCAAGCGTGATCTGCCACGAGAGCGACGCAAGGAATGCGCCGACGGCGAACGCTCCGCGCTCCGCGGGACTGCGGCCCAGGTCGGGCAGCGCGACGATCAGCGCCGCGAAGTAGATGACGGTCGCCGGGTTGAGGAGGGTAAGGCCCAGGAAGCGCAGGAACGTCCCGGGGACGCGTTCCGGGAACACGGCGGTGCCCAAAGGACGTCGCGGGGCCAGCATCAGAACGATGAGGCCACGGAGCCCGATCCCGAGGAGGGCCCCGATCGCGACAACGCGGAGCGGCCGCTCGAAGGGCACCAGGAATGCGGCGATCGCGGCGCCCCCGATCACCGCCAGGGTCGCGTACAGGCCATCGGCGGCGGCCGCTCCGGCTCCGCCTGCGGCCGCAATGCGGAAGCCGCGCCGGATCCCGAGTTCCACGATCAGGACGGCGATGGCCCCGACGGGGATTGCGATCGCCCAGCCCGCGAGGGCACCGGCCAGGAACGAGGCGGCCAACGTCAGGCCGCGGAGGCGCCGGGCGCGATCAGGTCGAGGACGGCACCGAGATGGCGGCGGTAGGGTGTGCCCTCGAAGTCGTTGAGCGGGTGCGGCTCCATGGCATGTTCATCCACCCGGTCCGCGCGGCGGATGTACGCCACCGGGTAGATCGAGCCCTGACCGTCCGCCTCGACGGTCATGGCGATCGCATCCGGCCCACCCGAGTCAAGGAAGTGGGTGAGCGGCTGAATGCCGTGATCGCGGATGCCATCGTCCGGCGAGACCGTCACCACGCTGGCGAGATAGGCCTTCTGGTGCCACAGCTCGGGCGCCCGCGTGGCCTCGAGGAGGAGGCGGCCCGTGAGATCGGCGAGCTTGATCGTCGGGTGTTCGTGGGTTATCCCGAAGGCCTGCTCGGCGAGGCGTCGGACGAGAATCCGGCCGTTGTACCGATGTCCCTGGATCGCGCCGGAGTAGCTCGGGATGCCGTGCTTCTTGAGGCCCGAGGCGCCCTGCGTGATCGTGCCGGCGAAGTGGATGCCCGGGACGGTTGCGCTCTCCCAGAACGCGGTCTGGGCTGGCAGCTTGCTCTGGCCGAAGGTCGCCACGCCGAGGGCGGGCAGGTCCCGAAGTGGGCAGGTGAAGCCCGTCGCCGCGATGACCTCGTCCACTTCGATGCTCACCGGCATCCCGTTATCGCTCCGCTTGAGGTCGACCCGCAGGCCACCCGGGACCCGCACGATGCCGTCGCTCGACGCCGACAGGATGTCCACGCCTCCCCCGAGCGCGGCGTCCTCGAACGGCTGGACGTATCGGGCGCGGACGCCGACCAGCGAGCGTGTTTCGATGGACGTCTTTGCGGGCGACGGCGAGGACAGGGTGATCCGGGCGGCCCACTGGAGGAGCCCCGACGCCAGCTCGAAGCCGGAGTTCTGCTTGCCGACGATGAACAGGCGCTTTCCCGCGTACGTTTCGGCTGCCCGGGTGTCGGCATAGTGAACCGCCAGCTCGATGCCGGGGGTCGCGGGGCTGTATGGCTCGGCGACGCCGACCGCGACGATGAGATGCCGGCATTGATACTCGCCGTCGCTGGTCTCGACGACGAATCGCTCACCGTCCCGCCCGTCCTCGCGCCGCGTGGACTCCCACGTGCAGCCGTAGCGAACCGCGAGGCCGGCCCGCTCGGCGAAGGCTGCGAGGTTCGCCTCCATCTCGGGCCGCGACGGGAAGTCCGACGAGCCATCCATGAACTCGGCCTGCAGGCCGCGGAGGTCGGGCTCGATCGCGAGGAGGGAGTTCCAGTCCCAGCGCTCGAATTCGCGGCTCGCCCGATCGGCGGGGGCGTACGGCTTCGTCCACGACAGGAGCCGCTGGAAGAACGGCCAGCGACGAAACATCCCACCGGGTGCCGGGTCCGAGGAGATGACCGCGTGGCGGATCCCGTGGCGCTCGAGGTCGTAGGCCACCTGCAGCCCACCCGGGCCCGATCCGATGACGATCACCGGATAGGCGCCCGGCGGGAAGGGTCGCTCGATATCTCCCATCTCTCGAATCAGCTCCGGGCGCGGTTGGCGTTGCGCAGGCGCCGGGACTGGGCCTGGAGCATCCGGTACATGACCCGCGGATGATCCACCAGGAACTGCTCGATCGACGCGCCGGCCAGGACGATGCAGCGCAAGGGCCGCAGGGCGACGACGTCGGCAGTCGGCGGCTCGCCGAGCAGGATGGAAACCTCGCCGAAGAACTCGCCCCGCCCGAGCGTCGCGCGCTGCTCGCCATCGACCACGACCGCGGCCTCACCGTCGAGGATCACGTAGAACGCGGAGCCGGTGAGGCCCTGCCGGAGGATTCGGGCCGCCTCCGGAAAGAACGCCTCTTCGAACCGGCTCGCCACCCCCAGCAGCTGCGGCGTCGAGAGATCGGCGAACAGGGTCATGCCGGCGAGGGCATCGGCAATTTCTTCGCGTGTGGCCATGTTGCCGCGCTACCTCCAGCCGGGGGCTCCAGTACAGGACGATTGTGCATCGTCACGCCCGACCGCGATGGCGGGTCCGGTACACGACGGCGACCTTGACGGGCGCGGCTCCCGCGGTCAGCATCCATGCGAACCACCTGGAGGAACCTGTGACCCCGTCTGCCGGTCTCCGTACGGACCTGCTCGCCGCCTGCCCGCTCTTCGTCGGTGTCGGCGCCGACGGCCTCGCCGCCCTCGCCCGCGTGGCCACCGAGGTGACGTTTCCGGCCGGCCATGTGATCGCCCGGCAGGGTGAGATCGGGACGGGCTTCTTCGTCATCGTCGATGGATCCGTCCGGGTCGCGCGCGACGGCAGCGTCCTGGCCCACCTTGAACGCGGCGACTTCTTCGGCGAGCTGTCCGTGCTGGACGGCCGGCCCCGCAACGCGATGGTCGCGGCCGAGGGGCCCACGACCTGCCTGGCCATCGCCTCGTGGGACTTCGAGGCCGCGCTGCTGGCAAATCCGGCAGTGTCGCTGGCCATCCTGCGGGGTGTGGCAACCCGGCTTCGCGAGGCGACGGACGCCCTTCGTCACTGATGTCGCCATCACCGGCCCGGCCGCCCGAGTACCTGCAATGACCGTCGCGAGCGATCCGGAAAGCCTCGCCGCTCCGGGCACGCTCGTCTTCCTGTTCTCCGACATCGAAGGCTCGACCCGCCTCGAGCAGGAGTTCGGCACTGCGACCTACTCCGCCCTCCGGGAGCGCCACCGTGAGCTTCTTCGGGCGGCCTTCAGCGGACACGGCGGCCGCGAGCAGGGCACGGAGGGCGACTCGTTCTTCGTGGTGTTCGCCACGGCGGCCGACGCGCTCGCCGCGGCCCTGGAGGCGCAACGGGCGGTGGCGGCAGAGATATGGCCGGAGGGGGCGACCGTGCGGGTGCGGATGGGCCTGCATGCCGGGGAGGGGTCGGTCGTGGGCGGCAGCTTCGTGGGGCTCGCCATCAACCGGGCGGCGCGGATCGCGCACGTTGCCCACGGCGGGCAGGTCCTCGTGTCCGAGACGACGCGGTTGCTGGCACGCGACGGGCTCCCCGCCGATGCCACCCTCACCGACCTCGGCGCCCATCGACTCAAGGACCTGACGGAGCCCGAGCATCTCTACCAGCTCTCGGTGCCGGACCTCGACTCCACGTTCCCGCCGCTGGCGACCCTCGACGCCCGCCCGAACAACCTGCCGACGCAGCTGACCTCCTTCGTCGGTCGCGAGGATGAGCTCGCGGCCGCCTGCGGCCTGTTGGCCGCCAACCGGATCGTGACGATGACCGGCCCCGGCGGGACCGGGAAGACGCGACTCTCGCTGCAGGTCGCGGCCTCGGCCCTGGAAGACTTCCCCGACGGCGTCTTCTTCGTGGCCCTGGAAACCGTCCGGGACCCGGCCCTCGTCGCCTCGCGGATCGCCCTCGAGATCGGCCTGTCCGAGTCGGCCGGTCGATCCGGGCAGGACGTGCTCGTAGAGTGGCTCGGAAGCAAGCGCGTGCTGCTCGTCCTGGACAACTTCGAGCAGGTGGTCGAGGCCGGGCCGACGGTCGCCGAGATCCTGCGGGCTGCTCCGGGGCTGAAGATCGTCGTCACCTCCCGGTCGCCGCTACGGATCTCCGGCGAGCAGGAGTTCCCGGTCCCGGGCCTGCCGGTCCCGCCCGATCCCGGCCGATTGACCGGCTACGAGCGGGCCCTCGGCGGAGAGACCGGTGTCCTCGACCTCGCCCAGCTCACGACCTACGAAGCGGTTCGCCTGTTCATCGCCCGGGCCGTCGCCGTCCGGCCGGACTTCGCGGTCAGCAACGAGAACGCGCCGGCCGTCGCCGCGATCTGCGCGCGGCTGCATGGCATGCCCCTGGCCATCGAGCTGGCAGCGGCCCGGGTCAAGCTGCTGAGCCCCGACGCGATCCTCGCCCGCCTCGAACATCAGCTCAACGTGCTGGCCGCCGGCGCTCGCGACCTGCCGGCTCGGCAGCAGACGCTGCGCGGCGCGATCGCCTGGAGCTACGACATTCTCGACGAGCCCCATCGCCGGCTGCTCGACCGGCTGTCCGTCTTCGCGGGCGGTTTCGACCTCGAGGCGGCCGAGGCCGTCGGGGGTCCGTCAAGCGAGATCGGGGTGGACGTCCTCGACGGCCTGATGACGCTGGCCGACCAGAGCCTCATCCGGGCCCTGGACCAGTCTCCGCCCCGGTTCCAGCTGCTGGAGACGATCCGCGAGTTCGCCGCCGAGATGCTGGACCGACGAGCCGACGCGGAAGCGGTGCGCAGCCGCCACACGCGCTTCTATCGCGAGCTCGCCGAGGCCGCGGCACCTCGCCTTGCAGGCGCGGATCAGCGCGTGCTCCTGGAGCAGCTGGAGCAGGAGCACGACAACATTCGAGCGGTGCTCGATCGTGCGTCGGCCGCTGGAGACGGCACGAACGCGATCGCCACGGCGTTCGCGATGTGGCGCTTCTGGCAGAAGCGAGGCCATCTCAACGAGGCGCGGCGACGGTTGGAGGCGTTCGCTGCCACCCCCTGGTCACGGGCCGATCCCGCGCTCCGGGCACGCCTGATGGAGGCGCTCGGCGGGGTCCTGTGGTGGCAGGCCGACATTCTCGCCATGAAGGCGGCGTACGCGGAGGCGGTCGATATCTGGCGGGTGCTGGGCGAGAAGCGCGAGATCGCGAATGCCCTCTACAACTACGCCTTCGCCTTCAGTGTCAACCCGGATCCATCGCTGGATCCTGCCCTCGCCGACCCGGACGGCACCGGCCATCGTGCCCTGGAGGAAGCGCTGGCCCTCTACTTGGAGCTCGGCGATCGGCAGGGTCAGGCCAACGTCCTCTGGGGCCTCGGCAACCGCGATTACTTCCTCCTGACAAGCGACGCCGGCGAGACCAGGTTCCGGGCCGCCTATCAGCTCTTCCAGGAGGCCGGCGACGCCACGATGTCGGCCTGGTCGAAGCACATGCTCGGTGGCGCGCTGCTCCGACAAGATCGCTACGAGGAAGCACGGTCGGTCCTTCGCGAGGCCCTCGCGCACTTCCACGCGGCCAGCGACACATCCGGGCTGGCCCTGGTCCTCGATGACCTCGCTTCGCAGGCGGTCGCCGACGGCGACCTGCCTCGGGCGGCGCGACTCCGTGGCGCCGCTCGCCGCCTGACCGCCGTGACCGGCGCCACGCTCGCCGGCTTCGTGGACGAGGCCTTTGAGCACGGGGTTCGCCCCCATGTCGTGGGGCGGCTGTCCGACGCGGACCTCGCCCGGTATGAGGCCGAGGGAGCGGCCATGACTCTCGACGAGTCGGTGGCGTATGCCCTGGACATGCCGCTGAGTGAGCTCGGCGCGCACCGCCACGACGACGGCGGTCCGGGCCATGGCTGAGCCGCTGCCGACGCCGATCCGCCTGAGCATCAGGACGCGCGTCCCGACCGCAACGGCCTGGGCCTACCTGACCGACCCGGAGCGGGTCGCGACCTGGTTCACCGCCGCGAGCCCTGTCGGGGCTGTCGGCGAGCCGTACGTGCTCGACTTCGGCGAGGGCGACGTGGTCCAGGGCGAGATCGTCGCCGTTCAGCCCGAGCGCCTGTTCGCGCACCGCTGGGCCTGGCTCGACTCGGAGCCCCGCCAGGAGACGCTCGTGACGTGGCTCGTCCGACCGCTCGAGGAGGGCGGAACGGAGATCGAGCTGATCCACGACGGTTGGAACGAGGCCGGTGCCGACACAACCATGCGAGACGACCACGAAGCCTACTGGTCGGGTTATCTCGACGACCTGCGCGATCTCCTCGAGGATCTCGGGTCGGCGTGACCTCCCCTGCCACCGGCGGGGATCCGGGCCCGGGCGCCCGGCTCGCGACACTCGTCGGCCGCTACCGCGGGTTCAGCCCCGACGCCCGCCGATTCCTGCTCGTGACGCTGGTCGGCGGCGCTGCGACGAGCCTGTGGTGGATCGACTTCAACCTGTACCTCGCGTCGCTCGGCTACGCCGACGCCGGGATCGGAGTCGTGTCGACGGTCATCTCGATCGCGTCGGCGCTCGCCGCGTTCCCGGCCTCGTCGCTGTCGGATCGCTTCGGCCGCCGCCTCGTCATGCTGGCCGGGTCCGTGGCCAGCCTGCTCGCCGTCGCGGGCATGATCGCGACTGCCAACCCCACGGCGATCATCGTCCTCGGCGCGCTCTACGGGGTCGGCGGCCAGGCCGTCCAGGTCGTCGGCGTTCCGTACATGTCGGAACACACAGAACCGGGGCATCGAAACGAGTTCTTCGCGCTCCAGTTCGCCATCGGCAGCGCCACGAACATCATCGCGGCGGCGCTCGGCGGGCTGGTCGCGCGGGCGCTCGCCGACGCCCTCGGGTTCCGGCCGGACGGCCCGGACACCTACCGGATCATCCTCGTCTTCATGGTCGGGTTGTTCGCGGCGGGCCTGATCGTGACGATGCGCCTGAGCGATGACCGGCCGGCGGTCACACGGCGCCGGCGCCTCCTCGCGATCGGTAAGCCGGTCGCCTACGCGGCCGCGCCCCTCGTGACGCTGACGGCCCAGCGGCGTGGTCTCACCCTCGGCCGGCTCGGCCTGACGATCCGCGATCGGCGGACCTTCTTCCGGATCCTCCTGCCGGGCCTCCTCATCCCGATCGGGGCGGGCCAGGTGATCCCGTTCCTCAACCTGTTCGTGCAGCAGAAGTTCGGGCTGGACCTTGCCTCGCTCAACGGCGTCTTCGCGCTCACGAGCGTCGGGACGATGCTCGCGGTCCTGTACCAGCCGACGCTTGCCCGGCGATTCGGACGGATCCGATCGGTCATCCTCGTCCAGGGCGTCAGCATCCCGTTCCTCGTCGTCCTCGGGTTCAGCCCCGTGCTCCCGACGGTGATCGCTGCAATGACGATCCGGAATTCCCTCATGAATGCCGGCAATCCCATCTTCACCGCCTTCGCGATGGACCGGGTCAGCCCTGCAGAGCGCGCCACCCTGGCCGCCGCCATGTCGCTCATGTGGTCCGTGGGCTGGGTCGTCGCTGGTGCGTACTTCTCGGCCGTGCACGCAGCCTTCGGCTTCGATGCCGGATACGCGATCAACTTCCTGACCATCATCGTGCTCTACTCGATCGCGACCTGGCTGTACTGGCACTGGTTCCGGAACACGGAGCCGCGGGGCGGCGAGGCCGTGTCGCAACCGGCGGTCGTGGCGGGGACGGACTAGACTCCGGCTCATGACCGTCGAGGCGTCCCAGCGCGAGAAGACCGGCATACCGAAGAACCCCGGCCGGGCCGACCTCGGCATGAAGGCGACCCTTCTCTTCCCCTCGCGCGAGATCGTCGAGCAGTTCTACGTCCCGCTCATCTACACGGCCTGCCGGACGTGCTACTCGGAGCTGGCGCCGGAGGAGATCTTCCGCCGCGCCACGGCCGGCGAGATCGATGTCGCGAAGATGCAGCGCCTGATCAACGGGGTCATCGAATCCGGCCACGGCAGCACGATCGAACACGTGGTGTTCACCTTCGGGATCAGCGGTGTCTCGAGAACGCTCTCGCATCAGCTCGTTCGTCATCGCGCGGGCGTGGCGTTCGATCAGCAGAGCCAGCGGTACGTCACCTACAAGCAGGCTGCCACCATGCTCCCCCACTCCATCGCGGACGCGGACGCAGAACTGCGGACTCGCTACGAGGAGCAGGTCGGTGATTCGATGGATCTGTACGGCGAACTCGTCGCGGCCGGCATCCCCGGCGAGGACGCCCGGTTCGTCTTCCCCAACGGCACCCGCACGAACCTGGTGATGACCACGAACCTCCGGGCGCTCATCCACATGTCCGGCCTGCGGCTGTGCACGATGGCCCAGTGGGAAATCCGCCGTCTCTTCCAGCTTATCCGGCACGAGATCTTCGGCGTCAGCCCGTTCCTGGGATCATTCCTCGCGCCCAAGTGCGTGCCCCTCGGCTACTGCGACGAGATGAACAACCGGGATGGCCACTGCCCCATCCGGCCCCACAAGGATCGCGTTCTCGAGGCCTGGGCCGAGAAGGCGAAGTCGGCGCGCGCCGCAGGACGTGAGCTGCCGGTCCAGTCGTGAGAATCCGGCTCCAGTTCGACCGCATCGCCCCGGGGGTCGAGATCGGGCCGCATCGACACGGCGTCGAGACCATCGTCTATGTCGCCGGCGGTGAGCTCGTGTTCGAACACGGGGAAACCCTCGAACGCCGGGCGGTCGTCCGCGCGGGCGACGTCCTGTACGAGGCTCCGGCCGAGCATCACCTCGTCCGGAACGAAGGCAGGGTCGACGCGCTCGCACTCCTTGCCTCGACGGACCCGGACCCGCGCCGGATCGGGACGATGTTCCGACGCTGGGAATCGATTTCCGAGCCGGTTCGTCGGGGCAATGAGGCGCCGACTGTCGAGTCGGGCGGCATACGGCGGCGGTTGATCGCGGCGCCGGGCGACTTCGGATCGGCCGCCTTCACCGTCACCGAGGTCGAGATCGCGCCGGGCGCCGCCGATGTCTGGCATCGCCACCCGCGTGCGGAACACGCGATCGTCGTCTTTGAGGGTCGCGGTGTCGTGACGGTCGGGGACACGAGCGAAACGCTCGAACCCCTCAAGGGGATCCGCGTCGAGGAGGGTCGGCCGCACCGGGTCGAGAACACCGGCCGCACCCCCCTGCGCTACTACGTCTGCGCCTCACCGGGGCTGGATCCGCTCGAGGACCGCGAGACGGCCGAGGCGCCGAGGCGGCGCCTCGACGCTTAGCGGTCAGCCCTCGAGGTCGGCCACGAACCTGCGGATCACCCGGGCCAGGCGTGGCCCGGCTTCCATCCCGGCCGCGAGCACCTCCTCGTGCGTGAGCGGCTCGCCGCTGTACCCGGCGCCTGCGTTCGTCACGAGCGAGACCCCGACAACCTCGAGGCCGGCCCAGCGGGCGGCGATGCACTCGAGGACCGTGGACATCCCGACGGCGTGGCCGCCCACGGCGGCGAGCATTCGCACCTCCGCGGGGGTCTCGTAGTTCGGCCCGACCAGGCCGACGTAGACACCCTCGGCGAGGGGGACGCCCTCAGTCTCGGCTGCCGCGTGCAGGCGACCACGCAGGCGCGGGCTCCACGCGTTCGTGAGGTCGGGAAAGCGCGGCCCGATCGAATCGGCGTTGGGACCGACCAGCGGATTCAGGCCGGTCAGGTTGATGTGGTCCCTGATGACCATGAGGGTCCCCGGCCCGAACGACGGATCCAGGCCGCCGGCAGCATTCGTGAGCAGCACCGCCCGGGCCCCGAGGCGGGCAAAGAGCAGGACCGGCTGGACGACCAGGCCCGGATCGTTGCCTTCGTACAGGTGGAATCGACCCTGGAGCATGACGACAGGCTTCCCGCCGAGCCGGCCCAGGATAAGCCGGCCCACATGACCGGGCGCCGTCGCCGCAGGCCATCCCGGCAGCGCTTCAAAGGGGATCGCGACGGCGTCCTCGAGGTTGTCGGCCAGCCCCCCGAGGCCCGATCCGAGGACGATCCCGATCTCCGGCACGAGCGGCGAGCGAGCCCGAACGGCGGCCTCGAGGGCGGCAAGCCGCGCGCGCTGGTCGATCGGGGCGATACTGGCCGATGGATCAACGCGATCAGACGGGTCGATCATCGGACGTTCCGCGCTCATGCGGGCCTCCAGATGTACGTCCAGGGGGTCGACGGCCGGGGCCCGCGGCTTCTGCCGCCCGACGGAAGTACCGACAACGGGATGCCGGTCGCGTCCCACCGGGCGACCAACTCGGGGACGGACACGGAGGTCCGTCGCGACCGGGTAACGAAGCGCCCGAAGCGACCGGTCCGAAACGTGGGTCCCCTTGATGCAATCTCGGCTTCCCTCGTCCCCTGACGGCCCCTTCGGGCAAGACGAAAGGTAGCCGCCGCCGGTGCGGACCGGCAACACGGTTATCCACGAAGTTCGGCCGTCCACGCGGGCGCGTGTCCACGACTTTTGAACACCTGTTGACGGACGGTGTATAACCCTTGATCGACGGGCTCTCTGACGCGGCGTCCGAGGCCTCGGATCAGCCGCCGACCGCGAACATCTCTACCCGCGGCAGATGGCTGGTGGCCTCCGTCCGGAGCTCGGAATAGCGGTCTGTTCGGGCTCCCCAGACCCGCTCGAGAATCGTCCGCAGGTCACCATCCGCAGCGCCGCTCCTGATGGGCCCGCGCAGGTCCGTCCCGAATGCGCTGAACAGGCAGGTGTAGAGCTTCCCGTCCGCGGACAGGCGGGCACGAGTGCAGTCTCCGCAGAACGGCTGGGTGACCGAGGCGATCACCCCGATCTCGCCGGATCCATCCCGGTAGCGCCAGCGGTTTGCCACTTCGCCGCGATAGGCGGGTGCGGCGGGCTCGAGGGGCAGGTCGGCCTCGATGGCGGCCACGATGTCGGCCGCGGAAACGACGTCGTCCAGGCGCCAGCCGTTGGTCGTGCCCACATCCATGTACTCGATGAATCGCAGGACCAGGCCCTCGTCCCGCGCCCAGCGGGCCATCGGGACGACGCTGTCCTCGTTCTCGCCGCGCTTCACCACCATGTTGACCTTGATCGGCGCCAGCCCGGCATCGCGCGCAGCGGCGATCCCCTCGAGCACCCGTGAAACCGGGAAATCGACGCCGTTCATGCGGCGGAACGTCGCATCGTCGAGTGAGTCGAGCGACACGGTGATCCGACGGAGACCCGCGTCGGCGAGGGGGCGCGCCAGCGGCCGCAGGGCAGAGCCGTTGGTCGTGAGGGTCAGGTCTGCCCCTTCGCCGTCGGTCGTGCGCAAGCCGGCCAGCATCGCGATCAGGTCGGGCAGGGACTTCCGGACGAGCGGCTCGCCGCCCGTGACCCGGAGCTTGCGGACGCCCAACTCCAGGGCGATCCCAGCCAGACGCGTGATCTCCTCGTACGTCAGCACGTCCGAGTGCGGCAGGAAGGCGTAGTCGCGCCCGAAGACCTCGGCCGGCATGCAGTACGTGCAGCGAAAGTTGCACCTGTCTGTGACCGAGATCCGGAGGTCGCGGAGCGCCCTCCCCCGCGTGTCGAGCAGGGCAGGGCGACCATCGAACGTCGTCGGAGGGTGGCTCACGGCAGGGGACGTGGTCGGCTGCATGGCTCGATCGTACGCCGGGATTGAGATCGCCGGTGCCGCGGACTCCCGGCCGGCTGGTACCTCCGGTTCGGCCTGCCGGTACGACTAGCGGACTGCCGCTGTCGACTCCGCGCACCGACCATCCTCCTGACGCCCAGATCCGTCATTTCAGGCCGGGCGGAGCCGCGAGGACGACCAACCGATGGCGACAACCGAGCAGCGTTCAGGATTCCGGCTTCCGTGGGCCACGGAGTCGGAGCCGGGCGACGGCCAGCACGCCGACAGTGTCAGTTCCGGCCGCGGCACCGCTTCCACCGGCGATCCCACGACTCCCGAGGCTACCGTGACCAACGACACCGCGACCATTGATCCCCGCATCACGCCGCCTTCCGAGAGCGGCCCCCCGCCTGAGCAGAACGCCACCGACACCCGGGCCGTCGCATCGGCGGCCGGGGCCGTCGCATCGGCGGCCGGGGCCGTCGCATCGCACGACCCGGAGGCGGTGCCCGTCGCTGCGCCGCCGGCTCGACGGACCAATCCGCTCGTCGCCGGTCTCGTGAAGGCCATGCGCGATGCCGCCCAGGTCGCCCGGGACGACTCCCTCGCTCGGGTGGCCGCCGAGGCAAAGGCGAGGATCGAGGCGATCCATGCCGCGTCCAGCGATGGCGCCGCGGCGCTCCGCCACACCGCGGACCAGGACGTGGCCGCCATTCGTGAATGGGCGAAGGCGGAAGCCGCCCGCGTCCGCCAGGAGACCGACGAGCGCATCGCTGCGCGGCGCCGCCAGCTCGACATCGAGGTGGAGGATCATGCCGCCCAGGTCGAACATCGGATCGAGCAGGTCCAGGCCATCGTGGGCGCGTTCGACGCGTCGATGGAGCTGTTCTTCCGGAACCTCCTCGCGGAGGAGGATCCGGCCCGCGTTGCCGGCTTTGCCGAGCAGCTGCCCGAGCCGCCTTCGTTCGACGACGCCAACGCCATGCTCGAGTGGAAGGCCCCGCGGACGCTTGACTCGAGCAACGCGGCGGCCGCGGAGGCCGACGCCCTGAGCGGCCTCGACGATGCCGAGATTGCCTCCACCCTCGCCGAACCCCCGAGCGTCGAGCCGCCCGGGCCGCGCGCCTCAGTCGAGGACCGCATGCTGAGCTTCGCCGTCCCACTGCCCGAGCCCGAACCGACGTCAACGAGCGTGGTCTCCGTGACCGGCCTGAGCAGCGTCGCCGGCATCGCCGGCTTCAAGCGCGCCGTCTCCAGGGCTCCGGGCGTCTCCGGCGTCGCGGTCTCGTCCGGCCCGAGCGGCGACTTCGCGTTCACCGTTCAGCACGGGCAGTCCCTCGACCTGGCGGCGCTGGTCGGCGGTCTCGACGGCTTCGCCCCGGTCGTCACCGCCGTGGCCGAGGGCGCCCTGTCGGTGTCCGTCTCCGAGCCCGAGGCGGCGCGCGGATCGTGAGCGTGACGCGCAGACCAACCATTGCCGTCGGCTTGCCGAATTCTGAGAGGGACAGCCTCCTCGCGCAGCTGGGCGCCGCCGAATTCGCAACGGTCGTCCTCGAATCCGCGAACGAGCTCGGCGAGGTCATCCGGGCCGGACTGCCGGTAAGCCTGGCAATCCTCGACGCCACCGATGACCTCGAAGCCCTCGCCGGCGCACTGGCTGGAGTCCGGGAGCTGGCACCCGCCGTCCTTCTCCTCATCATCGCCGACCCGGACCAGCTCGAGGCGCTCCACGAGGACGGGATCCTCGGGCCTGACGACGAGGCCGTGCTTCGGCCCGCAGATCCCGACGCACTACGGTGGCGCACAGAAGCCATGCTCATCCGGTCGCAGATGGCCGGCGAACACGCGACCGGAGCGGTACTCGCGCGAGGTCAGGTAGAGGCCGAATGGGCGGCGCGATCGCCGATCATCGCGATCTTCAACCCGAAGGGCGGCGTAGGCAAGACGACGATCGCCACGAACCTCGCGGCGGCACTCCAGCACCACCACGAGCGGCGCGTCCTGCTCGTGGACGCCGACACGGTGACCGGCCACGTCGCGATGTCGCTCGGGATGGACCCGGGCCGGACCGTCGCCGACGCCTGGCGTGACGAGGATGAAGGCGGCCCGGCCGAAGGTCTGCTGGACATTGCCGCCGTCCATGGATCCGGGATGAGTGTCGCGGCGCTCGTGTCCGACCCGATGGCGATGCCCCACCTCGATGCGGACCGCCTGACGGAAACCCTCCTCGGCGCGCGCTGGGGCGTCGACGTCATTGTGGTGGACATGCATCCGTCATACAGCGACGTCAACCGGGCGATCTTCGGGATCGCCGACCGCATCCTCGTGCCCGTCACGCCGGATCTCCCCGCGATTCGGGCCGCGCTTCAGATGAGCGAGATGTCGGTCCAGTTGGGGATCCGGGATCGGCTCGCCATGGTCGTCAACCGTGCCAACAGCGGGGTGTCGGTACGTCAGATCGAGGAGGCTGCGGCCATGCCGGCGCTGGCGCGCATTCGATCCGGGGGGATGCTCTTCGTACGGGCAGCCAACGAGGGCCGGACGGTCACGGACATGTTCCCTCGCGAGAAAGTCACCCGCGACTTCGAGATCCTCGCGGATCGCGTCCTTGGAGTGTCGTCCCCCGCCGAGGCCGATGAGCCGGCCACACGGGCATCAGTGCTGGGCGGGCTGTTCAACCGCAAGGAGCCCGCCGGGGCATAGCGGCCGTCGTCCAGGGCGGCGCCCGCCGCCGGTCGGTGTCAGCTTCTGTCAGTCCAGTTGGTCCCGCCCATGCTCTGGCCGGGCATGCGGAGATGTGGTTCACCGGTGGCCCGGTCCACCTGGTTCACGGCGCGGAGATAGAACCGGTTGATCAGCACGGTGTCGGCCCCGCCGAGATCAATGGACTGCCCGCCGATGAACAGATCCGGGTCGGTCACGGCGGAAAACATGTTGGTCGCGCGATCGAGCACGGCGTCGGGCTCGGAGCCCGGGTGGAGGTGGATCGTTCCGACGATCCGGTAGGGCGGTGCCTCGAAGGCGACGTCGAAGGAGACTTTGTGGATGCGGTGCGCAGCCCGCTCGTCCTCGTTCATGAAGGCGAGGGTGTCCGGCCCGGCGATGACGACGATCAGGTCGTACGGATCCATGCTCTGGATTCCCGGCGCCGGCTCGAGATCGCTGGTGCCGTCCGCCGGTGCCCAGCGAACATCGGAGATCGCGATCGCGTCGCGACGGTTGAGCGTGTCGAGCAGCCGGCCCGCGAGATGCATCTGACCCTCGAGGCGCCAGTCCTCGGTGTACCCGCGGAAGGTCACCGACCGCGGTGCCTGGACGTCGGCCGCGGCGACGATGGCTCCAGCCCCTGTGCCCTCGCTGCTGGCATCTTTCTTCCGTCCGAACCCGAAGGGCATCAGCTACTCCTCTGACCGGCCCGTGTTGTCCCTGATGGTATCCACGACCGCGGCGTCGGCAAGGGTCGTGGTGTCTCCCAGCGTCCGGCCCTCTGCGATGTCACGGAGCAGACGCCGCATGATCTTGCCCGAACGGGTCTTGGGCAGGTCGGGGACGAACATCAGGTGCTTCGGCCGCGCGATCGGCCCGATGACGTAGGCGACGTGCTCCCGCAACTGGACGGCGAGCGCATCGGACGGCTCCTGGTCGGCCTTGAGGATGACGAACGCGAAGATCGCCTGCCCGCTGACCTCGTCCTTCGTCCCCACGACAGCCGCCTCGGCAACGGAGCGGTGATCCACGAGCGCCGATTCGACCTCCGTGGTGCTGAGCCGGTGGCCAGCGACATTCATCACGTCGTCGACGCGGCCGAGCAGCCAGAAGTAGCCGTCCTCGTCGCGCTTGGCCCCATCGCCGGCGAAGTATTTCCCCGGGAAGCGTTTCCAATAGGTCTCGCGGTAACGCTCCGGGTCGCCGTAGATGCCGCGGAGCATGGACGGCCACGGCCGGGTCAATACGAGGTAGCCACCGCCTCCCAACGGCACGGAGGCTCCGTCCGCGTCGACGATGTCGGCGCCGACACCCGGGAACGGGAAGGTCGCCGACCCCGGCTTGGTGGTGACGACGCCCGGCAGCGGGGTGATGAGGATCATCCCCGTCTCGGTCTGCCACCAGGTGTCCACGATCGGCGCCCTGCCGCCGCCGATGTGCTCGTGATACCAGAGCCACGCCTCCGGGTTGATCGGCTCGCCGACCGAGCCCATGACGCGCAGCGACGAGAGATCGTGCGCGGCCGGGAACTGTGGGCCCTGCTTCATGAAGGCGCGGATCGCCGTCGGCGCCATGTAGATGATCGAGACCCGGTAGTCCTCGATGATCTGCCACCAGCGATCCCAGGTGGGGGTGTCGGGCGCCCCCTCGTACATCACCCCGGTGGCGGCGTTCGCGAGCGGACCGTACACGATGTAGCTGTGGCCGGTGACCCAGCCGATGTCGGCGGCGCACCAGTACACGTCGTCCGGCTTCAGGTCGAAGATCATCTCGTGGGTGAAGCTTGTCCCGACGAGGTAGCCCGCGGTCGTGTGGAGGATTCCCTTGGGCTTCGCGGTTGTGCCGGAGGTGTACAGCAGGTAGAGCATGTGCTCCGAGTCCACGGGCACCGGAGCGCATTCAGGCGACTGGCGCTCCACGATGTCGTGCCACCAGTGATCGCGACCTTCGACCATGTGGATGTCATGGCCCGTGCGGTTCACGACGATGGCGTGCTCGATCGTGGGCGTGGATGCCATCGCCTCGTCGGCATGATGCTTGAGCCCGACTTCCTTGCCCCGTCGGAAGCCGCCGTCCGCGGTGATCAGCACGCGTGCCCCGCAGTCGTTGATCCGTCCGGCGAGCGCCTCGGCCGAGAAACCCCCGAAGACGACCGTGTGCGGCGCGCCGATCCTGGCGCAGGCGAGCATCGCTATCGGTAGCTCGGGGATCATCGGCATGTAGATCGCGACGCGATCGCCCTTCTCGACCCCGAGCTCCTTCAACGCGTTGGCCGCCTTGCCGACGTCGCGCAGGAGATCCGCGTAGGTCAGTGTCCGCGTGTCGCCGGGTTCACCGATCCAGTGGTATGCGACCTTCGAGCCGAGGCCCGCCTCGACATGACGGTCGACGCAGTTGTAGGCGATGTTCAGCTCCCCGCCGACGAACCATTTGGCGAATGGCAGATCCCACTCGAGCGTGGTCTCGAACGGCTTCGTCCAGGTCACCCGCTCACGCGCGATCTGCTCCCAGAACCCGACATAGTCGAGCTCCGCCTCGTCGTAGATGGCGGCCTTCGCGTTCGCCCGGTCGGTGAACGCCGGGTCGGGCGGGAAGATGCGGCGCTCGTCCATGAGGTTTTCGATCGCCGGGCGGGCATCCTGGGACGGTTCCACGCTCACGAAACGGCTCCGGTCTGCGCTGAGGACTGACGACGGCGGCGCTCGCAGCGGACGCACCGCAGAGCCGGCCCATCGTAGCGCGCCCCGCCTGCGGCGGCGACGCTCATTCCTCTGGAGCCAGGTCCTCGTCCGTCGGCCCGAGCGATGCGGCGGCAGGTCCCTCCGTCGCGGCCGGCTCCCGGGCGAGGACCACGCGCTGCGGCCGCGGGATCTCGATGCCGTGCTGCTTGAACGCCACCAGGAGCCGCTTGCGCAGCTCGCCGGCCGCGGACCACTGTTCGGTGGCACGGACCGTGCCAAGGATCTTGAGAGTCACACCGTACTCGGCGAAGGCGGCAACGCGATCGACCCGCGGGGTCTCGAGGACCCGCCGCTTCCACGACGGATCTGAGGCCATCTCCCGGCCGACTGCATCCACGACCTCGATCGCCCGGTCGATGTCGGTTCCATACGCGACGGTCACGTCCTGGTTGATCCTGGACCAGACGCGGGTGAGGTTGCTTGCGACCGCGATCTCACCGTTCGGGATCGTGTGGACGACGCCGTCGAGATCGCGCAGCGTCGTCCGCCGCAGGCTGAAGTCCTCGACCGCGCCGGAGACCCCTGCCACCCGGATGACGTCGCCCTTGCTGAACTGGTTCTCGATAAGGATCAGCGCGCCATTCAGGTAGTCCTTGACCAGGTGCTGCGCCCCGAACCCGACCGCGATCCCGACGACCCCGAGGCCGGCGATGGCCGGCCCGACATCGAGCCCGGCCTGATCGAGCAGCATCACCCCCGCGATGACCACGATGATGAAGCGCAGGAAGTTGACTGCCAGCGCCTGGATCGTGCCCATCCGCTTCACGATCTCGACCGCGGACAGCTCCTGGGCCGTGCCCTCGGTCGCCTCGCGGTCCATGAGCGTCTTCACGATCCCGTGGACGAACAGCGACGCCAGCCGCAGCGCGACCAGCGCTACCATGACGATGATCAGCGACTTCCCGAGGGGCAATCCGGGGCCCTGCAGGAACTGGATCACCTCCGACCACGGCGGCTTCGCGAAATCTGGCACGTCGAAAGCGTAGCGGATGCCGCCCGCGGCTCCCAGGTGTCCTGCCCGGAGGCCGGTCGACGGGCGATCAGCCCCCGGCCGGGTGGGCCATCGCTCCCTGCGCCCCGAGGTCGGGGTTGCCACGCGCCCGCGCGTCGAGCGCCGCCCGCAGTGAATCTTCGAAGGCGGTGACTGCGCGGTCCACGGAGTCGTCTCGGGCGTGAGCCTCGCAGATGAACCACGGCTCGCGGCTGTCAGGCTCGGGCATGGCGCCCCGGGCATGCATCCCGACGGCCACGGCGTCGTACAGGGCATGGTCGGTGTCTGCCCAGTCGCGGTACTCGGTTGCCACCTTGTCCGTGAACATGACCCCGAACATCGATGGGTGGCCGGTGAAGTGGAAGGGCAGCCCGGCCTCGTTGATCACCTCACGCAGGCCGTCCTTGATCCGCCGCCCGGTTGCATGGACTGTCTCGAGCGCGTCCGTATCCCGCAGGATCTCAAGGGTCTTTACGGCTGCCGCCGCGGCCACGCGATTGCCCGCATACGTGCCGCCATGGCTGACCTTGTCGGGCAGCAGGCTCATGATCTCGCGGCGTCCGCCGAACGCGGCGGCCGGGTAGCCGTTGCCCATCGCCTTGGCAAAGGACGCGAGGTCAGGTTTGATCCCGAAGTACTCGGCGGCACCGCCGCGCGCGAACCGGAACCCGGTCTTGACCTCGTCGAAGATCTCGAGAATCCCGAACTCCTCGGTGAGCGCCCGAAGCTCCTTGTGAAACCCCTCCTGCGGGAGGATGCCCTGGGCGTTGCCGAGGACGGGTTCCACGATCACCGCCGCGATCTCGTCGCCCTGCTGCTCGAACAGCCGGCGGAGGCGTTCGATGTTGTTGAAGCGGGCCGGAATGATCGTGTCGGCGACCGCATCCGGGATGCCGCGGCCCCACGCCAGGCGGACCGGATTGTCCGCGTCCCCGAGCTCGGCCATGTCGTTCGGCGAGACGCTGATCAGGGCGTAGTCGTGGACACCGTGATACTGGCCCTCGAACTTCACGATCTTGTTCCGGCCCGTAAAGGCGCGGGCCAGGCGCATGAGGTGCATCGTTGCCTCGGTGCCGGAAACCGTCATCCGGGCCATATCCACCCACCCGGTGAGCTCGCACACGAGCTCCATCGCCCGGACCTCGTCCTCGCTGGTGAGCGAGAAGCTGACGCCCTGCCGCATGCGCTCGTTGACGTAGTCGTCCACCCGCTCATCGCCGTGGCCGAGGATCACCGGGCCGTAGCCCATTCGCAGGTCGACGTACTCGTTACCGTCGATATCCCAGACGCGGCCGCCGTGGCCGCGATCGACGTAGATAGTTTCCTCGCCCCAGGCCCGGAAGTTGGAGTTCGCACCTCCGGGCAGGGTCCTTGCCGCCCGCCGGTACAGCTCTAGCTGGCGCGCCCGGGCGAGGGGGTGCGGCTGGTCTTCGGAGCTGGCCATGACGCCTCCGGCAGGCAGTTGTTCGGGCTCGTGTGACCGCGGCGTGGCGCCGGACGAGCCGGGGCCATCGATGGCCTTCGGAGTCCCAATCGTGCCACACGCCCGATGCCCAGTCAAACGAGAATCGTCCCGAAGAGCGCCTCTGCGTGCGAAATCCGCGGGTCGTCGTGCGGAAGCCCCACTGATCCGAACGGATCGCTCCGGCCACGAGGCGCCGTCGGAGGGGGCTTGGAAAGGTGGCCGCGCGTCCGCCGGTCTCGTGCTGTCGCGATCAGTCCGGCCGGGATCCTGACTCGGAAGGATGCGCCTCGTCCCCGCGCCGCGCGGCGGGTTCATCGAACAGGCCGAGCTGGTTCCCGGGACCCTCGATGCCGGGGTCGAGGCCCAGGTACGGTTGCAGCGCGGCGAGATCGAGCGGATCGCGGGCCAGCCACGTCCGGAGGTGCGGCCAGAGGACCAGGTGCCAGTTGTCCGCGACCATCGCCTCCCTGAGCACGGCCGATGCCTCGAGCTTGTGGCGGACCAGGTCGACCCGCTCCGGGGCGACGGCGAGAAACCGGACCAGGCGATCGTCCGCCGGAATGCGTCCGTGCCGGCGCACCAGCGTGTCGCCGAGCATTGCCGTCCACTCCACCTCGAACAGGAATGCCGAGCGACCGCGGACGTACCAGATGCAGTCCACGTCCTCGAGGTCCTGGACCGCAGCCCGTGCGATCCCCGGCAGCCAGGCGGTCCGCTCGCGCGCCTCGAGGAGATCACCGAGCGTGCCGCTGCCGAACCTCCGCGCCTGCTCGCGGCGGCCGATCCAGACGCTCATGCCCAGCCGGTGGCCACCGTCGGCCAGCCGGGCAAGGAGCTCCGTGTGCTCGACCGTGCGGCGGCGGACATCCTCGCCCGTGGCCAGCCGGTCGGGTGTCGACGCCGGGCTCCGGTAGCTCGCCAGGCAGGCTCGCACCAGCGCCTCGTCGGGCAGGTCGTGCCCGGAGAAGAGGGCGGCGATCCGCTCGTAGAACGCCCCCTCATCGAGTGGACCGGCCGTCGAGAGGAGGCTGTACGCGGCCCACTCGACGCGATCCGCCAGGGGCACGGCCGCCGCTTCCAGGTCCCGGCGATCGGCAAGCCACCAACGCCCCGGCTCGATCTCCCGCACGCGCTGCTGCGACGGCCGGGCCAGCTCGTCGTGAACGAGTCCAAGGACCCCGTCCACGTCGTCGGCTGGGGCGACACCCCCGTCTCCCGCGTCGGTCTGTGCGACGAACCGGCGGAGGTGTCCGCCGCCGTCCAGGCCGACGAGAATCTCGCCGAGAAGGCGCTCGTAGTGGGCCGGCTCTCCGCGGGCGCGGAGAATCTCGACGGCGAGATCGATGATCGCGCGACTCGCCTCGGCGCGGGAGAACGGGCGGGCATCGATCCGCTCGGGCGGCGAGAAGAGGCCCGCGCCAGGCACGAGCTCGGGGTCGCCCGGGCCGCCCGGGACGGGGTCCAGGGGCCGGCCCGATCTGGAGCGGGGACCGGGTGGGACCGCCGCGCCCGGCGGAACAAGCTCGACGATGCCGCCGCCATCCTCGTCCGCCTCGGCCAGGCGAGCGTCGGCAACGCGGTAGCCCGCCTTGACGCCGCCCACGACGGCGGCAACGAGCGCCTCCGGGCCGCCGGCCTCGAGCAGGAGCACGGCACGGCCGTCGCGGGCCAGCAGCGGGGCTGCGGACGCCAGTGCGCCCCCGATCGTCGCCGCCTGCAACGACCACGGCGCGCGAACGGCCGCTCCACCGAGGGCCTCGAGCGGAAGGAGATTCGCGGCCTCCCGGCCGAGCGCCCAGCACGTGCCGTGGTAGGCGGCCGCAAGGCGCTCCTGGCTCAACCGGAGCGGAGGCTGACCGAGGAGCAGGCGGATCTGCGCCGGGCCGGCACGCTGCCCGGGCTCGAGGCGCCTCGCGTCCTCTGCGGCAAGGGCGGATACCACCCCCGGCGACGCGACCCGCAGCACGGCCGTCGCGGAGCCCTCCACGAGGCTCCGCAGGTCGGCTCCGATGCGCGCCTCGAGGGGCCCGATCGCCCCGCTCTCGATGCGCTGCACGAACGACCGCACGACGCGGAAGCCCTCTTCGAACGCGAGCCACGGGTTCCGCTCACGGAAGGGATCCGGAATCGGCGAGCGGACGACGCCGCCGCCGATCCGGATCGAGGGGATCCGGCCGGGCCCCGTGCCGAGGCGGCTGGCGGGGAGCACGGTGTGGAGGAAGGCCAGCCGGAGCGCGGATTCGACCGGGGCGGCGCGGAGATCGCCCTCGATACGGTCCAGGATCGCCGAGAGCCCGACGAGCTGCCGATCCGAATGCAGGGCGAGCAGGGCCTCGGGCAGCCCCTCGGCGCCATTCGGGGTCGGGAACCGCTCCCTGAGCGCCAACCGGAGCGCGGCCGCCCGAAGGTCTGCAGCGGCGCGCTGGGCGTCCGAGTCGTCGGTTGGGGCATGGCGCTGCTCCAGCCCGCCCAGCTGATCTCGACACGATGAGCAGCGGTAGGTCTTGCGGACGAGGACCGCCGGGCTCCCGTGCCCGGTCCCGGCCTCGGCCGGCGACGCGGCATCGACGCCTCCCGTCGACCAGGTGAACTCATCCGCGACAAGCACTCGCTCGCAGGTCGCGCAGCGGGTCGAGAAGGGAGCACCGACGGCCAGCTTCAGGCTGGACTCGCCGTGGGGCGACGCGCCCAGGGTGGAGAACGCCGCGTCGAGGTGACGGAGGTCGGGCGGCCGCATGACGACGTCTGCAAGAAGGCGCGTGAGCGGGCTACTCTCGATGCTGACCGCCCGCCGCTGGCGATCTACTGCGGCCCGCGCGATCCAGCCGCCCCGGCCGTGGAGGTCGGCGACGATGTCCCCGGGTGCCGTCCCGGCCTCGAGGCGCCCGACGACGAGGTCGGGTGGCGGAGGAGGCGCGAGGCGCTCGAACGCCGGCATCGTGAATCCGGGTTCGGCGCGGGAGAGCAGGGCACGGCCGGCCATGGCCCGATTGTGGCAGACGCTCGCCGGCGCTACGCTCAGCCTATGACCGACGATGCCTTCCTGCTCGCCAACACACCGGGTCCGACGCTCTCGGTGCCGCCCGGTGTCCTGGCAATCCGCGCTGCCATCACGGCTGCGACCAGCGACCTGCTGGCCATCCCCGACGCGTCCCTCGGGGCGGGCTGGCGGTGGCAGGACGACGAGGCCGACATCCGCTATGGACTGTATCGCGCGTTCGAGGCGATCGAGGCTGCCGGCGCGGAGGTGGCGCGAGTCCTGCGCGAGACAGGGGCGCTCCGTAGTGCGGCCGCAGAGGTCATGTCGGCCGCGACGACGGCCCGCTGGGAGCTCCACGGCCTGCTCGCGGGCCTCGACGACCCGACCCTCGATCGGCACCCGGGCGCCGGCGAATGGACGACGCGGGAAACGCTTGCCCACATCGTGAACGGGCAGCGCGCCTACGGCTGGTACACCGCCTGGTGGGCGGCCAGGCCGGCATCCGAGCCGGCGCCCGACGGCGTCCCGGAGGCGGTGCGCAACGCGGCGGCGCTGCCGGACGAGGAGACGGAGGGCGAAGGCGCGCTGGCCGAGATCCGGGCCCGGCTCGACGCGATCCTGGACCTCTCGGCCGGGCGGCTCGCCCATCTCGATGAGGAAGGTCTTGCCCGTCCCGCACGCTGGGCGGGGATCCCCGTCACGGTCGGGTTCCGGCTCGGCCGCTGGTCGTCACACCTCGTCGAGCACACCGTCCAGGTGGACAAGACGCTGGCCGCGATCGGCCGCCAACCGTCCGAGGTGGAGCGGATCGTGCGTCACATCCACGGGGCGTACGGGCGGCTCGAAGCGCTGGTCTTCCCGATGCCGGCGGGACGCCTCGCGGCCGGCGATTCGCGCGGGCGAAAGGTGAATGACATCCTCAGGGCACTCGGGATCGAGCTTGTTGCCGACGCGCGCAGTGCACGAACGGCGGCAGGGTCCTAGTCGACCTGCCGGGCACCCGTAACCCGACCGGCCCGCACGATCCCGGGCCGGAGGCTACGCCTCGTCGAGCTCGTCCGGTTCCTCGACGAAGGCCTCGTCCGTCGTGTCCTCGGGCGGCAGGACACGGTCGAGGTCTTCGATCTCCTCGTCCTCGACGTCGTCCTCCAGGTCGTCCTCGAGCTCCTCGTCCTCGCGAACGAGCGTGCCTTTGGTGTACGGGCGGAGGTCGGTCGACTTCGCCGCCGTCGGGAAGCTGACCTTGCCGTAGTTGCGCGGGTCCTGATAGATCTCGCGGATGATGATCCGGACATCGACTGCGCCAAGGGACGTGACGCCGGCGGAGTACTTGTTGCCGTCGGCGATCAGCTTCAGCAGGCGGGCCGCGACGCGCGGCTCGACGACACCGATCCGTACGCCGTTGCTGGTCGCGATGAGGCGGTTGCCCTCCGGCGTCAGTTCGACCGCGTCGCCCGGGTTGACCTGGGCGAGCTTCCGTGGGTCTGGCAGCTCGAGCAGGTGGGCGAAGCCCGTCTTGCCGGTCTCCTCGACGAAGATGCGGACCGGGGCCTTGCTGCCCTTCTGGGCTGGGACGGTCCGCTCGCCGGCCGCGACGAGCAGCGTCCGCAGGCGATCGATGTTCCGTTCGGCGATCCGGTTGGTGGGGTCGAGCACGAGCGCCGACTGGTAGTGCTCACGGGCGGCCCCGAGCTCACCCTGCTCCCAGAGCGCCTTGGCGAGCCGGTTCTCCGCCTCGGCGTCCGGGCCGAGGTCGAGGAGCTTTCGGTTTGTGTCGGCGGCCTCCGGCCAGGATCCGGCGGCGGCCTGGGCGACGGCCTGCTCGGCGAGCTGGCGCTTGAGCCGGGTCGCGGCGACGGGACTTGCGGCGTTGTCGATGTCGGAGAAGGTCACGGAGGATGGATCCTTTCGAGGGGTCGGGGGGCAATGGTTTCTAGCACCGGTGCCGCCGCCCGTCAAATGCGGGCCTCAGCCGCGAAGCCGGAGACTCCACGCGACGACCACGATCCCCAGCAGCGCGAGGAGGATCGTCTCCCAGATTCGTCGGGCATCACGGCGGCGCGACGGCTGCCCGGCGTGGATCGCGTCCCACAGGAAGAAGACGACGACGAGGAGGGCGGGCCCCATGAGTCGAGGGAGGCTCATGGCCCGCAGGGCCGTGGCGGCGATGGCGACGGCGATCGCGCTGGTCAGGGCAAACCAGGCGACCTCGCGCAGGTTGGAGGAGCGCAGTGCCGCTGCCCGATAGCCGAGCAGGAATGCGATCACGGCATCGGCTCCAGCCAGCGTCGCGAGCTCCCCTTCCGTGGCTCCGGTCCCGAGGCTGCCAGGCTCCGGCAGTCCCCCGGGGAGCAGCGCAGCCGCGCCCACGAAGGCAAGAAAGCCGACGACCAGGAGCGTGCCGACGACGGCCGTCCGGTCAGCGGCCGAGGGTCCCGTCGGACTCGCCAGGAGCCGCGCCTCCGTCCCGAGCGCGCGATCGAGGAGCAGCGCGCCGAGGAGCAGGGCAGGCACGAGAAGGAGGCCGCCCGGCAGCACCCGGATGCTGCCGAAGACGGCCAGCGCCGTGACGACCGGGACGATGAGCGATTCGACGGGCAGGCCGGTCCCGGCGGTCGATGGCACACCGTCGCCCAGCACCTGGAGCGACCCGAGTGCGACGGCGGCGAGGAGGCACGCTCCGACCAGCCAGGCCGCAGGCGCGTCCACGAACGTCGAGAGCAGGACCATGGCCATCGTGCCCACCACGAGGCCGCGCGAGGCGCCGGAGATGCCCATCGGCCGGATGGTACGCGAGCCCCAGGGCGCGATGACGCCGGCCTAGCGGTCGTCGCGACGCACGTACGCGAGCACGTCGGCGCGCGACCGGGTATTCAGGACGGAGCCTGCTTCCACCCAGGCGCGGCGGGCCTGGCCGATCCCCCACTCCAGATGGTCGAACTCCTCGACCCGGTGAGCGTCCGAGTCGACCGCGAGCAGGCAGCCGACGGAAACGGCGTGTCGGGCCCGCTCGACCGCAAGATCGAGACGGTGGGGCGAACCGTTCATCTCCAGGACGGTCCCGGTACGGGCGGCCTCCGCATAGATGGCATCCCAGTCCAGGTCCAGGTCGTCGCGCGTTCCGATCATGCGTCCCGAGGGGTGTGCGATGACGTCGACATGCGGGTTGCGGATCGCTCCCAGGACTCTGCCCGTCAGCTCCGCTCGGGACTGGCGTCGCGCCACGTGGAGCGAGGCGACGACGAGATCGAACTGCGCGAGCAGTTCGTCGTCGTAGTCGAGCCGGCCATCGGCCCTGATCTCCATCTCACAGCCGTGGAGGAGCCGGAACCCTTCGGGTGCCGTTTCGCGTGGCGCCGTTCCGCCATCCTCCTCGGCCGCAAACTTTCGGTTCAACGCGGCGATCACACCCGCCTGGGCTCTGACGCGATCGGGAGTGAGCCCACGGGCAATCGCCAGTGAGAACGAGTGGTCGGTCAGGACCTGGTAGGCGTGGCCCCGACGGCGCGCTGCCTCGGCCATGACCTCGATCGGCTGGCTGCCGTCGGACCAGTCCGAATGCGAGTGCAGGTCCCCCCGCAAGTCCGCCTGGGCGACCAGGACCGGCAGGCCTCCGGACATTGCTGCCTCGATCTCGCCGGTGTCCTCGCGCAGCTCGGGCTCGATGAACGGCAGGCCGAGGAACGCGTAGACCTCCGCCTCGGTGGCCACCGTGTGCAGCTCGGCGCCATCGCCCGTCAGGGGTTCGCCGTCCTCGCCGAGCCGGAGGAAGCCCTTCTCGGACAGGCTCCAGCCCCGGTCGCGGGCGCGCTCGCGCAACCGGACGTTGTGGGCCTTGGATCCGGTGAAGTGGACGAGGTAGGTTCCGGCAGCGCCCGGGACCATCCGCATGAGGTCGACCTGGGGGCCGGACGCCAGGCGGATCGCCGCCTTCTCCGCGCCGCGATTGACCACCGAGGCGATCGACGGAAGGCTCGTGAAGCGCTCGATGACCGGGCCGGCGTCGGCGGTCTCAACGAGCACGTCCAGGTCCCCGATGGTCTCGCGTCTGCGGCGAAAGGATCCGGCTGCCTCGATCGCGGTGACGCCTTCGACGCCCGCCAGACCGTCGATGACCAGGCCGAGGGCCTCGCGAGCCTGGTGGAGGAGGAGCCGGCGCTCGCGGCCGGCGAGTCCCCGGATGCCCTCGAGGATCAGCTGCTCCGTGCGCGTCGACAGTCCGCGCAGGCCGCGCAGGCGGCCACTCTCGGCCGCAATCCGGAGCGCGTCGAGATTGGCGATCCCCAGCGTCGTCCAGAGCTGCCGGACGGTCCGAGGGCCAAGACCGGGGACGGCGAGCAGGTCAACGAGGGTCGCCGGAAACTCCTCCAGGAGCCGCTCGTGGTACTCCAGCCGGCCGGTGCGGGCCAGCTCCGCAACCTTGTCCGCGATGGCCCGACCGACACCCGCGATGTCCGGCGGATTGCCATCCAGGTAGGCGCGAGCCACCCCGACCGGCGAGCGCCCGATGGCGTCGGCCGCGCGGTGGTAGGCAACGGTCTTGAAGACGAGCTCGCCCTTGACCTCAAGAAGGTCCCCGATCTCGTGGAAGACGCGGGCCAGCTCGGCGTTCGACGGCGGTTCCGGCGGGGCGTCGGCGTGGCCGGGGTTGGGAAGCGCGGGCACGGCCTGATGGTAGTCCGGCCCGACGGGTGGGGCCGGGGAACTGCCGGACCGTCAGGCCGCGATCACCCGGTCGCGGCCGGCCCGCTTGGCCGCGTAGAGAGCCCGATCGGCGCGGTCCACGATCGCCGGGATCGGCTCGTCCGCCCCGCGGGCATTGGCGACACCCACGGAAACACTGACACCAGGCACGCCATGGGGGCGCAGGTCCAGGGCATTGACAGCCTCGCGGACGCGTTCACCGATCTCAACCGCAACGTTGGGACCGGGGTTGCGCAGCAGGACCGCGAACTCCTCTCCGCCCACCCGGGCCGGCACGTCCTCCTCGCGCACGGCAGAGACGATGGCCGAGGCGACGGCCTTGAGCACCTGGTCCCCGATCGCATGCCCGTAGGTGTCGTTCAGGACCTTGAACTTGTCGATATCGACCATGAGGACCGCGACCGCGTCGCCCGACCGGCGACGTCGTGACAGGAGGGCGCAGAACTCG
>Ga0334722_10001368_pt1 | contig 30751 bp, 22 predicted proteins | sample C3_bottom_MG_FD_207210 | JGI IMG/M metagenome (GOLD analysis project Ga0334722, IMG submission 207210) | Sediment microbial communities from Yellowstone Lake, YNP, Wyoming, USA - C3_bottom | ecosystem: Environmental > Aquatic > Freshwater > Lake > Sediment | place: USA: Wyoming | collected... | reverse complement strand
GTCGGTGTCGACGAGCACGTCTTTCGCGCTCGTGTCTCCGACGGCCACTTCAACCTTCGCAGCGGCGGGTGCCTGCGTCGTCGCCGTGCCGGTGGCGGCCGGGCCAGCAGCCGTCGCGGCTGCGGCGCCGCCAGTGGGCTGGGCTGATGCGCCCGGGCTGCCGGCAGGCGAAGCGCTACCAGCGCCCGTGCCGGTTGCCGGCTGCGACTGCGCCGAGCGCGTGACCGGCCGCGGCACTGGCTTCGGCATGAACAACGACTGGTAGCCGTACAGCACCAGGAACGACAGAACGACGGCAATGATGACGCGCTTTTCCATAGATCCGATCAGGCCTCTCGCGAATGGCTACATGCACGCTTCGACGCCCCGAGCTTGTGAGGCACGGGGTCGAGGCCGGAACCGCCAAAAGGATGACACCTTCCAATCCTGGCGAGGCCGAGGCCAATTCCGATGAGAGCGCCGTGGCGCTCAACAGCTTCGGCCATATAGTCGCTGCAGGAGGGAAGGAACCGACACGAGCCTGTAAACAGCGGTGAAATAAGCCGTTTGTACGACTTGATCGCTCCGAGAGCAATGCGCGCGGCGAAGCTAGTCCTTCGATTCATGAGTGTAACGATGAACTCATTCCCTCAGGACTAAGCGCCGGGCAACTGGAGCGCTTAGGCTTCACGAATCTTGTGCCGGCGCCGCAGCAGGATGGCGCAGTAGTCGGCTTCGACCGTCCGGTAGTCAGCCACGAGCATCTCCCGCTTTGGAACCACGATGATGTCGAGCCCGGCCTCGGGCTTGTGGCGCCTGAATGCCTCGCGCACGAGACGTTTGGCGCGGTTGCGCTGGACGGCGTTGCCCAGCTTCCTCGTGGCGGCGATGCCCAGCCGGCCCGTGGTGCCACCGTTGGCCAGCACGAAGACCGTCATCAGGCGGCTCGAACTGCGGCTGCCGCGTTCGTAGTTCGCGAGAAATTCCGGCCGCTTGCGCACCCGCTCGTCGCGCGACAAACAGGTGTCTGCGGATGGCTTGGTGCGAGGTCCTCGAGACGGCGCGGACGTCACGGCAAGCCCGTTTGCAGCCCTATTCGGACGAAACGGTGAGTTTCTTGCGCCCCTTGGCGCGACGGCGCTTCAGGACCTGCTGGCCGTCTTTGGTGGCCATTCGGACGAGAAACCCGTGTGTCTTCTTCCGGCGACGAATGTTGGGCTGAAACGTGCGCTTCATGCTGGCATCCTATTATTATTCGAATACAGAACCTCTCATATTATCGGGCCTTGGGGGAGGGAGTCAATTCCGCCTTCGCGCTCACTGCACTCATCGCTTCGGCGGACAAGTAGGAGTCGGGATTATGGATTCGGGATTCGGGATTCGGGAAAGCAAAGACTTGCGTCGTCCCCAGCCGCAGGCTGTGGTACATTTCAGTGCTTCGCCGGGCTCCTGACGGTCTCCGCCGGGTGTCCGGGGCCAACCCCAGAATGGCGGCATCTTTGCACCGCTTTGATGGGGGGCGTTTCGGGGGTTTTCAACAGATGTGGAAAAAGATGTGGAAAACCCCCAAGGCGAAAGGTCGGCGCAGCCCGGGTTTTCCGGGTGTTTCTTGGGGTTGTTCGCACGCAAAACCCGCTTCTGTAGCATCCCCTGGGGGCGAAAGTGGCAATCTGGCCGAAGAAGCGCGCCAGGAACTCAGCGCTTCTCGGCATCGGTAGTCTGTAGACGGTAGACGGCAGGCAGCACATGGACAGCCACAACGTCTGGGACGACATCCTCGCCCGCATCGAAACGAAGATCAATCGGCACAGCTTCTACACCTGGTTCAAGCCGACGACGTTCGTGTCGCTCGTCGGTGACGCGGTGACGATCAGAGTGCCGAATCCGTTGTTTCGCGACTGGCTGACCAAGCACTACTCGGGATTGATCAACGAGGCGCTTGGCGAAATCGATCGTCCGATGCTTGCGATCACGTTCTCGACCGATCCGCGCGCCGATACACAGCTGGCTGCTGAGGCCGCGCCGCCCATCGCACCGGAAGAGGAAGAAGAGGCCTCGTCTTCTTACAGCGGTGTCGCCTACGAAGGCAGTCCGTCGGTGGGCTTGAATCAGCGGTATCTGTTCGACACGTTCGTCGTCGGGCCATCGAATCAGTTTGCCGAAGCCGCGTGCCGCGCGGTGTCGGAAGCGCCCGGCCGATCGTATAACCCGCTCTACATCTACGGCGGCGTGGGTCTGGGCAAGACGCATCTGATGCACGCCATCGGGCACTACGTGCTCAAGCACAATCCGCTCTTCAAGCTCACGTACATCTCGACCGAGCGCTTCATGAACGAGATGATCAACGCCGTCAAGAACGACGGCGTGCTGGGCTTCCGCGAGCGCTATCGATCCGTGGACGTGCTGCTGGTGGACGACATCCAGTTTCTCGCCGGCCGCGAAGGCACGCAGAACGAGTTCTTCCACACCTTCAACGCGCTCTACGATTCGCAGAAGCAAATCGTGCTCAGCAGCGATTGTCCCCCCAACGAGATCGCGTCGCTCGAGGAGCGGCTGCGCTCGCGCTTCGAGTGGGGATTGATTGCCGACATTCAGCCGCCGGATCTCGAGACCAAGGTGGCGATTCTCAAGAAGAAAGCCGATGCCGAGGGCGTGCCGCTGCCCGACACGGTCGCGATGTACATCGCCGAGAAGATCAAGTCGAACATTCGCGAACTCGAAGGCTCGCTGATCCGGTTGCTGGCGTTTGCGTCGTTGTCGGGACGTGAAATTTCCGTCAGCCTCGCGCAGGAATGCCTCAAGAACATCATCGGGCACGACGACCGCGCGATGACGATCGACATGATCCAGAAGGCCGTCGCCGATCACTACCAGCTCAAAGTGGTGGAGCTGCGATCGCGAAACAACTCGAAATCAATCGCCCTGCCCCGCCAGATCGCGATGTATCTCTGCAAGGCGATGACGGCTGCGTCGCTGCCGGAAATCGGCCGCGGCTTCGGCGGCAAGCACCACTCGACGGTGATTCACTCGATCCGCAAGATCGAAAACCTGCGAAAGAAGGATCGCGATTTCAACAGTATTATCAACAGGCTGATCGAGACAATGCGGTGACGCTTTGTCCCTTTTGGGGTGTTTTCCACAGGTTGCCGCGGCGGCTTCCTGTGGGGCATCTGTGGGCGCGCGAAAGCATCAACAGGGTGGACCCGAACCCAATATCGATATGCGCGGAAAGTCAACAGGAATCGTCGCGCTCAAGTTCTTGTATACCAATCACTTAGCGGCTGTTTCTGTGCTTTTCAACACGCTTTCTTTTCAGTATACTTTCTTGTTCTTAAGATCTTCTTCTCTGGGTTAAGAAAAGACCCGGCCGAATTGACCCGCACCTCCAAGGACTGGACATCATGGAACTCGTTGTCCGGAAGACCGACCTGCTGAAAGAACTTCAACTGTTCCAGGGCATCGTCGAGCGCAAGAACACCATTCCCATCCTGGCCAACGTGCTGTTGGAAGCCAAGGGTGACGAACTGCGCCTGGCGGCCACGGACCTCGAGGTCGGGCTTCGCTCGAAGTGCGCCGCGTCTGTGTCGAAGTCGGGATCGCTCACGCTGCCGGCCAAGAAGTTCTACGAGATCGTCAAGGAACTGCCCGAGACCGACATCCGCATCGAAGAGGACAAGAACGGCGCGGTGAAGGTCGCGGCGGATCGCTACGAATCCAAGATGCAGACGCTTCCGCGCGAAGACTTCCCGACGCTGCCCGAGATGGCCGTCGGCGAAAGCGCGCAAGTCAACCGCGCGCAGTTGCGCGAGATGGTCGCCAAGACGCAGTTTGCGATCACCGGCGAAGACACGCGGTACTTCCTGAACGGCGCCTTGTTCGTGCTACGCGCGGACGGCATGCTCCTGGTGGCCACAGACGGTCATCGCCTCGCGCTCGTGAGCGCGCCGCGCAACGGCGAGGCGCAGAAGATGGAAGAGTCGCGAACGATCCTTCCCAAGAAGACCCTGCTCGAACTCGGGCGGCTGCTGGCGGAAGGGGAGGGCGACATCTCGTTTGCCAAAGGCGAGAACCACATCTTCTTCGACGTGGACGGCCGCCTGCTGGTGTCGCGGATGATCGACGGCCAGTTCCCCGCCTACGAGCGCGTGATTCCGAAGAACAACGACAAGCGCATCGAGTTCGAGCGCGATCGCATCTCGTCGGCGATTCGCCGCGTGGCGCTGCTCTCGAACGAGCGTTCGCGCGCCGTCAAGTTCTCGCTCGAGTCGGGGCGCGTCGAAGTCGCCTCCCATAGCCCCGAGCTGGGCGAGGCACGCGAGCAGCTCGTCGTCGAATACGGCGGACCCGCGATGCAGATTTCCTTCAACGCGCAGTATGTGATTGATTTCCTCAACGCCGTGCAGACCGACGTCATCGCGATCGAATTCCGCGACGAAGTGAGCCAGACCGTGATGCGCCCGGTCGGTACGACCGACTACGACTACACGTATGTCGTGATGCCCATGAGGATCTGATGGCGCACGACGAGACAGTTCAGCGAGAGGGTTCCACACCCGAATCGGTTCCGGCGGCGACAGGCGTTCCAGTTGGCGGCCCATCGATCCTTCGACAGGCTCAGGATCGCCCCGAGTCTGACCGAGGGGCGACATCTCCTGTTGGCTCGCAGCAGCCGAGCTCAGGGCAAGACCCTTCGACCACTCCGGCGGCTTCGCAGCAGCCGAGCTCAGGGCAGGGCACAGACGATGCGACGCCGTTGGTGTCGCACGAGAACAGCCAGAGCGGACCAGGCGGCCCGGATGCGGGCGACTATTCCGCCGACAAGATCAAGGTGCTCGAGGGCCTCGAGGCGGTGCGCAAGCGCCCCGCGATGTACATCGGGTCGACAGGGCCGACGGGCCTCCATCACCTCGTGTATGAGGTGGTCGACAACTCGATAGACGAGGCGCTCGCCGGATTCTGCGACGAAGTCAACGTCACCATCCACAGCGATAACACCATCACCGTCGTCGACAACGGCCGCGGCATACCGGTGGACATGCACGAGAGCGGCAAGTCGGCCGCCGAAGTCGTGATGACCGTGCTGCACGCGGGCGGCAAGTTCGACAACGACAGCTACAAAGTGTCGGGCGGCCTGCACGGCGTCGGCGTCTCGGTGGTCAACGCGCTGTCCGAAGTGCTCGACCTCGAAATCTGGCGCAACGAGCAGGTCTTCCAGCAAACCTACGAGCGCGGAAAGCCCGTCAGCGACCTGGTGGCCACGGGCACGACGCACCGTCGCGGGACGAAGGTGCACTTCAAGCCCGACGCCGAGATTTTCGAGACGCTGGAGTTCAGCTTCGACACGCTGGCGCAGCGGCTGCGCGAACTTGCGTTCCTCAATCCGGGCGTCCGCATTACGCTCGGCGACGAACGCGAAAACAAAGAGCACGATTTCAAGTACGACGGCGGGATCGTCTCGTTCGTTACCCACCTCAACACCAACAAGGTGGCGGTCAACGAGAAGCCCATCTACATGCGCGGCGACAAGGACGGCATCATCGCCGAGATCGCCCTGCAGTGGAACGACGCGTACTCGGAAACGGTTTACTCGTTTGCCAACAACATCAACACGCACGAGGGCGGCACGCACCTCTCGGGATTCCGCGCCGCGCTCACGCGAACGATCAACTTCTACGCGGCCAAGAACAACCTCGCCAAGGACGCCGGCGAGGGCATCAGCGGCGACGACATCCGCGAAGGGCTGACGGCCGTCATCAGCGTCAAGATTCCGCGGCCGCAATTCGAAGGCCAGACCAAGACGAAGCTCGGCAACACCGAGGTCAAGGGCATCGTCGAGGCCATCGTCAACGACCTGCTCGGTGCGTACCTCGAGGAAAACCCGAACGTCGCCAAGCGGATCATCGTCAAGGCTGTGGATGCGGCCCGCGCGAGGGACGCGGCGCGCAAGGCGCGCGACCTCGTCCGCCGAAAGGGCGCGCTCGACAACAGCGCCCTGCCGGGGAAGCTGGCCGATTGCCAGGAACGCGATCCGGCGTTGAGCGAGTTGTACCTGGTCGAAGGCGAGTCGGCCGGCGGATCGGCCAAGCAGGGCCGCGACCGACGATTCCAGGCCATCCTGCCGCTCAAGGGCAAGATCCTGAATGTCGAAAAAGCCCGCTTCGACAAGATGTTGAGCAGCGACGAAATCCGCGTGCTCATCGCGGCGCTGGGCTGCGGCATCGGCGAAGAAGATTTCGACATCGAGAAGTTGCGGTACCAGCGCATCATCATCATGACCGACGCGGACGTGGACGGCTCCCACATCCGCACGCTGCTGCTGACGTTCTTCTACCGGCAGTACCCGGAGATCATCAATCGCGGATACATCTTCATCGCGCAGCCGCCGCTGTTTCGCGTGAAGCGCGGCAAGGCCGAGACCTACATCAAGGACGAACGCGAGCTCGACACGTACCTGGTGCGCCGTGCCGTGGAGAATCGATCCGTCCGCTTTGGCGACGAGTGGCCCGGCGTCGCGGGCGCCGACCTCGAGAAACTGCTGCAGCGCGCGATTGCGTTCCGCTCGCAGACGCTGGCCGCCGAACGCCGCGGCTTCACGCGCGGCGTGTTGAAGGTGCTGCTGGACGGAGAGCCGAAAGACCGCGCCTTCTTCACGGAGCGCGAGCGGGTGGAAGAGCTCGCCGGGCAACTCGCCTCGGACCGGCGCGCCGTCAACGTGCGCTTCGATGAGGAGCACAACCGGTATCGAGTCGAGATCGAGGACCGCTCCGGACCCTATCAGCGCAGCGTCGTGGTCGGTGCCGAATTCATGCTGTCGAGCGAGTTCCGGGCGCTCGGCGCGACGTATCGCGACATCAGGGACCTCAAGTGGCCGGCCGCCGTCGTCGAACTGGCCGGGACAGATTCGACTATGGCGGCCAAGGCGGGCGAAGCGGACGAGCGGGACGAGGCCGATCTCGAGGCACAGCAACTCGAGGACGAAGCACTCGAGAAACTCGGAGCGGTGAGAGCCCCTGCCGCCGGTTCGGAGGCGGCGGCGCAGCCGCGCGGCGCGAAAGGCAAGACTCCCGACGTGCAGGTGGCGGACCTCGACGAACTGGTCGCGTACTTCTTCGCGGCCGGCAAGCGTGGCATCGCCATCAATCGCTACAAGGGCCTTGGCGAAATGAACCCCGAGCAGTTGTGGGCGACAACGATGAACCCGGCGGTCCGGACGCTGCTGCAGGTGCGCGCCGAGGATCACACGGAAGCCGACCTGATGTTCACCACGTTGATGGGCGACCAGGTCGAGCCGCGACGGAAGTTTATTGAGGATAACGCGCTAGATGTAAAAAACCTCGACATCTAGCGCGCCGATTGTAGACGGTAGTCGGTAGACAGTAGACGGTAGAAATGCGAGTACGCAGGATACCGGGAGTTCTGTTTGTAGACGGTAGTCAGTAGACAGTAGACAGTAGAAATGCGAGTACGCAGGATACCGGGAGTTCTGTTTGTAGACGGTAGTCAGTAGACAGTAGACAGTAGGACATACAGGAACGCGAATGCGGACGACAGACACTCGGCGAAGACGGGGTGTTAGCAGCTACCGTCTACCGTCTACCGTCTACCGTCTACCGACTTAGTTCTCGCGAAGAGCGAAAGAGTGTCGCAATAGGTTATGGAGTCTTCCGCCCGAATCCCCGTCGCCATCGAAGACGAGATGAAGCGCTCGTACCTGGATTACGCCATGAGCGTGATCATCGGGCGCGCGCTGCCAGACGTGCGCGACGGCCTGAAGCCCTCACATCGGCGCGCGCTCTACGGCATGCGCCTGATGGGCCTGGGATCGAGCCGGACCTACCGCAAGTGCGCAAAGATCGTCGGCGAGGTGATGGGCAACTTCCATCCCCATGGCGACGCGGCCATCTACGACACCATCGTGCGCATGGCGCAAGACTTCAACATGCGCTACCCGCTGGTGGACGGGCAGGGCAACTTCGGTTCGGTCGACGGCGATCCGCCGGCCGCCATGCGTTACACCGAAGCGCGGCTCAAGGCCCTCGCCGACGAGATGATGGCCGATCTCGACAAGGAGACGGTCGACTTCGTCCCGAACTACGACGAGACCACCACGGAACCCACGGTGCTGCCGTCGCCCATCCCGAACCTGCTCATCAACGGGTCGTCGGGCATTGCGGTCGGCATGGCCACCAACATCCCGCCGCACAATCTGCGCGAAATCATCGACGGCGTGGTCTGGCTCATCGATCACCGCGAGGCGACGTTTGCCGAAAAGCACGCGGGCCTGCGCCGCATCGTGCTCGGGCCCGACTTTCCGACCGGCGGCCAGATCGTCGGTCGCGCGGGCATCGAACTGGCCCTGCGCACCGGCCGCGGCTCCATCACGATTCGCGCCAAGACCGAAATCGAAGTCTCGAAGAAGGGCGACCGCCAGTCGATCATCGTGTCGGAGATTCCGTACCAGGTGAACAAGGCCAGGCTGATCGAGAAGATCGCCGACCTGGTGCGAGAGAAATCCGTCGAGGGCATCTCGGATCTGCGCGACGAATCCGATCGCGATGGCATGCGCATCGTCATCGAACTCAAGCGCGGCGAGATGAGTGACGTCGTCCTCAACAATCTCTACAAGCACACGCCGCTGCAGTCGTCGTTCGGCATCATCACGCTGGCCATCGTGGGCGGGCGCCCGCGCGTGCTGCCGCTGGTCGAGATGCTCGATCTGTTCATCGACTTCCGGCGCGAGGTCGTGCGGCGCAGGATTGAGTTCGAGCTTCGCAAAGCCGAAGCCCGCTACCACATCCTGGAAGGCCTCAAGATTGCTCTCGATCACCTCGACGCGGTGATCACCCTCATCCGCAGTTCGCGTTCGCCTGGCGAGGCGCGCGACGGCCTGATGTCGACCTTCGGACTGAGCCTGATCCAGGCGCAGGCCATTCTCGACATGCAGCTCCAGCGGCTCACTGGCCTCGAGCGCCAGAAGATCGAAGACGAACTGGTCGAGGTGTTGAAGACGATCGAGCGGTTGCGCGGCATTCTCGCCAGCGAGAAGCTCCTGATGGGCATCATCGTGAGCGAGCTGCGCGCCATCCAGGCGAAATTCGGCGACGCGAGGCGCACGGAAATCACCGACGAGACGGGCGAGTTCCGGGTCGAAGACCTGATTGCCGAAGAAGACATGGCCATCACGGTCACCAACACCGGCTACATCAAGCGCACCGCCGTCACCAGCTACCGTAACCAAAGACGAGGCGGCAAGGGCCGCATCGGGATGCGGTTCCGCGAAGAAGACTTCGTCGACCACCTCTTCGTCGCGTCGACGCACGCCTACATCATGATTTTCTCGGACCGGGGGCGCGCCTACTGGCTCCGGGTCTACGAAATCCCCGACGTGGGGCCCGACGGCAAGGGCAAGGCCCTGCCCAACCTGGTCTCGATGGCGGAGGGCGAGCGGATTGCCGCGTTGCTGGCCGTCAGGACCTGGGACGACGATAAATTCGTCTTTATGGGCACGAGGAGGGGCAGCGTCAAGAAAACCGCCCTGTCGGCGTTCTCGAACCCCCGGGCGGGCGGCATCATTGCCATGGGCGTCGAGCCCGAAGATGCCGTGATTGCGGTGCAAATGACGGACGGAACCGGTGAAATTTTCATCGGCTCGCGCGACGGCATGGCCATCCGGTTCCCCGAAACCGACGTCAGACCCATGGGCCGGACGGCGTTCGGTGTGCGCGGCATCAGCCTTCGGAAGGGTGACGACGTGGTCGCCATGGAGGTGGTGCAGGCCGACGGGTCGGGTTCGGTGATGATGGTTTGTGAGAACGGATACGGAAAACGGACCGACCTCGACGAATACCGCGTGCAATCGAGGGGCGGAGTGGGTATCATCTCCATCCAAACGACCGACCGGAATGGCCGCGTGGTCGGGATTGCGTACGTTAGAGGCGAGGATGAGCTGATGCTCATCACGCAGCAGGGTAAAGTATTGCGGATGCCCACGAGTGGTATCCGTGCAATTGGCCGCGCGACGCAGGGCGTCCGGCTGATTGAAATCGAGTCGGAAGACCGGGTCGTGTCTGTGGCGCGACTGGCGGAACAGGAAGACGACAACCCACTATCGGAGTAGAGGAGGCAAGTCTATGTCTCGGCCCAACACGTTCCGGGTCCTCATCGTCCCCATCCTGATGTTGAGCGTTGTGATCATGACCGCCTGCGGCGGCGCTGAAGAACAGACGCTCTTCAACAAGTACTTCATGTCGTCGAAGATGGCGGACAACCTCACGCTCCAGAACATCGCGACCGTGGCGTTCGATCCGGCCAAAGACGGCCAGATGATCTCGTTCACCATCAAGGAAGTGGGCGCGGAGAAGTCCGTGCCGCTCGTGCTGAAGGCTGGCGCCGAAGAATCGCGAAAGGCCCAGGCGGCAGAGAGTGAATTCTCGAAGACGAAGAACGCGTTCCAGGACGCGAACACCGCGGCAATCGAACGCGTCGTCAAAGCCGAGGGCAAGGGCCAGAAACTGGCGGGCAAGGACCTCGAGATCCAGAAGCAGTGGACCAAGTGGCGCGATGATGCCAAGGCCATGGCGCAGAAGGTCTCGGAAGTCCGGAAGCGCGGGAGCGAGGGTCGTCAGGTTGTTGAAATCAGCATCCTCGATCAGCGCAACCCGATCGACGTGACGTCCTACGACGGCGAGATGACGACGAAGGAAGTCACCATCGTGGGCAGGGTCAAACCGCCAACGGGCGAGACGGTGGAAAGGACCTTCATCTTCACGATGGAGCGCGCCACACTGAAGGCCGTCAAGGATGGCAAAGATCAGGTTGGCCGCTGGGTGATCACCGGGCGGAAAGAAGTCGGGAAGTAGCTCTCGGAAGTAGGCGGTAGACAGTAGACAGTAGACAGTAGGATTCCTGCTGGCCTCTGGCTACTGTCTACGCGCCCTTCGCGCCGTTTCGTGCGCCAACGAATGCCGGACTGTTCCGCTACTTTCTACCGTCTACCGTCCGTCGGCGTTTTCGCATTTCTACTGTCTACTGTCCTGTCGGCGTTTTCGCATTTCTACCGTCTACTGTCTACTGTCTACTGTCTACTGACTCACGCTCTCTCCAACTTGGCGTATCGCGCCAGCAGGCGCTTTGATCCCGCCGTCGCGAAGCGCACCGTCACCTTCACATCGTCGTTGTGGTCTTCGACGCCGATCACCGTCCCCACGCCGAACATCGGGTGCTTGACGCGCATTCCCAGGCGGAAACCGGTCACCGAGCCCGACTGATCCTCGTCCTCGTATGCGTACGATTTCTCAGACTCGCGCACCTGGCGAGCGGCGCCGTACGCGCCACCCCCGCCAGCACTCGCACCGCCGCGATCGGTCGAACGGAACCCGTTGCGGCCGCCATACGCCGAGCCGCCATACGCCGAGCCGCGCGCGCCGGAGTTGTAGCCTGAATAGCCGACGAAGTCGTAGCGCTGGACCAGTTCGGGAGGCACTTCGTCGATAAAGCGCGAAGGCTCGGACGCGCGATACTCGCCAAAGACGCGGCGCCGGCAGGCACTGGTGAGAAACAAGCGCTGCCTTGCCCGCGTCATGCCCACGTAACACAGGCGGCGCTCCTCCTCGAGGTCGTCATCGCTTTCTGACACTCGCGAATGCGGGAACAGCCCTTCCTCGAGCCCGCTGATGATGACCGTCGGAAACTCGAGTCCTTTTGCCGCATGCATCGTCATCAGCAGAATCCGCGCGTTGTCGGAGCCCTGACTTTCGTCGGCCTCCGACAGCAACGACAAGCGATCGACGAAGCCGGCGAGGGACGGTTCGGGCTCGCGCGTTTCGTACTCGCGGGCGGCCGAGACCAGCTCTGCGAGGTTTTCGATCCGCCCTCGTGCTTCTTCGCTGCGCTCGTCCTGGAGATCCCGCAGGTAACCCGACTGGTCGAGTACCTTGCCGATCGTGACAGAGACCGTCTCTCGATGCGCCATCTCTGTGAGCGAGAGGATCAGGTCGCGAAACACCGTGAGCGAGGCGGTGGCGCGATTCGGGAAGCGGCGCGCGTCGAGGCCGCGGAGCAGGGCCGTCCAGAGCGATCCGCCTTCGCTACGGCCACCGCTAGCTTCGGCGGGACTCTGTCCGCCTTCGCTACGGCCACCGCTAGCTTCGGCGGGACTCTGTCCGCCTTCGCTACGGCCACCGCTAGCTTCGGCGGGACTTCGCCCGCCCGAACCACCGGCTTCGGCTCCGCCTTCGCTACGGCCACCGCTAGCTTCGGCGGGACTCCGCCCGCCCGAACCGCCGGCTTCGGCTTCGTCATGTAGGTCGGCGTCCAACAACCTGCTCCGCGCGTCCTTGTGCGCCGCCTCGAGCGCGTCCATCACGCCTTTGCCGATGCCGCGCGCGGGCACGTTGATGATTCGTCGCAAGCCAACGCTGTCGTGAGGATTCAACAGGAGTTTCAAGTATGCCAGCGCGTCCTTGACCTCCTTGCGCTCGTAGAACCTGACGCTGCCGATGATCTTGTAGAGCAGACCCTCGCGCCGCATCGCATCTTCAACGACGCGCGACTGCGCGTTTGTGCGGTAGAGCACCGCCACCATGTCGTCGCCGTCCTCGCCCCGTGTGCCGCGCGCAGTCTTCGAGATGAAATCCGCCTCTTCGAGCTCGTCGCCGCAGCGGGCGTAGACCACAAGGTCTCCACCCTTCAGGTCGGTCCAGAGTCTCTTCTCCTTGCGATTGCGGTTGTTGGCAATCACAGCCGACGCCGCATCGAGAATCACCTGCGTGGACCGGTAGTTGCGCTCGAGCCGAACCACCTTCGCTTCCGGGAAGTCGTGCTCGAAATCGAGGATGTTTCGAATATCCGCGCCACGCCACGCGTAGATGGATTGATCGGGGTCTCCGACCACGGTCAAGTTGCGGTGAATTTCGGCCAGGCGTCGCATCAGCAGGTACTGCGGCCGGTTGGTATCCTGGTATTCGTCCACCATCACGAAACGAAAACGCTGCGCGTAGCTCCGCCGAACCACTTCGGCCTTTTCAAACAACTCCACCGTGCGCACCAGCAGGTCGTCGAAATCCAGAGCGCCGCTGGTTTCCAGGACCTTCGTGTACTCGAGATAGACGCGCGCGATCTGATCCTCGCGATAGCCCGAGTGCGCCGCCGCCATCGCGGCGGGCGACTGCATGCTGTTCTTCGCGCGGCTGATGGCCGACAGCGCCGCACGCGGTTGGATGAAGCTCTCCTCGATCTGGAGCGCTTTCAACACCCGTTTGACGGCGGACAGCTGGTCCGACGTGTCGTAGATCACGAAATCGCGGGGAAGACCGATGTGCGTGGCCTCGCGCCTGAGCAGCCGCGCGCAGAGCGCGTGGAAGGTCGACACCCAGAGGCCGGTATACGCGTTGCCCAGCAACAACTCGACGCGCTCGCGCAGTTCTTCGGCGGCTTTGTTGGTAAAGGTGACGGCCAGCACTTCGCTGGCGTCTGCCAGACCGCTCCCGACAAGGTACGCCACGCGGTAGGCAATGACGCGCGTCTTGCCCGATCCCGCACCGGCAAGAATCAGCAGCGGTCCATCGGTATAGAGAACAGCCTCGCGCTGTTCGGGATTCAGGGACTCGAGGAAGTTCATCAGGGACAGTAATTACGCAGAGTGTAGACAGTAGACAGTAGACAGTAGACAGTAGACGGTAGAAAGGCAAGAACGCCGATCAGCCCTTTCGACGACTGTTCCTGGAGGGTTCCCGGCAGCTACTGTCTACCGTCTACTGTCTACCGTCTACCGACCGGTGTCCAGTGCTCATTCCACCGTGACGCTCTTCGCGAGATTCCGCGGCTGGTCCACGTCGGCGCCTCGGCGCACGGCCATGTGGTAGGCGAGCAGTTGCAGTGGCAGCACGAACAGCACCGGCGACAGCAATCGATGCGTCGTCGGCAGGACAATCACGGAGTCGGTGGCCGGGTCGAGAATATCTGTGAGTCCGGCGTCGCTGTCGTTGGTGATGGCGACAATCGAGCCACCGCGCGCCTTCGCTTCCTGGATGTTGCCGAGCATCTTCTCGAAGACGTGGTCCCGCGGGGCGACGGCCACCACCGGCAGATCCTCGTCGATGAGGGCAATCGGCCCATGCTTCATCTCGCCGGCGGGATAGCCTTCCGCGTGAATGTACGAGATCTCCTTGAGCTTCAACGCACCTTCGAGCGCGATGGGATAGTTGATCCCGCGCCCGAGATACAGAAAGTCCCGGCAATGCTGAAAGCGTTTGGCGATCGCCTCGACGGGAGCCGACGCCTTCAGTGCCTTCTCAATCTGGGTTGGCAGATGCAGCAGCGCGTCAATATGCGGGCGCGCCAGATCCGGCGTCAAGGTCCCGCGCGCGTGGGCAAGATTCAGTGCGAGCAGGTGAAGCGCCACCAGCTGCGACGTGAACGCCTTGGTCGACGCGACGCCGATTTCCGGACCCGCGTGCGTGTAGATGGTGCCATCGCACTCTCGCGTCGCCATGCTGCCGACGACGTTACAGATGGCGAGGCTGCGGGCGCCTTGGCGCTTTGCCTCCCGCAGCGCGGCGAGAGTGTCGGCCGTTTCGCCTGACTGCGTAATGATGACGGCCAGGGCGTGATCGTCTACGACGGGGCTGCGATACCGATACTCCGATCCGTAGTCCACTTCGACGGGCAACTGGGCCAGCTCTTCAATGAGGAACTTGCCGACCAGGGCGGCATGCCACGACGTGCCACACGCCAGCAGCATCACCTTGCGCACGCGGGCCAGTTGCTCGTCCGAGAGGTTGATCTCACTCAAGAACACGCGACCCGAATCGAGCGACACGCGCCCGAGAATTGTGTCGCGCGCGGCCGCGGGCTGCTCAAAGATCTCCTTGAGCATGAAGTGCTTGTAGCCGGCTTTTTCGGCCTGAATGGGATCCCACAGCACGCGCTGCGTCGGGCGGATGAGGGGCGTGCCGTCGAACGCCGAGAAGGTGACGCCAGCCCTGGTCGCAACCGCCATTTCTCCATCGCCCAGGAACACGACATCGCGGGTGTGATTCAGGATTGCCGGCGTGTCCGATGCGATGAAGCATTCGCCATCGCCAAGCCCCACGACCAGCGGCGGGCCATTGCGGGCCGCCACCAGTTTGTCGGGATCGTCGGCCGAGAGCAGCACGAGCGCGTACATGCCGCGCAAATGCCGCAAGGCCCGTCGAACGGCATCTTCGAGCGCCCCGCCGCCCGCCATCTCGCGCTCGACCAGGTGCGCGACCACTTCCGTGTCGGTCTCGGTCGCGAAGTGATGGCCCTGAGCCTGCAGTTCGTGTTTGAGTTCGAGGTAGTTCTCGATGATCCCGTTGTGGATCACGACGAGGCGACCGGTGCAATCCCGGTGCGGGTGGGCATTCTCTTCGGTCGGGCGTCCGTGCGTCGCCCAGCGCGTGTGGCCAAAACCGTAGTCGCCATCAACCGGATCCGCCGCAATCACGGCTTCGAGCTTCGCGAGCTTGCCGGCGCTGCGACGCAGGAGCACCTCACCGTTGCGCACGAGCGCGATTCCGGCCGAGTCGTAGCCGCGATACTCGAGTCGCCGCAGCCCTTCAATCAGGACGGGCAGGACGGGCTTGGGACCGAGATAGCCGACGATTCCGCACATGGGAGGAGCCTCAAAAGACAAATGGTAGACGGTAGACGGTAGACAGTAGACAGTAGAAATGCAGAACTCGGAGGTTCACTTCGCAGTCTTCTCCCGATTGACTGCTTCTCTCACGACGCGCACATAGGCATCCAACATCTTGCTGACAGTCTCTGCAGCTGCTCGCAAGTCCACCGTGTCGCCGTAGCCGAGGTCCTGCGCCAACAACAAGTAGTATCTACTCTCCTCTAACGACGCCTGCGCGATGTTGTAGAAGCGGAGTTTGTCGAGCCGGCTCTGCTTTTTGAATCCTTCCGCAAAATTGCCAGGAACAGACACGGCGGCGCGGCGGAGTTGGGAGGTCAAGCCAAACATCTCGTGCTGGGGAAACCGAGCAGAGTACCGATAGACGTCCAGAACCCACCGATGAGACTTCTGCCAAGCCTCGACATCTTCGAATCGCTGCGACGCTGGCATGATCGCGCCTCCTACCGTCTACCGTCTACTGTCTACCGTCTACAGACTTCTTCCTGTTCTTCCTGGCAACCCATCCTTCGACATTCGTCTGCTTCGCGCGAGCCACGCCGAGCGCACCGGCCGGGACATCGTGGGTAATCGAGGAGCCCGCGGCGACATACGCACCAGTCCCAATGGTGACCGGCGCGATCAGTTGCGTATCGCTCCCGATAAACGCGCCATCTTCGATGATGGTCGGATGCTTGTGCACACCATCGTAGTTGCAGGTGATCGTGCCGGCGCCGATATTCGCGCCTGCGCCGATCGTGGCATCGCCGAGATAGGCCAGGTGGTTCGCCTTTGAACCAACGCCAAGCACGGTCTTCTTCAGCTCCACGAAACTTCCCACGTGCGCATCTCGCATGACATGAGACGCGGGGCGGATGTACGCAAACGGCCCGACGCGTGCGTCCTCGTCTATGCGAGACGAGACAATGATGGAGCTGTCGTTGATGATCACGCCTGCGCCGATGGTGGAATCGGTGATGCGGACCCACGAGCGGATGCGACAGTTGGCGCCAATCGTGGTCGCACCCTCCAGCGTGACGCCAGGATGCAGCACCGTTCCGGCTCCCACGGTCACGGTGTCGTCAACGAAGGTTGTCGCCGGGTCGAGGAGCGTCACGCCTGCGGCGAGCAGGGCGTCGAGTTTGGCGGGCTTCAGCATGATCGTGTTCCAAGACGACAAAAGGGGCCGGGCCCAACAGGAGACGGCTTCAAAACCTTCCGCCTTCGCCAAGGCTTCGGCGGGACAAGGCGCCAAGCCCATAGCGTGGCGCGAGAACGGGTTTTGAAACCGGTTCCAATCAGGACCGACCCCGCCAACGACTTGTTCCGTCTACCGCGGCAACCCTGGGGCGCGTCGGGCTGGCTTACGATTCGCGTCCCTGCGGGGCTGAGCGGCCGCAGGAGGCGCCGACAGCAGGGCGATAATCGCGTCGGTGTGGCGAAGCGCCTCGAGATCGGCTTCCTTGGCAATCAGGTTCCGGGTTTCCGAGTTGAGCGCGACGGCGCGTTCCAGGTGCGTGATGGCGGCGTCGTTGTTGCCGCGAATCGCCAGCGCGACACCCAGCATGTACTCGGCGTGATCATTGCTGGAATCCTGCGCCACCGCCGAGGTGAGCAGAGCAATCGCCCGATCGAAGTCTCCGGAGTTGATGGCCAGCGTCGCGGCGTACACGCGTTCTTCGGGCGTGCTTGGCGTGGCGTCGGGCGGCGCAAGATGTCGCTCGCACACGCGCAGGTAGAGCGATGCGCGCTCGAGCAATTCCTTCTCCTCGGGATAGGTCGCAATCACGGTCTTGAGCAACTGCGCCGCGTCGCGGTACCGCTTGGCCTGCAGCGCCTGCATGGCGCGCTCATAAGTCAGCACGGCCTCGGCGTACGTGCTCCGCGCCGGCGGCTTGGGCGGCGTCGTGGCCTTGGCGGACTTCCCGCGCCCGTGCGCTGGCTTTGCTGGTCCAGGTTTCGTCTTGTGCTTGGCGGCTGCGTGGGTCACTGGTCGCGCGGCCGGTTTGACCGGCGCCTTCGCGCGCAGAGCAGGCTTGGGCTTGGGCTTGGCGGCCGCGGTCTTCCTGACCGCCTTGACTGCCGGCCTGGCCTTCGTGGATGGTTTAGCCGCCGCCTTCTTCGCTGGTGCCGGCCGACCGATGGTGCGCCGAAGCTTCGCCATGAACCAGACTCCTGTGACAGGTGAACACGGACACAAACACGGACACGACCACGTGTGGCGAGCGGCGCTATGTTAGTAAAATGCGCGGGATCTGGTCAAGATTTCCGCACTCGCTCGATAACGGCATATGCGTCGCGTGAGCGGAGATTGTACTTCGAAGCGACCGCCGAAACCGCATCCCTTCGTCTCAACCCAGAGTCTGTCAAACGACAGAATTCAGCATAAACATTTGAATCATCGATGTTTATAGGCTCAGCAGCCTCTTCGATTTCCGGCCTGCCGGCCATGACGATCGTGAATTCGCCCCGCAATTCTGTCAAATGACCCAACGCCGTGGAAATAGGGCCTCTGACCAATTCTTCGTGGAGCTTCGTCAACTCCCTGCCAACCGCTACCTGCCGATCGCCAATGATGCGCAGGGCGTCATTCAAGGTCTCCAGGATTCGGTGCGGAGCCTCGAAAAAGACGACCGTTCGCGTTTCGGTTCGCAACGCCTCCAGCCACGTGGCGCGGGCCTTGGCTCTCGAGGGGGGAAATCCGACGAACACAAAAGCGTCAGTCGGCAGACCGGACGACACAAGCGCCGCCAGAACAGCGCTCGGCCCCGGAATGGCCTCGACGCGAATTCCCGCGGCGAGTGCCGCCTGAACAAGCCGAAAACCCGGGTCAGACACGGCTGGTGTCCCGGCATCCGAGACCAGCGCAACCGAAAGGCCCTGCAGGAGCTTCTCCACGAGCGCCGCAGCCTTCGCGTGCTCGTTGTGTTCGTGCACACTGGTGGTCGGCGTGCGGATGTCGAAGTGGTGGAGGAGTTTGGCGGTGTGCCGCGTGTCTTCAGCAGCGATCAAGTCGCATTCGCGCAGCAGACGCAGGGCCCGGAGCGTGATGTCCTCGAGGTTGCCGATCGGCGTCGAGACCAGGTACAACGTTCCAACAGGCTTCTCGACCATTAGCGGACACGTTACACCAAAGTTATTGTACCATTACAAGCTTGTTGGCTTGGCCGGACCCCGGCGAAGCCCCTGTCCCGCGTCTCGAATTCGTCGCCGGCGAGCAAGTTGATGATTGCATCGGAACCTCTGCACCACTTCGTCGCCGACTACCTCTCGAGCCTGCGCGAGTCGAATCCGACGGCTGCCACCTTTGATGGCGTCCACCAATTCGACGACCTGCTGGACGATTTCAGTCGGACAGGCATCGATTCGCAGATCCAGGCCCTCGCGGGATTCGCTCGGCGCCTGGCGTCGATTTCGACCGACTCGCTAACCCCGATCGAGCGGATCGAACGCCCGATGGTGGCGGCCCACATCCAGTCGAAGCTGTTCGACCTGGAGCAGGTGCGCGGCTGGGAGCGCGATCCGCAGGTCTACGGCGAAATGCTCGGCGCCAGCCTGGCCGGCCAGGCGCTCTTTGAATACGCACCGGTCGAAGAGCGCGCGCGCCGGGTGTTGTCAAAGCTCCGCCAGACACCAAAGCTCGTCCAGGCTGCCCGCGACAACATCAAAGAGCCGCCCGGGATCTTCGTCAAGAAGGGCCTCCAGACGCTGCGCGGCGCACAGCGCTTTATCGATGTCGATCTCCCGAAGGCCTTTGCCGCCGTCGACGACCTGGGACTTCTGGGCGACCTGGCTGATGCACAGACGGAAGCGAGTGATGCGATCAAGGGTTACTGCGATTATCTCGAGAACGACCTCGGGCCGAAGTCGCGCGCCTCATTCCGCCTCGGGCCGGATCGGCTTGCGCAGAAGCTCCGCCTCGAAGAAGGGCTCGACCTGCCGCTGGCGCGACTGCTCGACATCGGCTTGAGAGAACTTGGCATCGTCCAGGAAGAGTTCCGGCGTGCAGCGGCGAAGATCGAACGAGGCGACGCCGTCGATGTCTGGCGGCGCGTCAAAGAAACACGCCTGGTGACCAACGGCATCGTCAACGAGGCCCAGCGCCAGGTGAGCGCGTTGGCCACGTTCATCGAGCGGAAGGATCTCATCTCGCTGCCGCCGGGCGAACCGGTGACCGCCGCGCCCACACCGGAGTTCTTCCGGTGGACAGGCGCCAGCATGTGGACGCCGGGTCCGTTCGAAGCGCGTCCGACCCGGGCCTACTACTACCTGACGGAAGCCGACGCGGCGTGGTCCGCCGAACAGAAGGCGGAGCACTACAAGGATCTGAATCTGCCGACGCTGTGGTCGATCTCAATCCACGAGGTCTATCCAGGACACTTCCTGCACTTCCAGCACCTGCGCCACGTGGAATCACGGGCACGCAAGTCGCTGCTGATGGCATCTGGCGCGATGGTGGAAGGCTGGGCCCACTACTGCGAGCACATGATGATCGAGGCGGGCTTCGAGAAGCAGGATCCGGCGGTTCGCCTGGGCCAGCTCGCCGAAGCGCTCGTCCGCATCGCGCGCCTGGTTGTCGCCATCCGCCTCCACGCCGAGGACATGTCGGTGGAACAGGGCGTCCGGTTCTTCCGCGATGAGGCGTTTGTCGAGGAGAGCACCGCCAGGCGCGAAGCCGAGCGCGGCACATTCGATCCGGGCTACGTCGTCTACACGCTCGGCAAGCTCATGCTGCTCAAGCTGCGCGAAGACTACAAGGCGCGCGTCGGCGACGCGTTCTCGCTGAGGACATTCCACGATGCGCTGCTGCACAATGGCGTCGCGACCATTCCCGTGCACAGGCAACTGCTGCTCGGGGAGCACGCCGGGCCCGCCATCGAGTAGACTGATAGCACAGCCATGCCACTTTACGAGTACGAATGCGGCGCCTGCGGCCATCGGTTTGAGGTGATCCAGAAATTCTCGGATTCACCGATCGAAAAGTGCCCGCTGTGTGCCGAGCCAGTCCACAAGCTACTTTCTGCCCCCGCGATCCAGTTCAAGGGCACCGGCTGGTACGTCACCGACTACGCCAGCAAGAGAAACACCGAAGCCGCGGCCGACAAGAAGTCATCAGCGGCCGCGTCATCTTCCGGCAAGTCAGACAGCAGTAAGTCCGAGGGTGGCAAATCCGAGACGTCTGGCGATTCTGGCGGCAGCAAATCCGAGGGATCTGGCGATTCCGGCGGCAGCAAGTCCTCGTCTACGGACAGCAGTTCCTCGTCCGGCAGGAGCAGCTCGGGGTCGGATAGCAGCAAGTCCTCGTCGACGAGCGAGTCCTCGAGCGCTTCCAAGACGGAGAGCAAGGCGTGAGAATCAGTCGTCAGTAGCGGTCGAGTTTCGCGTCTCTTCCTCGAGTCATCAACCCCGCCAGCGTATCCTGAATCCGTTCATGCCGCTGCTTCGTGCCGCCCTCTCTAATTCAGGCGTTTCTACCGTCTACCGTCTACTGTCTACCGTCTACTGTCTACCGTCTACTGTCTACTACCCGATCACAGCTTGATCGACCGCAAGTACTCCCGAAACGGCTCGGCCAGCCCTTCGCGCCGAAGCGCAAAGTAGACGACCGCTTTCAGGTAGCCAAGCTTGTTGCCCGTATCGTGGCGGACGCCCTTGATCTCGTACGCGTAGATCGGGCGCTTCTTCAGCAGCCGGCGCAGACCATTGGTGAGCTGGATCTCGCCCGACCCGTCCGCCGCTGTCGCCTCGAGTTCATCGAAGATGTCTGGCGTCAGAATGTATCGGCCGATAATCGCCAGGTCAGACGGCGCATCAGCGCGCGCAGGCTTCTCCACCAGGTCGCGCACCTTGTAGATGCCGTCGGATTCACTTTCGATGTCGACGATGCCGTAGGAGGAGACGCGATCCCAGCCGACGCGCTCAACCGCGAGCACGGGACCCTGGACCTTGTCGAACACGTCCACCATCTGCTTCAGGCCAGCCGGCTCCGCGTCGATCACATCGTCTGCCAGCACGACGGCAAAGGGTTCGGGTCCCACCAGATCGCGCGTGACGAGAACGGCGTGGCCCAGTCCCAGCGGTTCTCCCTGGCGGACGTAGGCGACGTGAATGAGGTTGGAGATCTGGCGAATCTCGGTCAGCAGGTCGATCTTGTTGCGGGCTTCCAGGAAGGACTCGAGTTCGAAGGCCACGTCGAAATGGTCCTCGATCGCGTTCTTGCCGCGGCCCGTGACGATGATGAGGTTGTCGATACCCGATGCCAACGCCTCTTCGGCGCCGTACTGGATGATGGGCTTATCGACCAGCGGCAGCATCTCTTTGGGTTGGGCCTTGGTGGCGGGCAGGAACCGCGTGCCGAGACCGGCCGCCGGAAAGACCGCCTTTCTCACTCTCGCCATTCTCACGCTCCCCGTGCTTCGACTCGCAAGTCGGGCTGCTCGTCCTTCTCGGCAGGCGACGCGGTCAATCCGCTCGCTCAGCATGAATCGAAGGACCCGGTCACGCGATCGTATCGCAGCCGGTACAGCTTTGGATATACGATCTTGGCAGGCACTTCGGACACCAGGACACCAACCATGCTCGACGCCACGTTCGTCCGTGACCACCTCGATGTTGTTCGAGAGAAGCTCGCCCAGCGCGGCATGCGCATGGACGCGGAGCTCGACGCCCTCGCGCAACTCGACGCCGACCGCCGCAAGAAGATCCCCGAGGTCGAGGAGCTGAAGCGGCAGCAGAACGCGTCGGCCGAGGAGATTGCGCGAGCCAAGAAGGCCGGGCAGGACGTGGCGCACCTGTTCGCCGCCAACAAGGCGCGCGGCCAGCAGGTCAAGGAACTCGAAGTCCACCTCGACAACCTGGAGCAGCGGCGGCGGACGATTCTGCTGACCATCCCGAACCTGCCGCACGAATCAGTTCCGGTTGGCGCAAGCGCGGCGGAGAACAGGGAAGTGCGGCGAGTGGGCGAACCGCCGCGATTCGACTTCGCACCGAAGGCGCATTGGGATCTTGGCGCCCTGCTGGGGATTCTCGATTTCGAGCGGGCGGCGCGCATGTCGGGCGCGCGGTTTGCGGTGCTGATGGGCGCGGGCGCGCGGTTGAGCCGGGCACTCATCGACTTCATGCTCGATCTGCACACGCGCGAGCACGGCTTTACGGAAATCGACCCTCCGTTTCTCGTGAACGCGGCGGCGCTGCAGGGCACGGGCAATCTGCCGAAGTTCGAGGCGGACCTGTTCAAGATCGCGGGCGAGTGGGATCTGTATCTCATCCCCACGGCGGAGGTGCCGCTGACGAATCTGCATCGCGGGGAGATTCTCGACGGCCGCACGCTCCCGATCCGCTACGTGGCCTACACACCGTGTTTCCGCAGCGAGGCTGGGTCGCACGGTCAGGACGTGCGCGGGCTGATCCGGCAGCATCAGTTCCACAAAGTCGAGATGGTGAAGTTCGCGACGCCGGAGCAGTCGTTCGATGAGCTCGAAAGCATGGTGGCGAGTGGGGAAGAAGTCCTGAAGCGGCTCGGGCTGCCGTACCGCACGGTGCTGCTGTGCACGGGCGATATGGGCTTTGCGTCGGCCAAGACGTACGACATCGAGGTGTGGCTGCCGAGCCAGGAGACCTACCGCGAGATTTCGTCGTGCAGCAACACGATGGCGTTTCAGGCGCGGCGCGCCAACATCAAGTACCGGCCCGACGGCACGGGCAAAGTCGAATTCGTGCACACGCTCAACGGGTCGGGCCTGGCGGTAGGGCGTACGCTTATCGCCATCCTCGAGAACTACCAGCAGCGCGACGGATCAGTCATCGTTCCCGAAGCCCTGCGCCCCTTCATGCGCGGGCTCGAGGTCATCGAGCCGAAGAGGCCGTAGGAGCGCGGTCTTTCGCGCCCGCACGAGATTGATCCGGCGGGGTGTTTGTCGCTGGAGGCCGGGGCTTCAGCCCCGGCACGCAGTCCCGTCGGCGTGCGGTCCGCGGAACGCAAGAAAGTACTTGACGCGATCGTCGCGACGAGCGCGTTTCTGACACGCGGATGGGGCGAAAAGGCCTTCGCGGCCGACGACGATTCGTTAGGGCGGGCGCAAATTCGGACCCGCCGGTTGGCGATTTTCAGCGCCCGATCCGGGCGCTGAAAGCGATAGACAGCCTCAGAGAGACCCCGGAAAACGGGGGGTATAGTGCGAAGATGACGAACTCGCACCCTCATCTTCTGGACCTCGCGGATGGCCAGTTGCTCACCGAGGTCAAGCGCCTGGCTGCGTGTGAGCGGCAGGCGACCGTCGCGCTAATCGCTGCGCTCGCCGAAGTCGATCGACGGCGTCTCTATCTCGACGAAGGCTACGCGTCGCTCTTCACGTATGCGATTGACGTGCTGCGCCTGTCCGAGTCTGCCGCGTATCGGCGCATCGAAGCGGCCCGCGTCGTGCGTCGGTTTCCGATCGTGCTCGAGCGCCTCTCTTCGGGAGATGTGACGCTGACGACGATCACGATGCTGGCGGCGCATCTGACGGCCGAGAACATCGGCGACCTACTCAATCGGGCGACGCACCGTAAGAAGCGCGAGGTCGAACTCCTCGTCGCGACTCTCCATCCCCAAGCTGACGCGCGCAGCACGCTTCGGAAGCTGCCTGTGGCGCAGACCGCAGCGTGCGGCGGTCCCGAAGCCTGCCTTGATGAGTTCACGCCCCGCCGTCGTGACGCCGTTGGCGCCGACCCGGTACAAGTTGCAGGTGACAATCGGCGACGAGACCCAGCAACTGCTCCGCCGGGCGCAGGACCTGCTGCGTCACGCGATTCCGGACGGCGACCTCGAGGCCGTGCTCCATCGCGCGTTGACGCTGCTGGTCGAGGACGCGGAACGACGGCGGTTTGCGGCGACCCGAAGATCCCGCGGCGCAGCGAGAACGACTCCGCCCGAGTCGAGACAGCGGCCGGCCAGCACGTTATCAGACGGCGAGCAACGGGCGGCACAAGTTGAAGCGTCATCAGTGCTCCGAGCGAGCCCGATCGGGGACGAAGCCGGCACAGCCGCCAACCCCGATCCCCTCGCAGGGGCAGCGTCGAGCGCCGAGGGTGACACCGTGCGGGCAACGCGGCATATTCCCGCAGCCGTGAAGCGCGACGTGTGGCGCCGTGACAAAGGCCGCTGCGCGTTCGTCAGTCGGGACGGGAATCGGTGTGGCGAAACGGGCAAGCTTGAGTTTCACCACGTCACGCCGTGGGCGGTCGGTGGGCAACCGACGGTCGATGGGCTTTCCTTGCGCTGTCAGGCCCACAATCTGAGGGAAGCGGAACGGTTCTTTGGAGAAGAACACATGCGCGTCGCGCGCGCCCGGCCGGACAACGAACGCAACTCGAAAGCAACTCTCGCCAGCGCGAGTTGACGCGTGGACACTCTTGGCCGCAACCATGTTGCCCGATCGATCCTTGGACCAGATCGTCGTCCCCGTCCTGAGAAGCTCAACGGGAATGTCGCCCCCCGGAGTGGCAATGAGCGTGGCTTTGGCGAGACAGACGGGGCACGTGTTGAAGCTGGTCTGTCTGATCCTCTCGGTGATTGTGCCCGTCGACGTAATCGTGCCTTCGATCCGGAATCCCTGATTCTGTCCCGTCCGCACCACGAAGCCGAACTCGTTGTTCGCAGCCGTCATCTGGATGGCGAAATTCAGCTTCTTGTGTTCCCGGTAGATGGCGAACTTCTCGCCGTCGCTGTAGGCGGCCCGGTCGGGCAGGCCGAGGTGGGTCAGGATGGCCGAGAACTCGTCGGCGTTCGCCCGAATCGCGGCGAACTGATCGATGGCGTTCTGCTGCTCCTGCCCCTCGCGCCCGACCGGATAGACGTCGGGGTCGCACCAGAAAAAACCGGGATACGCGGCGAGCAGACGATAGCCAAGTTGAAACCGGGAGAGCACGTCGACCGGTGCTGGCGACGATGGAGAATGGCAGCCGCCGATGGCGGCCACGCATAGGATTCCCGACGCGACCAGCAACCAACGAAGCCGCCAGAACTTCGTCGCACGACAGCTGATGCGGATCTGCATGATCCGAGTCTTCCTTTGCGAGTTGTCACCCGTTGATACGTTCAGTCTACCAAGTCCCACCTGCGTCTGACACACCTCGCCTGAGCGACAACGCGTGAGCGGGGCCGCGGAGGAAGACGTCCTCTCGCTCACCGCATTCACCGTATAATCCAGCCCACGAGAAGAATGGCAGACCGAGGAGCGTCGACGATGAAGTGGACGTCTGGTCGCGGCGTCGCCGGGGTCTTGTGTGCGGCGTTCGTCTGGCTGGCGGCCGGCGGGATCAACGACGGGTCCGCCGCCCAATCTCAAGCCCCGTTTCAGGCCCAGGCCCAGGCCCCGCCCCCGGCGGCCCAGCCGCAGTTGCCGCGGTTTCGTGCCGGCGTGACGATGGTGCCGGTTGACGTCCGGGTGCTCGACGGCGACGGCAAGCCGGTGATGAACTTGCGGCAGGACGAGTTTATCGTCGAGGAAGACGGCGCTCGCCAGACCATCGGCGTCTTCCTGCCGCATCGCATCGAGCCCATGCCGGCTCCGCCGGCAGTCACCGGGCCGGCCTTCCGTTCGCAGGCGTCTCCGGAGGTGGCCGTCCAGCCCGGCCGTGTCTTCCTGATCGCGTTCGGCCGAGGCCGTCTCCAGGAGCCGGCGGGCGGTGTTGACGGCGTGATCCACCTGGTGCGCGACCGGCTGCTACCGCAAGACATGGTGGCGGTGATGGCGTGGAACCGGGCGACCGACTTCACCAACGACCACGCGAAGATCCTCGAAGTGCTCGAGCGGATAAGGGGTCAGCACGCGGCGATCGAGCACGAAATCGCGTATCGAGTGAACGGGCTGGATGCGGTGTACGGCCGCCTGGACTACCCCGAGAAAGTGCAGCGGGACGTTGAGGCGATCTTCCGCGGGCCTGGAGCCATCACGTCAAGACGCGTGGGACCGGCGATAACGGCTGGGCCTCTCACGGGGCTGGCCTCCCTCCTCGAGGGTGAGGCGAAGAGAGCCCTGGGGGCCGAGGGCAGCGAGACGGCGGCCACCGGCAGGGAGGGCAGTGCTTCTCCGCATGTGCCTGTCTTTGCCAGCCCATCGTTCGAGAACATCGTGAGCCGGGGAGTGCAGCTCGCGCACGATCGGGAGAAGCTCCTGACCGGGATCGACTACCTGCGGCGTCTCGAAGGCGAGAAGCACATGATCTTTCTGACCGAGAACGGTCTCTCGGCCACCACCGACGTCGGCGTGATCCAGCGAGCCAACAGCGCGCGTGTCGCCATCGACGTGATTCAAACCGGGGGCGTCGAGCCGGCGCCGATGCCAATGGCCGATCGCACGCTGTCGCCGTCGACTCCCAGTACGGCTACCAGCATTGACAGCCTGTATCGCGTATCCGCCCTGAAAGCGCTGTCGGCGGAAACCGGCGGACAGTCGGCTATCGTGCTGCGTGCCAGCGCGGCCGTCGACCGCATCGATGCATCGACGCGCTTTAACTACCTGCTCGGGTACCGGTCGACCGATGCCGCAACTGACGGGCGCTACCGGCGCATCAGCGTACGTGTGACGCGCCCCGGACTCACGGTGCTCTACCGGCATGGCTACTATGCCAACGAGGAACCGCCGCCGATCGACCGCCGGGCATGGCAGACCGAACAACGACTGTCGGCAGCCGGCACGTACGACAGGGACATCACGGACATCCCGGTGCGGCTGCGGGACTGGAAGTACCGAGACGCAGAGAAGGGTGGCGTCCTGACGGTTGATCTAGCGGTCGATCCCGTCCACCTGACGCTCCCGATCGTGGACCAGCAGCGAATCGGGTCGCTCGATGTGGAGGTCGCTGCGGCCGACGAGCGCAGCCGTGGGGTGGGGCAAACACGCAACGCGCTGAATCTGAAACTCAGCGAGGACCTGTATCGCGTCTACCTGCAGAAGGGGGTTCCCTTCAGCATCTCCATTCCGGTGAGCGCCAGGCCGCGCTTCGTCAAGGTGGTCGTGTACGACTACGCCGCCGATCTGCTGGGCTCGGCGCTGATCACGCTCAGGTAGCGCGGACCTGAGCCCCTTCATGCGCGGGCTGCCGGTGACTGAACCGAGTCGGCCCTAAGTCTTCGTGGGGCAGGAAGACGGCCGCCTGCCCTCATCGTTCACCGTATAATCCAATGTACCGGAGGGATGGCCGAGCGGTTTAAGGCGACGGTCTTGAAAATCGTTGTACGGGAAACTGTACCGGGGGTTCGAATCCCTCTCCCTCCGCCAACCTTCGCTCGGCTACGCCGAGCTTCGGTTGGCAAGCCAGCGAGTCTTTTCTGGCGAAGGTTGTCCGCCGAAGCGACGGGAGGAGAGATTCGAGCCGGACCGTTGCGAAGGCGGACCCCCCGAGCCGTCAGGCTCGCTCCCTTCGACCAGGCTCAGGGAGCCCCGAGCAATGTCGAGGGGCTCATGGCAGGCCAGCCGATGGAGAATGCCCTGAGCGAACGAAGTGAGTCGAAGGGCCTCTTCGCTCACCCCCGACCTGCGTAACTCTCGGGTGTGCTACGGCTAGGCAGGCGAGTCGCCGTACGCGAAGGCGGACCACCCACCACACTCACGCGAGCTATGGCGCGATGTTTCGCCGAGCGACGGGAGGAGAGGTTCGAGCCGGACCGTTACGAAGGCGGACACCCGCTTATCCAGCGGTCGATCGTCCGCGAACCGCCGAGTTGAAGTAAGCGCTGCTGCCAGCGAGCAGCGAGCGGAACGGTGGTATCCTCCTCCTGGAACCGGAGCAACCCGTGAATCCTCCCCATGACCCCGCGACGAAGCGTAGCGAGATCCTCGCACTAGCCGCCGTGCACGGTTGCCGCGATGTCCGCGTCTTCGGCTCGTGGGCGCGCGGCACGGCGCAACCAGACAGCGATGTCGACCTGCTGGTGGACGTCGAACCGGGGCGATCGATGCTCGACATCGTCGCACTTTGGGACGACTTGACCGCGCTGCTGGGCTGTCGCGTCGATCTCGTCACGGACGGCGGAATCAGTCCTTACCTCCGCGAGCGCATCTATGCTGAGGCTAGACCGCTGTGAAAGACGACCGGTTCTATCTGCTCCACATCCGCGACGCGATCGCTGACGTGCGCAGCTACGCAGAGGCTGGCCGAGACGCGTTCTTCGGAGAGCGGATGCGGCAGGATGGCGTGATTCGGAAGCTCGAGGTGATTGGCGAAGCCGTCAAGGGCCTCTCAGTGGACACGAGGACCCGCTTTCCCGATATCCCGTGGCGCCAGATTGCCGGGATGCGCGACAAGATGATCCACGAGTACTTCGGGGTCAACCTGGAGCTCGTGTGGGCCGTCGTTGAACGGGATCTGTCTGGACTTGAACGTGCCGTTGGTGCCCTGTTGGCGGATGCTGAAAACGGGAGCGCGACCAGCAGCTAGCGAATGACGCCCCAGCGCTAGCATCAGTCTGGCGCAGTCGCGCCTGATGACCGCTCTTGCCGCTACCAGGGGTGGCCGATCCGCACGCGAACGGATGCCTCCCGTCAGACAGTGAAATGACAACCTCGGGTCTGGCCACGTTCCGCCTGCACACTCGTTCGACAGGGAGATGAGCCGATGTCCCTTCGTCACAGCCCGCGCACACTGACGGCGCTCGCGGTTGTCGCGATCACGTTTGCCGTAGTCGCGTTTATCGCCAGCACCCAGCCGTCAGCGCAGCAGGCGCCGCCGCAGAAGCCCGTGTCGGCCGCCAGACTGCCAAATGAGACACCGGCGAAGTTCGAATCGCCGACGGCGGACTTTGACCACGTCCGGCGCGACGTGATGATTCCGATGCGCGACGGCGTAAAGCTGCACACGGTGATCCTGGTGCCGAAGGGCGCGACGCGCGCGCCCATCCTGCTCACGCGCACGCCCTACAACGCGACCGAGCTCACGTCCCACTCGCCCAGCGCGCACCTCGCCACGGCGCTCTGGGGCTACGACAACGCGACGGAGGTGATTATCGAGGGCGGCTACATCCGAGTCGTGCAGGACGTCCGCGGCAAGCACGGGTCCGAAGGCGACTACGTGATGAACCGGCCGCTGAGCGGACCGCTCAATCGGACGGGCGTCGATCACGCCACCGACACGTACGACACGATTGACTGGCTCGTCAAGAACATCCCGGAGTCGAACGGCAAAGTCGGTATTCTCGGCATTTCGTACGACGGTTTCCTGCCGCTGATGGCGCTCGTCAATCCGCATCCCGCGCTGAAGGTCTCGGTGCCGATGAACCCGATGGTGGACGGTTGGATGGGCGACGACTGGTTCCACAACGGCGCGCTCCGGCTCGGCGCCAGCATGCTGTCCTACATCCAGGAACAGGAAGCGACGCGCGAGGGATCGAGCGCCTGGTACGACACCCACTATGACGAGTACGACATGTACCTGCAGGCGGGCTCGGCCGGCGAACTGGGTCGGCGGCGCGGCATGGAGCAGCTCGGCTTCTGGCGCAAGATTCTCGAGCATCCGACGTACGACGCGTTCTGGCAGCAGCAGGCCATGGACAAAGTTCTCGCGGCGCAGCCGCTGCGCGTCCCGGTGATGCTGGTTCACAGTCTCTGGGATCAGGAGGACATCTACGGCGCCATCGCGGTCTACAAGGCGATCAAGCCCAAAGACACCGCCAACGACAAAGTGTTTCTCGTGATGGGTCCGTGGTGCCACGGGCAGTCGATCCGGGACGGTAGTTCGCTCGGGGCGATCAAGTTCGACAGCGATACCGGCTTGTACTTCCGCCGGCAGATCCTCGCGCCGTTCCTCGCGCAGTACCTGAAAGACGCTGCGCCGAAGGCAGACGTCGCACCGGTGATTGCATTCGAGACCGGCACTAACGCATGGCGCCGGCTGCCCGCCTGGCCGGCCGGCTGCGAAACCGGCTGCTCGATCACGGCCACGCCCCTGTACCTCGGCGCGGGACTGAAGGCCGGATTCGAGGCGCCGAAGGCCGGCGATGCGGCTTTCGATGAGTACACGTCCGATCCATCCAAACCCGTGCCGTACCGCGCCCGGCCGAATCGGCCGACAGGTGCCCCCGATTCGACATGGCGGCAGTGGCTTGTTGACGACCAGCGCGAAGCATCGGGACGACCCGACGTCCTGGCGTTCACG
>Ga0334722_10001367_pt1 | contig 30768 bp, 27 predicted proteins | sample C3_bottom_MG_FD_207210 | JGI IMG/M metagenome (GOLD analysis project Ga0334722, IMG submission 207210) | Sediment microbial communities from Yellowstone Lake, YNP, Wyoming, USA - C3_bottom | ecosystem: Environmental > Aquatic > Freshwater > Lake > Sediment | place: USA: Wyoming | collected... | reverse complement strand
TGGCAAAATTCAGAAGCAGCCCCACACGCATTCCTGATATTCTGAGATAGTTGAGCAACTGAGCCCGATGCACGTTATTCAGTTTCTCGACCGCCTTGACCTCGACGATCACTTTTTCATCGACAACGAGGTCACCAAAATAGGAACCCACTTCTTTTTCACGATAGACGACCTTGAATTCTTTTTCTTCAACAACCTTCCTATTGTTCAATTTCAGGTCCCAGCTCAGCGCATTTCCATAAACTTTCTCAAGCAATCCGCACCCGATAGAATTATGGACTCTGAACGCCGAAGCCAAAACATCCTTTGTCAGCTCCTGGTGAAGATATTCTTCTCCCTGCAAGGTCTTACTATTATCGATCTTATCTGTGTTCATCTGTGGTTCCAGGCGTGGTTGACGTTCTTACATCACCTGTTTCAGTTTCATCTCGAAGGATAGAAACTTCGCCAATGTTTTCATCCGTGGTTATCCGCCGTTCCGTGGCTCACATCCCCTGTTTCAGCTTGATATCGAACCGGAACTTTACCTTGTTGTCCACGCCCATCCGGGTGTCCAGCACGGCGACCTCGGTGAAGAGCGGCGACTTCTGGAGCTCCGCCTTGATCTTGTCCACGGACTCGAAGGACGCCGCTTCGCCCTGGAGCTTCAGCCGGTCGCTTTCCAGGACGAACTCGGTAAAGTTCACCCGGACCTCCTTGGGGATGCCGTCGGTGACCGTCTTCATCACATCGAGGACCGAGCTTCCCGTGCCCAGCGCGCCGAAGAGCTTCTTCGCCTCGTTCAACTTGTCCCGCATCTGCCGCACAGGATCGGCCGCCGGCTTTCCATCGGGAAAGGTCTGGCGGTAGATCTCCTTGATCTCGGTGTCGAGCTTTCCGTAACCCGACCGGACAATGGAGAACTTCACTGCGATATTCACGGTGAACAGCAGGGCCGCGACAACCGCGGCGATGATGAGCATGCGCCTTTTGCGTCGCGTGCCTTCGTCGGCCAGATGGTAGGCGAACTCGCCCTTGCGGAAGTTGATATCATCGAGGAGCGCGATCCCCAGGCTCACCGGGTCCAGCGCCTTTTTCCCGTTGATCTCGGGGATGACCAGATCGACGGCAACGCCGGCTTCCGACAGGATGGCCCGTGCAGACCCGTCGTCGATCAGGAGCGCCGCCTTCTCCACCTTATTCTGGTGCTCGATCTCGATCGACTGAAGAACGTGGCGAAGACCTCCCGTGGACTGACTGACCGAGAAGCTCCGAAGAACATTGAGAACACCGTTCTGCCGGAAACAGACATCGGCGCCGCAGAGCAGGAGGGTGCCGGTATCGGGCGGCATCATGTTCGCGACCGCCGAGAGCCCGGCAAAGGACGGGACAATGACCTGAGGATCGATCCCCGCGCCGGCCAGCAGGTCCAGGTGCTGACGCAGGACCGTCTTCGGCAAGAGCATGCAGAGCACCGGCGTCGCTGTCTCTTTCTTTTCCGCCGCGCTCCCCAGCACCAGGTGATCGAGCACAACATCTTCGAGATCGAACGGCACGAGGTCCTCGACCTCGTAGGGCAGGGCCTTCTCGATGCGCTTCCGGTCGGCAAAGGGAAGGGTGAGCGTCCGCTGGCTGAAGAGATGGCCGGGAATGGACGAGACGATCTTCGCGCCGGCCCAGTCCTTTGACCTCTCCTTGAGAATACCCGTCAGCTCGGCATCGGTGGCAAAGGGCAGGCTGAACGAATCCACCAGCTCCGTCCGGCGGAAGTCCTTCTGCACCACTGACGCGGCAACGAGCCCCTTCTCTATTTTAAGCCCTACGATCTTCACAATGATCTCCAGTAGGAGAAGGCAGTTCCTTTCACTACGACCTCGACCTGTTTGGTATAGCCGCCCACGGTCGTGTAAGAATACACACGAAAGATATTGCTAGTTGTGTCAAGCCTGCTGAAAATGGCCGGGAGCGTATTCTCGGTCGTGATCCCGGCGGCGGCTATGCTCTCGAACAGCGAGGTCTTTCTTGCGTTTATAATGGAGCTGACCACGAGAGGCTTGTCCCAGAATATGCTGTTCAGGACCTCTGCCGACGCGGTGTTGATATTAATTCTCTCGTCAGAATCGGTGGTCATGAAGTTCGCGACCTTGTTGTAATCCTCATCGGACATGACGGCATGGAGTTCCGACAGGAGCACGAAGGTCCTTCCTCTTTTCAGTTCTTTAAGGCTTTCCACGACCTCGACACCGATCCCTTTGTTTGCGAACAGCCGCTCCACCCAGTCGAGCGTAGCAACGGTATTGATATTTATTTTTCCCCGTTCATCTTCCCACATGATCCTGACCGCTGTGTCGCCGTCGCTGATCATCGGGACAATGCCCCATTCCCCCTGGGGGATATAGTTGCCCCGCAGCTGGTTGCCGTACTTGACGAAGGCGAATATCCCCGACCGGGCCAGAAAGTATGCCCGCTGGCTGTCGCGGAAATTTACCGCGCTGTTCAGGCTGATCCGTGTCGCGTAGGAGAACTCGAAGATCAGCGCGATCAGCAGTGCCGTTACCAGGAGCACGATCAGCAAAGCAATACCACGTTCGTTCCGCGGCATCGGCGATCTCATTGTTGTCTCTCGGGCATCACCTGGCATCATTTGCTGTTTCCGACATCCACCCGGGCAGAGTACATTCTGCCCGTATCCAGGAACAGTGTTATTTCCACCGCATTAGGTAGTTTCCCCAGTTTGTTACTGTCCCATCCAATATCGGTCCAGGTGGATCCATTATTGGAATAGGTGAATTGAAGGCTCTCCACCCGGTCGGTGATCTCGTACTCGACCCCTCCTTCAAGTGCCCGCACATCCTTGCTGAGTTCCCGCTTTTCCCTCCGGAAGAGAACGTATCCTTTGCCGTCCGGCTTCTCCTTGAAAAAGTAGCCCACTTCCCAAAGCTCCGTCTCCTTTGAATCGGGTTTGCGCCAGTTCGTCAAGGTCGTAAGAGAGATACTGTCACGCCTGATCTTCTCATTTCCTGCTCCGGCATCGCCTCCGACCTCTTCCTTTTTACCATAAAAGATCGTCGGGACCGCCGGATAATTGCCGCTTGCATTAGGGTACGCGTTGGCGATGTCAGCCGAAAGCCGGGCGATCAGGGTACGCGCAAGATCGGTCTCATCGCGGATAGCCTCTGCCTGTTCAACATTTTTTCCCGCAGTGGCAAAGCTCGAATAGATCACGGTCATGATCAACGAGAGGATCGCCATGGCAAGAAGCACTTCGAGAAGCGTGAAGCCCTTCGATCGCAGATCGAGGCTTTCGGATCGCGGGGCAGCTCCCCTGGACCCCGGACCCTGGACGCTGGACCCTTGTTCACTCATAGCTCTTCAGCTCCACCATCTCCTGCCGTTCGCCTTCCTTCCAGAGCACTGCTACGCGCACTTCGGTTACGTTAACATCTACCAGCGGCTGCAGCCGGGAGATCGACTGCTTCCATGTATACTCTTTGAACGCCTCTTCGGGAAACTCTCCTTCATCCTCTTTCTCAAAGACCGTTCGCGTACCCGCGGTCACCAGGTTCTCGTTCATCTTGCGCTTTGCCAGCAGCGTCGCCGTCGTGATATGGTCCGCAAGCGCCACATCCTGCACGCTCCTACTCTGCACACCCATGAGCGTCACCAGCACCATGCCCAGGATCGCCACCGCGACCATGACTTCAAGAAGCGTAAAGCCCTTGCTCTTTTCCCTGACCCCTGACCCCTGACCCCTGACCCCGATCATCGCTCCTCCACATACCCTTCGAGGAGTTCAGTGTGTCCGGTCAGCGGCCTCACGAGCAGGGAAAAATCCCGATCGCTGCCGTCACGAAGATGGATGACCGTATGCTCCACCCAACCGTCGGGCGTGAACAGGATATAGGGATCGTCGGGATGACTGCCTGCTTTGATGTCGCGAAACGTGGTCTGGCCCGAAAGACTTCCCTCACCTGCTATGACCGACGTCGTCTTTCTAAACTCGCCGGCCCTGTCCGAAAGAAGCGTGAACGATTCAGCCCAGTAGCGTCCGTCCTGGATATCGAACCGGAGACGGTATTCTGTCTTTTTCGCCTGAGCCTCTTCATGGAGGAACCGGATCATGCCGGTCAGGTGCCTGGCGCTCCGCTTAAGATTGGCTTCGCCGAGCTCCCCGACCATGGGAGCAACAAGAGCGATCATGACCCCGAGGATCGCCACGACGACCGCGAGTTCGATCAGGGTAAAGCCGTTGTTGTTTCCCTGACCCATGACCCCTGACCCTTGACCCATTTCGTTATTCCATCTTCCAGCTCTGGATGTCGGCGTTGTTCCCTTCCCCGCCCGGCTCGTTGTCCGCGCCATAGGAGAGGATCTCGTATTCTCGCCCCTCGCTGCCGGGAGAAAAATAAACATAATCCTTGGTCCAGGGGTCCTTGGGAATGCGCGCCGGCTTCAGGTAGCCGCCTTCGCGCCATTTGTTCGGGATGCGGCCGGCTTCGGGCTTCTTGATGAGCGCCTCAAGCCCCTGGTCGGTGGCCGGATAGAAACCGTTGTCGAGTTTGAAAGCGTCCAGGGCGCTTTCGAGCGATCGAATCTGCACCTTTGCGGCTTCGTACTTCGCCTTTTCCTCCTGCCCCAGGATCCTGGGCAATACCAGGCCGGCAAGCAGACCGAGAATGATTACCACGACCATGATCTCAATGAGGGTGAAACCTTTCTGGTTGTTCATATGAAATCTCCTTGTTGAAGCATAATCAGATTCCTGGCATCAGATAGGATTGATGTCCTGGACCCTGGACCCTGGACCCTGGACCCTGGACCCTTGTCCTCTACTTCACGCCCGAGCTCATCTGGAGGATCGGCAGCATGATGGCGACAACGATGAACCCGACGACCAGCCCCATCACGAGTATGATGATCGGCTCAAGCAGCGACATGAGCGCCGTGATGCGCGTGTCCACGGTGCGGTCGAAGGAATCGGAGATCTTGAGCAGCATCTTTTCCAGTTCGCCGCTCTTTTCCCCCACCGCGACCATCTGGATCACGACGGGAGGGAACAGGCCGCTTCGTCTCAGCGGATCGGCGATGGATTCACCTTCCCGCACGTTCTCCCGCGCCTTGTTGATCGCGTCGGCAAGCACGGTGTTCCCGACCACGCTCTTGACGATATCAAGCGCCATAAGGGTCGGCACTCCGCTCTGCAGCAGCGTCCCGAGGGTGCGCGTGAAGCGCGACACGGCGATCATCCTGATGAGCGTCCCGAACACCGGGAGCCGCAGGAGCGACGCGTCGAGCCACGCCTTGCCCTCGGGCGTCGCGAAGTACCGCCGCAGATAGTAGGCGGCTGCCCCGGCGGCGATCAAGATCGCCCACCATGCCGACGAGATGATCCTCACCAGCCAGAGGAGCGCCAGGGTCATGAAGGGGAGCTGCTGCTTCATGTCCTCGAACATGCCGACCACGCGGGGCAGCACGAAGCTGAACAGAAAGAACAGCACGCCCACGCCGACGACGGTCATGATCGCCGGGTAGGCAAGGGCCGCGGCGAACTTGCCGCGGAACCTGACCTGCTCGTCGAGAAAGTCCGCGAGGCGGTCAAGGGTTATCTCGAGGGTGCCGCTCGCTTCGCCGGCGGAAACCATGTTGATGTAGAGCTGCGAGAAGGCCTTCGGGTTCGCCTTGAGCGCGTCGGCAAGCGAAGCGCCTTCGCGGACGGCGTCCCGCACCGACGCAAGCGCCGATTTCAGCGCCTGTCCCTCTTCCTGCTCAACGAGCACGGTCAGGGAGTCCATGAGCGGCAGGCCTGAGGAGAGAAGCGTTGCCAGCTGGCGTGTCGCGTTCGCCAGGTCTCCAAGCCTCACCCGTGCGGCGCCGAATTTGAACTCCAGCGGCCGCCCGGCGGCGCGCAACGCTCCGCCTTCCTGGACCTCAAGGACGATGATGCCGTCCTTCTTGAGCTTCGATTTGACGGTCTTCAGGTTATCCCCGTCGAGGACGCCGGAAACGCTCCGGCCGCTGGCATTGACGCCTTTGTATTCGTAGACAGGCATAGTTTTAATAGTGAATAGTAATTAGTGGTTGAGTAATTAGGAATAACAACTTCAATCTCTCAATAACTCAATAACTAGTTACTGCGACTCTTTCTGCGTCACCCGCACGACCTCGTCAACGGACGTGATGCCCCGAAGGATGTTTTCCGCGCCGTCCTGACGGAGCGTACGCATGCCCTTCTGCATGGCAACGGCCTTGAGGGTTGCAGAGTCGGTATTTTTCATGATGAGCTGGCGGATCTCGTCATCGATCAGCAGCAGTTCGTAGATCGCCTTGCGTCCAAGGTAGCCCGTATTGAAACAGGTCACGCACCCCTTGGCCCGGTAGATGGTAGCTCCTGCCGGTACGTCCTTGATCTCGAGTTCCGAGATCTCCGAAGGCATCATCTCATAGGGTTCGCGGCACTCCTTGCACAACACGCGCACGAGGCGCTGGGCCAGGATCGCCATGACCGAGGACGATATCAGGAAGGGTTCGATCTTCATGTCGATCAAACGTGTCACGGCGCCGGCCGCATCGTTCGTATGGAGCGTCGAGAACACGAGGTGGCCCGTGAGCGCGGCCTGGATCGCGATCTGGGCGGTCTCGGCGTCCCGGATCTCTCCCACCAGGATCACATCGGGGTCCTGACGCAGCACCGACCGGAGCCCGGCCGCGAAGGTCAGCTGGATCTTGGCATTCACCTGGATCTGGCCGATGCCCTTGAGCTGATATTCGATCGGGTCCTCGATGGTGATGATATTCTTGTCCGGCGAATTGATCTTGGAGAGCGCAGCATAGAGCGTCGTGGTCTTGCCGCTTCCCGTCGGACCCGTCACCAGGATGATCCCGTGGGGCCGGGTGATCAGTTCATTGAAGTGGCTGAGATTATCTCCCGAGAAGCCGATCTGCTCAAGCGGCAGGAGCGCGCTTTCGCGGTAGAGGAGGCGGAGCACGATGCGTTCGCCGAAGGCCGTCGGCACGATGGACACGCGGATGTCCACATCCTTGCCGCCGATCTTGATCCGCATGCCGCCGTCCTGGGGCAGCCGTTTCTCGGCGATGTTGAGGCCCGACATGATCTTGACGCGCGAGGCGATGCTGGCCTGGAAGCGCTTCTGGATGGTCAGGATGTTGTAGAGGATGCCGTCGATGCGGAACCGCGCCACAACGTCCTTCTCGAAAGGTTCGATGTGGATGTCGCTGGCGCGCTCGCGGATGGCCTGGGACAGGAGCGAATTCACGAGCCTGATGATAGGCGCGTCGTCGGTCGCCTCGAGGAGGTCCGTCGGCTCTTCAAGCTCTGCGGCCAGGAACGACAGGTCTTCCTCTTCCATTTCCTGCGCAGTGTCCTCGGCCTTGTTCAGGTCCTCGCTGTGGAGCCGGTTCAGGTTATCGAGGATCACCTCGGAGGTTGCCAGGCAGAGATCAATGCGCGCATTAAAGAGAACGGCAAGGTCGTCCACCGTGGACAGGAGCAGCGGCTCCGATGTCGCGGCGAGGACGGTCCCGTTCTCACGGCGAAGAGGAATGACAACAGCCTTCTTGGCGTAGGTGATGGGAAGCTTGAGGGCAAGTTCGCGGTCGATCTCGACGATCGCCGGCTGGAAGGGAAGACCGAGCTGGGCGCCCAGGGCCGTGAGCACCTCGGCCTCGGTCGCGAAGTTCAGCCGCATGAGGAGCGTGCCGATGCGGCCGCCCCGTTTCTTCTGAAGATCAAGGGCCTTCTTGATCCGTTCGGGGGAAAGTCCTGACTCAACGAGTATCTCGCCGAGCAGGCGTCTCACCGGCCGACCTCCGCAGGCGCCGGTGTGTTCTCGGCAGGAGCTGCCGGTTTGTCCGCAGAGGCGGGAGCAGCCGCAGGTGCGACGGGGTCATCTTTTTTCACTTCCGGTGCGTTCTGCGCAGGGACGGGCGCGGCTTCCACGGCGGCTGGTTGTTGTTGTACCGCCGGCGGCGTCACGAGGGCCTTATTCCCCCCGTCGGCCTTCCCGGTTTCCTTCTTTTCGGCATCCTTCTTTTCGAGATCCTGCTTCGCCGGTTCATTCTTCTTATCAGGCGCCGATATGACCGGCTCCTTGCCCTTCTTCTCGAAACGCTGGTCCTTCCGGAACTGCTCCTGCGTTGCGCTTTGTTTGCGCGTGATCTCGGCGGCATCCTGTTCGTTCTTGATGATGTAGGGCGTGATGAAGATCATGAGATTCGTCTTCTCGATCTTCGTGTTCTTATATTTGAAAAGCCAGCCAAGGAGGGGAATATCGCCCAGGAACGGAACCTTCTGCTCCGCCGTCGTCACGTTGTCCCTGATCAGCCCGGCGATGACCATGGTCTCGTGGTCCTTGATCACGACGGTGGTGCTCGCCGAGCGCTTGCTCGTCGTGGGGCCGTCGGCGCTTGCCGTCGCGCTCTCGACGACGTTCGAGATCTCCTGGTAGATCTCGAGCCGCACGTTGTCCTCGGAGGTGATCTGGGGCGTGATCTTGAGGCTGATGCCCACGTCCTTCCGCTCGATCGTGGTCAGGATCGAACTGCCGCCGGTGGCCGCGTTCTGCGACTGGCCGGTCTTGAACGGCACGTTCTCGCCCACCATGATCTCGGCCTTCTGGTTGTCGCTGGTCAGGATATTTGGCGTGGAAAGCACGTTCACGTCGGCGTCGGTCTGGAGCGCCCGCAGCAGGGCGCCGATGTTCAGGAACTCCGTCCCCTTGTAGGTGAAGGTCCCTTTCACCGCGCCGACGGCAAGGCCGTTGAAATTGGCCATGGCAGCGGGGCCTCCCACCATGGCAGGCCCGATGCCGCCGAAATTGGTGCCGCCGATGACGGACGTACCGCCGCTGTTCAGTTTGTTGAGGTTCGCCGCCTGGAACTCGAAGCCCAGTTCGCGCGACTTGACCAGCCCCATCTCGATGATGGCGGCCTCGACGTACACCTGCCGGCGACGGATGTCGAGCTTCTGGATCACGTCCTTCATGGTCTCGTAATCGATGGGCGACGCAACGATGATAAGGGAATTGGTGAGCTTGTCCGCGGTAATGGTGACCGCGCCCTCGAGGATCGTGGCCGGGCCCGCGGGCGCTGCGGCACCGCCCGCAGGCGGCACCGGGAGCCTGGACACCAGCGCCTGCATGACCTTGGCGATGTCCTCGGAACTCGCGTGCTTCAGGTAGTAGACGTTGATCTTGCCCTTGCCTGTCGGCGTCGGGACATCCATGGCGGAGACCAGTTTTTCGATCTTCCTGATGGCGGAAACGGAGTCGGTGATAATGAGCGAATTCGTGGCGGGATAGGCGATGAGGTTGCCGTCCTTGGTGATGAGCGGTGTAAGCGCCCGGACGATCTCCTGGGGGTTCACATAGGTCATGCGGATGAGCTTCGTGACGTAGCCCTCACCCTTCATGTCGCCTTCTTCCATCACCCTGAGGCCGCTCTGCCGCACCAGTGCCGTGGGGACGATGCGGATGATCCGGCCGTCCTCAACGGCGGTGAACCCCTTGATCTCCAGCGCCGAGAGGAATACCTGGTACGCCTCGTCCGGCGAGATCTTGGTCGGCGTCATGAGCGTCACCTTGCCGACGACCTTTTCGTCGAGGATGAAGTTCTTGCGCGTGAACTCGCTCATGACCTTCACCAGCGCGGCGATGTCGATGTTCGAAAAGTTCAGCGTAATGAAATCTTCATGGCCCCGGGTGATCTTCGGTGGCTCCTGCTGATCGGCCGCGGGCGGGGTCGCGGGCTGGGCAACTACCGCGCTGACACCAAGAAGCCCTGCGAGGAGCAGGGCCGGGATCGTTTTCACGTGGTGCAACCTCCGTCATGATAGGACTAGGATTGGGATAGGGCTCGGAGCATCGGAAGATCGCTGGACCGGTTCGTCAACGTTCACCCTGCCCCGATCTCCCCGGTTCGTCGGTAGTTATCGTACGTCGTAGTTCAGGGACTGGCGCTGGCCGTTCCGAAGCAGGTCGATGGAAATGCTCTTTTCGTCCTTGAGCCCCTGATACATCTGGAAGAACTTCCCGGGATCGTCCACGTCCTGCGAATTCACCCGCTGGACCACGTCGCCGTTGACGAGCCCAATCTTCTCGTAGATGCTGCCCGGAACGATCTCGCTGATGCGGAAGCCAACGGTCTTTCCCGCTTCAATGTAAGGCAGCGCGCGGGCCTGCGTGAGGACCTGGTTCAGGTTCTCAGTGCTCGACGCGATCTCCCGCTGGTCCACCATGAACTTGCCATCACCGACCTTCCGGATGCCGCTGCCCGGGACCGCCCTGGCAATGTTCACGATCTTTGTATCGTCGACCAGCTGGATCTCGACGATCACGCCGTCGGACCGTTTGATGGACACGCGGTCGCGCTTCACCTTCACAATGCGCGCGCCGTCGGGAAGCCTCTGGTCGAGGCGGTAGAAGGTCTGCTGGTTCGTTGCATCGGCAAGCACGGCGCCGGAAAAATAATCTCCCTCGATGGTCCCGATCAAGGTATAAGCGGAATAGGTTTCCGCCGCCGCGGCTCCGCTTGAAGGCGCTTTGCCGTCGCCGAAGATGCCCCGTTCAAGGATGGTGGCATAGTCGCTCAGCTCACGCTTCGCTTCGATGCCCGAGCGCTCACGGTTGACCGGCGGCGCTACCTTCGCGGTCGCGTCCAGGCTCCTGCCGACCATGGCATCCACCGTATCTGCCAGCAGGTATGCCGACAGGGTCAGAAGCGCGATCAGCGCAAATGTATATAGCTTGCTACTTTCCTTCATTATTAAGCACCTGAAAAAATTATACTCTCCTGCTCCTGCATTGTCAATTCTTTTACCGTGGAACCGCTCGAAATATAGGGGTTTTCCGACGCTAGGCATATCCGGCCTTGTCCGGTCCAGGGAGTGAGCATCAGTCGTCCGGCCGTATCCGGCTCCGCCTTCCGGCGCCGCCTTTTTTCTTCTTACCAGCGTCCTGCACCTGAGCACCCTGCTGATTGGGATCCTGCAAGTCAGCACGGGGAGGACGTCTTCCCGCGGCGTTCTGACCGGCGTCGGCGGAAGGACTCATCCGAACCGGCGCCGCCCGGCCCCTGTTCGGGACTACGTTCGGTGATGGGGTCGGCGGGTCGACCCGATGTGCCGAGGCCGGCGATGCAGCGATTGGAGAACCTGCAGGTGCGATCCCGCCACCGCCGGCCGTTCCCTGAGATTTGTAAAGCTCCGTCCTCGTGCCGTCCGGCCATTTCAGCACGATATGGTCGTCCAGCACCTTCACGATCTGCGATTCGTCTGGAAGCTTCTCGTTCAACCGGTAGAAGGCCTGGGGGTTCTTGGCGTCTTCGATCACCGCGCCGGTGAAGGGACCGCCTTCGATCGTGCCCACCAGCCGGAAGGTTGACTGCCTCGACCCGTCGAGCTGGGCCCAGGCGATAGAACCGTCGCCAAACAGCAGTCCAGCCAGCACGACGGCGCAGGTGAAAGCGATCATCAGCGAAACCAGGCCGCGATCCCCGGCGGAATTGCCTGTCGTTGCGGTAGTAGCACGATATTCTGCTGCGTTCATCACTCTGGGATTATACGGACTGCACAGCACGTTGTCAATGAGAAGGGCTATCGCGTCCTCCTCCCGCGCAGCCTGCCAGGATCGCTTCGCGGCCACAGTCTTCGGAATGAAGAACGCTCTCTGTGACACGGCTACATTGACGTTGGTTGAGCGTCATCGAGAGATCGGCCCCGGTGACCAGTCACGACCGTTAGAAAATACATTTAATTACCTGTCGTCCTTAATTAACGCAACCTTTTCATCTATTTTGACTGCCTTATCGTTTAAATGCTTGTATTTTAACGCACAATAAATACTGTAAATAATTACTTTATTATATGGCGATATCCTAAATTATCTGTTATAGTAACTTTACATTTGCAGACGTCACTTCCTCAATAGTATTTTAATGCTCAACAAAACCAGAAAGGAGATTTACAAAATGAAGCGAACATTTGCAGTGCTTGCAGTAATGCTAATGTTGTTGGCGATGCTATCAGGTTGCAGTGACAAAAAAACAGCGGCACCAGCCGCGGCGGCGCCGGTAACGATATTGACTACCGCACTTACCTACAGTCCGGTCAACGTGATCCCGCAGTTCATACCGTCTTCCGACGGCGCGGTCGCTCCGGGCATGGCAAATTTCTGGGATATTCTTCCCGATCTCTCTCTTGCCGATGGCGGTGACGACCAGTTCGACATGATCCTGGGGCTGACCGTAGGCACGACGGACTTTCCCATGGATCAGGTCTATAGCGAACTCACCTTCACTGGCCCGCTCATGGGTGCGGCGGAAGGCGCCATGGTCGTAAGTGTGTCGTCCGATACGACATCGTGGTATTCTGCAATCACCGGAACCTACTCGGCCTTTATCTATCCGACAGGCAATTCGATCCTGCAGCAGACCGTTGTACTTACTTCGGCCACCGGAACAGTTACGCTAAACTACTCGATAGACGGTGCTTCCTATGGCGGAAGCACCGATTGGGGTAGCTACATCACTGGGGCACCGGACACCTTCCGCATTGTCGTGAGGAACAGCGCGGGCACGGAACTGGAAGAGATCTACTCGTTATCTGACAGCTCGGATTCCGGCGATTACACAGCAGATCTCACCGCCTACCGCGGGCAGGTCATCGCGATCGCCTTCGAGCATCAGGGTCAGCAGGAACCGATCGTCATCGACAATGTATCCGTGACCGACAGTGCTGCCACTGAGTTCGTAACAAATGGCGATTTCGAGACTGGTGTACTCGCCCCCTGGATATCGAACACAGCCGCCAATCTGGCCCAGAATATGACATCGGGCACCCGCACCCTTGAGAGCCTCGATGTGACACGGTCCTTCTACACCGTTCCGAACAAGCTCTGGGGCAGATGGGTAGACGTGTTCTCAAATCCGACGGGCTCGGACATTGCGATCACCATCTCCTATTATAACGAGCTGGGTAACGATACCTATGGCATCATTTACACCAACCCCAGCACGACCATGGCTGTGACGAGCTGGGATGGCAATGCGTGGGACAGAGACATCGCTTTCGTTTACGGCAATGCCACAACAATTGATTTCACCTCCGATGACGGTCTCGGCAATGGCAACGGTAGCGACCTCATCCCTACCACCTACGACATCACAGTGCCGGCAGGCGGCACGGTCGCGATCGTCAATTTCATCGTCATGGGCGGCACGGATACCGGCCAGACAGCACTTGACGATACCGCCACGGCCGATGAAGTGGATGCCGTGGCCGCTGCAATCGTCGCTGACTTCTGGACCGACGCGCAGTATACTGCCGGCATGACCCAGGCGCAAAAGGACGCGGTTTCCAACTTCTAAGACGTTCTTCGTCGCACACGTACCTTGTCACGATCCCTCCGGCACCAGGCCGGAGGGATTTTTTTTGGCTAACGGTAGAAGTTGTCAGCGGGGATGGGCGATACGTAGTGGATCAGAGTGAGAAGAACGCGCGGTAGAAGCCTTCCGCCCGCTTCCGATAAGGGCTGTAGATCTCCTGCGACCGTTTGTCAATAAGCGGGAAATCAACACCCTTCTCGTTATGAAGCCAGCCATGGACGATCGACGGTGTGACCTCGATATGGAACTGGAGGGCATAGACCCGGTCGGAATAACGGAAGGCCTGATTGGGATAGAGCGAAGAGGACGCCAGCCGGACAGCGCCGTGCGGAAGGTCGAAGGTATCGCCGTGCCACTGGAAGACCTGCGCGGTGCGCGTGCCGGAGACGGCAAGCCCGGCCATGCACGGGTCCCGCAGCCCCTCATCGGTCAGGTCAACATCGCTCCACCCGATCTCTTTCTGCCCGCCGGGATAGACCCGGGCACCAAGGACATGGGCCAGCATCTGGGCGCCGAGACAGACGCCGAGGATGTGCTTGCCGGCCTTGACGGCCTTCTCGATAAACTTGGCCTCGGCCCAAAGATAGGGAGTGCGGTCCATCTCGTAGACGGCCATGGGGCCGCCCATGATGACGACATGAGAATAGGGGTGAACGTCGGGGAAGGTCTGTCCTTGTTCCAGGTCGACAATGGTGAAGGGTGTCTTGGCCGCCGCCAGATGGTCCGCCATGGTGCCCGGGCCTTCGGACGTCACGTTCTGTATGATGAGCACATCGGCGGGTCCCTTCCTCTGCTCGGCCGGTCCCATTATGTCCCGGCAATAGCGGCGTCGGTGGGATTCTTCAATGTCACGAGCTGTTCAAGCTTGGTGATGGCGGCGGGTTCCCCGAGGATGATAAGGGTATCAAAAGCATCGATGCGGGTCTGGGAATCGGGGTTGAAGACCATCTTGCCGCTGACCTTCTTGACACCAACGATAATGACACCGGTCTGCTTGCGGAAGCCCGAGGAGAGCAGGTTCTCACCGACGCAGTACGACGCCTCGGGAATGCAGATCTCTTCCATCTGGAGGTCGAAATGGTCGCGCCCCGTGGCGATCTCGATGAAGTCCACCACGTTCGGCCGCAGGATCGCCTGGGCCATGCGGCTTCCTCCGATGTGATAAGGCGAGATCACCTTGTTGGCGCCGGCCCGCTTCAACTTGACCTCTGACCCCTCTTCGCCGGCCCGGGCGAGTATGTAGAGGTCGGGGTTCAGCCCGCGTGCGGTCAGGGTGATATAGACGTTCTCCGTGTCCGAGGTCACGACCGAGACGAGCCCTTTGGCGCGCTTGATGCCGGCCTTGAGCAGCGATTCATCCTCGGTGGCGTTCCCCCGGAGGTACGGGTACCCCTCGTCCTCGAGCTTTTCGATCACCTCGGGCTTGCTTTCCACGACGACAAAGGAGATCGGCTTCGCGGCGAACTCCTTGCAGATCAGGGAACCGATCCGCCCGTAGCCGCAGATGATGTAATGGTCCTTCATGGCTTCGATCTGTTTTTCCAACTTTATCCTCCCGAAGTACCGCTGGAACTGGCCCTCGAACATCACCTGGGCGATCTTGCCGACCGTATAGAACAGGACCGTCACGCCGATCACCACGAGCAGCATGGTGAACAGGCGGCCCGTCTGGCTTAAGGGATGCACCTCCATGTACCCGACCGTGCTGATGGTCGTGATCGTCATGTACAGGGCGTCGAGAACCGGCCAGCCCTCGATGGACATGTAGCCCGCCGAACCGAGGATGATCAACAGGGCCAAGGCCAGGATCGCTTCCCTGAGCTGGCGGAGCGGATGAACGGTCACGGGCCCGTCCTCCCTGCCACGTCCGTTGAACAACCCTCTTCGGTCCCCGTAAAGAAGACAAAGGCCATGCCCGGCCTGCGCGAAGATTCATTAGTGACGAAATGAATGCTCGCGAACGAATACCCCCGGCCGGTCCATTCGTTCAGGATGCGTTCGATCTCGACATCCGTGACAGTGCTCGTCTCCACTACCTTGAAGTGCATGGCGATATTATAGAGGATACGGCCCGATATTTCAACCTGCGGGGAAATTTCTGTTGCCATCCAGCCTCATCCAAACTATAATCCGCTCATGTCCGTCAAGAGCTCAACGCAGACCGGCCTCGACCTCGTCGAGAAGCTCTGGCCCCGCGACCTGAAGGGCGCGCGCGTCGGTCTCGTGGCGCATCCCGCCAGTATTGACCGGAAGCTGCAGCACGCCGTAGACGTCTTTCGCCGCTCCAAGAAGTTCCGCCTCGCCGCCCTCTTCGGTCCGCAGCACGGGATCCACGGCCAGACCCAGGACAATATGATCGAATGGGAGAGCTTCCGCGACGGGGACACGGGCCTGCCCGTCGCCAGCCTTTACGGATCCGTACGCAAACCAACTGCCGCCATGCTCGAGAACATCGACGTCCTCGCCATCGACCTCCAGGACGTGGGGGCCCGCTATTACACCTTCATCTGGACCCTCGACCTCTGCATGCAGGCCTGCCGCGAGGCGGGAAAAACGGTCGTTGTGCTGGACCGGCCGAACCCCATCGGCGGACTCATCACCGAGGGGCCCGTTCTGCGGCAGGGGTACCAGTCCTTTGTCGGCCTCCGGCCGCTTCCCGTCCGGCACGGCATGACCATCGGCGAGATCGGCCATTACCTCGAGGACAATTATCATCCCGGCGTCCACTACCGCGTGGTCCCCCTGCAGGGATGGAAGCGGCGATCATGGTTCGACCGTACCCTGCTTCCCTGGGTCATGCCTTCGCCCAACATGCCGACGCCTGATACTGCCCTCGTCTATCCGGGGATGTGCCTGCTCGAAGGAACGAACCTGTCCGAAGGACGCGGCACGACACGCCCCTTCGAGATCTTCGGCGCTCCCTTCATCCACCCCCGGACCCTCGTGGACCATCTCAAGGAATTCAAGCTCCCCGGCGTGGCGTTCCGTCCGCTCTATTTCGAGCCGACCTTCCAGAAATACGCGGGCATCCTCTGCGGCGGCGCCCAGATCCACGTAACGGACCGGGAGAAGTTCAAACCCTTCAAGACCGGCGTTGCCATTTTGAAGGCGGTCCATAATACCTGGCCGCGGGACTTCGCCTGGAAACAGCCTCCCTACGAGTATGAAGAGATAAAGATGCCCATCGATATCCTCGCCGGCAGCGGGCAGTTCCGGAAGGACATCGAAGCGTGGAAGGACATCAAGGATATGGAAACTTGGTGGAAGGCCGAATTGAAGGAGTTCGAGAAGGTGCGGAGGAAGTATCTGCTCTATAAATAAGAGAGACCAGTAGCCAGTAGCCGGGGGGCAGAAAGAAAAAGGACCGGAAGCATTTGTTGCTCCTCTGTACCCTGGACCCTGTACCCTGTACCCTGGACCCTACTAACAACCATGCCCAAGATCCCGCTTAACATATTCCTCCCCGCAGCCGGCATCGGCGAGCGGCTCAAACCGGTAACGAACCACATCCCGAAGCCGCTGCTCCCGCTTCTCGGAAGACCGCTTATCGGGGTCATCCTCGGAAAGCTCACTTCCATCTGCGAAGGGAAGATCGCCGTCAACCTTCACCATAAGCCGGAGATGATCCGCGAGTGGTTCCAGGGCTCGCCCTACGCTGACCAGGTCACCTTCTTTCCCGAGGAGAAGCTCCTCGGCACCGGGGGGGCGCTGAAGAACGCGGAACCGTTCCTCGCCGGAAGCCATTTCATCGTCCATAACGCCGATATCCTTCTGGATATCTCCTTTAACAAGCTCGTGGAGACCCATTTCGCCTCGGGCAACATCGCCACGCTCGTGACCCACCGGCACCCCGACCTGGGCAACGTGGTCATCGACGACAACGACTGCGTTATCGACGTGGAGAACCCCGGCGATTCGCGTCCCGACCCCGCGCGCATCGCGAAAAAAGTCGCCTATACGGGCATCGCCGTCTACTCGCCCGACATCCTCCGGTTCATTCCTGCCGGCGTTTCCCACATGACCGCGGCATGGATCGCGGCGTCCAAGGCGGGCTACAAGGTCAAGACCCTGGACTTCACCGGCTCCTACTGGAGCGATATCGGCACACCGGCCACCTATTCAGCGGCGATCCTCGACACGCTCCGGATGATCGGCGAGTCGGTCTATTGCGCCTCCTCGGCAAGGGTCGGCGAGATCGACGTGGAAGGATATGCAGTGATAGAACAGGGCAGTGCCGTTCGGGGCGGCAGCCGTCTCCGGAACTGCATCGTCATGCCGGGCGCCGAGGTCACGGGCGCCCACGAGAATGCCATCATCGGGCCCGATTATGAACTGCCCGTACCGGAAGTGGCCATGCAGCCGTCGACCCATGCCGCCTACAAGAAGGACATCGGCCTCGCGGGCCCCCTGTTCTCCTTCTTCGACGCCCCCGCGGCGGGGAAAGGCAGCATCGCAAACGCGGTCCTGATCGGGTTCGGCGGTTCCGACCGCCGCTATTACCGCGTGGTGAAGGGCGGCCTGACGGCGGTCATGATGGAGTGCAAACGCGATGACCCCGACTTCGAGCGCCAGCTCGTCTATGCAAAGTTCTTCCACTCCCATGAGGTCCCGGTTCCGCAGCTCCTCGGGACGGATGAACCAGGCAGGCGGGCGCTCTTCGAGGACCTTGGCGACCTTTCCCTGCACTCTTATCTCAGATTTCCTCACGATGCCGACGTGGTCGAAGCCCTCTACCGCCGCGTGCTCGACATCGTGGTGAAGATCCACGGCAAGGCCTCGGAGCAGGTGGACGACTGCCCGCTCCTGGCGTCGCGCATCTTTGACTATGACCACCTGAGATGGGAGACGACCTATTTTATCGAACGGTTCGTCACGGGCCTGCGAAAGATCAGGGTCCCTGACCGGAAGGCCCTGGATGAGGAATTCCACCTGCTCGCGAGGACCGTCAGCGGATTTGTGCCGACCATCGTTCACCGGGACTTCCAGTGCCAGAACATCATGGTCCGGGGCGGCGTACCTCACGTCATCGACTTCCAGGGAAGCCGCATGGCACCGCCTGCCTACGATCTTGCCTCCATCCTCTGGGACCCCTATCACCGGCTCGACGACACCATGCGGGAGCAGTTGGTCGCCTACTATATAGAAGAAATGAAGAAGCAGGCGAAGGACTTTGACGAAAGCTCGTTCCGCGATAGCCTCCTGTCCTGCCGCCTTCAGCGCCATATGCAGGCCCTCGGAGCCTACGGGTTCCTTTCCGTCGTCAAGGGCAAAAAATATTTCCTCAAGCACGTGCCTGAGGCCATGCGCCTGCTCAGGGAGGAGACCGCCCTGTCCCAGCATGACTATCCCGAGCTCCATCGCTTTGTAGCCGGCCTCGCCTGACCGTTCCCCGGCCCTCCTGTCCGCAATAATTGAAGCTCCCTGCAGAAAGCTGCAGGGAATCTTCGATCCTCAAGGTAGTACTATTTATTCTAATCGCTCGCTCCTGGATTTAAGCTCCCTACAGATAACTGCGTGGAGCTTCGATCCTCAGGGAAGTTTTTTATTCTAATCGCTCGCTAACCCCGCAGCAAGCTACGGGGAATGCGCTCGCTCCTGGATTCAAAACGTTGCAAAATAAGTTCCGTTCACCTGCTATAATTGACGCAGGTGCAGGTTCTGCATTTGCGCCGTCCGACCGTTCATCCTCCAAGGAACTATCGCCATGCTCTTCCGGATCGCAGAAAAGAACGAGCTGAAAACCCTCTTTGACATGCTCGCCGAGAAGAACGCCGTCGTCGGTCCGGTCCGTACCGGCGTCGACAGGAAAGGGAGCCCCCTTTTCGCCTTCGAGCAGGTGAGCGACTACAGGAAGCTCGACCTGGGCTACACCACCACCCGGCTTCCCGCGAAACGGTACTTCCTCCCCTTCCGCGAGGACCTTGCCACCTTCACCGTGTCCGGCGGGGATTGGACCAAGAACATCGACTACAATATCGACCGGCCCTATGTGTTCTTCGGCCTTCATGCCTGCGACATCAACGCCCTCAACAAGCTCGACAAGGTACTGCTGGGCAACGTCTACCCCATGCCCTACTATGCCGCTAAACGGATGAACATGTTCATCATCGGCATCGACTGCATGCCGCAGCCCTTCTGTTTCTGCCGTTCCATGGGCGCCGACACGGTGCTCCACGGGTTCGACCTCTTCCTGACCGACATCGGCGACAAGTATTTCATCGAGGTCCTCTCGGCCGGGGCCTACGAGATCATCAAGGACCTGAGAACGGAAACGCCGAAGGAAGCGGACCATCTGCAGTATATGCGGACAGTGGCCGAGAAGAACAAACTGTTCACGACCCACGTGGACACCACGGACCTCACCAAGATCCTGGACATGGAGTTCCAGTCCCCCGTCTGGAAACAGTGGGGCGACAAATGCCTGGGCTGCGGCACCTGCGCCAACGTCTGCCCCACCTGCTATTGCTACGGCGTCGATGAGACCGTGGACGTCAGCCTGCAGAAGGCCAGGAAGACCAAGTCGCTTTACTCCTGCAACATCGTCGACTTTGCCGAAGTTGCCGGGGGGCATAATTTCCGGCCCGAGCGCAGCTCGCGGCTCAAGTACCGCTATTATCACAAGCACCGCGGGTTTGTCGAGGCCTATGAAGAGTCCCTCTGCGTGGGTTGCGGGCGCTGCGGCGAGGCCTGTCTCGCCGGCATCACGGTCCCCGAAGTGATCGCCAGCGTCCGGGGAGAGGAGCAGTAACATGGACCACCGCCTTGCGTTCCATAACGTGATCCCCCACCACCACAAGTACCACCGGAAGGGCGACCTCGACAGCTTCGAGTTCACCTATAAGGCCGAGATCACGAGCGTGTACAAACTTACGGAGCAGGAGAACCTCTACCGCATCCGCATCATGGACGACGAGGACCGCAGGCACTTTTCCTTCCGGCCGGGACAGTTCATTATGCTCGAGATCCCCGGTGTGGGCGAGGCGCCGTTCTCCATCTCCTCCTCGCCGAGCAACCACGAAGACATCGAGCTCTGCATCCGGATGGTGGGGAATCTCACCGGCGTCCTTTCGCGCGCCCACCGGGGCATGCGCGTGGGCATTCGCGGCCCCTTCGGCACCAGCTTCCCCATGGAGCACATGCACGGTGGGAACATCCTGCTCATCGCCGGGGGGCTGGGACTTGCGCCCCTTCGCTCGCCCATCGCCCACGTCCAGGAGCATCGGAGCCAGTTCAACCATGTCGACATCATTTACGGCACGAAGGAGCCCGCCCAGCTGCTGTTCAAGTTCCAGTACGAAATGTGGAAAAAGGACGACATCAACCTCCATGTTATCGTCGAGAAGCCGGACCCGTCCTGGGCCGGCGATGTGGGGCTCATCACCAAGGTCCTGGAGAACATCATTAAGGACCGGGACAGCACGTTCATCGACAACACCTATGCCATTGTGTGCGGCCCGCCGGTCATGTTCAAGTTCGTCTGCACCATGCTGGCGGAGCGCGGCATCCCCATGCAGAAGATGTTCGTCTCCCTGGAACGAAGAATGCACTGCGGTATGGGAAAGTGCTGCCGCTGCAACGTCGGGTCGACCTATACCTGTCTGTCGGGCCCGGTGTTCGACTACTGGAGCGTATTGAACCTGAAAGAGGCCATCTGATGAACGCCAAGAGACCGGAAACCCGGACCTATCTGGGCATCGCCGTCCCGCGGCCGAAGGTCGCCTTCTTCGAACTCTCGTCCTGCGAGGGCTGCCAGCTCCAGATCGTGAACAACGAGGCCACGCTGCTCGACTTCCTTGCCCTTGTCGATGTGCGGACCTTTCGCGAGGCCATGACCGAGAAAAGTGACGACTACGCCATCGCCTTTGTCGAAGGAAGCGTCACCCGCGCCGACGAGATCGAACGGCTCAAGAAGATCCGCAGCACCGCCGCGGTGCTCGTCGCCTTCGGGTCCTGCGCCTGCTTCGGCGGCGTGAACCAGCTCAAGAACCGTTTCAAGGACCCCGCCTGGGTGAAAAAAGAGGTGTACGGCTCCCATCCCATCGAGACGAACGACATGGCGCGGCCACTCGAGGATTTCGTGAAGGTAGACCTCCAGATCTTCGGCTGCCCGGTGAAAAAGGAAGAGGTCGAAAAGATCATCACGAACGTGGTGCTCGGCAAATCCATCGTTCAACCCAAGTATCCCGTCTGCATGGAATGCAAAGCCAACGAGAACACCTGCCTCTTCGACCTGGGCGAGCCCTGCCTCGGCCCCATCACCCGTGGCGGCTGCGACTCCTGGTGCCCGAACAACCGGTTCGGCTGCTGGGGCTGCCGCGGCCCGACCGTGGACGCCAATGTGGAACAGATGCAGGAGATCATGAAGAAGTACGGGTTCTCCGAGGAGACCATGCTCGACCGGCTGGAGTGCTTCGGGGGCTTCGCGGGGCACGCGGCGGAAATGCGAAAGACCGTAACAGTCAAAAAGTAACCACGGATGACCAGAAGTAGGCGCCTCTAGGCGACACGGTTAAAGACAAAAGGCAGCAAAACAATCAAACCATACGAAACCACAGATGAACACAGATAGATAAAGGCAAGCTCATGGAACAGCAGAGAATGCAGAGTCATAGCAATAATAATCAGCCCGTGCCGTAAAGACATCTCCGTGAATCCGTGGCTGCTTTTGATGTATCAGTGTTCATCTGTGTTAATCTGTGGTTGCATAGCCTTGTGAGGTTTTCATGAAAGTCACCCAATCCATCGACATACGCCACCTTACCCGCGTGGAAGGCCACGGCAATATCAAGATCTCCATCAAGGAAGGCAAGGTCGAAGAGGCGACGTGGGAAGTGGTCGAGACGCCGCGGTTCTTCGAGGCAATGCTTGTCGGGAAAAAATGGGAGAACGCACCGTGGATCTGCGGCAGGATCTGCGGCATCTGCTCCATCGGCCACACACTGGCCAGCATCCGGGCGGTCGAGAACGCCTTCGGGATCGTCCCGACGGACCAGACCAGGAAGCTCCGGCTGCTGCTGAAGCACATGGAAACGCTTCAAAGCCATGTCCTGCATCTCTATTTCCTGGCCGCACCGGACTTTGTCAATGTCGGAAGCGTGTTCCCGCTCATCGACTCGCATCCCGATGTGGTCAAGCGCGCGGCAAAGGTCAAACTGCTGGCGAACGACCTCTGCGACTGCGTCGGCGGCCGGAGGATGCATCCCACACGGACCGTGATCGGCGGATTCACCATGCTGCCCGAGAAGCAGGAGCTCATGAAGTTCAAGTACCGTCTCCAGGATGTTGTGGACGACCTCACCAGGACAGCGGACCTGTTCCGGCAGTTCGTTGTTCCTGATTTCAAGCGGGAGACCGAGTTCGTATCGCTCAAAGGGAGCGGTGATTATCCCTTCATCGGCGGTGACCTGGTCTCGACGGACGGGGTGGTCAAAAAAGAGCGCGAGTACCGGCTGATGACGAACGAGTACATGGTCGGGCAGTCCACATCCAAGTGGAGCAAGCTCTCACGTGGGTCTTTCGCGGTCGGCGCCCTCGCCCGCTTGAACAACAACTTCGCGTTCCTCCATCCTGCGGCCAAAGAGCTGTCCCTGAGCTTCGGCCTCAAGCCGGTGAACCACAATCCCTACATGAACAACATCGCCCAGCTCGTGGAATGCGTCCATGTCGTGATGGAGTCGATCGACCTGATCAACGAAATGCTGGACAGCGAGTGGAAGGATACGCGGCAGAAGGTGGTGCCGAAGGAAGGCATCGGCGTCGGCGCGGTGGAAGTGCCTCGCGGGATCTTATATCATTGCTATGAGTTCGACAAGGAAGGCAGGATCGTCAAGAGCGACTGTGTGATCCCCACGAGCCAGAACCATGCCAATATCCAGCATGACCTGATGGCATTGGCGGAGCAGTACGCGAAAGAAGGGAAGAAGGACCGGGACATCGAGCTCCTCGCGCAGATGCTCGTCCGCTCCTACGATCCGTGTATCTCCTGCTCGGTGCATTGATTTATATTCTAACTGTAACTGCTGTCAGCAAGCATCTTTATTCCGTTCGTCTCTATTTTAAATTGAATACGATGGTCTTTCTATATTAGCTTGTGTTGTAACTGTTGATTCAATTTGGATAGGGCCTGTGTAGTTGATACGAACTGCCGCAGTTAACAGTGGAAAATTGGCTGAATATATATTGTAATTGAATATGTAATCTCCGGGTTCAGTAATTATCGGTTGCCTTGGAACCATATCGTGGCGACTGTTAAGGAAGATACCGTGTTCACCTACGCGAACAGCGAAAGCGTCGATTGCGGCATGGTCTTGAGGTAAGATTGTGTGAAGATAGCCTTCTTTCTGATGAACCCATTTCAAATATGAACGGTCAGGGGAGATAATAAGGGTATCAGTCTTACATAATGTTACTGAGTCAAGGATGGCAATCGTGTTTACTGCCGCTTTATCTTTTCTATGGTTGTGAATAATAAGATGCCAAATGCGCGCTGTAGACTGGCCGGTGTGATCGCCATAAACAACAAGCTCGGACGGCTTGACACTGGATATAACTAGATTGCGCGAATAGTCCGGTCTCCATTTTTGGTTGAGAATCGTCTCGCGTACGGTTTCAACAAGCTTGTCCCTCCTAAAGCCAATTGGATGTGCGAGAACATAAGAAAGCATTCCATAGGATTTCAAGCCTTCTTCTTGAAAAACTAGAATCTTATCAATGCCCCATGCACGTGCCAAAGCAAATTCCTGATGAGTAAATACTGACAGAGGTACCTCGACATCTCGCTTGAAGTCGATCATGACATAATAGTCAGCAACAGCCAATCTCTCAGTAATTGACATCACGTCATCAAATCCATGCACGGAATCCGCATTGTAGCAGTCCATATTTAAATCAATCGTGATCACCTTTTCTACACTTTTTGCGAGTTCTCGCTCTGAGCTCCGTTGTCCACAGCTTAAAAAAACCAATGACTTGTGCATTATTATCTTCCTTTATATTTTATGCCTTCCAGGACTATATTATATTGACCGATAAATAGATTACTTTCCTCTCTTGTCGCGTTTAAAACCCAACCAGTCTCCGATACCTATCCAGCCTGCACTCTTATAAGTTTTACTGGGAACAGCCGGTATATCATCCGGCTTTTTGCCCTTGTCAGATAATTTACCAGCACAAAAAAGAAACCACTCGTTATAGTTTTTAAGAGCCAACGACCGTGCAAAATCACGGGCTTCCACAAAAGGCCGAAATTCTCTATTCTGATTTGCAATGAATCCAGTCCCAAGCCAATCGCCCATACCCTGCCAACCATCGTCTTTATATTTGCTCCATGGTGAAGAGGGTATATCATCAGGTTTCTTACCCTTGCCAATTAGCTCGCCTTTACAGTAGAATTGCCATTCCTTCTTACCTGACAACGCCAACGACTGAACAAATGCACGGGCTTTTTCAAACGAACGATAGACACGATATTTGTATGCAATGGTTCCCGTCCCGAGCCAATCGCTCCAACTCTTCCAACCCTTATCCTTATATACTAGGGCAGGGTTATACGGTATGTCATTCGGCTTCTTCTCCTTGTCGGGCAGTGTATCTGCACAGTAGAGATTCCATTCCCTTATGCTTGCAAGCGCCAACGCCTGCACAAATGCACGGGATTCTGCAAATGGCCGAAAAACATGCTCTCCCGGTGCAATATTTCCGGTTCCAAGCCAATCACCCCAACCTTGCCAACCATCGTCCCTGTAAACTTGGTTTGGAACAGGCGATATGTCATTCGGCTTTTTGACCTTACCAGGTAATTTGCCTTTGCAGTAGAGCCGCCATTCCATTTGCCCTGAGAGCGCCAAGGACCGCGCAAACATGCGCGCTTCCTCAAAAGGTTGAAACACTCTATTTTGTGGTGCAATGTTTCCCGTTCCAAGCCAGTCACCCATACCTTGCCAGCCATCGTGCTTATAACAATGCCCTGGATACCCTGGAATATCCTTCGGCTTCCTATCTCTGTCAGGGAGCTTGCCTTTGCAGTAGAGTAACCACTCCTCGCTACTTGAGAGACCCAGCGAATGAACAAAAGCGCGGGCTTCTTCAAACGACCTATAAACACGATTTTTCGGTGCTATGGTTCCTGTGCCAAGCCAATCACCCCAACTCTCCCAACCCTCATTACTATAGGTGTTATTGGGCGCAGTCGGAATATCCTCTGGCTTTATTCCCTTGCCCGACAACCTCCCTTTACAATATAACTTCCACTCCTCGCCACCTGAGAGACCCAGCGAATGTACAAAAACACGGGCTTCTTCAAAAGGCCTATATACTCGATACCGTGGTGCGGTAGTTCCAGTTCCAAGCCAGTCACCCATACCTTGCCAGCCATCGTTTTTATAGATTGTAGCTGGATCCGTGGGTATATCATTTGGTTTAGCCGCTTTACCGGCCAGCTTACCTTGGCAGTAGAGCTGCAATTCCTTTTGGCCTGAGAGAGACAACGACCGCACAAATGATCGCGCCTCTTTAAATGGCCTAAATACTCGATATTGAGCGGCAATAAATCCCGTACCCAACCAATCGCCCCAACTCACCCAGCCTGTGTCCCGATATATAACATACGGATTAGCTGGTATATCTGCCGGTTTTTTCCCCTTTCCATTCAACTTACCCTTACAATAAAGCTTCCACTCTCCCGAGTCTGCAATCTTCAATGATCTTACAAAAATTCGACTTTCTTCGAACGACCGCCATGCGAGCCGTGCTATGCGGGACCAGACTTGAAGTTCTACAGATTGAATGAAGTCCGATAGGTTGACGGGCAGACTATCCGGTATGTTGGTCTCAAATACTCTGTTCCGACCTTCTCGGCGTTCTCCTCGCGAAAGACTTCTGAAATATTCGATGATCCTTTCATCATTCGCAGCCAAAGCGCGGAGGACTGTAAGGATCGTCGCGTATGCGCTCTGGGGCATTGATGCATCTGCACCGTCGCCTCCCTCCAGAAGAACAGGCACAACCACATATCCATATTCCTTCCCTGTTGACGGTCTCAAAGCACGTCCAACCGCCTGCACAATGTCCACTATGCTGTTTCTTGGATCGGCGAAAAGAACACAGTCAACATTGGGAATATCCACTCCCTCGACCATACACCGGGCATTCGTTATAAGGGCGCGGTCTGCGTTTGAAAAGTCCATTATCTCCCGGGCGCGGACGGCAGTTGGCGTTTTTCCAGATACGTGGTAGGTGGCCAGCTTGCCATATTCAGGATGGGTACCAGAGAACAGTTCCTGATTAGCCTTGAACATTTTTGCGCGGGCAATACTGCTATGGTACGAGATGGCATGACGAATAGGATATGAGTTCATGACCTTACGCAAGGCGACCAGAGCCGCGAGAGATTCCGCTTCAACATCCTCGTTCCATTCGCCCTTATCCGGCCTTACAAAGACATTGCGCTTGACCATATCAGCTATTTCTTGACGTGAAACCGCAACGGTCACGATCTTATAATCGCTCAGGATCGGCTCTTTGTATTCAAGCGCTTTTTTGAAACTCAGTAGTTCGAAGGTCTCGCCATACAGGGAGATGTCATCCATGCTGACGATGTCGTCGCTCTGCCCCCGGTAGCGCCTTTCGGTGGCGGTCATGAATATCCGCTTCCGGATCGGGATATTCTCATCATGCAGAAGATAACTGAACAGTCCCTGCTTTTTGCCTACTGTTTTATGCGCTTCATCAAGGATAGCGAGATCAAATGTGACATTCGCCATCTTGGCCGCTTCGGCTATGGCCTTTCCGCTCTGGTAAGTACTGAAAACGACCGTTGTTCCCTTATCCTTTTTCTTGAGCCAGTCAGCAATCTCCACCGGATCCGTATGTACAAGGACGCCGAGGTCCTGCGTCAGCACAGCAATATCCTCTTTCTCACTTTTCGCGACGGTTTCATCGCTGCAAACAGCCATCCAGTGAATGGGCCGACCATTAGCAACGGACTCCCGCGCCCAGACCTCCAGCGTCTGCTTGATAAGGGAAAGGCTCGGGACCGCGATAAGGATCGAACGGGCGTTCAGCTTCTCGGCTATCCAGTATGCAGCCAAGCTTTTCCCCGTACCGCAAGGCATGATGAGCTTGCCCCGGTCATTACCATCCCGGACGAAATGATCGGAGGCGTTCTGAATGGCGCTTTTCTGATGGTCTCGTGGATGCTTGGGGCGTAGCTTTACTTCCCGGCCCTTAAGGACAGCATGCAGACTACCGAAAAACTCTTTATCAAGAGCTGACCAGACATCGCCGGCGCAGAAAGATAGCCTCTCTCCATGAAGTTTCAGTTTATGGCTGAAGCGGTCCGCGGTCGTGCATATCAGGCCAAGTTCGATGTTCTTGCAAATGGAGAAAGCCAGGTCGGTGAATGTGCTGAGTTCGCGGCGGGTGAGGGAGGTTGTTTCGTCTTCACGATACTTGGATTGGATAGCCCAATAACCGCCATCCATTGTTTCCGCTACAAGGTCGATCCCTTCATCCAGGTCGGGGAGGTTGAGATGCTTTCTGATCTTCGATGGTACTTCTTCGAGCCGCCAGACGTGACGCAACTGGGTCTGATACTTCGGCTCAAGGAGCAAATACTGCTTCGTCAGTTCTTCAAAGCAGTCGCCCTTTTCCTTCTTCGACAAGGGCTGCATTGCTTCTTTGAAGTCCTGCCAGCAGTTACATGCGGATATGATCCGTGCGATGTCCATCTTTGACATGGTTAATGTGCGTTCTGGTACTCTACCTCCAGATGTCCCTAGGCGGTGTGTTGTAATCTGAATTTATTTCTTTGGTTCATATACTCTCGCTGTCTCTCGAATCAATCTCTTTCCGTCTTCACGACGCTTGCGGTTGCTTTCTGTCTTTGCGTCCTTCTTCCGTCCCCAGTATGCGCCGCAGCCTTTCTTCGATCCCGAATGCTCTGTATTTTTCGCTTGGTTTGCCATGGCGACTACTTGGATATACTCATCCTTTCGATCACTTGCAGTATTTCTTTTTGATCCCGTACTTTTCCAACCTATTCTCTATAACACTGAATAACATTTACCTATCTTTCCCTGCCGCTCGGCGGCCAGAGGTTTTCCCTGATGAGTCTTTTTTCTATAACCTGGTCCGATACTTCAAAATACCTGGCAATGCCACGGGCAACGTATTGTATTGTTGAGTCGCCGGTAATATCCCACGCATCGAAGCCTGCTTTTGTTGCCAGTGCGATGGCAGCATCCAACTTCTCGACAAGTTTGTCCCTCGGCACAAGAAGACGTCCGGCAAATTCATATGCGTGCTGTTCAATCCAAGTGTACTGATCTTCTGGAATTTGCTGGTAAAATTCTATCCATTCCTCTACTGTGGAATAACCAATTTTGAGAAATGCATCGCGATGAAGTTCCAGATGGCCAATTTCATGCGCGAGTGAAAACCTCAACCTGTTCTGGGTGCGCTCGTTAAGGAAATCTTTTTGATCAACGGCAATCGTCTTAAGATCACCGAGAAGAAGGGCGTCAACGTCGCCGGCTTCTTTCAAATTGTTGACCGGCCGTATATCAATCCCCAATCCAAACTCGACAATCTGAAATATATCGACGGGAATTGTTTCTTGCGGCCAGTGTCGCTTTCTAAAAGCATCTGCCGCATTTTTTATTTCCTCAATCCTTATATAGGGCGCCTTGAATTCCTTCGGGTCGATCATTCTTGGCTAACCCTTTTTGATTTTTTCAGCCAGTTTTCTCATCTCGTCTTCCGTCGGCTTCTGGCCTCGCAGTGTTCTAAAAAAAGCCGGAAGCATCCTTACGATTTCCTGATCTGACATTAAGTCCTGAGGGATGATCCCTCGGTCGGCGGCAGCAAGATCGAAAAGAGTGTACCAATCATCGGTACCTTTTTTTATGCCAAGGGCCTTCGCATACCGTTCGAGCAACTCTGCACCCTGAGGCGGGGCCATGCTTCCTCGCTCAAGCCTGCTGATGTTTCCAGGATCGAATTTGTTATCTATGCAAAACTGTCTCAGGGTCTTTTTGCGGCTGATCCGTTGTTCCTTGAAAAACTCACCGAATGTCATTTTGGTAAGCATGTTCTGACACCCCCTTCGGTTGTGTTGTAGATATACTACAACACAGAGGAGCCGCTGTCAAGAGGGAACGCCTTTCTTTTTAACGTTCACAAAAAGCCTCATACTCCTCTCTCTATCCTCGCTCTCCTCGTCCCCTTTGAAGTATATCTCGATAAACTCTACCCAATCCGCTTCCTCATGATACGCATAGATTATCCTTATCCCCGATTGTGCGCCTTTGCCCTTCAGCGCTCGGCACGCAAATTTTTTTGCCTTGTATATTTTCGGCGACCTAATCCTGAGATCGGATATATGAAAGATCGCGTTACTGTCGATCTTCTGCTTGTGGAACAGGTTCATCGCGACCTTGATGAATGTCTGCAGGTCCTCTTCCAGAGAGGAGAACCTCTTCAGCAGCTTCTTTAGGTCCTTCTCGAACTCCGGAACATGCGTGATCTTTTTGAACAGAGTCCCGTCAAATTCGCTGTAGAACGATCGGCTCATCCGTTCTCTTCCGCGTAGGCACGTACAGAATAAGGCGGCGTGCGGTAAAACACCGATTCGTAATCGATGGTATCGCCATCCTTCGTCGACATCCAGGGAACGTCGCTGTGCGAGTAGGCGCTGATCTGGCTGGCGTTCATTTCCGAAAGCCGGTTCAGCACGTCATCGATCACCTCGATCTCGGCTGCCGTGAGATTCACCAGGTCCGGCTTCCGGCGGGGAAGGTACTTGGTCTGCTGGAGCTTGAAAAACTCGCTCTTGACCTTCTCGACCTCCCCGTCCTTGATCATCTTCTCGACGATCTTGGCGAACTCGACGGGCGTAGGGCCGTATTTGTTCTTAATGTAGGTGGCGCCAACCAGCTGGTCCTCATATTTTTCGTAGAAATCGAAATCAATGAAGTATAGCAGTTTATAGACGACCGTCTCGCCGACGTTTTCCTTGGCGCCCACTTTGTTCAGAACGTAAAGCAGCACCTCCTTGAACTTCTTAAGGTTCTTCTGCGGTACGCTGATCCGCATCTGCGGCTTGGCCGCCTTCTCTTCCTTGCTATCCTCGAACCGCACCTCAGGCTCTTTCCCAGGATTCAGAAGGACCTCAACAGGCACGCGAAACAGTTTGGCGAAGACAACGAGATCCTCGGCAGTTACCTTTCTCGCGCCGCTTTCGATCTGCGTTATGGTAGGACGGTGCAGGTTCACGCTCTTCGCCATCATATCCTGGCTCATTCCTGCCTTTTCCCGCAACTCCTTTATTCGGAGCCCTATTTTACTGGAGACACTCATGGTAATCCTCCTTACCTCGCCCCATAGTACCACAGG
>Ga0334722_10001366_pt1 | contig 30773 bp, 27 predicted proteins | sample C3_bottom_MG_FD_207210 | JGI IMG/M metagenome (GOLD analysis project Ga0334722, IMG submission 207210) | Sediment microbial communities from Yellowstone Lake, YNP, Wyoming, USA - C3_bottom | ecosystem: Environmental > Aquatic > Freshwater > Lake > Sediment | place: USA: Wyoming | collected... | reverse complement strand
GGGTCGGGATGCATTCCTTTCCGGACGCCACGGCCCTCGCCCGGGCCGCCGTACCCATGGCGGGAACCGGCAGGTTGGTGGAATCGATCCCATAATGCCGCGATATCCTGCTCATCAATTCGGTAGTGCACGAACCCATGCTGGGCCATAGCAGTTTGACGCCTTTGTGCCTCAAATCACGGAACTCCCCGGTCCGGCGGTGCACCGCCCCGGACTTCGTACCGTCCAGCTTAAGGTCCCAGTCACGATCCACCATCATCGGGGTCTCAACCGGCTTGCCCCGGCGGTATCCCTCGATGATGTCCAGGAACGCCTCCACCCGCGTATCAAGACCCGCGTCCGCCGTGTGCGAATCCAGCTCCAAGACCAGGAACGGCTTGGAATTGTTTATCCAGCGCAGGTAATGGAGCATGAAGGAGTCCGGGGCGCACGAGAAATTCGTGACAAAGCAGGGGAACAGGTTGGGGTGGGCCTTCACCTGGACGGCCCCCTTCATATCGAGCTGGCCGTAGTACCAGTACATGTTCGGAAGAATCTCCTCATCCCCCACCGGCAGGAAATCAAACGGCAGGACCGAATATCCCCGGGTCGCGAACTTCCTGGGGATGCTCATGTTCAGGCCGGAGGCAAACGCGTTGTAGGGCCGTCCAAAAAGTACTATGACCGGGCGGGATTTCGCGCCCGCCTCCTCGATGACCTTTTTCCCGATCGCCCGCCCCTCGGCGAAGCAGGCCTCCTGCACCTCCACCGCCTTCTTCCACGCGCTAACCGCGTCAGATCGGGCGAAGCCAAGCCGGGCGGCGACCTCCATCATGGGCTCCCCGCCCTTCATGAACCCGTTCTCGAAATCCAGGACCGGGCGGAGTATCTTCGCATCGTCCACCCCGAAGGCAGTCCTCAGGTAATAGGGCTGGCCCTGGGTGAACGGACAGGTGCAGGCGTGCACATCCTTCTCCAGGCTTTCCATCCTCTTGAAATGGGGCAGGAAATAGAAATCCGCATCGGTCCTTATGAGCGCCCCCATCATCCCGTGCGCCGCCTCGGCCGGAAAGCAGAAACTTGACTCGCACCGCGCCATGTCTTTCTCGTTGAAGTCGGACACCAGCCGGGTCTCCACGCCCAGCTCATGGAAAAAGGTCGAATACATGGGGTAAAGGGTGTGGACCCCGAAGGTCTCGGGAATCCCCACTTTTTTGTCCGACCGCTTCACCAGGGTTCCCGCCACCGGTGCGAACTTCTCGAAATACAGCTTCCGCCGGATTTCCGTCCAGTCAATCGTCTCGTTTTCATCAATGGTTATCTTCTTGCGCAGGTTCGCGTACTTGTTGCACCGGCCCCCGAAGTGGTAGCGGTTCTCCCCCACCTTGAGGATCCGGATGGGACAGAGGTTTTCGCAGGCCTGGCAGGTGTATTCCCTTTCATAGACGATTTCGCGCGACATCAGCTCTTCTATGGAATATTCGGATTCCTCCAGCGCGCCCTCGCGGAGCTTGCGGAGGGCGAGAAGACCAACTCCGAAGGAACCAAGCAGTTCGGGGTCCGGCGGAACGATTATTTCCTTGCCCAGCAGGGTGGCGAACGCCAGCGGAACCGCGGGGTTCTTGGCCACCCCGCCCTGTAAAACGATGTGGTTGCCGATGCGCCGGTTCCCCACCACCCGGTTCAGGTAGTTGGCGACAATGGACAGGACCAGGCCCGCGACGATGTCGGGGCGGGAGGCGCCCTGCCCGATGGCCTTGCGGATGTCGGAATTAATGAAGGCTGAGCAGTGCTCCCCGAACTTGAGGGGCGCCTTCGCCTCCATCGCCACCGGCCCGATATCCTCCGCGCGCCGGATGTCCAGGTCGCCGGCGGACGCCTCCTCCAGGAACGAGCCGGTGCCGGCCGAGCACGCCTCATTCATGGCGTAGTCAACGGGCACATGGTTGCGCAGGCTCACATACTTGGCGTCCTGTCCGCCAATCTCAAAGATGGTGTCGATCTCGGGATCGAAATAAGTGGTGCCCACGGTGTGGGCCAGAATCTCGTTGTAGACGCCCCGGGTTCCGCAGAACACCCCGAGCAGTTCGCGGGAGGAGCCGGTCGTGGCGGCCAGCCGGATGCGCACCGGCTCGCCCGCTCCCAGCGCAGCCGCCGCCTGTTTTTTGACCTCGTTCAGGCAGTTCTTCAGCGCCAGCACCGGATCGCCCAGCGTACGGCCGTAGTGGGCGGCGACGATGGAATTGTCGTCCATGTCCATGAGGACCACCTTGGTGGTGGTGGACCCGCCGTCCACTCCGAGGACATATGACGCCCCCTTCCGGAAACTGCCCCGGTCATGCGTAACCATCTCGACCTTTTCGGAGGCCTCAATCAGCGGTTTGGCCCGGCCAAATGCCACCACTCCCGGGGCGAACAGCTTCCCGCGCGCCGGCAGGGGTTCACCCAATTCACCCGCCAGGTGGGCCGCCCCGAACGCCTCCAGGTAGGGCGCCTCTTCGGGGAGCACGAACTCGACCCCGGGGAGGGCCTCGCGGATGAACCTGACCAGGTGGGGATTCCGGGTGGGGCCGCCCGAGAGCAGGACCCGGCCCTCTTCGATGCGGGCGCGGGAAAGAAACTCGGTGATCTTCTTGGCCATGACATTGGAAAGCGCCAGGACGACGTCATAGCGGGTAACCTCGCCCTTGTTGAGCTTGTGGGTGCAGTCGCTCTTCATGAACACCGAACAGCGGGTGGACAGCCGGCAGGCCGTCGCCTTCCCCGTTTCCGGGCTGAAGACCGCATCCACCCCCAAATCCATCCGCTTCAACTGCTGGGAAAAGAACTCCCCGGTGCCGGAGGCGCACTTGTTGCCGGCGTAGGTGCGGACCACCCGGCCCTGTTCATCAAGGGCGTAAACCACCAGGTCCTCCCCGCCAACCGAAACGGCCGCACGGAAGCCGCTTCCCACCATTCCCAGCGCCTTCTCCAGCGCCATTGGCTCGATGATTCCGGGAAGGCAGACCTGCTTGCGGCCCTCCGGGCCGGTGACCAGGCTCTGGACGCCCTCCGGAACCTTATGGGCATCGAACATCCGGGAGATGGTGCCCGGCACATCCCCCTCGTGGGGGATGACATCGACCCATTCGACGCCGTCATCGCCCAGCATGCACGCCTTCACGCAGGTGGAGCCGATATTGAGTCCAAGCCGCCGGCTATTCATTCCTTGGGCCAGCCGAAGGTTTTGATGCAATGGATGGCGATGCCTGCGCATGCCCCGCTGCCCTTTTTTTCATCCATCAAGCGCTTCCTCCAAATGAAAACCACTGCATTTAGCCAATGTCCCGTAGGAGCTTTATCATCGTTAATTTATAAAATACTGTCAATGAAAAGGCCCGGACCCCCCTCAATTCAGCGTTTGCCGGAACCTCCGCACCGCAACGAAGGCGGTTGCCCCGGCTATGACCGCCAATCCGGCCATGTTGGGCCAGACCACGGCCGGGTCCCCCCCCTTTAGGATGATGTTCCGGAGCAGGGTGACAAAATACCGGAGCGGGTTCAAAAAGGTGACCCAATAAACCGAAGGAGGCATGTTCTCGACCGGGAAAAACACCCCGGATAGCATCATCGCCGTAAGCATGAACATGAACGAACCGATCATGGCCTGCTGCTGGTTGCGGGCCAGGGTGGAAACCAGCATCCCAACCGAGGCGGTCGCCGTCGCGAAAATGACCGAGGCCAGGCATATTTCCCACAGGGAGCCTCGGAATGGGACATCGAACCAGAGGATTCCGGCGGTAATCACCAGGGGGGCGTTGATAAAGGCCATGATAAGGAAGGGCAGGGTCTTTCCGGCCAGTATTTCCCACCGGGAAATCGGGGCCGAAAGGAGCATCTCCATCGTTCCCAGCTCCTTCTCGCGGGCGATGGCCATCGCTGTCAGGAGTATCAGGATTTCCGACAGGACAAGGACGGCCAGCGCCGGAACCATGAAGATATACGATTCCATGGTCGGGTTGTATAAGATCCGGGTGTCAAAATGCACCCCCGTCTGGGGCAAACTGCCGGCCGACCTGGCTTCCTGCGCGACTTCCGAGGCCAGGGCTCCCAGGTACAGTTCCACACTCCGCGCCCGCACGGAATTCGTGGCATCGACCAGGACCTGGATGCTTCCCTCCCCCCGCCCGAACGCCCGGGAAAGTCCGCCAGGCGGGGCGATCAGGACGGCGTTGACCCGCCCGGATTCCAGGTCGCCCATCGGGTTGGAGAAACTGATCCGGACGGGGACAAAATAGCCGGACGAATAGGCCCGGTCGGCCAGCCGCGACGCCATCCGGTCATCGGGCGCGGCCAGCACGCCCAGGCTGATATTCTTGATGTCAGTGCGCACGGCATAACCGAACATCAGTATCTGTATTACGGGTGCCACGAAAAGGAGGGCCAGCATCCGGGGGTCGCGGAACGCCTGGCCCAACTCCTTCCTGATAAAACCCTTGACAGTCCGGTTCATGGCTCCAAGTCCGCCTTAAACCGCTTTATGGAGGCGCCCACCATCGCAATACCGAGGATGGTGAGGACGCCCAGCGGCAGGGCCAGTTCCCCCACGCCGGCGTCCTTGAGGAATATCCCCCGTGATATTCCGACAAACCACCGGGGTGGGAGGATGATGGTTAAGTAATAAAAAAAGTCCGGCATACTCTCAATCGGGAAAATAAACCCGGACAGGACCATTGATGGCAGGAGGCTCGATACCAGGCCGATCTGGATGGCCAGCGCCTGCTGGCGCACCGCCACCGAAATCAGCAGGCCCTGGGCCAGGCAGGGAAGCAGGAAGAGAAGGCAGGACACCAGGAACAGGATGTGGCTTCCCCGGAATGGCACGCCCAAAACCAGCCGCGCCATCAGGTAGACCAGGACAATGGCGGCGGATACCAGGGCCATGTAAGGGGCGATTTTTCCGATTACGATCTCGGCGGGGCGGACCGGGGTGGACAGCAGGAGTTCCATCGAGCCGGTCTCCCACTCCCGCGCCACCGTCAGCGCGGTCAGCATGACCGCCAATACCGCGATGACAAAGGCGAACAGTCCGGGCACGATGAACCACCGGCTGTTCAATTCCGGGTTGTAGAGGAACCTCGTCTCCATGCGGATGGGAGGTTCAACCGCCGCCCCGGTCAGGCGGGAGCTGGCCAGCGACTGGATTCCCGCCAGGTAGCCCATGATGACGCCCGCATTGGAATTATCCGCCCCGTCCAGCAGGACCTGGACCCTGGCATCTTCCCCGGCGGAAACCTTCCTGCCAAACCCTTTTTCGATCACCACGACCGCCTTGGCTTTCTCGCCGTCCAGGATGCGAGCCAGCGGGAGTCCCGGCGGGGCCGGGGACACCCGGAAAAAACCGGAAGCGGAAAATATGCCCGCCAACTCGCGCGAGCCCCTAGTGTTGTCCCGGTCGGAGACCATGATCCGGATTTCCCGCGGGTCCAAATCCATCACATAGCCGAAAAAGGAGACTATCATCAGCGGAAGGGCCAGGGCCATCGCCAGGGTAAAGGGGTCCCGGAAGATGTGCCGGACCTCCTTCACCGCGATGGAGCGGACGCGCCGCGGATCAACGGGGAGGTTCACCGTTCAGCTCCCTCCACCAGGCGCATAAATACATCCTCAAGGGAGGGAGGAATCCGGCGCACCCCGATTGATTTGGGCAGTCTCGCCTCCAGTTCCTTCCACGCCTTCTCATCCCGCACCGCCAGGTGCCACCGCAAACCATGCGGCGACAGGTCTCCCACCCGCTTGTCGCCGGCGATTTCGTCGCGCCAGCCGGAAGGGGTATCCGCCTCCGGTTCAAGTTCAACCATGGGCTCGGGAAATGCGCTCTTCTTCAGCCCGGCCGGGCTGTCCAGCGCGATTATCCGCCCCGACCGCATCAGGGCGATGCGCCCGCACTGCTCCGCCTCATCCATGTAATGGGTGGTCACAAAAACGGTCTTGCCGGCGGAGGCGATGCGCCGGATCAGACCCCAGAAAAGCTTCCGGGACAGGGGAGTCACCCCGGCCGTCGGCTCATCCAGGAAGACCACTTCGGGGTCATGAAGCATTGAATTGACCAGGGCCACCTGCTGTTTTACTCCGGGCGGAAGGTCGCGAACCATCGTCTTCATGGAATGGGTAAGTCCCGTCAGCTCCACCAGTTCGCGCGTCCGCTGCGCCAGCAGGCCGTCCTCCATCTTGCGGAGGGCGGCGGTAAACGCCAGGTTTTCCCCGATGGAAAGGTCGTTATACAGGGTGAACCTCTGGGACATGTAGCCTACGGAGCGCTTGACCGCATTACGGCCCGCCGCCAGGTCGTTGCCGGCCACCACGGCCCGGCCGGAAGTCGGGTCCAGGAGGCCGCATAAAATGCGGATGGTCGTGGTCTTGCCCGCCCCATTCGCCCCGAGAAAACCGAAGATCTCCCCCCGCTCTACCGTAAACGAGACATCATCCACGGCGGTGAATTTGCCGAACCGCATCACCAGCCGGTCCGCGATGACCGCCGGACCGCTCATGGCGCCTCCACCCGGAGGAACAATTCCTCGAAACTGGCTACGCCCTCTTTTTCCAGCACCGCCCGCGGTTCGCCCTCCGCCAAAATCCGGCCGGAATCCAGGACATGCACCTTTCCGCACCGCTCCGCTTCGTCCATGTACGCGGTGGATATGACGACCAGGATGCCCTCATCCACCAGCCCGTACAGCAGGTCCCAGAATTCCCGCCTGCTGATGGGATCCACCCCGTTGGTGGGTTCATCCAGCAGGACCACCCGGGGGGACTGCAGGAGCGCGCACATGAGGCCCAGCTTTTTGTACATGCCCCCGGACAGTTTCCCGGCCGGCCGGTCCCGGAACTGTTCCAGCCGGGTCAGGTGGAGAAGCCGGTCCCGCCGCTCGCCGTAAATACCTGCGGGAATGCGGTAAAGCTCCCGGAAGAACTCCAGGTGCTCCTCCACGGACAGATCGGGATAAAGGCTTTGCTGTTGGGGCATATAAGCCATGTCCGGCCTGATTTCCTTGAACGGGATTTCCCTGCCGCCAGCCTCATACCGGATGGTCCCGGAATCCTGCCTGAGCAGGCCGACCAGGACCCGCATCAGGGTAGTTTTCCCCGCGCCGTCCGGCCCGATTACCCCGTGCAGGGTGGCCGGGATGAAGTCCGCGGTCACGGAGGAAAGCGCGACAGTTTCCTTGAGCTTCTTTACCAGTCCTCCGACCTTTATGCCGACATTTTCCATTTAACGGCTCACTTCTTCGGGAACCGCACCTCGATGGTCATGCCCGGCTTGAGTATGCCGTCGGGGTTCGGAAAGGAAACCTTGATACCGTAAACCAGCCGGGTGCGTTCCTCCCTGGTCTGGACATTCTTGGGGGTAAATTCCGCCTTTTCCCTGATATGGGCTATCCGGCCGGGGAACTTCCTCCCCCCCGTCTCGGCAAGGAACCCGGTTACTTCCCCGCCCGGCTTCAGGCGGACAAGCATGGGCTGGGGCACATAGACCACCGCCCACACTTCGGACAGGTCGGCCACGGTGGCCAGCTTCATGCCGGGACCGACCAGTTCACCGGCCTCGTGGTAGACGGACAAAACCACCCCGCTGATGGGCGACTTCACCCCGCACCAGGACCGGCGGACCGCGGCATCCTCGCGCTGGTAGCGGATGCGGTCAAATTCGGCCTTCGCCATGGACCCCGACTGGAACAGCTCCACCGCCCGCTTGTAGTTGCCCTCCGCCAGATCGCTTGCCAGGCGCACATCCTCGCAGGCCAGGCGCACTAGTCCCTGCCCCTTCTGGACAGTGTCACCCTCGGCCACCTCCTTCTTCTCGATTACGGAGGATACCCGCGCGGATATGTCCACTTCCGTCGCCTCCACGGTCCCCGCGTAAAGGAACTCGTGGCCGAAAATCCTCCAAAGCAGGAGCGCCAGCAGAAGCATTGCCGCCGCCGCCCCGCCAACCTTTCTCGCCTTCATCGGGTCAATCTTCATCTCCCTATTCCTCCCTCGACAAGCTTTTTATTATTGCCAGTTGGACCAGAGTCTCCGCCTTCGTCCTGGCCTCCTGCACCCGCGCCTGCAGGGAACGGAGGTTGGCGGCCTGGACCTCGGTAAACCGGGCCTGTCCGGTCTTGTAGGCGGCATAGGTAAGCCGGGCGAGTTCCGCGGTCTCCGCGGAAGCCTGGCGGTTGACCCCGTGCTGGATGGCCAGCCCCGCCAAAGCATCAGCCGCCTTCTTCCAGTCCCGGGCCAGTTCCACTGAGGCGAGATTGCGCCGCTCCTCATAGCTTTTGGTTTTTTCCCTATGCTCCCATTCCTCCCGCCCGCGCCGGCCCCATTCGAATACCGGAAATGAAACGACGGCCATGAGGGTCCGCTGGTTGATCTCCTCTAGCACGGGCCCGTTGGGGTAATCGCGGGTGGCCTTGGCCGAAATGGAGAGGGCGGGCAGGTTCGAGGCCAGCACCCCGTTGGCGGCATTACGCGATGAGTCCGCCAATTTTCCGTAATATCGCACCCCGGGATATTCCGGATCCGATCCCCGCCTGGCCGACTCCTGGATCGCCGTCGTGGAAATCTCCATCGGATCCATCGCCACAATTAGGGTGGGCGCCGGCGCATCGGCGGGCATGGCAGACGCGGTATCGGGATCAATGGGAAATGCGGTATCCAATCCCGCTCCGGTCCCGGTGAGGGCAAAAAGGTCCTGCAGGGCGGAGCCCAGGGCGGTCCGGGCCTGGACAAACTCGCGCTGGCGCGCCAGGACATCCTGGTGGGCCAGCAGGGCGTCAAGGCGGGAGGCCGAACCGGCATTTAGGCGGTGGGAAATCTCGCGATACTGGTCCTGGGCCAGTGCAAGCGAATCGGCCAACAGGCGGGCGGCTTCCAGGGCGACCTGGACCTGGCAGTAGGAGGTCGACGCGGAAAGGCGGACCTGCCGCCGGGTTAACGCCGCCTCCTCCCCCTTGGCCTCGGTCAGCGCGGAAATACTCCGCCATCCCATATAAGCCGAACCCCAGTCCCACAGCGTCCATGAAGCGCCCGGCCCGACGGACCAGTTCCCGTTATCGCCGAACTTCACCGGGGGCCGGCCCGGAACCAGCTGTATCTCGGGAACCTCGGTGACATATCGGTAGCTGGCGTCAATGGAAATCCGGGGCAGGAGAGTTCCGGCCGTTCCGGACGATTTTTGCCGAGCCGCCGCCAGCTCCCGCTCCACCGCCTTCAGCCGGTCGGATTTCGCAAGCGCCGACCTGATGCCTTCGTCCAGCCCCAGGCGGTATTCCGGGACTGCGGCTGCGGAAACCCCCGCCAACAGCAGGATTGCCATCACCCCGCCAACCGCCCTCATTTCTTGCGGCCATCCCTTCCCGCCGGAGCCAGGGCGGTGAGGGCCATCTCCAGCCTTTCCTCCAGCCGGGTGTCGCTGGCCAGAACCGCCTTCATCGCCATCAGGGGTATCTCCTTCAAACCAGAGGGAAGTATCTTTCCGATGAAGCCCATCGCAAATATCGGCCCGATGACGGAGGCAAACAGGAATGGGAGCACATGGACCATCGGCATGGGCCTGATATCCCCCGCCTTCTGGCAATCCCGGACCAGCCTGACCAGCAGAACCACATGCCGGGGAAAGTTTATGCGGGCAAACCGGATGACTTCGGCGTTATCCGCAAAAAGGTCGCGGGCCAGCCCAAACAACAGGGCACGGTTTTCCCTGATGAAACCGGCCCCCGCCAGAACGGTTTTTTTCAGGCGTTCCCGGGGAGACTTCCCCCCCGCCCCCTCGAGGGCCTCCGTAAGGCGCGAAAAGAATGTTTCATACATTGAATCAAGTATCCGGCGGTGGAAATCCTGTTTCGTCTTGAAGTGGTAGTGGTACATCCCCAGGTTCACCCCGGCCCGGACCGCCACCTGGCGGACCGAAATCCCGGCCAGTCCGCCCTGCGGAATCATCTCCATGGCGGCGCGGATCAGCCTTTTATCGGCGTCCCCCGCCGGCCGGCTCATGCCCATTCCCCCGATACGGGTAGTTTCATATTATACATCCGTATAACTATACAGCCGTATAACATATGCCGCAACCCCCGCTTGAAGAATGGGTTAAACTGCTCTCATGGACCGTATAAAGCTGGGAAACACCGGACTGGTGGTATCCGCCATGGGGCTTGGATGCGGGGGACTGAGCCGGCTGGGTCAGGCCCAGGGGGCCCCGGAGGCGGCTTCAATTGCGGTCGTCCGCCGGGCCTTTGACCTGGGCGTCAACCTTTTCGACACCGCCGAACTTTATGCCACCGAAGAAATACTGGGGAAAGCCCTGGAGGGGGTGGCCCGGGAAAGCGTCATCATCTCCACCAAGAAGACCGCCTATGAGGGTGCGGTTCCAACAACCCCCGACGCACTGCGGGCGGGGGTGGAGGCCTCCCTGGTCCGCCTCAAGACCGGGTTCATTGACATCTTCCACCTGCATGCCGTCCTGCCCGACCAGTATCCCCACGCGCGGGAAAACCTGGTTCCGGTCCTGCTCAAGCTGCGCAGTGAAGGCAAATTACGGTTCCTGGGGATTACTGAGGCTTTCGGGACGGATTGCGGACATCAAATGCTGGAACGGGCCCTCACCGACGACTGCTGGGACGCGATACTGGTTGGATTCAACATAATGAACCAATCAGCCCGGAAACGCGTCCTGAAAATCACGAGGGAAAAAGGAGTCGGGACCATGGCTATGTTCGCCGTCAGGAAGGCGCTGGGAAGCCCTTTAAATTTCCAGGCGGCGGTGAATGAGCTCATAAACAAGGGACTGGTGAAACCGGGGACCCTGGACGCCGGGGATCCAGCCGGCTCAATCCTGCGGAATTGCGGGGCCTCCAGCATGGCGGAAGTGGCATACCGTTTCTGCCGTCATGAGCCGGGCCTGGATGTAGTGCTCTCGGGAACGGGAAACATCCGGCATCTTTCTGACAATTTCCGTTTCCTCTCCGCCCCGGCGCTTCCGGCCAAAACAACCGCACTACTCAGGAAGGTGTTCGAAAAGGTCGACTCGGTCTCGGGGGGATAACCCCCTGCGCATGGGCGCATGAACCGCCCCCTGTTTTATTGCCCTTAGCCCCGGCTATCAACGCCGCCAAACACCCAAAGCGATATGACCGGCCAGCCTGTCCCCTTTACTCCCCGGCCTGGTGCAGGCCGGTGGTGTCATCAATCATCGAGAGGAAATACTTGGGCACCCCCTTTCCCCCCCTCATCAGCGACACCGTCACCCGCCCCCACGCCAGCGATCCGTCCTTCCTCAGGTACCGCTTGTCGGTGACATACCTGGGTATATCCCCCGCCAGGACCCTTCCCACCTCTATCTGGTCCTGCTCCCGGTGTTCGGGATGGGTTATGTCGGAAAAGGTCATCCGGGTAAGCTCCTCCTCGGAAAACCCGATAAACTCGCGGAAAGCCCGGTTGGCCCGGACAAACCTGCCATCCACCCCCACGATTACTATGCCGACGGATGATTCATCGAAGATGCGCCGGAACCTTTCCTCGCTCTCCCGCAGGGCTTCGAGTGACTGCTGGCGCTCGGTAATGTCCTCGCCAAAACGCGATATCCCCATCACGGTCCCGTCCGAGTGAGTGATGAGCGAACTGCTCCACCGGATGGTCCTGATATCCCCGGACCCGGTGATTACCCGGCTGTCATTGGGGTTGGGAATGACGATTGATTCCGGCGCCTGCGCGGATTCAAGGACCGTCCTGAACATGCCCCGGTTGACTTCCCGATCCCCGGATGGGACAAATTTCCCGTACCAATCGGCACCCACCACCTCATTCAGGGGACATCCCAGCAGTCTCAGCAGGGCTTCATTGGCAAAGGTGACCCGGCCGTCTCGGTCAAGCTGGAGAGCGACTGACCGGGCCGTTTCCATGGCTCCGCGAAACCTTCGCTCCGATTCCAGCAGAGCTGTTTCAATGCGCTTTTTCGCGGTGATGTCCGTAAATATCGTCGCAAACCCGTCAGTCCCCCAGGGCGCCACGGAAACATGGATGTGCCGGTTTAATGGCGGGTAATGAACCTCGAAATCCGTTGGAATCGAAGTCAGGCCGGTTTTTGCAAAAACATCCAGAAAAGGGGGTTCAGCAGTTTTATATATTTCTGTAGAGAGATGGTTCACCACCTTTCCCCGTTCAAACCCGAGAATCTCCAGGTAGCGGCGGTTTACCTCGATAACCTGGTAATTGACAACCAATCCGGCCTGGTCCCGGACCAGCTTATGCAGAGCGACCCCCTCATGCATGTTGTCGAACAGGGACCGGAAACTGGTCTCGCTCATGCGCAATGCTTCCTCGGTTTTTACCCGTTCGGAAACATCCCGGATGATTCCCGCCACGAAGGCGCGCCCGTGCACCTCGAACCGACTTATGCTCACCTCAACCGGGAATACCGTCCCATCCTTCCGCCGGTGCAAGGTGCTTATGAGGGTTCCGGCCGGGGCCCGCAGGTCCTGTTCCTGGCCGACCGCGGTCTCGGGCGCCCGGAGGTTTCGGGCCGGCATGCCGATAAGCTCCTCCCTGTTCCACCCGTACATTTGAATGGCCCGCTGGTTGGAATCGATGACCGCGTGATTCTCATCCAGGACAATAAGAGCGTCGTTCATATGGCGGGACAGGTAATCCAGCCGGACCGCCAGCATATCCCGCTCCGATTCGGCCTCCCGGCCCCGGTTCAGGGTTTCCTCCAGGCTGTGGCGCCACACCAGCGCCACGGCCAGCATGCCGGCGCACAGGAACGCGAGCAGGGTGCAGGTCCAGAACTGGGGCAGGCAAATCCGGTTCTGCAAAAGGAAATAAATCGCGCCGAGAAGGGCGGCGAAGAACACCGCGGCAATCCACCGCATGGCCGTTGCCAGCCGGACCGGCAGCCGGTGGACAGACCGATCTGACCTGGGCAATTCCCCCTTCATGTTCATTCAATTTCCTGCCAGTGGATAGAATGGCAGGAAAACCTTGTTCCAACAACAGGGTCTGGCGCCAGCCTTTCCCTGCTACCCCCCCGCATTAACACTGTTTTCTATATGCTTTTGTTAAACATTAAACCGGAAATTCACAATATCCCCGTCCCGCATCACATATTCCTTTCCTTCCGAGCGCAGTTTCCCCGCCTCGCGCAATGCCGCCTCGGTCCGGTATTTGAGGAGGTCGTCATAGGAATAGATTTCCGCCCGGATGAACCCCCTTTCAAAATCGGTGTGGATCACCCCGGCGGCCTGCGGGGCCTTCCAGCCCTTGCCGATGGTCCAGGCCCGGTTTTCCTTTTCCCCGGCCGTAAAGAAGGTCTGGAGCCCCAATAATTCGAAACTGCTCCGGATGACGCGGATTAATCCGGGTTCCTCCATGCCATATTCCTTCAGGAAGGTCGCCTTTTCCTCGTCGCTCAGCTCCGCAATCTCCGCCTCGATCTTTCCGCACAGGGGAACGACCAGCGCCCCCTCCGCCCGGGCATGGGCCAGCAGGGCCTGGTAACCGGGCCCGGCCGGCACGCCCCTGACCTCTTCCTCGGAAACATTGGCGATATACAGGACCTTCTTGAAGGTAAGCAGGTGGTAATCCCGGATATTCCCCTCCTCCTCGTGGGAAAGGCCGGCCGCCCGCGCCGGCTTCCCCGACTCCAGTGCCGCCCGCACCTTGGCCAGCGCGGCATGCAGGAGCACATACTCCTTGTCCCCCCCCCGGGCCCGTTTTTCGATTTCCGGATAGCGTTTAACCACCGTCTCCAGGTCGGCCATTATCAGTTCGGTCTCGATGGTGGAAACATCGCGGATGGGGTCGATGGAGCCGTCGACATGAACTACCCCGGGATCCTTGAAGCACCGGACCACATGGGCGATGGCCGAGGTTTCCCTTATGTGGGCAAGGAACTTGTTTCCGAGTCCCTCCCCCTTGGACGCCCCCTTCACGATTCCGGCAATGTCGATAAAGGTCATGGTGGCTGGAACGATCTTGTCCGCCGGTATCAATTCGTTGATCTTTCCCAGCCGGACATCGGGCACCTTGACGATGCCGGTATTGGGATCAATGGTACAGAAGGGAAAATTTGATGCGGCGGCATGGGCCGAGGTGAGCGCGTTGAACATGGTTGATTTGCCCACATTGGGCAGTCCGACTATACCGCATGAGGTAGCCATTGTGTTATTTATTCCTCCGGGATGGTGCACCTTTTCTGCGCAGATTCCTGCCGACAAGCGGAGCGGAGCGCATGATCCGGGCAGCCTCGTTCAGTTGGAAAGCCATTCGGACCTTCTCTTCCCATGAAAATCTGGATACCGATTTACGCTTCATATTCCGAAAATGAGGCGCAGGGCATTTTCGACTGCCTCGTAAGCGGGTTTAGGAAGCTTTCCTATCCGTTTAACGATGATCTTTTTATCCACGGACAGTGTTTTGCCCACCCTGACCGTGCTTGGGAATTTCAACCCCACCGCCTTCCATTCCTGAATTGGCACATCTGCCGGGCCCGGATGCTTCAAATACCTCGGCTGACTGGAAACCGGGCAAACCAATACATCGGAAAGTTTCCCGTTAATATCTTCCCCGCTGACCACCAGGGCGGGACGACGCTTGGTCCCGGAGCCGTCTGTAAACCTGACCTCGACGACAACCAGGTCGCCTCTTTTACAGGTAGTCATAGAACCGGTCTTCTTCCCCTTCCCATGCTTTCGCCAAGGTCCTGGACGATAGACGGCCCCATTCCACATCTTCCAGATCCTGGGGCTCGACCGGACGGATCATGGCATAGGGTTTGCCGTGACGCGTTACCATGACGCCCTCATGCCGCCGGTGCGCCTCCCGAAGCAGTTTCGGCAGGCTGTTCCTGGTCTCTGCAACTGTGGCAAATCTCATCGCTTCACCGCCTTATTATTGTGTACATAAGTATAGGCATAATGCGCCCCTTTTTCAACCTCTGGCGGACGGCGGCCAGGCGGAAGCCAGCCGGTCCAGGTCCAGTTCTTTCAGGCTGTTAAGGACCAGCAATGCGCCCACGGGCGGCTCATAGCTGGTCATCTCGTTTACCACCGCGATCACCGGAACGCCGGCCGCAATGGCGGCGCGCACCCCCCGGGGCGAATCCTCCAGCGCCACCGTCTCCCCGGGACCCACCCCGGCCGCCCGCATGGCAGCGAGGTAGCAGTCCGGCTCCGGCTTGGCCCTCGCGTATTTATCCCGGCTTATGACCAGCTCCAGCAAATTCCTGGTCCCGGTCCGTTCCAGTATGGTTGCGACATCATTACCCGGAGTGTTGGTAACCAGCGCGGACCGGATGCCGGCCCGGCGGGCGGACTCCAGAGTCTCCAGCGCGAACGGCATCAGCCGGAGGTCGGCGGCGACCAGCGCCCGGTATTTCACCCGGACCTTCTCCAGCACCGATTCCCAGGAGTCCGGTATCCCGGATTTGGCCACCTCGTCCGCGATCCGCGTGCCCCGGATAATCCAGGTACGGGCGTAATATTCCTTCGTGATTACCTTGCCGTATTCCGCCCAGACCGCGCGGGCCGATTCATAATAATGCGGTTCGGTATCGACCAGCAGTCCGTCCAAGTCAAAACAGGCCAGTTTCAATGCCAAGATGGTTTTCCCGGTTCCAAGGCCATATAAGATGAATGCTATTCTATCACCGTGCCGACCCTGCTCCTCGTGCTCCTCGCGCTTTCCCTGCCCTTCGGGGAACGGGAACCCCTCTTCCGCCTGGGAGCCCTTCCGCTGAATGCCCCATCCTTCCTCGCGCTGGCGGCCGTGGCCTGGTCCCTCGTGGAATCCCTGCGCGGAAAAATCCGGCCCGACTCGGCCGGATGGGCCGCCATCGCGTGGGCCGGGGCCTGGCTGGTATCCTCCCTCGCCGCCCCCATGGCCTGGGAGCCCGCATCCCTCACGGCCTGGGAGATGGCGGCCGGGCCCATCCTCTTTTCCTGCACCCGGCGGCAAATAACGCTCCGCTCACGGAACGCCCTGCTGGCCGCCCTGGGGACGGCACTCGTGGTTTCGACCTTCCTTCATTTCGCCGGGGAAACCGGCGTCTCCCTCCCGGGGGCAACACCTCCCCTTCCCCGGTCCGCCTTCACCGCCTATCCAATGACCGGGGCCGGTCCTGGCGCATATCCGGGCCTCCCCCTCTGGGCCGGCCTTTGGCCCCGCGGCGGATTGCTGGTGGCATTGGCGGGGGCTTTCCTGCTGGGGACCCTGGCCAGGGGAATATACCGGCTGTCCCTCCGGCGGAAAAACGGCCCGGGGCCGCTCCCCCCCGCCGCATTGCTTGTGGCGCTGATCCTCACCGGCTTCTTCTTCAATCCACTGGCATCGATCGGACCCGGGCTCGGGTTCTGGCTGGGCATGAGCGTTCTCCTGCCGGCGGCCCGGGGAGCCTATAATGTCAGCAGGAGAGCATGAATGCCCCTTCAAGCTGACATAGAAAAGGCCCTGCTGGCGCGCAAGCTGGTGAGCGAGGAACAGCTGTTAATCGCCCGCCGGGAGCAGGAATTCCGCGCGGGCCTCACCGACGAAATACTCGTTGACCTCGGATATCTGAAAGAGGACGAGGCGTTGAAGGTCCGGGCCGAACAGCTCAATGTCGGCTACATAGACGCCTCCAATATTTCACCCGACCCCAAGCTGGTTACCATGCTTCCCGAGGACTTCGCCCAGCGCAATGTGGTCATGCCACTGTCCGTGGAAAACGGCGTCATGAACATAGTGATGGCGAACCCGGAGAACTTCATGACCGTCGAGGAAACCCAGCGCCTGGTCCGCATGACGGTGAAGCCGGTTCTGGGCGCCCGCGGCGCGATCCGGAAAACCCTCGCGGAGTACCACGAATACTGGCGCGAACAGATGATCCAGCGTCTGATGACCGGGGTCGCCGACCAGGGGCTCCAGCTCACCAGGAAACTCGGGCTGGAAATCGAGAGCCTGGATGAGGTTGCCGAACAGGCCCCCGCAATGAAGGCCGTCAACCTGCTCATCCTCCAGGCCCTCCAGCGCCGGGCATCCGACATCCACCTTGAATACAGCAAGGCGCACATGAATGTCCGCTACCGCATCGATGGCATCCTCCACGAAATGCAGCAGATTCCCTTCGCCCTGGCCCCCGCCGTAATCTCCCGGATAAAGATCATGTGCAAGCTGGACATCACTGAAAAACGCATGCCCCAGGACGGCAGCTTCCATATCAAGGTGGAGGGAAGGGAAATCGACTTCCGCGTCGCCTCCAATCCCGGCTATTACGGGGAAAAAGTGGTAATGCGGATACTGGATAAGGGGGCTGTGGTGCTCGACCTGCCCCAGCTGGGATTCTCCCAGCGGGACCTGGCCAGCATACGCCGCCACATCACCCGCCCCCACGGCATCGTCATCCTGACCGGGCCAACCGGTTCCGGAAAAACCACCACACTCTACAGCGCCCTGGCCTCCCTGAATGTCCGGGAAAAGAATGTGGTGACGGTCGAGGACCCGGTGGAATACCAGCTGGATGGCATCACCCAGCACCAGGTCAACGCCGAAATCGACCTGACTTTTGGCGCCCTGCTGCGCTCCATCATGCGGCAGGACCCCGACATCATAATGATCGGTGAAATCCGGGATCTGGAAACGGCCCAGATAGCCATCCGCGCCTCGCTGACCGGCCACCTGGTTTTTTCCACCCTGCATACCAATGACGCCCCTTCCGCCGTGGCGCGCCTCCTGGATCTGGGGGCCGACCCGGCGCTTATCGCCTCGACCCTGCGGTGCATAGTGGCCCAGAGGCTGGTCCGGACCATCTGCCCCAAGTGCAAGGTACCCGTTACATTCTCGGGCGCCGACATCGAAGGCCTGCCTGCTGAGATGCGGAAGGGCCTGATTAATTCCGCACGTGGAAAGGGATGCCGGAACTGTTTCAACACCGGATACCGGGGCCGCATGGTCATCGCCGAGGTCCTCGAAATGAATGATGAGATGCGCGATATGGTGGTCGAGCGGCGGCCCGCACCGATTATCAGGCAGGCCGCGCTCAGGGCCGGCATGACCGGCATATACGAGGATGCGCTCCAAAAGATGCTCGCCGGATCCACCACGCTGGAGGAAATACTCCAGCATTCGGACAGCTAGGCCCAAAAAGCTTTCCCTATTTGTGCCGGCTCTCCGGATTCCCTGTTACGGGTACCTCATATATACCAGGGCATCCTCACCGGCGGAGTAATACCGGGCGCGGGAGGAAATCCTGACAAAACCTAGCCGCTCATAAAGCCTTACGGCGTCCGCATTGTCATGCCGCACCTCCAAAACCACAGTGCCGCAGTTCCTTCGGACCCCTTCGGAAAATACCGCCTCCAACAGTTCCCGCGCCAGTCCCCGCCGGCGGAAATCCGGGTGGACCGCCAGGTTCAGGAGGTGGAACTCCGGTGTAACGCACCAGCCTCCTCCGTAACCAACCACCGCATCGCCCTCCACCGCCACGAACCACACCGCGTTTGGATTGCGCAGTTCAGCGTCGAAAGCGGTGCGGGGCCACGGATCCCGCCCGGAAAACACCTCACTTTCCAGGGCCGTCACCCGATCGACATGCCCGGCGTCCAGGCGCCCGATTTTCACCGACGGCGCTTCCCTGCCTTTAGGCAGGCCTGTCCCGGTTCCAGTCTGGCGCGCATCCTCCGCTCCACCGCCTCGGGACGGCGGACATAAACGGGAACCAGGGTGCGGGGATCGTCGGACCGGCCGGCCAGGAAACGGGCCAGTCCCAGCGCGGCAATGACCGAGGCGCTCGGGGTTTCTGAGGCCAACGGAACATCCGCGGGAATTCCCTTCCGGGCCTCCTCCAGGGTGCAGATGCGGATTCCGCCGGTCTGGCGGAGGAATTTGCCCGCCCGGCGGTAGCGCGAAGCGTAAACCTCCCCCCGGCGCGCATCAAGCGCTGACAGCACTTCCCCCTTGCCGGTGCGGATTAGTGCGTCCTCGGCGGCGGCTTCCAGGGTTGGAACCCCGACCAGCGGGATAACCCCGAACTGCGCAAAAACCTTGGCGGCGGCCAACCCAACCCGCAGTCCGGTGAACGAACCGGGGCCAATGGATACCGCGATAAGGTCCACTAAATGCAGGGAATTGCTTCCCGGCTTTCCGCGTCGGGCCGCGGCAACGGGTGCGGACAATACCTCGCTGAGAAGCGTCCAAAGCATTTCCGAATGGCGCGAGGCATCCCCCGAATAATCCCTTTCAATAACCACCGAATTCCGGAGCGCCTCGGAAGCGGAACCCGGTTTTCCCTGCGCCTGGAGCAACGCCACCCGGCATGTTCCCCCCGAAGTTTCTATGCCAAGGACAACCCGTTTTTTCACCGGGGCATCCGGACGGAGATGCGGCGGCGCGTCCCGGCCAGCCGGACAATCACCACGCGGACCACCCGGCGGGGCCAGAATGAACGGTCTCGTTCAGCCCATTCAACAAAGACAATATGCCTGCCATCAAGGTAATCCAGCAGTCCCCGCTCCTCAGCCGGAACATCCAACCGGTAGAAATCGAGGTGGGCGATGGGCGCCCGGCCCCGGGCCTCCCGGGCCAGGGTAAAAGTGGGAGACAAAACCGGGCCCCGGCCTCCGAGCCCCCGCACCGCCCCGCGGACAAAGCAGGTTTTCCCCGCGCCCAATGGACCGGTGAGGCAGACACAATCCCCGGCCTTGAGGAAAGGCGACAGGGAGGCGCCGGCCGCCTCGGTATCCCGGGGCGAACGGGAAATAATTATTTTTCGCAGGACACCGGGCGAGCCTCGCCAAGGGCGGGCCGCCTCGGTTTCATGCGGAGAGCGGGTAATTAGTGTTCTGGGGGAGTATTTCGGCAAGCCTCGGGGCAAACGGGTCGTCAGACCTCGCCGCATGCTAGTGGATTTCCGGGAAACTCTTTTCAGGCGTTTCGCATGACGCGGTCGGCCACGCGCCCGCGTACCAGCTCCTTGACGGCCTGCGCCGTCGGCAGGGTAACGGCCTCCAGCGCCACCTCCCGGGCCTCCACGAAGGAGACCGAACGGATGATTCGCTTGGACTCGTTGTACGAGACCGGCGACACGCTGAAAGTGTCCAGCCCCAGGCCGAGCAGGAGGACCGCCGCGAACGGGTCGGCCGCTATCTCGCCGCAGACCGAAACCGGAATCTGCGCCGAATGGGCCATATTGATGGTCATCTGGATCAGGCGCAGGATGGCGGGATGCAGGGGCTCGTAGAGGTGGTTGGTGCCGGGATTGCCCCGGTCAACCGCAATCGAATACTGGATAAGGTCGTTGGACCCGATGGAAAAGAACTCGGCCTCCCGCGCCAGTTTGTCCGCCACCAGGGCCGCCGCGGGGGTTTCTATCATCACCCCTACCGGCATTTTCTCGTCGAACCTGATATGCGCCGCCCGCAGTTCAGCCTTCACCTCGTCCACGCAAACCCTGGCCTTGCGGTACTCCTCCACCGAGGAAATCATCGGAAACATGAGGTGCACCTTGCCCAGGGCGGATGTCCGCAGAATCGCCCGCAACTGGGTCCGGAACATGCCCTGGTTGGCCAGCGACATCCGGATTCCCCGGAGCCCCAGGAACGGGTTCATTTCCGGCATCTCGCTTTCCTCCGACAGGAATTTGTCCCCGCCGAGGTCCACGGTCCGGATGACGACATCCTTCTGCCCCATCGCCTTAACCACCTGCGAATACCACTTGAACTGCTCCTCCTCCCCGGGCAGGTCGGTCCGGTTAAGGAACATAAATTCGGTGCGGTAAAGCCCGATTCCCTCCGCTCCCGTGGACACGGCGGCGGCCACCTCGAGGGGAAGCTCCAGGTTGACCATCAGGCGCACGCGGTGCCCATCGGGGGTTTCCGCCGCCAGCTGCTTCATTTTTCTCAGTTCGATGGTCCGCTGTTCGGCAATTACTTGCTGGCGTTTGTAGAAAGAAAGCGTGGCCTCGTCCGGATCCAGTATCAGGACGCCCTCGACTGCATCCAGGATTATGGGCTGGTCGCCGACGATTATTTCCCGCAGCTCCTTGACCCCGACCAGGGCGGGAAGCTCCAGGGCCTGCGCCACGATGGCGGTATGGGAGGTCCGGCTCCCGGTTATGGTGGCAAAACCCAGGATGCGTCCTTTGGGCATGTCCGCGGTCTCAGCGGGGGAAATATCCTCGGCCAGCACGATGACCTTTTCCTTGATGTTTTTGAGGCTCCGCCGCTCCCGCCCGGTCAGGTAGGTCATTACCTGCCACCCCACATCCTCGATGTCCTTGAACCGCTCCTGCAGATAGGGGTCGCGAAGTCCCGCAATGGTCTGGGAGAGCTTTTGCACATTACGGGCGAAGGCGTAACCGACCTTCACCTTGTTGGTGCGGGCCTCCTCAATGGTGGATTCCACCAGCAGGGGATCCTTCAATATCATGAGATGCGCCTCGAATATGGCGCCATGCCCCTTGCCCAGGGTGGCCTCCAGCTTGTCGCGGGACCTTAGGATGTTCTGCTCGGCCTTTTCAATGGCCTCATGGAAAGCCTTGATTTCCATGTCCAGGTCCGCACCCGTGACCGTCTGGCGGAGGGGAACGGAACGGCCCTCACTTTCCAGGACGAACGGCTTGGCAATGGCTATTCCGCTGGCTACCGGAATCCCCTTCAGTATTTTCATGGCCGGGAAAGGCGCCGGTTACTCAGGTTCGCCGAATCTGGCCGCAATGAATCCAACCAGCGCCTCCAGCGCCTCAGCGGCCCGCTCCCCCGAGACTTCCACCGTTATTTTCGTCCCCCGGGGGGCCTCCAATGAGAGCAAGCTGAGGATGCTCTTGCCGTTCGAGACCTGCCCGCCCCTGGAAACCCTCACCTTGCACGGGAAATCCTCGGCCAGCTGGACAAATGCGGCCGCGGCGCGCAGGTGCATGCCCTGCTTGTTGCATACTTCGACTTCCCTGCTCGGCATTTTATTATTTCCCTTGTTTCAAGTTTAACACAGGAAAAGGGGCATCGAATCCCATTTTTCAGGATCCGCGGCACGGGCCGCCGGTTATCCAGGCCCGAAAACGGCGGCAATGGATGGCTGTGGATAACTTTCCGCCGGGAGCCGGAATCGGGGTGAGAACCCGCCTGGCGGGACACGCTAAGGCGCAAAACCGGGTAAAACCGTCTAGATTATGGCCAGCCTCATGACCGCCCTGGCGAGTCGGACGGCATCATGGCGGATATAACCTTCCCTCAGGTTAATGAGCCGCTTGGCCCGAACCCGCACACCCATCTGCCTCAGCCGGTCCTCATCAACCGCCACCGGAAAGGCGCCGTCACGGCGGTAGCGCTCCAGTATGGCTGGCGGGGCTTTTTCGTTGTTAACCACTACCGCATCCACCGCCCCCCCCAGATATGACTGCACTTTTTCGAGGTGGTCGGCAGCGCTGAATCCATCAGTCTCCCCGGGCTCGGTCATGACATTGCAGGCGTATACCTTGAGTCCCCGGGCTGAATTAACCGCCTGCCTGATGCCGGGTACCAGCAGGTTGGGAACCACGCTGGTATAGAGGCTGCCCGGAGTAAAAACGATGATTTCCGCCTGGGCCAGGGCCTGGAGGGCCTCCGGATTCGGCTTAACATTGGCGGGTATGAGGTGAAGCCGGTCGATGGGTGAGCCGGCGTGGGCCAGCTTGCTTTCCCCTTTTACGGTTTTCCCGTTCCTTAATTTCGCCCCCAGAGCGACCAGATCCAGGGTCACCGGAATGACCCGCCCGCGCACCGCCAGCACCTTGCTGGATTCCGCGATGGCGCGCGAAAAATCCCCGGTAACCTCCGCCATGGCCGTCAGAAAGAGGTTGCCGAAGGCGTGCCCCTTCAAGTCCCCGTCCCGGGCCCCAAACCGGTGCTGGAACAGCTTTCCAATGAGGGGCTCGGTGTCGGCAAGCGCCACCAGGCAATTCCGGATGTCGCCGGGAGGAAGCATGCGAAACTGGCGGCGCAACCGGCCCGAGGAGCCGCCGTCATCCGCCACCGTCACAATGGCGGATAAATTGTCCGAGTAATCCCTCATGCCGACCAGCAGATTCGGCAGGCCCGTCCCTCCACCGATAAGCACCACGCGGGGACCCCGCCGCCGCCGGGCCCGCTCATAAGCCATGCGTCCGAACCGGCCCTCCTTTCCCGGAACGAACACCGTAAGGATGGCATAGTAACCGCGCCGGATGGCAAACAGAACGCCAACCCCGCCCAGGATAACCAGCCACTGATCCATGGAACGCAAGCCGATGAAGTAATTGCGCACGGTCCTCTCCACTTTGCGCAGGGGTTCGATGTGGAAACGGTAGCCCTTCAGCGCCTTGCCCATCATCCCCCCCAGCCCGAATGAAAAAATCACCGCGCTGAACAGGAGCAGAAAAAACCAGCGCTTGAGCTTTATCCCGGGGTACAGGAAATGGAAATAGGTGCGGGGAAGGCGGAACAGCCTCATTAACCGCCGCTTCGGTCGGGCTCGCCGCCCAGTCCGGTCAGGTCGCCCTTGTCCTGGCTTCGCTTGGCCAGGCCATCCTTGATGCGCTGGTCCAGCTTCTCGGCCGGATGGACCCCCATCTGGCGGAGGCGCCAGTTCATTGCGGCGACCTCGATCAGCACCGCGATATTCTTTCCGGTCTGGACGGGCAGTTCGTGCATCGGCAGGTCCACATCAAGTATGCGATAGGTCTTGTCTTCCAACCCCGACCGGTCGTAATGCCTGCCCATTTCCCAGTCCACCAGGATAATGACCAGCTCGATGATCTTCCGGTCGCGGATGGCCCGGGCCCCGAACAGGCTGTTGATGTCGATGATTCCCAGCCCCCTGATTTCCATGTGGTAACGCAGACTGGCCACGCCGGTCCCGATGAGGAGTTTCTCCGGGGTCCTCCGGATGTCCACCACATCGTCCGCACAAAGGCGGTGGCCCTTGTCCAAAAGGGCGAGGGCTGCCTCGCTCTTGCCTATTCCGCTTTCCCCCAGGATCAGGATGCCCGCCCCAAAAACATCCACCAGGGTCCCGTGCATTATCACGGTGGGCGCCATCTTGTCCTCGAGGTATACAGTGAGGGCGGTTATGAAATTAGCCGTGGACATCGGGGTGGCCATGACGGGGATGCCGGCCTTCTCCCCGATCTCGATGAGCTCGGCCGGGGGAACCTGCCCATTGCTTATCACAAAACCGGCCGGGCGGGATTCAAAAATCTGGGCAAGGCGCTTCTGGCGGACATCGATGGTGAGGGTGTTCCAGTAGGTTATCTCCGTCTTGCCGATGACCTGGAGGCGTTCGGCCGGAAAGTACTCAAAAAAACCGGTCATGGCGAGGCCGGGGCGGTTGATATCCGGAACGGTAAGTTCGCGCTTCAGGCCCTCCTCTCCACAGATAAGGCGGAGGGATAGACGGGTGGTGAGCTCCTCCAAAAGGGTTTCGATTCGCAGTCCCATGGTCGAGTCCTCCCCCGGCCGCAACTCCGGCCGGGAAGCTACAGCTTCCTGGCCTTCTCCTCCTGGTCCATAACCCGGAGCACATCCTGGGGCGTCTCGGCGTTAACCAGCGCTTTCCGGAAGTACTTGTCCTTCAGGAGCGCCGACACCCGGGCCAGCGCCTTCAACAGCATCGGATGCTGTTCCTCCGGGGCGGCCAGCAGGAAAATTACATGCACTTTTTCGTCATCCAGCGCGTCGAAATCCACGCCCGTCTTGGATATTCCGCACGCCGCAACCAGTGTTTTCGCCGCAGAGGTCTTTCCATGTGGTATCGCAATCCCCTGCCCGATGCCGGTTGAACCCAGGCTCTCGCGGGCCAGCAGGATTTCAATCATCTTCTGCTTGTCAGTGAGCGCACCCTGCTCATGCAGGAGGGCAACCATCTCTTCCAGGACAGCTTTCTTCGTCCCGGACTTGAGGCCGACCTTTATGGCCGATTCGTTAAGGACATCCCTTAAGCGCATCTATTTACCTGACGGATGATAGCACCTGAAGCCACGCTGGTTCAAGGCAGGTCCTTGAACAGCTTCTCTATATCGGCGCGGGACTTGGTTTTCCCCCCCGAACCGCTCCCGGAACCCGGCGTGAATTCCTCGCAAAAGTTGCCTATGTCCTTTACCGGGCAGTATTCAGCAGTGGCGGAAGCCCGGCAATCGTGGTGAACCGCCGGATCGTAGTGTTTGCAGTTAAGGCAGCAGTGCAGGAACGAGGAGCACCCCGGACAAAGGGCCCGGAACTCCACCCGGCCTTCACCCGCCGCTTTTCCGCACTTATAGCAGGATAAGGTCACTGATCCTCCCTCATCTCCTCGGCGGCTTCCTGGATGGCCCGGAGCTGGCCGACTGCCTCTTCCACTGTCCGGCTCCTGAGGCCGCAGTCCGGGTCGACCCATATTTGTTCGGGCTTGAGCACGGCCAGGGCTCGCTTGAGCAGTTTGCGCACGCTGTCCAGGGTGGGCGCCTTGGCGGCGTGCACATCCGCCACTCCCAGCGAAATGTCCCGGGTGAACGGGTTGGCGGAAAAAAGTTCCAGAAGGTCCATATCGCTGTTGGCCATCTCCAGGTCAAAGTTGTGCACCGGCAGGTCCAGCATGTCCGGGTAAACGCTGGCGAAATCGCCGTAACAGGCATGGACAATAAAATAGGCCGGCAGCTTCTCGGTCATGATACGCATGGCCTCCACCGCCAGGGGAAGCTCTTCGGGCCGCACCGACAGGGCGGGCTCATCGATCTGGATGATTTTGCATCCCGCGTGCACCAGGGCTTCGACCTCGCGGCGCATCTCCCGGGCCATGACGATGGCCGCGGCCCTCCGGCCCGGGTAATGCCCGTTAAACGACCAATCCATCAGGGTGTAGCTTCCGGTCACCACGCCCTTGACCGGCCTTGGGGTAAGGGACTGGGCGAACTTCCACCATTCCACGGTTATGGGGCCTTTCCAGTGCACGGCCCCGGTGATAACCGGCTTGGGGTAAAAAAGGTTTCCCTGCGAGCGGACCAGTCCACCCTCCCGGAAACCCCTCAAATGTCCGGCGAAGTAGGCGACCGGGTCATCCCGGTACATTTCCCCGTCAACCAGGATGTCAACGCCGATTTCCTCCTGCTGCCTGATCCAAAATTCCGTCGCCCGGCGCACCTCCAGGTCAAGCTCTTTGCCGGTGATCTCCCTCCGGCGGGCCCGGGCGCGGGCTTCGACCAGCTCCGGAGGCTTGGGCAGGCTTCCCACCGATGTGGTGGGCAGGATGGGCAGGACCAGGCCCAGGTCTTGGAGCGTCTTTCTCATGGCCTACCTCCTCCCCCGGCGATGAGCGGCCTTTTTCGCGCGCGAGCCGGGGCGGGCCGCCTTCTTTGGCGAGCCTCGCCAAAGGCGGGACATCCGGCGCGGCTTTATTTTGTTTTTCCCCCTGCGGGCCTTCCCGGGCCCCCGGCGCCCCTTCGCCGGTTTGCGCCCGCCGGTTAAATGCCTCCTTCCGCCCTTTCCGGTCACCAGATCCCGGATCCTGGCCAGCAGGGCCAGCTTCTCAACCGCGCGGATCCGCGGCAGAAAATCGACCCCGGTGGAGGCCATAATCCAGGCTTCCCCGCCCCGGACCCGCTTGACCAGCCGTTCCACTTCCCGGGCCGTTTTCAGGGGATGTTCTAGCCGGATATTGCGGGCGTCAATAATGCCCAGCCCCAGGGGCAGGTCGCTTCCGGAAGACGCGACCGCATCAGCCAGCCTGGATGAATAGGTGAAATCGAGGATGAGGCCGTCAACCGGAAGCTTCTGCAATGCGCCGTAGAGCGGGGCGATGTCCCCATACGAAATGCGCAGCCAGAGTTTCGCCTGCCCCTTGCGCCCGCCGAGAACTTCCAGGGCGTCCTCCACCCGGGAAAGGGCGGAGGGTTCGCGGACCAAGGAATGCTCCTCAATGATTATGTTCGCCGCACCCGCATCCGCCAGAAGGCCCACCTCCCCGGCGAGCACCGGAACCAGCGCCGCCATCATTTCGCCTCTTCCCGGGTACGGACCACCCGGCAGGGAAAGCCGCGACAGGGTAAACGGGCCGGGCAGGGTGGCGGTCACCGGGCGCGGGCTGATGGCCCGGGCAAACCTGAATTCATCCGCCGTAAGGGGCCCTTTCAGGGAAATTGGCCCGGTGGCCTGCGGCTGGCGGTAATAGGTATTGGTGTCGAAATACCTGGTGAGCCCGCCAATCCTGACGCCTTCCAGCCTTCCCATGATATGCGACACGGGATCAGCCCACCGGATCTGCCCGTCGCTGACCAGGTCCAGGCCCGCCCTGGCCTGCACTGAAAGGGCCTCACGAACGAGGTCATTCTGGACATCAACGAATTTTTCGCGACCCAAGTCGCCGCGGTCAAGGGATTCCCGGGCCGCCTTCAACCTTTGCTGTTCATGCGTGTCACCGATCCGGGGGAACCCCCCGGCATGAACAGCCAGGATTTTCATGGGACCAGGACCATTCTGCCCCATGTATACGGGCGCGCCGTTGTCCAGTCGCCCTGATGCGCGCTCCAGCAGACTTCCTGGACCCGGTCGCAGTCATCAACCATGGCATTGAACCTCATGACCTGCCAGGGTTTGAGCGGCCCGGACTGGATGATTTTCGCCGGAATCCAGAAATCCATCCGGTAGCCGCCGGGAATACGGGACTGCTTTACGGCCACACCCGAGGCCCGGCCGAACTGTTTTTTGTGTTTGCGGAGCACGCCGACAAACGGCCTGTTCTTTCCCGCCCCGTCCGGCACGGCCCAGGCCTTCACCGCCCTGGCGTCGAAGAATTTCACATCCTCCCCGCCGGGCCTGACCAGGATCTCCGCCATGTCGGTCATCCAAAACCATTCAATCGACTTCCTGGTCTTTTCAATCTCCACCGTCCGGACCGGGTCCTTGGCGGTTACGGAAACCCAGAGCCCGTCCGCCCGCCATCCGGCGCGGATTGCGGCCGGGATTTTTGAGGGCATCGGATCAAGCGACGGGCGGTATTTGAGGCCCGGCAGGAGGGTTCCCGCCGCGGCCGCGGCCCGGGAGCCGGGCACCGGCTTTTTTTCCAGGCTGCCCAGCGAAATGGCGGGCACCTCCGGGGCGGGCTTAACCGCATACTTCCACCCGCCTGAACGCGCGTGGATGCGGTCAACTTCCCGGTTGGTCCGGCGCATGGCCCTGACCAGCTCCTCATAGGGCCGGTTATGGATGTCGACAATCCCGAAATTAACATCCTCGCCGTCGCCGCCGCGCCCCATCGGCGACTCATCCGGCCATTGGAACCAGTCGCACCCGATGACATAGGGCAGGGCGGCCATCTGGGAGACAAACTGGGCATAGCATTTTCCGCGCGTGGCCTGCTCGCGCACCCGGGCCCCGAACCCGATGGTATTCCGGTTGCCGCTCCGGTTGTGGTAGGGGGAATGGAAGGAGAATTCGGTCACCCAGACCGGCTGGCGCCCGGAAAGGACATGGGCTTCATAGGTTTCCTTGACCGGGAAAATCGCCTCCGGAATATAGAGGTTCATTGACATCACATCCGTCCGGCCCTTCTGGGCCGCGGCGACCTTGGGATGCGGCAGGCCCGCATAGCGGACCCCCAGAATTATCCGGTCGGGGTCGTACTTGCGTACGGCCCGGCAGGCGGTTTCAAAGAATCGGTCCGCCACCTCGCCCAGGAAATCATCCATGTCCGGATGGGCGGCATCCATTGCCACGGGCAGGTTCCGGGATTTTTCCAGAGCGTTCCAGCCCGACAGTCGGATATCCCACGCCCGGTTGAGGGCAGATATGGTCCGGTACTTCCGGCGCAGGAAGGCCACCACGCCCCGCCGGCTGGGGTCGGACTGCTTCTTGCCGTTGAAAAAATCGAAAAGCCACTTGTTGTCCCAGGGTATTTCATTGTCCAGGAACCAGCCGATGAGGCCGGGATTGCGGCGGCCGCGTTCGATCTGTGGCTTGACGAATCCGTCCACGGTTTTCTCCCAGGCCGGATCGAACACCGATTTCAGGCCGTTCCACGATTTCCAGATGTTCAGGCTTTCGGTATAGGGAAGACCCGTCCGGTGAAAAATGCCGTCATTCCACGCGCCCAGCCCCTTGAACCCCCAGCCCCGGATCCGCTGTTCGGTCTGCTCCAGCCACCGGCCCAGGCTTCCCCCGCAGGCCTTTATCCCGTCAAAAATGGGAGCCCCGGGAACCGCGGACCCGTGCCGGGGGCCGACACATTGGACCGAGGGGTAGAACATCCGCTTTCCAAAAGGGGACTTGAGCCACCAAATCCCGCCGGTTTTCTCGATGGTGAAATGTTTATTGGGCATGAGGAGCTTACATTAGCGAACGGCACGGGGAAGCGTCAACCTTGGTGAATGGCTGCGGACAATTAACGGGGTAAAGGGCCGGAGAGAGGATAGGGGTTATTGCGCCTCCGCAGGCGGTGAAACGGCCGTTTATTGCCGGGGAAAGATCGGGGGAACTACGGAAGGGCTGACCCGGCCCTGCTTCCGGCAGGGGTCGGCGGCGCGCTGCCGCCAGGCGTCGGAACTCGGCATATCGGGGGCCAGGCGCAGGGCGTCACGGTACAGGGAGGCGGCCTGGTCGCATTCCCCCCTCCAGGACAAAAGGTCGCCGTGCAGGCCCCGGAGCAGGGCCAGGCGGATATTCACATCCCGCTGGTCGGAGCTCGTGGCGGGGAACGGCAGTTTGGCCAGAACCTTCTCCCCCTCATCCAGGCATTTTTCCACCGCCGGGGCGTCATTGCGCCGGGTAGCCTCGATGGCCCGGCCGAAGCAGACCAGCCCCATCGTGATCGGCACGACATTTCCGGCGAAAACGAAGTTTTTCATGGTGTCCTGGAGGACCGGATACGCCTCGTCGTATTTCCCGAGTGCGGCGGAGGCCAGGCCGTATGTCGCCGTGCACACCATGTCCCGGAGCCCGGCTTCGTACGGCATCTTTATCCAGGTGTACGCCAACGGCCAGTCCGCCTTCTTGGAATAAAAATACGCCAGCTCTCCGCGGAACATCATTATGTCGGGCTGGTCATTCACCACCCGGCCCATGAAGGCAATGGCCAGGTCGAAGTTGTTCCGCAGGCCCCAATTGTAGGCATCCTGGAAATAGGCTTCCGCGCCCGGCACTTGAAGAATGCGCTTCGGCGGGCGGGGAACCGGCCGTTCGGCCAGGCGGTAGACATAAAAACCGCCGTTGATGTAATCGCACGAGGCGCTGTCCCACCTGTATTCCATGCGGGTGCGGCAATACTCCCGGTAGAGGTCCATCATCCGCTTGTCCCATCCGAAATAGTTTCCGCAGTATTTCTGGGTCCACTCCGATGAGACATAGTTGTAAACAAGATAGTCGGAGCCGGTCTGGCGGATTTTCTTCGTGAAATCCCGGAGGTCGGCGGATTCCCGGGCCAGCCTCCAAATCAGCGGGGTCTCGCCCAGGAACCCGTTGTAGATGACCCGGCCCGGCAGGCGGTAGGTCCGCAACTCACCGACGGAAAGCGGCCGGCGGGCCTTCAGCTCCCCGGTCTTGACCACGACGGCCCAATAGGCGCTCATGTCGCGCGCAAACCCCTCCCGGATCGGCGCGAAGGCGTTACGGGCAAAGTACGCATTAAAGCCGGTGTGCGACCAGATGCGCGCCAATGACACCGCCGCCATCATCAGCACGATCACCCGGCCTCCCCGGAGCGCCTTGGGCATTTCACGGCACGCAATCAGGGAAAAGTACATCACCGCCGGCAGGTAATACCGCGATATGTGCCCCGTTCTGAGTGCGATCAGCTGGGCCAGGACTAGCGCCAGCGCCGCCATA
>Ga0334722_10001365_pt1 | contig 30806 bp, 31 predicted proteins | sample C3_bottom_MG_FD_207210 | JGI IMG/M metagenome (GOLD analysis project Ga0334722, IMG submission 207210) | Sediment microbial communities from Yellowstone Lake, YNP, Wyoming, USA - C3_bottom | ecosystem: Environmental > Aquatic > Freshwater > Lake > Sediment | place: USA: Wyoming | collected... | reverse complement strand
CTACCGGGACCGCATAAGTCCCAATCCTTCTTCTATCAGAACATGCTCTGAGACACCCGCTCGGCGAACATGTCCTCCATTATCACCGAGTCCCAATCCTTCTTCTATCAGAACATGCTCTGAGACTGTCAGGGCGGGGATGTACGGAAGGGGAAAGATAGTCCCAATCCTTCTTCTATCAGAACATGCTCTGAGACCGCAGTTTCGACCCAAACCTTTGAGGCACATGGAAAAACGAACGAAACTGTAAACGTCTTTTTGCCTCATATTCACGGTCAAGGAGGACTCCCATTGCCCTTTTCAGAGCCGGTTTGCATGTTCAGGGAACCTGCAACTCTCATCTGGATCAAGGACTTAAGAGCTTTGGGCACCTCCCCGCTCCATAAATTCGGATGAATCATTTCCAAAAAAATCCGATAGAACTGTTTCGAGGGTGGTTCTACTTACTGCGTCCATATAGGTGCAGACACCTCGATATTTGGCTGTTGGGATCAGCCATCTCTGAGAAAACTAACCGCCTGCAGGAAACCTGCTATGGTCAGCCTTTAGATCACAGAGGTTAAAAATTCAAATATGTCAAAGAACAACTTTCAAAGCAATATTCTTAGCGGCGTTAAAATCCGCATTACATTTTACCTTGTTGCACTCTTTGCATTCGAAAGGCGGGTAGTTATTTTCGCTTCTATAACTGAACGTAAAGTAGTCATTGCGTTTCCCGCAACTATGACAGGTCTGAGAAGTATACTTAGGCGAAATATAATTAACGGCAATCCCATACTCTTTCAATTTGTTCTCAATCGTTGTCTGCATTAGCCGATAGTTCCACGTGGTGCGGAGCTTTGTGCTGAAAAAATCTTCCCTTTCCGTAATACCAGATAGGTCCTCCATATTCACTACTGAGGCACTCGTCCGCTTGAAAAACTCGGCAACCTCTCTCGCCCATCTCTGCAAAATGCTTTTCCTAAACCGCTCATTCTTTTCCGTGAGCACTGTAATGGGTTCCAACTTGTTCTTTGCGCCATGGCCGCTTCTCTTGAACCTGTTTTTCCTCAGCAAAGTCCTTCTCCGAGCCATCGCGCGCTCGTTAAAGGCCATTATATCGTTGTTTGCTACGATGTATCTGTCGAGTCCATTTGTAACAGCGCAAACCAACGGGTTGGAGACACCAATGTCTATCCCGCCTCTGACGTTCTGATTTAACTCATCAGTTTTATTCTTGAATTTGATTGAAAAATTCACAAACCAGTCGTCATGTTTCCCGAACCGTGTCCTGCGTATTATTTCGGCATAGGAAACCTTGTACTCGCCACTCATTACACGACGAAGTTCCGCGTTAGTCCCTTCGTCCTTATTCCATTGCATCCCCTTCTTCGTCTGCCTCCTCCGCATTGTTGAAAGTAACAATGGAACATTCATGGGAACAGGAGGATTGTTGAGTTGCACCTTGGTATAATTCTTTCCACTCGTAGATTTTTTATTGGTTGCCGTATATTTAATCAGCGGAACTTCAAATATAAAGTCATCACCTGTTTCATAGACCTTGAACCCTCCCTTTCCATTTTCCACCTGATGGCAAAAAGGTATTGGGAACCGATCTGATTTTGCGGTAGGCAATGATACTTGAAAACCTTTCAATTCCTTGCGTCTGAAATTGCTTTGTATCTTTTGGCGGAGACCAAGCGAAATATAGGAGTTGAACCTGGCCTTGCATTCTTTATATGGCCCTGCGCTGAGAGCAGATGCGGTGCTCCCCCCTTCTTCCTCTACTATTAGTTTCATATACAGGAGGCTGATTGATTTGTTGTAAATCTCTGTGAGGTTTTTTTGTATTTCAGTAAACAGCGGGAAGAGTTCATCGTTCGTTATTATATCAGGGTTTCTTGATTTGAGTTCTGAGAAGAACGCGCGGTCAAGCTCGCCGGTTTTACCATCCTGCTTTCTCTTCGCTTTTTCGTCGCTTATCTCTTTCTCAATATCGTCTGAATAGCGCGGGCGAATAATTCTGACCGAGAGCGTTTTGTTAATAACGTCTTTGTCTTTCTTTTTACCGGCCATCTATATTGCTCCGACGCATATGTTCCTGTAACAGCAATCAACGCACTGAGCCTTATACTGAGCGCCCTTAGGATACCAGCATCGCTGGGTTATGTCAACAATTTCCGCTATCATTTTTTGAAGCTCGGAAAAGTCGTTTTCCGTTATTGCAACCTCTTCGAGGTGGTTCTTGCTTCTCGTGTAACAGATGAAGCCCCTCCTGACCTCGCGCCCGTAATTCTCGCGCATCAGAAGCCCATAGAATACCGACTGGTAGCGGTGCGTCTTGTAGACCGTGCCCTTGTACTCGGCATACTTGTAATCAAGCGGGGCCATCGTACCGTCAGAGAGCGTAAGCGCCTCGTCAACCACGCCTCTAATCCCGTATTTTTCGGACGCCATGAATACCGCAACCTCTTTACCAACACAGCCTATCCTTTTCCTGTGATACTCGACGTTATCTACTTCCTTGTCTTCATGCGTCTCACGTCCTTTTACGACCTTGTATCTCTTGTGCTCGTTCTGACTAATGCACAGACAGTTCATATAATAGATGAACCTTGGGCAGAAAAGATACTCAAGAAGGACGGATGCGGTTACGGAGACACCGGTTTCGGTATTCATATAAAGATGGCCTTCAGCTTGCCCGTCGTCAGTTCCTTGTCGAAAGCCTTGCCTATCAATCGTGCCTTCTCAAAGTCTTCATTGCACATCGGGAAGACGTAGACGGAGTCCTTTTCGACGTCCGCAACTTCCTTGCACCGCAGGGCAAGTTCATCCACCTGGTTCCTGTTCACGTCGCCAAGGAACGCGCTTTTCTGTACCCTGTACAGTCCGTAACCTTTGCATATTTTTGCAACCTTGTTGCGGACCTTGTTCTCGACGATGTCATAGATTACCCATGTCAGCATTTCAGCATCTCGTTTGCAATCCTGTGACATTCAAGTTGGATGGTATTTCTCCTCTGGATATTTCTGCCCCTGTATCTTACAGAGGTGTCAAGCGTGTTGTTAAGCGCACCGATGAGGACGGCTTTGCCGTCCCTGTTAAGGGTATATCCTCCCTTCACTTGCTCAAAGAACTCCACCTTCACCTTCCTGCCGCTGAAAAGATGGACTACCGTCTGGTCTGCAAATATCCTGAACATCTCTATGAGGTCGAAGACGAGTGACTTCTTGTTGTAGTCGTCGGTATGGAGGAAGCCTACATACGGGTCAAGCCCCGCAATAATACACGCCTTTTCCACCTGCGAGTAGAGTACACCATAGCTGTAATTCAGCATCGCGTTAAACTCATCCTCTGCGGGGTTCCTACTCCGGCCCTTGAACCTGAACCTCTCCGGCATTACATAACAAAGGGCGTCAAAGTATACCTTGCCTGCCGCGCCTTCATACGCCATAACCGTGCCTCTCTTGTCGGCAATTGTCCCAGACACGGATTCAATCTTGGTTATTATTTCAATGAGCGATTTAATCGCGGCCTCAAGGATCTCCGCCTTATCCTTTCTTGGTCGTTTAAGCCTTGATATGAAATCAAGCTGATTTCCTACTTTCTTGACGCACCATCCCTTTGCAAGTTCAAGTCCCTCGGTCGTCTCGCTAATCTCAAGCTGCTTTCGTCTTATAGAAGCGGTGCTTCCCAATTTCGAATGCCATACCCTTCCGTATGGGTTCCCGTATTTATCAAGAAATACCACGTCAATGTTGCTCTCAACCGCGAACTGCAAGGCGTCCGTCGAGACCAGCGCGGCTGCTGTAATCAATATGCCCGTAACTTTCTTCGCAGAAACCTCTACCGCATTGTCCTCGTTCTTGACGACAAAGCAGTCGCCTTTTTTCCTGAGATACGAGCCATATGTATTTATTACAAGTTGCATACGCATCCTATGTAAGAAACCTTGTTGTATATAACTATACCTAAACGGCGGTTGTTGTCAACTTTGCCAGTTTTGGATTGACAAAAGGCTCAAAATATCCTATATATAGTGTGGCCCCGACAGCCGGGGCCGTTTTTTTGTGTCTGGAGGCCGGCAGTCAAAGTGGAGAACGGCGAGTTAGCAGTACTGGTAGAAAAGCTCAAGAGCTCAAGTGCACCCGCGAGGTACGCCGCGGCTAACAAGCTGGGGAAGCTCGGCGACAAAGCGGCAGTCCTGCACCTGATAGACGCCCTGCACGACGAGGACGAGAAGGTCGGCGACAACGTAATATTCGCGCTCGGCGAGCTTGGCGACTTAAGGGCCATACCGCACCTGATAAAGCTCCTTAAATCGAGCAAGTCTGAAAGGCTCAGGAAGTCAGCCGCCAAGGCACTCGGCATGATGCATTCCGAGACTTCCGTGGACGCGCTCATCGGGGCGCTGAAGGACCCGGACTTCAAGGTAAGGAAGTCGGCGGCCCGTTCTCTGGGCCAGATAGGCGACAAGAAGGCGGTCCCTGCGCTTATGGAGGCGCAGAAAGACCCCGACTATACAGTGGTGAAATACGTGGACGATGCGCTCGACAGGATACAGAGCTAACGGTTAACTACAGGAGGAAGCACTAAAATGGCCAAGGAAAAGAAGGCTGCAAGGCCGCCCAAGAAGAAGGCAGTTATCACCCTCGATGAGAGGCTCAAGATGAAGGCGACCCTCAAAGGGCTGAAGGCGGCGAAGGACGAGGCACTCACCGCTGGCGACAAGAAGAAGATAAAGACCGCGCGCACCAAGCTGAAGAAACTGAAGCGCAAGATCTGCTTGGTAACCGCCCCGCCTGCGCCGCCGAAGGTAAAGGAAGCGGCCCCTGCAGAGGGCGCGGCATAGCATTTTGCATTTCCCCTCCCTTGATGGGAGGGGACTAAGGGGAGGGTGAAGCATCATCACCCCCACCCAACCCTCCCCCATCGAGGGGGAGGAACTTAGTTAGAGATGGGCGGGTAGCTCAGCTGGGAGAGCAATGCCCTTACAAGGCATAGGTCGTGGGTTCGATCCCCTCCCCGCCTACCATGATTAGAATGGGTCAGGAATAACTTCCTGACCCATTATTGTTTATAGCGAAATATTTGCAGCCGTCAGCCTGTCCTTGAAGTACCCCGCCGGTTCCGATAAGCTGATACCCGCTCCATGAAGTTCTCGCGGATGTCCGGGTCGTGCAGCCTGTCATCCTCTTCGACTGGCAGAAACGGTAGCCTCTCCATGAGGACGCGCGCAAACATCCCTGCCCCGGCCTTTACCGGCGCGCCCGCCCCAATATACACCTCGACCTTCTCCACCCCGCAGCTCGGAGACCTGCTCTTGAATATGTAGCCGCACAAGCCCTCTTCCTCAAGCCCGGCTGCCCTCCCGGCGGCCCATTTCAGCATCCTCTCCGTATGGTCGATATGCGTTATGACAGTGACCAGCCTGGGAGACGACGGGTCGCCCTCCAGGCGCATGGGCTCGCGCGGGACCGGCAGTCCGCATCCGACCTCAGGGCATACCGGTACGTACTCGACGAACCTGCCGAGGGTGTCTACCAGAAAACGGTCGAGCTTGTGCCCTCCGTCGTACCGGACATCTTCGCCCAAGAGGCACGAGCTGATGCCTATTTTGATTATTGTTTCCATCGGTTAGAGTATAACCTGCACCACGCAAAATGGACAGAGATTAATTTCACAAAAAAGGGTTGACTATAATTTGTAAATATAGTATAAATTACGGGCTTTTCTAAGGGGACGTAGCTCAGTCGGTTAGAGCGCCTGCCTGTCACGTAGGAGGTCGCGAGTTCGAGTCTCGTCGTCCCCGCCATAGATTAAGGCCGCTTCGTCTGAAGCGGCCTTTTATCGTCCCTGTCCCTCTTCCTCAATCCCCGCCTTCTTGTCTTTCTTCCGGTCGTAGACGGTGTCTGGCGTGATAACCTTGGGCGGCTTTTGGGGCAGGGGTATCCTCACCTTGATTTTCTTCGGGCCTTTTATTGCGGGCTTCTTAACCATCGCTACGGTATGTTCCAGAGCACGGGTATTACACCGCTTTCCTGGAGCATCTCTATGACGTATGCCGCGCCCACCAACAGCAGGAACACGCTCCCGTCGAGCGCGTTCTTGAATAACGGCCTGCCGGATATTTCAGGGAACTCGCCCAGGTTCAGCCTGAATATGTTGGGTATGAATGCAGGGGTGCTCCCCTTGAAGGCTGCGAACTTCGCCCCGAAGAGCAGTTCGAGCCTTCCTTCTTCCGACTTTATCACACGGGAGTAGTACGCGTAGAAAAATACAATATAAAGGCCGATGAGTATCAGATTCTCGAACTCCACGCATACACCAAGCCCAGCGATGAAGGAGAACAGGTACAGCGGGTTCCGGCAGAGGGAATACGGGCCGGTGGTTATGAGGTCCTTGTTCTTCCTGCCGCCCACGTACATCGTGGACCACAACCTGCCGAGCACACCAAGCACGGCCAGTGCCGCGCCACACCAGTCGAAGAGCCTGTCCACAGGCCCGTCAGGGCTCCAGGAGTGGTGAGTGACGGTGGCGAATATAAGGCAGACGACCAGGAACAGCCTGGTCACGGGCCTTCTTTTTTTCTCGAATACGTTGTACGTCGCCCTCATGCGCGCGCGATATGAATCACTGCTCATGGCTGCCGCCCACTACTATGTCCGATATGAACAGCGTCGGCTGCGCGTCCGATACCGGCGCCCCTTGCCCGTCCTTACCGCATGTACCTATTGCGAAGCCCAGGTCGCTGCCCACCATCGTTATCCCTTTTAAGACCTGGGGCCCGTTGCCGACCAGCGTCGCCCCCCGCACAGGCTCGCCCACGACGCCGTTTTCTATTATGCAGCCGTCTGTCACCTCGAACACGAAATCTCCGTTGACCGTGTTCACCTGACCGCCGCCCATCTTCCTGACTAAAAGCCCCTTCTCGCACGCCCTGATTATCTCTGGGGGGTCTGTAACGCCCGGCGCTATCATCGTGTTGGTCATGCGCGGTATAGGCCTCGACTGGTACGAGTCACGCCTGCCGTTGCCGGTAGATGCCGCGCCGTCCTTCATCGCGGTCAGCCGGTCGTACATGAAGCCCTTCAGCACGCCGTTTTCCACCAGCACCGTCTTCTGCGCCTCGATGCCCTCGTCGTCGAACCGAAAAGAGCCGCGCCTGCCCGGCAGTGTCGCGTCGTCTATCACAGTGACGAGCGGAGAGGCTATCACCTGGCCCACCTTGCCGGTATATACGGACAAGCCGTTCTGGGATAAGTCGGCCTCCAGCCCGTGCCCTACGGCCTCGTGCACCATCGTGCCACCTGCCTCGGAGGACAGCACCACGGGCATACGTCCGCCGGGCGACTTCCTCGCGGTGAGCATGGATACTGCGTGCCTGGCCGCCTTCAACCCGATTGACTCCGGGGTATGCTCGGTGAATATCTCGAAGCCGGTGTTCCCGCCTGTGGACTCATACCCGGTCTGGACAACCTTCCCGTCAGCCGCAACCACGTTGACTGCGGAGAGGGTATAGTAGCGCCTGTCCGTTGCTACAGAGCCGTCGGAGGACGCTATAACAACCTCCTGGGCCGTATCACGGTATATTACGGAAACCTGCCTCACGCGTGCATCAACGCCACGCGCGGCCTTGTCCGCCGCCATGACGAGCGCGAGCTTGCGCTCGATTGCTACGCCCTCCGGCGGCTCGGCTATGACGTAATCTACCGACGATTTCTTCACCCGGAGGTCCATGACGATATCCTGCACCGCCTGCCCGCAAGCATGGGATACCCGCTCCGCGATAGCGATTAGTGCTTTCTCGGACAGGTCGTTTGTGTATGCGAATATGGTCTTGAAGCCGATGATGACGCGGATGCCCGCGCCTGACTCTATCCCGGTGAGGACTTTCTCGACCTTGCCGTCTTCTAAGATAAGCGAGGTGGGGCGGGTGTTCTCTATGTAGATGTCGGCGTACTCGCCGCCTCTTGCGAGCGCTGTTTTAAGTATCTTTGCGTAATCTATATCCAATATGCCTCCAGGTCGCCATTGCTTTTACGGAAAACCAACTGAGCCTTTTAAGAGGCATTATAGTGAAGGAGTATCAGGGAGTTTTTGAGGACAGCCGAAGTTTGTCCGAAAATTACTCCATGAGCGACCGGAACGTTTAATGACTTTTAAAAGGCTCAGTTGGTGATAAAGCGACTACTTTATCAACTCCTCCGCTATCTGCACCGCGTTCAGGGCCGCGCCCTTACGGAGGTTGTCGGCAACTATCCACATGTTGAGGCCGTTCTCTATAGACTCGTCCTCGCGTATACGGCCGACATAGGTGTCGTCCTTGCCCGCAACGTCAAGCGCGAGCGGGTACACGTTCTTCTTCGGGTCGTCGAACACCGTCACGCCCGGCGCGGCGGCGAGTATCGCCCTCGCCTCGTTTGCGGTAAGCTTCTTCTCGGTCTCTATGTTGACTGACTCCGAGTGGCACCGGAATACCGGGACGCGCACGGTAGTGGCCGTCACCCTTATGTTCGGGTCCAACATCTTGTGCGTCTCGTGCACCATCTTCATCTCTTCTTTGGTGTAACCGTTGTCCAGGAACACGTCAATGTGCGGCAGGCAGTTGAACGCAATCTGGTGCGGATACACGTTCATGGGCAGGTCCTTGAAGGTGATAAGCGCGACGGTCTGCCCCATGAGCTCGTCCATCGCCTTCTTGCCGGTGCCGGACACGGCCTGAAACGTGGTGACCACTATCCTCTTTATCTTGGCCGCGTCGTGGAGCGGCTTCAGCGCGACTAACATCTGTATCGTGGAGCAGTTGGGGTTTGCTATGATGCCCTTGGGGATGTCCTTCAAGTGGTGCGCGTTGACCTCCGGCACCACGAGCGGGCAGTCCTTGTCCATCCTCCACGCGGAAGAGTTGTCTATCACGACCGCACCCGCCTTCGCCGCGATTGGCGCAAATTCAAGGCTCCGGGATGCGCCTGCCGAGAAGAGCGCAATGTCCACGCCCTTGAAGGAGTCCTTGTCGAGCTTGTGTACGGTGATGTACTTGCCCTTGTACTCTAACTTCTTGCCCTCGGACTGCTCCGATGCGAAGAGCCTCAGCTCGGAGACGGGGAAGTCCCGCTCTGCAAGTATGGATATCATCTCGACGCCTACCGCGCCCGTCGCACCCGCAACCGCTACAACGTACTTGTCCTTCTTCTTAAGCATCTCCTAATCCCGTCCTTCCTTTATACTATATACAATAACTCCCCTCTCCTTGCGGGAGAGGGGCCGGGGGTGAGGGGTTTCCCTTACGCCTCCCTCACGAACTTCGCAACCATGTTGCCCACTTCCTTCGTGCCCATGCCCATCTTGCCTGCGGCAAGGCCGTCCATCTTGGATATTGCCTTGACAACGGCCTTCTCCAACCAGCCTGCGGCGGTCGTCTCGCCCAGGTGCTCAAGCATCATCTGCGCTGCGCATATCGCTGCAAGCGGGTTGATGACGTTCATGCCGGTGTACTTCGGTGCGGAGCCTCCGATGGGCTCGAACATCGATACGCCCTTGGGGTTAATGTTGCCGCCAGCGGCTATGCCCATGCCGCCCTGCGTCATCGCGCCCAGGTCGGTTATGATGTCGCCGAACATGTTGTCCGTCACTATGACGTCGAACCACTCCGGGTTCTTCACCATCCACATGGTCGTCGCGTCAACATGCGCGTAGTCGGCCTTTATGCCTGGGTACTCCTTCGCCACCTCGTAGAACGCGCGCTCCCAGAGGTCGAACGCGAACGTCAGCACGTTGGTCTTGCCGCAGAGCGTGACCTTCTTGCGCTTGTTCTTTTTGGCATACTCGAAGGCGTAGCGTATGCAGCGCTCCACGCCCTTACGGGTATTTATGGACTCCTGAATGGCTACCTCGTCCTGCGTGCCCTTCTTCAGCACACCGCCCGCGCCCGCGTACAGCCCTTCCGTGTTCTCGCGTATGACGACGTAGTTGATCTCCTTCGGGCCCTTGTCCTTGAGCGGGGTCTCTACGCCCGGCAGGAGCTTCACGGGGCGCAGGTTCACGTAGAGGTCGAGTGCGAAGCGGGTCTTCAGGAGTATACCCTTCTCCAGGATGCCGGGGGCCACGTCGGGGTGTCCTATCGCGCCTAACAGCACCGCGTCGAACGCGCGAAGCCCGTCAATCTCCTTGTCGGATATTGTCTCGCCGGTCTTCTTGTAGCGCTCGCCGCCGTAGTTGAAGCTCTTGAAGGTGAGCTCGAAGCCAGCCCTCTTTGCCGCCGCCTTCGTCACCTTCACCGCCTCCGCCACAACCTCCGGGCCTGTCCCATCGCCGCCTATAAGCGCAATCTTGTAGTTCTTCGCCATCTAATATGTTCTCCCTTTTCTCTTAACGTATGAATTGCCCCGTTTATGGGGCGACAACCATGTAGGGGCCGACCCGTGTGTCGGCCCAATAAAATCCCCCCTTATTCCCCCCTTTGTCAAAGGGGGGTTGGGGGGATTTCAGGAATTAACCCCTGCCCTATGCGACCTTCCGTTTTACCCACTCCATCAACCCCCCCGCGCCAATAAGCTCCTGCATGAACGGCGGTATAGGGTTCGCCTTGTACGTCTTCTTCTTCGTGACGTTCTTTATAGTGCCGGTCTCTGCGTCCACTTCGAGTAAGTCGCCCTCGGCTATCGCGTCCACCGCCTCCGGGCACTCGAATATAGGCAGGCCCATGTTGAACGAGTTACGGTAGAATATGCGCGCAAACGTCTTGGCTATGACGCACGACACGCCCGCAGTCTTTATGGCGATGGGCGCGTGCTCGCGGGACGACCCGCAGCCGAAGTTCTTGTCGGCGACTATGATGTCGCCCTTCTTCATCTTGCGCATGAAGTCAGGCGTCTTCGAGTCCTCCATGCAGTGCTTCGCAAGCTCGACCGGGTCGGAGGTGTTCAGGTACCTCGCGGGTATTATGGCGTCGGTGTCAATGTCCGCGCCGAACTTCCATGCTTTGCCTTTTAATTTCATTTCAATTCCTCCGGGCTTCCTATGCGTCCCAATACCGCGGACGCCGCGGCTATCGCGGGGTTCGAGAGGTAGACCTCGCTCTCCGGGTGTCCCATGCGGCCCACGAAGTTCCTGTTGGTCGTCGCTATGGCGCGCTCGCCCTTTGCGAGTATGCCCATGTGCCCGCCCAGGCACGGCCCGCAGGTCGGCGTGGATACTGCGGCCTGCGCGTCCAGGAATATGTCGAACAGACCCTCTTTCATCGCCTGCTTGTATATCGCCTGGGTCGCAGGTATTATTATCATCCGCACGTCGGGGTGCACCTTGTGGCCCTTGAGCACCTTCGCCGCGACGCGCAGGTCCTCTATCCTGCCGTTGGTGCAGGAGCCGACTACCGACTGGTCAATCTTTATATTCGACAACTCGCTCACGCCCTTCGTGTTCTCCGGCAGGTGCGGGCATGCGACCTGCGGCTCAATCTTAGAGCAGTCGTACTCGCGCACGTCCACGTACTGCGCGCCCTTGTCGGACTTAGAATATTTCGGCCTTCTCTGCGCGCGCCCGTCTTCGTACTTCTTAGTGATGTCGTCCGGGGCGATGATGCCGTTCTTGCCGCCCGCCTCGATTGCCATGTTCGCCATCGTCAACCTGCCGGACATCTCCATCTTGTCTATGACTTCTCCGGTGAACTCCATCGCGCGGTAGAGCGCGCCGTCCACGCCTATGTCCCCGATGGTGTAGAGTATCAGGTCCTTGCCGGATACCCATTTCCTGAGCTTACCCGTGTATATGAACTTCATGCTCTCCGGGACCTTGAACCATATCTCGCCGGTAATCATCGCGGCGGCAACGTCCGTGCTGCCCACGCCCGTTGCGAATGCGCCCAGCCCGCCATAAGTGCAGGTGTGCGAGTCCGCGCCTATGACCACGTCGCCGGAGACCACTATCCCCTGCTCGGGAAGGAGCGCGTGCTCGACGCCCATGCGGCCTACCTCGAAGTAGTTAGTCAGCCCGTGCTCCTTAGAGAACTCGCGGAGCAGCTTCGCCTGCTCGGCGGAGTTAATGTCCTTGTTCGGTACGAAGTGGTCCGGGACTAACACTATGCGCTTCTTGTCGAAGACCTTCTTCGCGCCCGCCTTCCGAAACTCCCGTATGGAGATGGGCGCGGTGATGTCGTTTGCGAGTACGATGTCCACACGGGCGTTTATCAGCTCGCCGGGCACAACCTCTTTTTTGCCGCAGTGCGCGGCCAGTATCTTCTCTGTTATCGTCATCGGCATGATGCGTGTCTCCTAATTGTACCCTTACCTTGTTGTAGGGGCCGTACCCATGTGTCGGCCCTTCTTATTTATGTCGTGCAAACGGTTAATGTAGGGGCCGACACATAGGTCGGCCCCTACAAATGGTATAACAAGAATTAAGCGATAAAATATACCACTACTCGCACATCTTTTCAACAGGTTTCTTGCCCTTCACGCCCTTCTGGCCCATATAGACAAGCTTGTTGAGCGCGTTTATATACGCCTTCGCGGACGCGATTATTATGTCGGTGTCCGAGCCCTGCCCCATCACGGTGCGCCCGGCCTCGCTTAACTTCACCATCACCTCGCCCTGCGCGTCCGTGCCGCCGGTTATCGCCTTCACCTCGTACGTGAGCATGGTGCTCTTTGTCTTGACTATCTTCGCTATCGTATTCAGCGCGGCGTCCACCGGGCCGTCACCGGTAGAGCTCTTAGAGACCTCCTTGCCCTTGACTGACAGGGTAATGTCCGCCTCCGGCTTGGTATCCGTACCGCCCTTCACGAAGAGCGCCTTCAGCTCGTAGGTCTCAGGTATCCGGAAGACCTCTTCCGCAACAATAGCCTCCAGGTCCTCGTCGAACACGTCCTTCTTCTGGTCGGCCAGACGCTTGAACCGCTCGAACGCCTTGTTCAGCTCGGCATCATTCAGCGTATACCCAAGCTCCTTCAACCGTTCGCGGAATGCGTGTCTGCCTGAGTGCTTGCCGAGCACAAGCGTGCTCTTGGAGAGCCCGACGGACTCAGGCGTCATTATCTCGTAGGTGGACTTCTCCTTCAGGAACCCGTCCTGGTGTATGCCGGACTCGTGGGCAAACGCGTTTGCGCCTACTATCGCCTTGTTCGCCTGCACGGTCATCCCAGTAACGCCCTTTACGAGCCTTGACGCTGCCATTATCTCCTCGGTGACAACCCTGGTGATTGCGCCGAAGTAAGCCTCGCGCGTCCTGAGCGCCATAACTACCTCCTCCATGGAGGCGTTGCCCGCGCGTTCGCCTATGCCGTTTATGGTACACTCCACCTGGCCCGCCCCGTTCAGCACCGCCGCGAGCGAGTTGGCTACCGCGAGGCCCAGGTCGTTGTGGCAGTGTACCGATATTACCGCCTTGCCTATGTTCGGCACGCGCTCGACCAGCCCCTTGATGCGCTCGCCGTACTCCTGCGGTATGGCGTAGCCTACCGTGTCCGGGATGTTGACCGTGGTCGCGCCCGCCTTGATTACCGCCTCGACCACACGGCACAGGAAGTCCATGTCCGAGCGTGTGGCGTCTTCCGCCGAGAACTCCACGTCATCGGTATACTTCCTTGCGCGTTTGACCGCAGCCACCGCCTGCGTCAGCACCTCCTCGCGCGTCTTCCTCAGCTTGAACTGGAGGTGTATGTCGGACGTGGCCAGGAACGTGTGTATGCGTCCCTTCTTAGCTGGCTTTATGGCCTCGCCTGCGCGGTCGATGTCTTTGTCCACCGCGCGGCAGAGCCCGCATATCACCGGGCCCTTGACCTCTTTTGCGATACGCTTTACGGCCTCGAAATCGCCCTCGGACGCGACGGGGAAGCCCGCCTCTATGATGTCCACCTTCATGCGCGCGAGCTGGCGCGCGACCATCAGCTTTTCCTCTATGTTCATGGAGCAGCCCGGCGACTGCTCGCCGTCTCTCAGGGTCGTGTCGAATATCTTTATTTTGCGAGACATGTGTACCTCCTATGCATTCCAGAACCCATCCGGTTCTCCATACTTGTTATTACCATCGCTTCCCTTTAAGAAGCCTAATTCAACTAAGGGCCATAAAGATAATATGGGCACAAATAACAGAAGCGTAAACCAACCGGACCTATCTCTGTCATGTGCTCTCTTTATGTTGATCATCGTTGCAGGGTAAATAACCATTAGCACAAGAATATCGTACCAAACTAATCCATCATCCGCAGAACCCATGATTAAACTTGGAACACAAATTAGAGTTAATGGTATCGAAAATATCCAGTACGTCTTGCGACAAATTCTACCGTCCGAGTTAAGATAAACCCTCTTGAACTTTTCCATTACTTGCCTCCTTTGTTGTTAAAATCAAAAAGCCCCCGCCCCAATAAACGCGCCTGCGCACATTCAAGGGACGAGGGCTATTATCAGCTCCCGCGGTACCACCCTGATTCGCCCCGCCTGAGCGGGACGCACTTGATTTGTCTTTCACGCAGACTCACGGGTGGGACTAATGTGGGCGCTTACAAGGGCCGACACATCGGTCGGCCCCTACATTATATGCCCACTTCGCGTCACCGGCTCCGAGGCGAGTTCAGCGGTGCATGACGCCGGTTCGCACCTACCACCGGCTCTCTTGGGACATGCCGCCCGCCTACTACTCCTCTTCACAGCCTTTGAAGAACAACACCGCCCGATGAATCGGGCAACTACAACTCTATGCAAAATACGCTAATTATATCGTTCGCGTATCTCGTTGATTGCGAGGTCGTGTTCCTTGACTTTCCTGCCTACTTCGAGCACTGCGTCCTTGACCGAACCCAACTCGGATTCTACATTTTCCAACCTGTCCTCGATACGGTCAAGCCTTACGTTGACCTGGTTGAACCTACTATCTACCTGGTTAAACCTGCCGTCAATCAGCTCGAACTTCTTGTCAATCTGGTTAAACCTTCTGTCAACCTGCTCGAACTTCTTATCTATCTGGTCGAACTTTTTGTCAACCTTGTCAAAACGCGCATCAACGGTATCCGCAAACCTATCCAACCGCTTGCTTATCTGGTCAAGCCTCGCGTTGTTCTCCGTCATTACTTCAAGTATTTTTTTGATCGTCTCGTCGCTCATGTCGCCCCGGGTATCTTTGGTTCAGCCTTGATTTTAACCCGCCTCTTATTGAATGTCAAGACATATTCAATGAGCGCCCAGAGTATGTAACCCGCGCTGCCGAGGAAAAGTACGACCGGCGGGTCAAGCGAGACCGCTACGAGTAACGCAAGCGCAACGAACAGCATCCAGAAGGGACGCCTGTCCCGTACGTTCAATTCCTTTATACTGTGGAACTTGATGGTGCTGACCATCAACAGCGCCACCACGTAGACCATGACCACGAGCATCCATGTCTCGGGCGGCTGCGTGTCCACCACCTCCCTGTAGAACAGGATGAACGTGGCGATGACTGCCGCGCCTCCGGGTATAGGGAGTCCGGTGAAATACTTCTTCTCGGAGCCTACCATCTGCACGTTGAAGCGCGCCAGCCTGAGCGCACCGCACGCAACGAACAGGAACGACCCCACCCATCCGAGCCTGCCGTAAGAGGTAAGCGCCCAGATGTATATCAGCACCGCCGGGGCCACGCCGAACGAGACCAGGTCGGACAGAGAGTCGAGCTCCACGCCGAACCTGCTGGTGGTCTTGGTGAGCCTCGCCACCCAGCCGTCGAGCGCATCGAATATCGCTGCCGCGAGTATAGCCCATGCCGCGCTCGAATAGTTGCCCTTAATCGAGCCGACTATCGAGTAGAACCCGAAGTACATACCCGCCACTGTCAGCAGGTTCGGGAGTATGTATATGCCCTTCCTCAAGGCAGCACCCCTATGACGGTTTCGCCGGCCCGCGTCTTGTCGCCGACTGCGACCTTTAGCGGCGTGCCGGGCGGCAGGTACACGTCAAGCCGCGAGCCGAACATGATAAGCCCGAAGCGCTCGCCGCGTTCAAGGCGGTCGCCCGGCTTCACCCAGCATACTATCCTTCTCGCAATAAGCCCCGCTATCTGGACGAATGCAACCTTCTTGCCGCCCACGTCCATGACAACTGCGTTCTGCTCATTGTCGAGCGAAGCCTTGTCCAGGTTGGCGGAGATGAATTTGCCGGGGTTGTAGCGTATGTCCGTGACCGTACCCGACTCAGGCGCGCGGTTCACGTGCACGCTGAACAGGTCCATGAATATGGACACCTTCACGGCGTCCGTGTGCAGGTACCTGTCCTCGTGTACCAGGCCCGCGAACACGACCTTGCCGTCGGCAGGCGCAATCACGAGGCCCTGGCCTACTGGTACGTGTCTTTCCGGGTTCCTGAAAAACCAGAGCGAAAAAATGGACAAGGCCGTCACCACTGCGGCGGCCTTGTACCAGCCCAAAAACCAGAACACAACTGCGACACATACGAGCACCGCCACTACAGGCAGCCCTTCGAGGGCGATTATGCTTGTATGGCTCAAAATATGGCCTTAGTTCTTGTTCTTATCTACGAGCTTCGACTTACCAAGCCAGCTCATCATGCCCCTGAGCTTCGTGCCGACCTGCTCTATCTCGTGCTCCTCGCCCATGCGGGTAAGGGCGTTGAACATCGGCTTGTTCGCCTTGCACTCGAGTATCCACTCCTTGGCGAAGGAGCCGTCCTGTATCTCGGTGAGGATGGTCCTCATCTCGTCTTTTACGTAGTCGTCGATAAGCCTCGGCCCGCGCGTCATGTCGCCGTACTGGGCGGTGTTCGACACCGAGTAGCGCATGTTCGCTATGCCGCCCTCGTAGATGAGGTCGGTGATGAGCTTGACCTCGTGCAGGCACTCGAAGTAGGCCATCTCAGGGGAGTAGCCCGCCTCGACCAGGGTCTCGAAACCGGCCTTGATGAGGGACACCAGCCCGCCGCAGAGCACGACCTGCTCGCCGAAGAGGTCCGTCTCGGTCTCCTCCTTGAACGTGGTCTCGATGATGCCCGCGCGACCGCCGCCTATCGCGGATGCGTACGCCATCGCAAGCTGCTTGGTCTTCTTGGAGGGGTCCTGGTGGTTGGCTATCAACATGGGCACGCCGCTGCCCTTTACGAACTCGGCGCGCACGAGGTGGCCCGGGCCCTTCGGCGCGGCCATGAACACGTTCACGTCCGCGGGCGGGTTAATCTGGCCGTAGTGGATGTTGAAGCCGTGCGCAAAACCAAGGAATACGCCCTTCTTCATGTTCGGGGCTATCTCTGCCTTGTATATGTCCGCCTGGTACTCGTCGGGCAGGAGTATCATCATCACGTCCGCCTTCTTTGCGGCGTCGGCTGCGGTCATCACGTCGAAGCCTGCCTTCTTGGCCTTGTCCCAGTTGGCGGTGCCCTTGGCCTCGGCGACTATGACGTCCACCTTGGAGTCGCGGAGGTTGTTTGCGTGCGCGTGGCCCTGGCTCCCGTAACCTATCACCGCCACCTTCTTGCCCTTCAACTGTTTTGCGTCTGCGTCCTTGTCGTAGTACACCTTGATCATCTTTAATGCCTCCTTGTAATATACAATGTGCGCGGCCACGGAGGACCGCGCCTACTTAAATCCCGTTTACACCTTGCCTTCTCTCGATATCGCCACCTTGCCTGTCCTTACTATCTCCTTGATGCCGAGCGGCTTCAGGAGGTCTATTATCGCCTGTATCTTCTTCTCGTCGCCGGTGACCTGTATTGTATAGGTCTTGGGCGAGGAGTCCACTATTACCGCGCGGAATATGTCAACAACGCGGAGGGCCTCTGCCCTGAACTCCGCCTTGGGCGAGACTTTGATGAGCACCATCTCGCGTTCCACGTGCTCGAACTCGGTAAGGTCCGTGACCTTAATCACGTCTATCAGCTTGTTCAACTGCTTGGTTATCTGCTCGATTATCTGGTCGTCGCCCTTGGTGACTATGGTCATCTGGGCCACCATCGGGTCCAGCGTAGCGCCGACAGATACCGACTCGATGTTGTAGCCCCTGCCCGAAAAGAGGCCCGACACCCTCGACAGCACCCCGAACTTGTTTTCCACCAGTATGGATATTATGTGTCTCATCTTTTGCACCTGTTATGGTTTATGTAGGGCGCGTCGCCCACGGGTTTTACTTTACCGCCCTCAGCTTCTTCCTTGCAGGCAGTATCTCGCCCTTGGGCCGAAGCAGCATCTCGTTTATAGCCGCGCCTGCCGGTACCATCGGATAGACCTTTTCCATCTGGTCGCACACGAAGTCCATGAACACGGTCTTCTTCACCTTTATGGCCTCACGGATTACGCCCTCTACGTCCGAGGGCTTGCTCGCGCGGAGCCCTACGGCACCATACGCCTCGGCCACCTTTACGAAGTCAGGCGTGCCTATGAGGCATGTGCTCGAATAGCGTTTGTTGAAGAAAAGCTCCTGCCACTGCCGCACCATGCCCAGGTAGCAGTTGTTGAGTATCGCCACCTTGACCGGGAGGTTATGGAGCATCGCAGTGGCGAGTTCCTGTATGTTCATCTGAATGGAGCCGTCGCCCGCTATGTCGAAGACCAGCTTGTTCGGGTATGCGAACTGCGCGCCTATTGCCGCCGGAAAACCATAACCCATCGTGCCGAGTCCGCCCGACGACAGCCAGGTCCTGGGCTTCTTGAACTTGTAGAACTGCGCGGCCCACATCTGGTTCTGGCCCACCTCGGTAGCAATGATGGCGTCGCCCTTGGTTATCTCGTATATCTTCTCCACGACGAACTGGGGCTTAATCACGTCGTCTTGCTCGTAGTCCATCGGGTTCTCCGCCCTCCAGTCCTCGACCTGCGCAAGCCACGACTTCCTAACAGCGCCCCAGGACTCCTTCGCCCCCTCGCGTATTACCTTGTTCAAGTCCCTGACGACCTGCTTCACGTCGCCCACTATAGGCACGTCCACCCTCACGTTCTTCCTGATGGAGGTCGGGTCGATGTCCACGTGTATTATCTTAGCGCCGGGCGCGAAGCCCTCGACCTTGCCAGTCACGCGGTCGTCGAACCTCATGCCTATGGCTATGAGCAGGTCCGCGTTGTGCACGGCCATGTTCGCGTAGTACGTGCCATGCATGCCGAGCATCCCGAGACAGAGCTTGTGGTCGCCGGGGAATGCCCCAAGCCCCATCATGGTGAGCGTTACCGGTATCTTGGTCATCTCGGCAAGCTCTTTTAGTTCCTCTGCCGCGCCGGATGTGATGACGCCGCCGCCCGCAATTATCACGGGCCTCTTCGACTTTGCGATGACCTCCGCCGCCTGCTTTGTCTGCCACATGTTCCCCTTGACGCTGGGGTGGTAGCTCCTTATCTCGACCTTGTCCGGGTACTTGAACTCCGCCTTGGCTACCGTTACGTCCTTGGGGATGTCTATCAGCACCGGGCCCGGCCTGCCGGTGGTGGCGATGTAAAACGCCTCCTTTATGGTCCTTGCCAGGTCGTTCACGTCCTTGACCAGGAAGTTGTACTTGGTGCACGGCCTGGTGATGCCGACTATGTCCGCCTCCTGGAATGCGTCGTTCCCGATGAGCATGGTGGGTACCTGCCCGGTGAATATCACCATCGGAATCGAGTCCATGTAGGCCGTGGCTACGCCCGTCACTATGTTGGTCGCGCCCGGCCCGGAGGTCACCAGCACCACGCCCGGCTTCCCGGTCGCCCTCGCGTACCCGTCGGCCATGTGCGCGGCCCCCTGCTCGTGGCGGGTCAGTATCAGCTCGACGTCCTTCTGGTCGTATAACGCGTCGAAGATGTTAAGCACCACACCGCCCGGGTAGCCGAAAAGGTGCTTCACGCCTTCTTTTTTCAAACACTCCAAGAATATCTCTGCGCCTGTCAGTTTCACATTCACCTCCACTGCGTTAAGTTAAACCACAGATTATACAGATTATACAGATTGAAAGCCAAAAGTCTTGATACTTACAGGACTGTCTCTATACCCTTCATGAATCTGTCAAATCTGTCAAATCCGTGGTTAATTCAATACGTCTATCAAAGGTTATTTTAAAACCGCCCCAGTATTAGCCGAGGTGACGCAGCGTGCGTACCTTGCAAGCCAGCCGGTCTTTATCTTCGGCTCCGGGGCCTTCCATGTCTTGCGCCTCTTTATAAGTTCCGCATCGGATACGTTCAGCACAAGGCTCCTTGCGGGTATGTCTATCACTATCTCGTCGCCGTCTTTGACCAAGGCTATGTTGCCACCCTCCATCGCCTCCGGGCTTATGTGTCCGATGCACGGCCCCTGCGTCCCGCCGGAGAAACGCCCGTCGGTTATGAGAGCCACGCTGTCCGCAAGGCCCATCCCTACTATGGCTGCGGTGGGGGAGAGCATCTCGCGCATACCCGGCCCGCCCTTAGGACCCTCGTACCTTATCACCACCACGTCGCCAGACTTTATCTTCCTGGCAAGTATAGCCTTCATGGCCGCTTCCTCGGAATCGAAGCAGCGGGCCTTGCCCTTGAACTTCATCATCTTGTCCGAGACTGCGGTCTGCTTAATAACGGAGCCGTCCGGGGCAATGTTACCCTTAAGGACGGCTATACCTCCTTCGGTATGATAGGCCCGGTCCATCGTCCTTATTATCTCGTCTGAGTGTACGGGTGCATTCTTTGCTATGGCCTTTATCTTGAGGCCTGACACCGTCGGGTTGTCCTTCAGTTTCGGCCTGAGCCTCGAAAGCACCGCCGGTATGCCGCCCGCGAACTCAAGGTCCTCCATGTAATACTTGCCGGACGGCAGGAGGTCGGTTATATGCGGGGAGTCCTTCGAGAGCCTGTCTATCATCTCTAAGGGTATGTCTATGCCCGCCTCGTGCGCTATCGCCGGGATGTGCAGGCATGTGTTGGTAGAGCCGCCAAGGGCCATGTCCACCCGTATCGCGTTTTCGAACGCTGCCTTCGTCATTATCTTACGGGGCGTCACGTCTTTCTTTACGAGTTCGACAAGACGCTGGCCCGAGTCGTATGCAATCCTGCGTTTCTTGCCGGAGCCCGCAAGCGCGGTCGCGCAGCCCGGCAGTGACATCCCCAGCGACTCAGTAACGCAGGCCATAGTGTTCGCGGTGTAAAGGCCCTGGCATGCGCCCGGACCGGGGCATGCGCACTCCTCGAGCGCACAGAGCTCCGCCTCGTTTATGTCGCCGCGCCTGTACCGGCCAACGGCCTCAAACGTGCCGCTCACGAGGTTCTGCCTCTCCATGCCGAGTCGTCCCGATATCATGGGGCCAGCCGTTACCACTATAGAAGGCACGTCGATCCTCGCCGCGGCCATCAGCATGCCTGGTGTTATCTTGTCGCAGTTGGTAAGGAGCACGAGCCCGTCCAGCGCATGCGCCAGCGTGATGGACTCCACCATGTCGGCGATGAGTTCGCGGGACGGGAGCGAGTAGTGCATGCCCGCATGCCCCATTGCTATGCCGTCGCAGATGCCGGGTATCCCGAATATGAAGGAGAACCCGCCGCCCGCGTGAACGCCCTTTTCTATGTAGCGTTCGAGGTCGCGCATCCCGATGTGCCCTGGTATCAGGTCGGTGAAGCTCGACGCGATGCCGATGAGCGGCTTTTTGAGCTCATCCCTCGTGATGCCTGTCGCAAACAGGAGCGCCCTGTTCGGCGCCCTCTCGATGCCCTTTTTTACCTGGTCGCTCCTCATCTCATGTCTCCCGATACCATAAAAAATGGGTAAGGGTATTTTTTACCACACCCGCATCCTGTAGTCAACAAATATTTCAGTAGTTTCACTTGGTTATAGGCCCGAAAAAACAAAAGGAAGGGAAAAGACTCAGTCGTTTCCCTTCCTTAAAACTCTCAGGGTATACTGCTACCTAACGGTAGCCTCCAGTTCCTTGAGCAACTGGAACATGCGGTCTTTCTTTGCCAGCTTCTGCTTTTGGAGTGTCTTCTTGCCGAGTTCGTCTTCGGGGGAGAGGTACTTTTTGTCGCCATACTTTTCGGCGATAAGCTGGTCTAACTCCCTGTGTTCCTTCTCCAGGCGCCTGTATTCTTCACTCTCGCGCCTGGCATTCTCGATTAATTCTTCTTTTCCCTCCATAGGTTACCCCTTTCTTGAGGTTGAAGGTTAGAAGCGCTCACATGGCTTACAATATTATACTGTCAATCTAACATAACGCCCGACAAACTTCAAGGGCTTTTTTTGACTGCACCGGCTATGTGGTGATGCCACATTATCACCGCGTTATCATTGGGTTTTTCGTAATAGCCGCGCCTGACGCCAGCCCTCACGAACCCAAGCCCTTCATAAAGCCTTATGGCGGCAATATTTTTCTCGCGCACCTCAAGAGTAGCAGTCTTTGCGCCCTCCATTATTGACTGCCTTAACGCCTCGACTGCAAGTGCCGTGCCGACGCCCATTCGCCTCATGTCGGCCCTGACCGCGATGTTCAATATGTGCGCCTCTCCGTACAACGCCCAGAAGCACACAAAACCGACAAGCACGCCGTCTTCGGCCCTCGCCACGTATACGTGAGAGAACTCCTTCTCCAGCTCGGCAAGAAAAGACTCCTCCGACCAGGGGGTGGAGAAGGAGCCGTGTTCGAGCTCCATCACCTCCGCGAGGTCGGCGGGTACCATAGGGGTTATGGAGAAAGATGGCGCGTTCCGGCCTGAATTCATTGCCGGGGCAGGCTTATCAAGTCTGCACTGTCAGAGGCGACCGGACCTTCCCACCCGCTCAGGCCTCCCCTCAGGCATTTCGCGTTAAACCCGTTTACGCTCATCAGGAACGCCGCCGCCATGCCCCTCGAATCGTTGGTGCAGTACGTCAGGTATTCCTGGTCCATCGGCAGTTCAGGGTACTTGCCCCTCAAAACCTCTATGGGTATGTTCACCGCGCCCTCTATGTGCTCCTCCTCGTACTCCGGCGGGACGCGCGCGTCGATGAATACGTACCTGCTCCTCTCCTCCGGGGAGATGTCCTCGGGGAAGGCGAACCCAAGGTGCGACGCCATGAGTATCTTATTGAAGTCCTTCTTGGCGAGTGCGAGGACGGTGGTGTCCGTGAGCGTGCGGACCGTGGCGTTCCTGCCCTGGTCTCGTATTATCGCCTCCTCCCCGAAGCTTTCGCCCTCTGCAAGTACGGCTACCTGCTCCTGGACCGCGCCCGGCTTTCCCTTCAGCACGGCCACCTTTCCAGACTTGATTATGTAATAAGGTCCCTGCGGGTCTCCCTGCTTTATTATGTCCTCCCCGGGGCCGTAAGTCTCAGGCACGAGCTTGTCTGCGAGCGCAAGCATCTTCTCAGGCTCAAGGAGCGCGAACGGCCTGTACGACTTCATCGTGATGTATGAGGACTGTCTCTCAACGGTTTGCTGGAGCATATCCTTGAAGGTGGAGTCAGTCATTACCACCTCTTCGAAATCTTTTTTACCGAGCCTGAATAGCACGGCGTCGGTCTTTGCGCTTACCGAGCATGTGCGGTGCGTACAGGTCAGGAGCGCAGTCTCGCCAACCCCTTGCCCCTCGTTGACCACCGTGATTTTGGCGTCCTGTCCGAAGCTGTTCCTCTTTGTAACCTCTAACTCGCCTTTGTGTATAAAATAGAAATAGTCGGGCGGCGTACCTTGCCTTATGATACGTGTACCCGCGGGGACAGGGACGCTCTCCAACCTGCCCGCAAGCTCGTTCAGTGCGGTATCTGAAAGGGTAGAAAAATAGCTGTACTTCTTTAGCTCGCTTGCGCTAAGCATAACGGCAACCTCCATGTGTATTTCTGGTATTTAGTATGCAGACCTTATATCAATATTCTCTGTCATTCCTGTCCTGTCGTCAACTTGATTATAAAGCTACAGCATCTCATATAACCCTGATTATAAGGCTGAATAGTTATACGCCCGCCGCTTTTTTCTTCTCCACCGCGTCCGGGTCCCTTATGTACTCCGGGACGAGTGAATAAGGGTCGGCGGCCCGGCCCGCCATAATCTCTGCAAGCCCCCTGAACGCGAGCGTCGCCCCTGATGGATAGCTGTACGCCCTCGGCGCAAAATGCGCCAGGCCACCTGCCCGCTCCGTGATATATTCTCGGTAAACGTACGCGCCCTCGCCAAGGAAAACCGTAGGTTCTTTTATATGCTCTACAAACGCTTCGGGCGTCAGCACGGATACCGGCAGTATCGTCTGTCTCACCCCATCAACGTCTTTGTATATGGCCGCGTATACCATCTTCTTCCGTGCGTCTAACACGGGGCATACCTGATACGCGCAGAATGGCAGGTTGTCGGCAAGTGCATCCAGCGCGCCCACGCCCGCTACGGGCTTGCCCGTGGCATAGGCCATGCCCTTGACTGCGGCAAGCCCTATCCTGAGCCCGGTGAACGAGCCCGGCCCCACGTTAACGGCGAAGCCGTCGATGTCGCCGATGGTGAGGCGCGCGGATTTCAAAAGCCCGTCTACATGCGCCATCAAGCGCTCCGAGTGCGTGACGGCGACGTTTGTACGAAGCTCCGCCACAAGCTCTTCGCCGTCCACTATTCCCACCGCGCCCATCATGGTGGAGGTGTCGATACCAAGTATTTTCATAATGACAACTATGATATGCCGGAAGGCTTGAGGTTTTCAACCTTTTTATTACAAGCTGATTTTGACTTTACACCCTGCCGAGCACAAGTGCCGCGTTCATGCCGCCGAAGCCGAAGGAGTTCGACAGCACATAGTCCACCTTCCGGGCGCGCCCGACGTTCGGGATGTAGTCCAGGTCGCAGTCCGGGTCTGGGGTATCGAGGTTCAGGGTGGGCGGGAGGTATCCATCATGAATTGCAAGGGCGCAGATGGCGGCCTCGATAGCCCCGGTCGCGCCTAACGGGTGGGCGTGGAACGGCTTTGTACCGCTTACCGGTATATTATATGCATGAGTCCCGAACGTCAGCTTGATGGCCTCGGTCTCGTGCTTGTCGTTTATTGGCGTGGAGCTGCCGTGCGCGTTTATGTAGCCTATGTCCGCGGGCGTCAGCCCTGCCTTGGCAAGGGCAATGTTCATGGCACGGGCCGCGCACTCCCCGCCGGGACGCGAGGACGTCATATGGTACGCGTCGTTTGTCAGGCCGTAGCCCATGACCTCCGCGTATATCTTTGCGCCCCTGTCCAGCGCGCGCCCCATCTCCTCCATCACTAATACTGCCGCGCCCTCGCCCATCACGAAGCCGTCCCTTTGCATGTCGAACGGGCGACACGCGCGGCCCGGCTCGTCGTTACGAGCGGTCATCGCCTTAATTATGGTGAACGAGCCGAAGGTGAGCGGGTACAGCGGGGTCTCGCACCCGCCAGCAAGTATCATCCCGGCGCGTCCGGACATTATCATCTCGTACGCCTCACCCACCGCTATAGTGCCTGATGAGCAACTGTTCGAGTTGGTAAGGTTCGGGCCTTTTAAGCCAAGCTCTATCGCCATGTGACAGGAGCTCGATGCACCAAACACAAGTAGCGCGAGCGCGGGGTGCACCCTGTCGAGGCCCCGGTCACGGTATACGTCGTGCTGCTCCTCCGCAAAGCCCAGCCCTCCGAGCGCGGAGCCCATAACTATACCCGCGTCCCCGTTTGCGGAGAGGTCGACACCCGCGTCCTCCACGGCCATCCTGCCTGCGGCAACGGCAAACGACGCGAAGCGGTCGAGGCGCTTCCTGTTCTTCTTGCTTACGAACTCGCCTGCTTCGAAACCGTGCACCTGACCGGCAACCTTAGTCCTGAAGGCCGCCGTGTCGAACGCGGTTATCTCCGTAATCCCGGAGCGCCCGGACTGTATGCCTTCCCACAGGCCGCGTGCGCCTATTCCCGCCGCCGTCACCGCGCCAATGCCCGTTATCACTACGCGCCGTCTGTTTGAATTGTCCGACATATCCATCCTTTCCCCTCCCTTGATGGGAGGGGACACAGGGGAGGGTGATTCATTGCGCAATTCTTCACCCCCACCCCAGCCCCTCCCCCATCAAGGGGGAGGGAGTTTAAATTTGCGGACGCGATAAATCGCGCCCCTACTTTTATCTATTGGCCTCGCCCTCCGCTACCTCTTTAATACGCGATAGTGTCTTGCCCGCTATGTTGTGCACAAAAAAACCGCCCACGATATGCCTTGCTATGAACCGGCCGACGAGCGGCCAGGGCGGGTCGAACTCATGGGTTATCCTGACGTGCGTCAGGGGCCCTTCCTCGTTTATGTTCCACTCCACATACATACCCCTGGTAGGCCCTTTTATGTGCAGGAACACAATTTTCAACGCATCGGGTATCGGCTCCTGTATAGAGGTCCACTTGACAGGGATGCCGTCCCTGTGCGCGGCCATCTCGACCACACGCTTCCGGCCATCCTCGCTGATCAGCTTGACCCATCTGTAGTGCGGCAGCATACCGGGCCAGGAAAGCACGTCAGCCGCCAGGTCGAATACGCGGCTTGCCGGTGCGCTTATGGTTATGTAGTTCTCGGTGAGCATTTCCCTATACTCCCCACATCGCCCCTGAGTACATCTCCCCGAACGCCTCCTCGTATAACCTCAACATCTCGGAGCGCCAGGCATCATCCATCCTGACGGCCCTTTCAGCCCACGATGCGCAGTACCCGCACGAGCGGCAGTCGGTCTCGCGGCATGCGCGCTCCCTGAAGCCATCTATAAAGCCTTCGAGCGCCTTGTTGGCAATGTACACCGGCTCACCTTCGGTCGCTGCCATAAGCCCGCGCTTCTCCGCAAGCGTCTTCAGCTTCATCAGCCTGCCGAGCCTGACCGTGCCCGGCCTGAAAAAGTAACGCCAGAAGCTGTAAAGTCCGCCCGGACCGGACTTCGCGCCCGCTTTGTCCTTGTAGCCGTAAGGCTGGATGAGGTCTAAAAGGTTGCCGTCAAAACCACCTACCGAGTATGCCCTGACGCGGGCGGCCATGACGGAGGTAGGCGCGCCCCTTTCAAGCACCTTGAATGAATTATACCCCATATCCATGTAAATGCCCAAATCCTCCGGCCTGATGAACTCCGAACGCAGGTAGGTTGCCGGGTCTTTGAGCTTGTCGCAGGAACACCTGAGCGCGCAGTAGTCTATCATAAAGCCACGGCTTTTGTGCCCCTCCTGAGATGCGTGCGAGAGGTTTACCATGTGCTGGCCGGAGAGCGGGCAGTGCATTATGCAGTTCGAGTTTACTATGAGCTGAAGCTCAAGCCCGACGGATTTGCGTATGTTGTCGAGCAGTGCAAAATCGCGGTTGACCGAGATGGATTCGAGCGTGATGCAGTCCGCGCCCATGTCCTCCCAGTAACGCGCCTTGGCCACCCCGTCCACGCGGGCATACACACCCACGCGCACCTTGAGCCTCGGGAAACGTCTCTTTATGATTGGGAGCAGAAACGGCAGGGACACGGTGACTGCATCCACGCCGCAGTCCTCTATGAAATCAAGCAGGCGCATAAGGTCTTTCTGGCCCTGCCTCGTGTACTCGCGGTTGTCCATACATGCCGGGTTCAACAGGTAGTTGAAGCCAATATCCTTCCCCCTCGCCTCTGCGACATGTGCCTTGAATGCGGCCCTTGTCAAAGGCGCAAGCATGAACGACGCCCTGCCGCCGCCCACCCTGTCCGCGTGCAGCTTCCCGAATATCTCCTTTACGGGATACCCAGCCATTGCGCCGATAAAGTCCGGGCTGAAGTTGGTCGCCACGGATAGCTTTAAGTCCTGCATGCGCGACCTCCCACGAGTGCCATCCGCCAGAACGGGTGCTTCACCACCCTGAACCCGCTAAGCCCGGCCCCGCTTGCAAGCGCGGCAAGTTCGCAGTGCGTATAGGAACGCAGCACGGACAGCGGGCCGTCGTAGCGCGTAAGGCGGTTCTTTGTAAGAAGCCTGGTCAGCATGTATATCAGCGCGTACGCCACGTAGCTGCGTCTCAGGTCGCACACGACATACCCTTCTTTCGCCACCCGCGCCAGGTTTCCTATCATGGTGCGCGAGTCCTCCTCACTCAAGTGGTGGAGCGTAAGCGAGCATAGCGCGATGTCGAAGCAACCGTCAGGGAATGGCAGGTTCCGCCCGTCCGCAGCCGCGAAGCTAATCTCCGGGTAGCCTTTCGCGTATCTCTTGGCGTATCCGGCCACGTGGTGGTTTATGTCCACTGCGGTAATTTTGATATTGACGCCCAGTTCGCGCGCACGCTCGGCAAGCGCGATGGGTATGTCGGCGGAGCCTGCGCCCACGTCGAGCACTTTAACCGTGTGGCCAGGTGAAATACGGCCCATGCCTGCTACCATCTCCGAGAAGTGCATAAGCACGGACCTGGTCCCGCCCAGGTAGCGGTTCACCTTGCGTATGTCGGCGAGGCATCCGGCAAGCTCGCCGGGCGCGTGCGCCCCGCCCGGCAGGTCGAGTAGTTCCGGGTCGCGTCTTCTTTGTGGTGTGAAGGGCATAGAAGTTATTATAGCAGAAGAGAGGAAGAAGTCGATGGGAACATATATTTGTCATTCCGAGCGAAGCCGAAGGGGTCGGGACGACGGTTATCCTCCCCTCTTTCCCCCTTTGACAAAGGGGGATGAAAGGGGGATTTAAAGATTTCAAAACGGCTACCTCGCAAACCCGCTCGCGTGCGTGTGACAACCGGTGCATTTCTCGCCGTTATGGTGCGACGCACCGGAGCCGTCACGCTTGTGGTACAGCGTCTGCGTATGGCATACCTCGCACACGCCGTTGTATGTGCTGTCCCCGTCTGCGAATGAGTTCGCCCCGGTGTAGCGGAGGAACCTGACCGACACGGTCGAGAGGTTGGTCGTGCGCACCTCCTCACGAACGCCCTTGACATTGCCTGTGTTGTGCGACTGGTGGCAGGTCAGGCAGTTCGCGCCCTTGTGCGTAGTCTGTGGGTGGCAATCGGCGCATAGGCGGTTACTCTCCTGGCTCACGCGCAGGAACGGGTAGTCGAGAGTAACGTAGATATAGGCGCTGCTCGCCTGCTGTGCGGCGAAGGTAATCGAACCTGACACCTCATCATAGGTGTATTCGGACGGACTGACCACGTACGTCTTCCTGCCTTTCGAGTAAGTCGGCGCGGTTATCAGGCTGTTGCTCCTGTAGACCACCGGGGTAACGCTCCCGTAGTTCGCCCACCCGCCGCCAGTAAGGTAGTAAGTATAACGGTCGCTGCTGGACGTAAGTTCCCATACCCGCCCGTAGTCCTCCTGCTTGCCCATCACGTTGTGGCAGGTGGTGCACACAACCTGCTTGCCGCCCTTCAGGTTATTGAACATCCGGTTGTTCTTCTGCGCGGCGGTGTATGTGCCGTATGCAGGCATGTGGTTGCCGCTGACGGTCACGTTCACGAACATGGGGTGGACGGAGGAGTTGTCGCCCTTTTCGTGCCCTACCGAAGTTACGTTGTGGCAGGAGGTGCAGAACTCCTTCGAGTCCTGCCGGTTGAAGCCCACCGGCAGGAACTTGTCCGGCGTAACATGGCACTTGGCGCAGTCCCCGCCTGTCAACGAGTAGTCGTAGTTGTAGTGCTGGTTATCAGGGGTGGCAGTGCCGGATGTAACCGTGAGCGTCACAGGTACTCGGACGGAGCTGGAAGCAGAGGACGAGTAGAAGGTTACAGAGGATGTGTAGTTCCTGACCGTCATCCCTGCCGGGTTGACCGTAAGGGTAATGTCCGCCGGGGTCGTGCCGCTTGCGGGCGATGCGGCAAGCCATGACCTCGTGGTGGTCGCGTTCCCGGTCACGTCAAAGGGCGAGGCCGTGTATCTCACCTTTGTAGTCGGGCCGGGCCTGCCGAGCCTGTGTGTTATGTTGATGGAGGAGCGGTTGGCGGAAACTGTAACGGATATATAGCTGCACACGCCGCTCAATGTCCCTGAATAAACGGTCTGGTCGGTGGCGTAGTTTGGGGATGCTGCGAGCGAATAGATGCAGAAACTGGTTATGCCCGTGTTTTTCTCAGCCCAGCTTGTACCGCCATTCGTGCTCTTGAACACGCCGCCGTTCAATGTCCCCGCATAAACGGTCTGGTCGGTGGCGTAGTTTGGGGATAAGGCGAATGAATAGATGTAGAAACTGGTTAAGCCCGTGTCTTTCTCGGCCCAGCTTGTCCCGCCGGTCGTGGTCTTGAACACGCCGCCGTCCCGCGTCCCGGCATAGACCGTATGGTCGGTGGCGTAGTTTGGGGATATGGCAAGTGAATAGATGTCTGAATAGGTCAGGCCTGTGTTTACGGCAGACCAGTTTGTCCCGCCGTTCGTGCTCTTGTATACGCCGCCGTCCCGCATCCCGGCATATACAGTATGGTCGGTGGCGTAGTTTGGGGATACGGCGAGGGCTCGGATATAAAGGTTGGTAATGCCCGTGTTCACCGCAGCCCAGCTTGTCCCGCCGTTCGTGCTCTTGTATACCCCGCCGCCGTAACTCCCTGCATAGACAGTCTGGTCAGCGACGTAGTTCGGAGATATGGCGAGTGAGCGGATTTCTAAAATTGTTAGGCCCGTGTTTACTGTAGTCCAACTTGTCCCGCCATCCGTGCTTTTGTATACGCCGCCATACTCTGCCCCGGCATAGACCGTCTGGTCATTGGCATAGTTCGGGGATATGGCGAGTGAACGAACCCACATATCGGTTATGCCCGTGCTCACGGCAGTCCAGCTTGTCCCGCCGTTCGTGCTCTTGAACACGCCGACGCTGGAAGTCCCGGCATATACCGTCTGGTCACTGGCGTAATTCGGGGATATGGCGAGTGAATAGATGTCTAAATAGGTTATGCCCGCGCTCTCCGCGGTCCAGCTTGTCCCGCCGTTCGTGCTCCTGGATACGCCGCCGCCGTTAAACGACCCGGCATATACCGTCTGGTCCGTGGCGTAGTTCGGGGATATGGCGA
>Ga0334722_10001364_pt1 | contig 30809 bp, 22 predicted proteins | sample C3_bottom_MG_FD_207210 | JGI IMG/M metagenome (GOLD analysis project Ga0334722, IMG submission 207210) | Sediment microbial communities from Yellowstone Lake, YNP, Wyoming, USA - C3_bottom | ecosystem: Environmental > Aquatic > Freshwater > Lake > Sediment | place: USA: Wyoming | collected... | reverse complement strand
TTGTAGCCCCACAGCCCTTCGTAATTCATCTCCACATCCGATTTCTGCGACTCCAAAAAGAACGAGTCCACGTCCAAGGTTACTCGCGGAAGTTTGCACGCGCGCACCACCTTCGCCGCCGTGTCCAACTGTATGCGCCCCAATTGTTGAACCGTCTTACCCCCGTATCGCCTCAGCCATTCCCCGATCGTATTAGACGCCGGTATCCCGCCACATAATTCGCTAAGTCCCTCATCGCCCTTCAACAAAGATACATTATCCAACGCTTCCCCGCCGGACTGAATCAACCCCATCAACGCAAACGCGCTTTCGGCCGGCTTATATCCACGCGCGCGCTTTTTCAACGGCAACGTATTGAACTGTTCTTCCAACCCGAGATTTTTTGCCATACCCAGCAGCAATGGCAACCCTGCATAGGATGTGATCGCCTGCTTTGTCGTCGTGATTTTGTAAACACCAAGATTCTTTGTTACCATTTACTTGTACCTCGCAACTTAGGATTAGCGTCTAATAGTTACGAGGTACATTTTATTTGTTTATGACGACCCTGCGGTAAAAATCAACAACTTCGCTGATTTCGTACAATCCCGTTATTTGGGCCTGATTTTTCACCGTTTTGGTGAAAGCACAATGGGTGGTTTCTCGTCACAGGCTCAATAATTACGTGATCTTCTGGGTAGCCTATTTAGGGCGCGGCCCCTGACATCGCGGTCAGTCTTCCGTCAACTGGCGGGAAACCTCGCTGAGATCGGGCGCCTTTTTAACGGCGAGCCTGGCGTATTTCCAGGAATCCCAGAAATTATCGCGCGCCAGGACCGTTCTGTAATCCATGACGGCTTCCTCCCTCTTGCCCATCAGATCCATGGCCTGGCCGCGCCTGAGATAGCAGTAAGTCACCCAGCCTTTCTTCGGAAAGGCCGTCTGCGCCGTCCCGCCGGTAAACCAGGCGGCGGCCTCCAGCGGCTTGTTCAGACCCAGATACGAATCGCCCGCGGAAAGGTAAACCAGCGAAAGCTGCTGGGTTATGCCGGGGGAAGGGTCCTTTTTATGGTCCGCCAGGAAGCTGACGCATTCGTCCAGCGCCTTCCGCCAGTCCTGCGCGTGAATGAGCGTCAGGATCTCCGCCAGCCTGAAAAAAAGATTGGACGGATCTCCGGCCTTAAGCGCGGCCAGCTCTTCGAACGCGGCCTTGAAATTTTTCTCGTGGCGCGTCATGATCTCCACAAGAAAGAGCCGGGCCTCCGTGGAGAAGAAGCGCCCCTTTTCAAGCGCCAGCCGAACCTCTGAAATGCCGCGGGCCTTGTCGCCGCTTATAAACAGCAGCGCGGGGATCTTCAGTATTCCGGGCAGGGTGTCGGCGAAATAATCAAAGATGCCCAGGCCCAGATAAGCGTCGTAAAATTCGGGGTTTATTTTTACGGCCTTATTCAGCAGTTTCCTGCCCTTATTGCCGCTGGTATAGGCCTTGAACCAGCGCCGCTGCACCGCGTACCAGCGCCCTCTGAGCCCGTAAGCGCTGCCCATAAAAAAATAAGTCTGGTCCAGGGCTTCTTTTTTATCCAGGCGCTCTTCGCAGACCTTTATAGCGGACTCCACGTTCCGCATGAACTCCGCCTCAAGGTCTTTGAAATCGGCCTGCACGTCGAAATTCTGGGAATAGCGCCACCAGGAAAGGGCCGCCAGCGCGAAATATCCGGCGGGGTTGGCGGTATCCACCCGGATAATGTCCTTAAACTGCTCCTCAGCTTTATCGAACTCCAGGCGGTACATAAGGGCTATGCCGCGGTCGTATTTCGCGTCCACCAGCGGGCCCAGGGAAAAAACGGAGGTGGAGACAGCGGCAGGGGATAGGGTAGAGGGTTTAGGGGTCAGGGACGGAGGGCTGGATGCGCCATTTGGCTCGGCGGCGGCAGCCGGACCGGCGAGGCAGGCCCAGGCGGCTAACGCCAGAGAACAGACAGCCGCCGCGCGAGGCGCAGAAAAGTATTTTTGCTTCATGCCACTATTTTATGTTAGTTAAACGGCGATATCAAGCAGGGCTTCGCGGAAATCGTCAGCCGTCTTGAATCTGTCCGCCGGGTCCGGCGCCAGGGCCCTGGCAAGGAGTTCGTCCACCGCGCCGGGCAGGCCGGGAACGGCGACGCCGGCTGGCTGGTAGAGGCCGTGTTCTTTCTGGAAATGGAAATCGGGGCCCTTGAACGGCAGACTGCCGGTCAGGGTTTCGTAGAGGCAGACGCCGAGCGCGTAGATATCCGACTCCTTAGTGGAGACGCCCAGATCCTGCTCCGGCGACATATAGGCGGGGCTCCCAACCACCTCCCGGCCCGACGGCCCGACGGCCGATGGCCCGGCAAGGCCGAAGTCCATGATCTTGATCTCGTCCTCATCCGAGACCATGATATTCGACAGCTTCAGATCCCTGTGGACCACGCCCTTGGAATGCGCGTAGGAAAGGGCTCCGGCCGTTTTCTCGAAGATCTTCCGCGCTTTGGCGAAAGGCAGGCGGATCGCCCTCTCCAGCATCATATCCAGAGTAACGCCGGGCACGTGTTCGAAGACCAGATAGATATCGTCTCCCTCTTCGAAAATGGTGTGGATCCCGACTATATTCGGATGGTGCAGCAGGGCCACAGTGCGGGCCTCCTCCAGAAAACGCTGTTTTTCCCGCGCGCTGGCCCTGATCTCCTCGTTCATTTTTTTTATGGCCACTTTCCGGCCCAGGGACTGGTCCACGGCTTCATACACGATACCCATGCCGCCCTCGCCTATTTTACGGTCAAGCTTATACTTACCGGTGGCGACGCCCTCATAGAAGACGGATGGGGAGAGAATGTCAGGATGGGTGCTTTTCCCTCCCGCCAGGGCCTTTTTTCCGGAGGAAGTCACGACATGAAGAAGACCCATAGCCACCAGCAGGCCGCCGGTCAGGGTGAAGCCCAGCAAAATGAGAAAACGGGGCAGCCCCGCACCGCGCCCGCCCCGGGGCGGTCCGGCCGGGCCGTAGGAAAAATCGGGAACACGGTCCGAGTATTGCGCCACGGCGTCCTGAAAGCGGGCGCCGTAGGCGCTGTTCAGGGAGGCGGCCTGCCGGAAATCCTCCAGCATCCGCTTGTAATCGCCCTGCTTTTCGTAGGCCAGGGCACGGTTGAACCAGGCATCCGCGAACTCGGGATTAATTCCTATGGCCTTGCCGGCGTCGGTCTCCGCGTCCTTCGCCATTCCCATCCTGTTGAGCGCCCAGGCGCGCATATTCAGGGCCTGGGCATTGGAGGGATCGCGGCCGATGACCTGGGTAGTATCTTTTACGGCCTCTTCGTAACGTCCAAGGAAATTATAGGCGTTGGCCCGCTCAAGATACGCCTCCGGACCGGCCGGGTTCTTCTCAATAGCCAGGCCGGCGTACTTTGCGGCCGCTTCGTAATCGCCCAATTGGTTCTTTGAAGAAGCTGTTTTAAGATAGCCGGCGGACCGCGCGTAATCCCGGGCGCTGACGCCCGCGCCGGAAACGTCCGTTCCATCCGGAATTCCGGCGCCGGCTCCGACATCGGACTTCACCGCGCCTGGAATACCGGAGCGGTCCAGCGTCCCTTTCAGTTCATCCAGCGAGGAAAGGGTTTTCAGGCCTGCCGGTTCCCTGACGCCGTTCACGAGCGCCGAAAGGATCCTGGCGGATTCGTCCTGCGGGTCCATCTCCATGGCCTTCCGGATGTCCTCTATAGCGCCCCTGCGGTCCTGAAGCGCCGACCTGGCCAGGGCCCTGGTCTTATAGAGATCGGGGTTGCCCGGATCCAAACCGAGACCGGCGGTCGCGGTCCTGGCGGCCATCTCGTAATTTTTTATGTCGCTGTAATACTGGGCGGCCGCGGACTGCACGCCGGGATGATCGGGATAATTTTCCGTCAGCGCCTTTAAATCCATTTCCGTTTTACGCAGGTCTCCGGAGCGGAACGTCCGGCGGACGTTTATGACCTCGTCCAGCGAATTCTTTTTTTCCATCCCCCTCGCATCCGCGCCGGCGCGGAGATCGCGGCCCTTGATGGTATTTATCTGGAAGCGGGAAAGGCCCGAGGTAATGGCCGCATAGGATTCCGGGGGAAGCCCGCCGGAGCCGGCCGCCTCGTCCAGCCGCACCACCAGCTCCGCGATCCTGGAATAATGCCGGGTGACGAATACTTCCGTCCTGTCGGGGGGAAGCCTGCCGAGCAGACTGATAAGCGCCAGGGCCGAAACATCCGGATTGTCACGGACATTGTCCCTGAAAGTCCCGTAATCCCCGCCCGCCTTAGGCGGACGCGGACCCGCCTCCACCGGAATGGGAAGCGGTAACGCCGGCTGCCCCGTTATGGCCGCGCCCGCGCAAAAAGCGGAGCGCCCGGCAAAAACCAGGACGAACGAAAAAAAGCGTAGCGCGAAGAATATACCGCCCATATGGTTTCCCATGGATGTCAATTCACTCTATCTATATTGATAGAATAGGGTGAAAGGCGGCCTTTGTCAAGGGCCCAAAAAGGGCCCAAAAAGGAGCCAGCCTCCTTTTGGGGGTCAAAAGGAGGCTGGCTCCTTTTTAGCCGCAGCATTTTTTGTATTTTTTACCGCTGCCGCAGACACAGGGGTCATTGCGGCCCACTTTGGGCGCATCCCTCTTCACGGTCTCCACTTTCGGTCCGGCCGCGCCGCCGGTCGCCGCGGGGTTCCGCTTAAGCCATTTTTGGACTTCTTTTTCGTTGTTGACATCCACGCCTTCCACCAGCATCCTGCGGTAGATGTCGATCACAAGCTTGCGCATCTGCGGGTTCTTGGCCTGGGATAGGATCCCGGGCGAGATCTTGTTAAGTTCTTCCGCGAGCTCGGCGTCCGTTTTCTGCGCGTGCGGCTTTTCAGCGGGGGGCGGGGCCGGGGGCGCGGGGTGCTGGGTACGGGGTACGGCCTGCGGTTCGCGGGACGCGGGCGGGATTATCGGCGCGGACTGTTGCGCCTGGAACGGAGCCGCAGGGTGCGGGGCGCGGGACGCGGCCGGTTCCTGAGATGTTTTTTTCGTTAATTTCTTGATAAAATCCCACATAGTATATCCTCCTAAGTGATTAGTGATTTAAATTGCCAACCGCTTTTACCCCCGCGTCCTTCAGGAAACAGGCCAGGGCGATGGAATGCAGTTTGGTCATGGGGGAATCGGTCCTGGACGGCAGAATGATAGGGATATTGGAACCCGCCAGCAGCGTGGCGGATTTCATACCCGCGCCGAAGAAAGAGAGCGTCTTATACATGGGGTTGGCGGAATCCAGGTCCGGCAGCAGGGCGATGTCCGTTTCGCCGGGCACCTGACCGCTGATCCCTTTTTCCGCGGCCAGTTTTTTGGAAAAAGTTATATAAACGTCGTAAGGCCCTTCTATGACTGCGTTCTTTATCCTGCCGTCCAAAGACATCTTGACCAGTTCCACGGCGTCCAGCGTGCTGGGGATCTTGGGATTGGGTTTTTCCACCGGGCAGACGACCGAAACCTTCGGCACGTCCACGCCCAACTGGCGCATCATGCTCACCGCGTTGCGGACGATCTTGGCTTTTTCCTCCAGGGTCGGCTTTATCATGATCGCGGCGTCGGTGATGGCGAACAGCTTATGGTAGTTCGAAAGCTCGAAGAGGACGAAATGGCTGAGTACCGTCCCCTCCTCCACCGCGCCGACCTCTTTGCGCAGGATCGCTTTCATATAGAACTTAGTGTCTACCAGGCCTTTCACAAGGAAATCGCCTTTGCCGGCCTTGACCAGATCCACGGCCTCGTTGCACATCCCGGCGTAATCGTCCAGATCCATGAGCTCAAAGCCTTTAAGCGGCAGCCCGACCTTGGCGGCCATGGCCTCCACCTGGCTTTTAGGCCCTATAAGGACGCCGCCGGAAATGATGCCGTGCTCCACGCCCATCTTGCAGGCTTCAAGCACCTCGTCGTTGTTTGCGCCGGGCACGACTATGCGGTTGGTCCTGCCTTTCACCATTTTTAAAAGTTCGTCAAAATTTTTGAATTTCATAATGTAGCGCCTCTCATGATGTTAATTTTACCCGAATTTTCCAGATTAATATTCCCTGACCTTTTTGGGATGCCTCAGGCACGCCGCCGCCGCGTTCCGGAGCGCGCTCATCTCGTCGCCGCCGGGGAAAACGATGACGGGCGCTATCCAGCCTATCCTGCGTTTAAGCTCCGGCACGATGATCTTATCGTAGGCAAGCCCGCCGGTAAGGACCACGGCGTCCACTTTACCCTCCAGCACCGCGGTCATAGCCGCTATCTCTTTCGCCATCTGGTAGGCCATGGCCAGTACGGCTTCCCTGGCTTTTTCCCCGGAAACCAGGGCCGGATCAAGCCCGCAGCCGGGAACAACTTCCCCGGTAAGGATGTATTTTTCAAGGGCCAGCATGTCGGAGGTGCCCGTGTACGCTATCATGCCGCCGCGCCCTTTCAGCTTAAGTTTCATGTCCGCCAAAGTGTATTTTCCGGAGAAGCACATTTTAACCAGACCGCCGGCCGGCACGCCGCCGCTTCTTTGCGGCGTGAAAGGTCCGTCCCCGTCCAGGGCGTTGTTTACGTCCACGACGCGGCCCTGTTTATGGGCGCCCACGGAAACGCCGCCGCCGCCGTGCATGATTATAAAATTGCATTCTTCGTACGGCTTGCCCAGGCTTCTGGCCGCGTGCCTGCCCACCCGCTTCTGGTTAAGGGCGTGGAAAATGGAAACGCGGGGGTTCTCAGGCATTCCGGAATAGCGGGCCGGCGCGGCCAGCTCGTCCACCACCACCGGATCCGCGATAAAAGACCTGGCGCCGCACGTGTCGGCGATGTTTTTGGCCAGGATGCCGCCCAGATTGGAGGGGTGGTCCCCCATAAGGCCGTCTTTGAGATCCGACATCATTTTTTCGTTTACCGCGTAAGTGCCGCTTTCTATGGGCCGGAGCAGGCCCCCCCTGCCGATAACGGCGTGCACGTCCTTTAACTCCACGTTGTTTTCTTTAAGCGCGTTGAGCACCATGTCCTTTCTGAAAGCGTACTGGGCGGTGACTTTCTGTTTCTCGTAAGGCCTGAGGGTCTCGGGACTGTAGCGCGCCACTTTATGGAACACCAGCGTTTCACCGCGATAAAAACTGACTTCGTCCGAAGTGGATCCGGGATTTATAACGAGGATATTAAATTCGGCCATAAGCTTTCCTTGCTACTTAAATATCAATTCATAAAAATACGGCATATTCTTTTTTTCCAGCGTAAAGAAAACCCTCTTCCCGCCCTCAGCGGAGAAGGCCGGCTGTTCCTTGGCGCCGAAGCAGTATTCCTCTTTCCCGCAGGAAAGAGCTTTTTTACGCGGGCCCCACGGGCCCCAAGGATACTGGGCCGTCCTGACCGACACTTCCCCCGCCTCCGGGTCGAAATAAAGCGCGAGATATTCCTTAAGGTGCTCATTATAAGCCACGGAAAATTCTTCCGGCATGTTTTCCAGCACCGGCGAGACTTCGGAAACATCACGGGTCCAGACGCCGGGAGCCGGATCCAGGCTGTAGTAATAATAGGCGGCCGGTTCGGCGAGCTTTTCCGGTTTGACCCTGGCCAGGGCCGCCGCGTATTTGCCCGGTTCCGCGGCGTACCGGCCATAAACGTAGAGCCAGCCGTCGTTGTCGGCCCAGAGCGCGGAACCGAAAGCGGGCTCTATATCGTTCCAGAAAAAGCGGCTTTCCCTGTTCTTGAGCAATTTATACGGGCCGGAGGGTTTCTCCGACACGGCAAGGCCCTGCCCCACCCTGAAATATTCATAGGCGCCGGGACCGAAATTATTCATCAGCGAATAATAGGCGTAATAACCGGCCCCGGTCTTCAAACCGGCCCTGGGCCAGAACTTACGGACCGAAGAGTACTCCGACAAATCAGCCGGAGAGACCGGCAGCGGCCATTTATTCTCGTCTACTGTATAGGAGAGCGACCCGGCGGCGGAATAAGGGGAAGTGGCCGCAAGTACCGCCACCGCCCCGTCCACTATACCCCAGAGCGAGACTTCTCCGGTGTCTTTAAGCTCTCCGGTCCAGATATTGTTAAGAAACCAGAGCGTCCTGCCGTCGCCGAGCGGCACGGAATAGTTGCCGCCCTGGCCTACCACCGGGAAAGACGACCTCTGCGGAACGAGCAGCGGCCCTATCGCTTTCACTGAAATTATCTCAAAATTGGAAGCGGGAACGGCGGCGGACTTCGCGGCCGCGGGATCCGCGGCCATAAGTCCGCCGTGGAGCGCGGGCAGGAGAACGGACAAAAAAACGTATTTCCTGGCTTGGATCTCCATAAGCGATGGCCGGCAACCCGGTAAGGGTAACGTCAAGACTTCTGTGTAATTTCCAAGTATAGGGTTCGCGGGTCCTGTCAGGCATGGGGCCCATCGGGCCTGCGGCCGGCCCGGCGACTTCGCGCCGGTTACCTGTTCACTGAATTGTGCTTCGCACCCCTCGGCCCGATCCGACCCATGCCTGCCACCCGCTCCGCCTACATCGCCAGGGGATTATCCCCGGTAAGTGTGAGTCAGTGCTTTCGGATTTATCATATAATAGAATCAGGGCGCGTTTCAACTTCGCGCAATGAAAAACCCGGCGGCGCGGCTGCGGGGCTGTTTTGATCGTACGTTAAGCCGTATATATGACCTCTTTGCGCCAAATATTTAACGCCCGCGCGAACGCAGCAGCCGGAAGCTTGCTCGGATGCCTCGCCGCCGTCTGCCTGTTCTTTGCCGCCTCAACACCTTTGAACGCCCAAAGCCTTAATCCCGTGAACAGCGATATCGGGATCAGTTCCTTAACTTTCACCTGGACAAATCCCGGCGTGCCTTGCACAATGGCTCTCTCGACAATGAGCGACTTTTCCGCGCTGACGGCCACCGGTTCGTTGTCGGGCGCGGCAACGACCTACCTGAATCTTGCGCGGAACGAAACTTATTTTTTCCGGATAAAAAGGGCCTCGGCGCAGGATCCGGCCTATGAAACCCAGGCCGCCTCGCCCAGCGTCACCTACGCCGCCGCGCCGTCGGGCGTATATTTCGAATCCCAGGGCTTCGCGGCTGATTCGTCCGACGCCGCCGAGGCCAGGCTGGGCTGGAACATCAACGGCAACCCGGAGTGGACGGACTATCTGCTTGAGTATTCCGAGGACAGCGGCCTTGCGGGGGCGCCTGCGGTCTTGAAACAATATCCGCCGGTGAGCCTCGGCGCGCTTAAAGCCAACACCACTTATTATTTCCGCGTAAGGGCCGTGAACCTTGACGAGAATCAGTCCGCGCCCTCCGGCATCGTCTCCTCCGCCACCCTGGCCCTCACCCTGCCCGGCGTCTCCGCCGGGGTCTACGAGACCAGTTCGACTATTTCCTGGACCCCGGTGAACGGCGGCATCCAGGCCCAGGATTCCGAGGGCTACAGGCTGATCCTCTCCCGCTCGGAAAATTTCGACGTCCCGCTGCCTGGCTGGAGCACCCCCGATCACAACGCCGCCTCCACGGCCCTGACCGGCCTGGAGCGCAACAGCACCTATTACTACAAGGTCGGCGCCCTGAACTGGTACGGGGCGATGAACACCGACTATCCCCGGAGCCTCACCACGCTGACCTCCACGACCAGTCTTACGCTGATAAGCGCCGGAACGCAGACCGCGAGGCTCGGCTGGACAGCCCTGCCGGCGGCCCCGTCCTCGGCCACCGCGCTGGGCTACCGGCTGGAGGCGTCCTCCACCGACTTTAACGGCGGCGTCTATTTATCCACCGTCACTTATAATATCCTGGGAAGCACTCTCACGCTCCAGAACCTGGAAGCCAATACCACTTATTATTTCCGCGTGGGTACTTTGAATCAGGCTTTAATGCCCAATTACTCGGCGCGGCTTTCCACCATAACCCTAGCCCTCCCCCTTTCCGCGGACCTGCTGCCCGTCGGCGTAACCCCGGCCGGCCTCACGGTGAGCATAACCCGCCTGCCCGCCGCGCCGCAGAGCGCCGCCTGCGAGGGCTATCTGCTGGAGGGCTCATCCCGGGCATTCGGTTCCGGAAGCGTGGTTTATTCTTCGTCTTCCTACGCGAATAACACCGGTTCTCTGACACTGGACAATCTGAGGCCCAACACCACTTATTACCTGCGTATGGCGACGCTGAACTGGACCAGGACGCCTGATTTCACAAACCTTCCCCCCGCCATAACATCCGTAGGCAACGCCTTGATCTCAGTCCCCGTTTCCGGTATCTGGCGCTCAAGCGCCGCCGTCACTTTCGCGCCCCTGGATTCGGACGGTTATACGCTGGAAGCCTCCCTGACCTCCAATTTCAACACGGTGACGGCATCTTCTTCCACAACGGATCCCGCCGCCTCCGGGCTGGCCGTTCCGGGGCTGGACGAAAACACGATCTATTATTTCCGGGTCGGCGCGCTTTATAACGGGGCCACCGCCTACACACTTACGTCTCCACCGGCGCTCTCCACCCTGGCCAAACCCCTCGGCTCGCCGCTGATAGCCGGCGTATTCCACACGAGCGCTACCGTCTCCTGGACGCCGCTGGCCGCGTCGCCGCAAAAAGACACCGCCGAATCCTACCGTCTGGAAACTTCCACCTCGCCGGACTTTATTCCACTGGCATATACCGCCGCTGCCGGCGACCCGCTCACCGACCGACTGACGGTCCTGGACCTGGCGCCTAATACCAGCTATTATTTCAGGGCCGGCGCGGTGAACTGGGACGGGGCCGAAAATTACGTCTATACGCCGGCCACCTCCACCCTCGCCGTTCCCCCGATCCAGCAGGCTTTCACCGGGCAGACCACCGCGGCCATGACCGTAAACTGGCTGGCCGTCCAGAATCCGCCTGACACGGTTTACGTGGTCAGATTTTCCTCCAGCTCCGGTTTTTCGGCCCCGGTATATTCTTCCGTCACCGTTAACTCTTACGCCTCTTTCACGGACCTGCAACCGAACACCACCTACTATCCCGAGGTGACGGCGCTGAACCGCCTGAACGTGCCGGAGGGCCCCTATCTCTTCAACGCCATGGCCACGCTGGCTTTCGACCCCGTGCCGGGGGCCTACTCCGACCTGGGCGTTTCCTCGATCACGCTGAACTGGGGCAGGGGCGACAACCCTCCGGGGGACACTTACTACCGGGCGGAGATCTCATCGAGTCCGGGGTTCTCCGGCGCCGTCCTCTCCTCGGCGACCCTGGCCGTCAGCGCCGACTTCAGCGGCCTGGTCTCGAACGCCACTTATTATCTGCGGGTTTCCGCGCTGAACCGCACCGGAGTGGGCACGCAGCCGGTCCCGCTCGCGCCCTCAGAGGCTCTCACGCTGCCCGCGACGGCCTATATACTGCCGCCCGGCGGGACTTTTTCTGACATGATGACGGACGGCTTTACCCTGCACTGGGCCGGCAACGGCAACTCTTCCCACACCATCTATGAACTGGAAATCTCCACCGCCGGCGATTTTAACGCCTGGGCCGCCGGCAGCACCGCGGCCGTGCGCGGCCTGGACTATACTTTTACGGAACTCCTTGCGGACACCACCTATTGGGCGAGGATCCTGGCCAGGGGACAGACGGGTCTGGCCGCGGATTTCGTCACCGCCGGAACCGCCAGAACCCTGCTCTCGAACCAGACTAGCGCCACGATCGGAAAAGATAATACCGTGACACTGCAGGCGTCCTACGGCCTGTTCTCCGTGTTCCTGCCGGCCGGTTCGCTGGGCGGATCCACCCAGCTGACCCTGAGAACGATAACTCCGGCGGACACCTTACTACCGCCGCTTTCCGCGGTCTCCGTTTTGCGCCCCACGGGCATAGGGCTTATAATCACCTGCCGCCCTTCCGTCCTGGTCCTAAACTCCATAACCATCGTTCTGCCGTACAGGCCCGCCGACCTGCCGGCGGGCGTGGACCGGGCCAGGCTTGTACTTGCCCTTTACGACGAGAGCAGCCGGGTCTGGGTCCCGCTTCCCTCCGTCTCGGACCAGGCCGGCAATAAAGTGACCGCGCGAACCTGGCATCTTTCCACTTTCCAGCTGATGGAATCCGCGTCTCCGGCGACACTGGACGCGGTAAAGGTCTACCCGAACCCCTACACCCCGTCCAGCGTAAGCGGCGTCATGCACTTTGACAATATGCCGCCTTACGCCAGGGTAAAGATCTACACTTTCCTGGGAGAGCTTGTGAAAGAATTTTCCGCGGACGTCAACGGCATGGCCTCATGGGACGGGAAAAATTCAAGCGGACGCAAGGCGGCCAGCGGGGTTTATATCGCGCTGCTGAAGACCAGGGACACAGGCTCCGCCAAAATGGTGAAAGTGGTGCTGGAACGATAGAACAGAAGTGGTTAGTGACTGGTGGTTAGTGGCTAGTGGACGGAGTGAAGATCTAAATGGGAAAAGCTTGGTTAAAAGCGCAGGGCGCAAAAAGCAAAACAAGCATTTTGCGGAAGATTTTTTATTGTCTTGTTCTGGCTATTCACTATCCACTAGCCACTAACCACTTCTGTTACGCCGCGGGCTTCGACAGGAGTTCCGCGGGCACCGCCACGGCCCAGTTCCTGAAAGTGGCCTCCGGCGCGCGCGGCGCGGCGCTGGGCGAGGCTTTCTCGGCCGCGGTCGACGACGCGACCGCGATGGATTGGAACCCGGCCGGTCTGATCAAGATAAAAAAGCAATCGCTCGTCCTCATGCATTCCCCGTACCTGGCCGACTCCTATGCCGATTTTTTCGCCTACGCGAAAAACGCGGGAGAAGTGGGTTCCTGGGGCATGGCCCTCAAATATATGAATTACGGCGCGATAAAAAGAACCGATGCGGCCGGGGTGGGAATGGGCGATTTCACCCCCTACGACATGGCCGCGTCCGTGGGCTTCGCCACCTATATCACCGGTTTCAACAAGGATCCGGAAGAACGCTTCACGCTGGGCGCCACGGGCAAGCTGATACGATCCAAACTGCTCTCTTCCGACAACACCGTCTCGGCCGATATAGGGATACTCTTTCCCCTCTTTTTCGACAACCGCTTCCAGTTGGCGATGACCGCCCAAAACGTCATGGGCACGTTGCGTTACGATAAATTCGAAGACCCGCTGCCGCTCATTCTGAGGCTGGGGGGCGCGACGCGCCTCGGCGAGCATTTCCTCATCACGTCGGATGTGGTGGCGGCCCGGGACAACTACCCTTTTCTGGCCATGGGCGGGGAGTTCAAAGCTGGGCTCGGGAAGTCCGCGGACCTTTTTCTGCGCTCCGGCTTTAACACGCGCGCTGTCACGGACCTGAGCGGATTCCGCAACCTCACCTTCGGCGCCGGCTTCAGATATGACGCCTATTCGATAGACTACTCTTTCTCCCCTTTCGGCGAACTCGGCACAGTCCACCGCATCTCCGCCGGAATGAACTTTTAGTTCCTCTCTTTAGTCAGGGGGAAGGCTATGCCGGTCCAGATGCCGGAGAAAAGCATCGCGGCGCCGGCATAGACGGCGGCCGGGACAGAGCCGGCGGCGGCCGCCGCCGAAAGCACCATAGCGGTGACACCCTTTGAGAAACGGTATGAAAAAGCGTCCGCCACCTGTTTCGCGCGGTAGCGCGTGTCATAAGAGAACGGAATATAAAGCGTTTCCTTTGAGGCCCTGAAAATAGAGTAGTCCATGCCTTTGAACAACAGGAAAGCCAGGCCCGCGGAGAAGATACCGGGATACGCCAGCAGGAAAGCGCAGGAACACACGTGGACCAGAGGGATAGCGACCTGTATCCACCGCACCCTTATATAGCGCAGTAGCAGCGGGGTCAGCAGGAACTGCATACTGAAAGAAAAGATGTTCACTTTCATCCAGAAAGCCCCGAAAAAGGCCGTACGCAGGTCCTTCTCGGGCAGGGCCTCCCGCGCCAGCTGCGTGAACCTGAGATCCAGAAGCGTGGCCACCACCTGGGCCGTGAATATGATGATCGCGATATAAAGGACCGTCCTGTTCTCTTTCAGTATGCTGAGGTGCAGGTGCCCTTTCCTGCCATGCGCTTCCTCCGGAGAAGGCGCCGGTTCCCCGCCCTGTCTGCACGCGAGCCGGAAAAGCGCCAGCGCCGGCAGGAAAGCCGCCGCCGACAGCAGGATGAACGTCTCACTGTGGAACGCCACCACATAACGGCTCAGAAGAAACCCCCCCACAAGCGAACCGAAAGCGCCGAACCCCGCCACGGGCCCGTTAAAGACCCGCCCCTCCTCGTCTTTCAGCGTACTGTTGACAAAAGACCAGTATTGCTCGGAAATGATCACCACATACGATTCCTTGAAAACGTAAAGAAAGAACGCCAGCCATTTATTCCCGGTTTTAAGGCCGAAAAAAGCCAGCGTAAAGACCGCGGCGCTTACAAGCATGGACCCCGCCATGGCCCTGGCGCTCCCCACGGCCGAAAGCAGGCGGCCGTAGAGATAGATAAGCAATAACATCATGACCGGCACGCAGCTCAGGGCGTATGGTTTGCTTTCGGCGCTGAAATGGGAGAGGAAAATGGATTCGGCGGTGGAGCGGATGAATTCATAGCCGCAGAACAGGAACATAGCGGAAAGCCCGGCCAGCAACATGACCTTGGCCACGTGCAGGCCGCGCTCCGTCTTTAAAGCGGCGATCAGGGTTGACATATGGGGAAAAGAAAGTGGATAGTGATCAGTGATTAGTGGTTAGTGACAGAATAAGGAAAATCCCTTAATTACTGACCACTATTCACTAACCACTTCAATATTTAAACTGCCCTTTTTCGTAGATGGTCGCCAGCCGGCCGTTCCTGAGCTTCGCGGTCACTTTCTTGTCCTCGGTGTTGATCAGGTCCCAGTGGACGGCCGAATTATTGAAACCAAGCGCCGTTTTTTTCTCTTTCGTCAGCCCGGAGATCTCGCCCGCGTAGGTGTCGGAATAGGAATCACCCACGGCCACATGGCAGTTGCCGTATCTGCCGCCGTGGTTCTCGTCGAAAAGCGTGTCCGCCATGAATTTATCTATCCCGGAAAAACGCCGGTCGGTCAGCGAATATTCTCCCAGCTGCGCCGCGCCTTTGTCGGTGGCCATGATCTTTTTCACGTATTCTTCCCCCTTTTTAGCGGAGATCTTCACCGCGCGGCCGTTCCTGAACTCAAGGCGTACGCCCTCCACATAATTGCCGCCCCGGAAAGCCGGCAGATTGGCGTAATAAATTCCATTGGTACCGCGCCAGTCCGGCGAGGTGAAGATCTCGAAGCTGGGGATATTATGGCCGCTCACCCCGAGAAAACGCCTCATCTCCCCGACTTTTACGGTAAGGTCCATGGACCTGGATTCGGTCCTGAGGGTGTCTATATTGAGGGTTTTCAGCCATTTTTTTATGGCCGTGGAATCCTTGTAGATCCTGTCCCATTTTTTCGCCGGATCCGGCTCATCAAGGAAACAGGCCTTGGCGATCTGCGCGGCGTATTCCTTCACGGAAAGCTTAGCCTGCCGGGCCAGCTCTTCGGTGGGGTAGGTGCACAAGGTCCAGCCGAATTTTCCTTTCTCCTCATTTTTGGTCATCAGATCCCTGAGAGGCTTCCGGGCGATAGCGACTTCGGACTGCCTTTTGGTGTCTATGCCTTTGAGATGGGTAAGCGAAGCCGGGGCATGGATGTAAATATTGCCGTTAACCGCGCCGAAGAACTCTTTATCGCCGACGGCGATAAACTTACGCTGCTCCGCGTCGGAATACATATAAAAGTCCCGTTCGAGCCGCGGGCTGGCCGTGAAACGGACTACCACGTTGAATTTTGCCTGTACGAGCTTGCGGTGGACGATCTCTCCCAGTTCGCGGCCCTCCAGGTCGCAGCGAAGCAGCACGGTGTCGTATTTTTTAAAGCCGGGCCGCGCCGTTTTAAGCCCCCAAAGCAGCACCTCCGCGTATTTCTCCAATTGCACTTGTGACAGTATGCTCATGATCGCCTCCCGCTGCGGCAGTTTTCAATCCCCCTTAATTATACCAAAGGTACCTGTTACCTTTTGGCCAGTCTGATGTCGAAAGGTACCTGTTACCTTTTCAACATGAAAGCTTCATCTCCAAGCACACCGTTCCGGAATTTATCGAGCTTTGACCACTCCTTTGGAGATATTGGGGCCATTATAAACTCTGCGTAGGCAAATTTGGCCATTTCCGGACGTTCGCTGAAAGAACTCAATACCTCATCTGGTGGATTTATGAAACTATCGCCTCCCAAAAGATACCCGGTATGACTTGACCAGCGGTAATCTTCAGGCCTGGCAACCATCCCCGCTTTTACAGGATTAAGATGGATATACCGCAAAACCGCCAGGAAGTAGCGTTCTTTTTGGAGAAGCCGACTTTTGAACCTTGTTTCAAAAAGATGCCCTGTGTGGCCGTGTTTAGAGTTGAAGTATCGGCTATAGGCCAGGTTTATCTCATGCATGGCCACGCTGATATTGGCCTCCAGCGTCTCCAACAGCAAATGTACATGGTTGGACATCAACACGTAGGCATATATTTTCAACCGGAATTTTTTTGCAAGTCTCGAAAGCGTGCCCAAGTATTCCAACCTGTCCGTGTCGTCAAGAAAAATCTCAAGTTTATTGTTGCCGCGACTCACTAAGTGGTAGTAAGCGCCGGCATAAGCTATTCTAGGCGGTGTAGGCATATCCCCTCCTTTATGAAGTACCTGTTACCTTTGGAGTATACAGGATGAGGGCGACAGCGTACTGTCGGGATGGTTTTGCTGTTTTTTATCAAAGTAAAAGGTACCTGTTACCTTTGGGACCGAAAGGCCTAGATGGCGGGGGACAAAAAGCGGCGGGGAAGCGGTCTTTGGGCCTTTGTCAAGGCGGCTCTTTTCAGGCAGAATATATACGGAAGATACCAAGCGGAGGCAATGACACTTATGAAAAAGAATATCCTGCTGAGTTTACCTTTTTTCCTCTTGAACGCCGGCGCTTTCGCCCTGGAGGGCACGGGAGTTGATTTCGGAAAAGATATAGGGAATATCGAAAACAGTCTACAGGACGGTAAAGCCGGAAATGCGGCGGCGCCCTCCGTTCCCAGGCCTGTCCCGGCCCACGGCGGGAGCAGCAAATGGTGGAGCGTGGACCTTTTCGGCTCCGCGCACAAATCCATAATGGCGGCCTCGCTCGCGCTTACGGACAGCGGCCAGTTCCCGGACATATCGCGTGCCGGAAACATACTGTTAACCGGCTCCAACGATGAAAGCGGCCACCCGGACAGGACACACAACGGCGGCAGGCCGGAAGAGCTGTGGAAAGGCGACACACCCGAAAGCCTGGGCGGCGTCATTCAAAACTACAGGCATTTTAAATTCGCTGAGGCCTACGCGCGGCTCGGAACCATCTGCCATCTGACGCAGGACCAGGCCGTCCCGGCCCACGCGGCCAATATCCTGCACTCCACCCAGGAGAAATTCGAGGCTTATTCCGCGGACGGAAACAAGGTTAAAATAGAGGCTTCCCGCGATAACGGCGAGATGGAACCTTACGCTTATTATCAGGATCTCCAGGACGACACGCGCAAACACTTGGCTTCCTGGGTACACCCCAAAACCAAGGTCCCCTACTGGACACCGGCCGGCAACGCGCCGCCGCTGGGCCAGGACGCCACTTACGGCCCCCGGGGCCGTTACGGGGCAAACGGCAGGGACGTTTACAGCGAAACCAAGTCTAATGATTCCATGTCCGACGAGGGCGGCGGACCGCAGGTAACACTCAGTCCCGAAATACGCGTACGCCAGTTGGGTATGGCCGGGGCTGCCACGGCGGGCGCGCTCAGGTCCGCTTCCAAACGGCTGCCGCCGCTGGTTTCAGGGCTCTCGGTAACTCCAGGAGGCAAGAGCGCGGCTGTGAAATTCACGATCTTTGAAAACCGCTCGCGAAAAGTGAGCTACTCGGTGTCCCTGTCCCGGGACGGGAAAGCCGCGCGGCAGGTCCTGACCGGGGAAGCCGGACTCCTGGACCCCGCGGCCCCGGACCTGATGCTTAAGGGCGAAGTCAACGCGGCGCTGGACCTCTCGGCCCTGGGCTCAGGAAATTATGTGGTGGACGTGCGCGTGACCGACGAGGACGGGAATGTCACCCCGGATGAAGTCAACGCCGACGATATTTCCGCAAACGACACCAGGGCGGCGCTGGTGATACCCTGATTTGAGGGGGTCAGGGTTTAGGGTGGAGGTTCAGCCTTTTATCCACCACGCGGCGGATCTTGCCGGTGCGCTGGATGCGCTCTATCGCACTGGGTTCGAGTATTTCGATAGCGGGCCTGTCCAACAGCTTCATTTTAACGCTTTCCCGCAAATCCTCGCAATAATCCGCGATTTCTTTCCACAAACGGCCGGCGAGAACTTTTGAATTCCGCAGATCCTTCTCAGCCTTTACCTCTACCTTTATTTTTAGCTCGTCCCTATGCCCCCGCTTCTCTATTACTACCTGGAAATTAAAACTCAGTTCCGGCACCCCGCCCAGGGCGCTCTGGATGTCGTTCACGAACAAGTGCGCCCCCCCGACGTGGATGCGGTCGTCGCAGCGGCCCAGGATCTCGAACAGCGGCTCTTTCCGTCCGCAGCCGCAGGGGCCGGCCGCCCAGCGGCCAAGGTCCCCCACCCGGTAGCGGATTATCGGCATATGTTTTTTATTCAGGCCGGTCACCACAAGCTCGCCTGTCTCCCCGCGCCGGACGGGCTTCAAAGTGTAGCGGTCCACGAACTCCACGTACTGGCTGAACGTAAAAAGATGATGCAGACCCCCGGAGCAGCATTCGCACTGGAAACCGATCACGCCCGCATCGGCTGTCGCATAGCCGGCCGAGCGGACCGCGGCCCCGGGAAACACGCGCCGGAAGAATTTCACCATCTCCGCTCCGACATATTCCCCGCCGTAAAATATTTTATTTATATGCAGACGGTATTTGCCATTCCCGGCATCCACAAATTCCGCCAGTTTGATCATGAAAGAGGGCAGGCCGATTATGGCAGTCACCCTGAAATCTTCCAGATATTTGACGATGCTCTCCATCGGCAGATTGCTGCCCACCGGAACCGAGATGGCCTTGGTATAGGCGATGGCCTTCTCGACCGAAAGCCAGCTTGACCACAGGTTCCCGGCCACGAACAAGTTGGCTATGACATCGGCGGCGCCGAGCCCGCCCGCCTCAAAAGCGAGGGCCAGCATTCTGCAGGTGTGGTCGTATTCATGCTGGTCGTAAAACACGTATTTGGGCTGGCCGGTAGAACCGCCGCTGGCGAAATAGATGCCGCGCTGTACTTTTGAGGTCAGAAGACCGGCGCTGTCCGGCGGGGTGTTCTCCAGCACGTGATGTTTTTCAAGGAACGGAACTTTCTGAAAATCCTCCAGCGCGGCTATCCTCGGAACCCCCTTGAAATGCCCGCCGTAAAAAGGGCTGCGGCTCCTCGCGTACTCAACCAGCTCGCTAAGCCGGTCCAGCTGCGACGGTTTCTCCTCTATCGGCACCCAGTTAACCAGCGACATCATGGGGAAGATGCCGTCATGCGGGGAGCCGTTGGCCTCCTCCAGCATCTTGCCGAGTTTCACCACACGGGCGATGCCGGCCGGAGCCAGGGTTTCCAATACCCTCTTGCGTTCTATAGAACCGCCGACGCCGACCGTTTGTATATAGCCGCGTAGCGGCAGCAGCCTCTCCCTCACTTCTTCAAGGCTCTCCACGGTTTTGACGTAAAGCACGCGGTTGAGCGGCGAAATCCTGTAGACCGGGTCTTTCTCGTAGATAACGGTCCAATCCGTTTTCGGAGCGGAACTTTCGTACGAGGCCGCGCCAAGCGCGGCGTCCGCGCGGGCGAGCTGGCGCGCCCTGGTTATCTCCGCCTGCTCGTCGGGAGACAGTTTCCCCGGCGGCAGTTCCTTTGCCAGACGCGCGAAATATTTTTTGGACTCTTTAAGGAAAGCCGCGGCCAGCGCCTTGTGCCTTTTGGCCGGCGCTATGAAGTAAAGCGTGTGGAGCGAGGAACAGGCGGCCTGGTCCCAGAGCGAAGCGTCAAGGGCGGCGCGGCGGGCCACCTCGGCCATGCCCTCATTATCCACGCAACTTTCAAAAACCACGCCCACGCTGGTCTTGGGGCCGAAGCCTTCCACCCGCACGTCTATAGGAGCAAGCTGCCGGTAGGTCCGAACCGCGTCGTAGCCGCCCCAGACAAAAACGGCGTTTACATTTTTGAGCGCGGCCTCTTCCAGCTCCCGGCTGCCGCCCTTCCAGTTCAGGACGGCGGCGCACCTGGAAAGTATGCCCTGCCCGTCCGCCTCTTTCAACGCGGCCATGAACAGGTTCATAAAGTTGGAACCGGAAGAGGAAAGTTTGACTATGTTCACGTTCCTGGTGAGGAACCCTATGACCATCGAATCCAGGATGCCCAGAAAAACATTTCCGGCGCCCACGTGCAGCACCACGCCTTTCGGCACGGCCCGCACGAGCCCGTCGTAGCCGCGGCGCTCCACAGGGGCCTCCAGGGCGTACGGCAGGAACAGCTCCATACTCATACGCTTGTTCATGGCCTGCTTATTGAGCAGCTCCGGTATGACATCCAGGCTCTTCTCTATGACGGGCGCGGAGAAAGTCAGGTGTTCCTTTAAGTGCGCGAGCGCGGCGGCGCGATACTTGCCGCCTCTTTCAAAAAACTTCCCGGCCCCGGCCAGCGTTTCCACTATATAATCGCGCGAAGCTCCCCGCATCAGATCCCGCGCCGCCTGCGCCCTGAGGCCTACAGCCTCAATTTCCCCCGGCGTCCAGACGGTCTTGTCGGAGGCTTTTCCGAACAAATAGGTGTTATGGATCTTCATAAATCTTTACTCAATGGATCCCGGCCAACAATACCTGCGTAGGTGCCGTATCAGGGGCTATGCCCCTCAGACGGCCAGATCGCCGGGATGACTGGCTTACTGAATGTATACGCATATAGCTTATGACTTTCGGGAGTTACAGCATCGTGGCGGCCGAAATTGCGCAGCCTTTAAGTTTTTTTACTCCGGCTCGGCCTTTGACCACCAGCACGTTTCCGCCTATGCCGCATTTGCAGCCTTTCTCCACGCGCCCCATGTCGCTGGAGAGAAGAGAGAGGGACGGGTAACTCGTAAGATACGGCGTAATGAACTGTAAAAGTCCGTCGCGGCCATAGCCGAGCGGTTCCAGCGTGCCGGGATCGCGCGCTATCACCCTGCCGTAATTGGGGATGTGGAAATTACCCAGCGGGCAGTCCACATAAGGCACGCCGTGCTCCACCATGCCGAACAGGTCGCGCACGTTGGCAACCGGAATGCCGAGATTAGCGGCCAGCAGGGCGCGGTATATCTTTTTATCCACGGCTTCTTCGGCCAGGGTCTTCCAGCCTCCCCCGGTTATCACGCTCGAACCGGGATTAAGTTTCACGTTCCGGCCATAGCGCTTCTTAAATTCTTCGGTAAGCTTCAGCGCGAAAGCGGGAAAACCGAAGAGGCGGGTAAGACGCCGCGTCTCTTCGGCTTTTTTCAGCAGTTTCACCGCGCCCTCCAGGTCGAAATAAAAATCTTTCTTCTCTTTGCTCCAGCGGAAAGTGTAAAAGACCCCGCCCTTTCCGGTGAAACCGGACAGCAGTTCATCGGTCCAGGCCGTGCCCAGGTCTTTGGCCACCGCCGGGTCGTAGGTCAGGCAGATGGAATCGTGCTCGTGCTCCAGGTCCGTCAGACCGAGTCCCTCAAAAACTTTCCACGCCATGCGCCTGACCCGCAGCAGCGAGCCTTTATCCAGCTGGATGCGGCTCCGCTGGCCCGAAGTGCCGCTGGATTTGAGTTCCAGGACTATTTTTTTCGGCGGCAGGGTGGTCAGATCGCGCTCTTTCAGGGCGGCCACGGAAACGAAAGGCATCACGGCGATATCTTTTTCGGTTTTTATGGAAGCGTGGCTGAAGCCTTCGAGTCTGAAATAATTCCTGAGGAATTTCGAATGGCGCGTCTGAAAAACCAAAGCTTCGCGCATGGCGGCGCGGAAGAGCCGGGAGGCCTCCGGCCCGGACGCGAAAGGCGGCGCCTCTATAAGCCGCTCCAGCGCGGATTTTATTTTAAGCGGCTTGTGGAAAGGCGGCAGATCAATCATTTCTGAAAGCCGATTCTATGTAATGTTCGCGCCAGAGCGCCAGATATTCCCGCAGGAAATTCTTATACAGGGAGATCAGTTTCACGTTCCTGAAATCCAGCACCTCGAAAGTCCTGGAGAAAACGATGCAGTCGCAGCGCTTCCCGGCCGATTTTTTCGCGCACGGGAAATAGCCGCTTGGAATATAGCGCGCGTCCATGGCCTCGCGCTGAAGCTGCGGCGTATAGGCGTCCAGAATGATCTCTATGTAGGCCATGTTCATCTCGCTCAACTTCCGGGCGATGCTCTCCAGCACCACGGTGGAGCTCTTCTCCCTGGTGACGCCGCCTATAACAACGCTGTACTTGTCCTTCTGGTTGTAGCTCAGGTAGACCTCCGTGGACTGATCCGGAGTTATGAACAGCAGATTGGGTTCATGAAAAGGCATATAAGCGTGCTCAAAAAAGCTGTTGCTCTTGAGCGTCTTGTACCTGTTCTTTATAAAAGCCGGCGCCGTGATCGTCTCCATGGGAAGCGGCGGGACCATGTGCCGATTCTCGGCGTAGAGGCTTTTGACCTCGGTCACGACCGGCGCTTCAAAATCAAGCTGTTTCCGGACCAGGTCGTAAAACGGAACTATCTCCCTGATAAGGTTCGGCCTGGGCTCTCTTTTCTTAAGCGCCTCTTCGGTGAAATAGGCGGTAAGGCAATGCGTTTCATTCTCGCTTACCTTATGCGTGTTGGGGAAAATGCCGAGCTTCACGAACCCCAGGCTTTCCGTCAGTTTCTGCGGCGCGTAGTTGGCGGTGCGGGTGGTGGCGTAAACGACGTCCACCAGTTTCTGGGTCTGGGTTATGTCATCCAGCACCAGTTTCATCATGGTGCGGGCGAGATCCAGCTTCCTGTAATCCTGCGAAACGACGGCGCCGAAAGCTTTCGCCAGGCGGTCCGGCAGGTCCAGGGCGTAGACCAGGCTGCCGATAATCCTGCCCTCGCATTCCGCGACCAGCCAGTAATAGCTGTCGTTCTCTATGGCGCGGCGCATCTTTTCTTTATCCGTAATGATCGAAATGGCGTAGTTGCCGCCATACACTTCGGCATAGAGCATCTGGATACGGCGCATATCCTGCGTCCTGGCCAGCCTTATGGCGATATCGGGCTTGCCCTCGTTTTTTATCAGTTGTTCTATTTTTTTTATCGGCATAAGCGCGGTTCCCGCGCCGCCCCGCGAGCCTGCGGCAAAAGCGGCGGTTTTTTTGACATATTTATATAATATAATATAACTGTAATGCGCTTCCAACATCGATCGTCCCACTACCGTCGCGGATAGCGGATTCCATACTTACAAACACGGAGCAAAAAAATGAAAATGACAATAGGCAAGAAGCTGGGGACGGGGATCGCGGCGGTGATGGTTTTAATAGCCGTACAGACGATGGTTTTCCTGTTCGCGACGCTGAACGTCGGACGCGCGATACATGATTACCAGAAGATACGCGAAGTGAACGGCACTGTGACCGGAAGGATGATGGACCATTTCAAGTGGTCTGACGGCATCTCCGCCGGACTTTTTATAGAGGGAAAAGCATTCGAAGGGAAACTTGACGCGGCGGAGTGCAATCTCGGGAAATGGCTGGCCTCGTTTGTTCCGTACGATGATGAATTAAGAGTTTCTTTTAACGCGATAAAAGAGCCGCATACCAAACTTCACGCCACGGCCGTACGGATAATCGCCGAATACAACGCCGGCAGGAAAGACAAAGCCCACGAGATCTTCATAAAAGAGACCGTGCCCCTTTTAAATACCGTGCAGGAAGAACTCGGCAAAATGAAAACCGCCATTTCCAATGATGAGGAAGTCGCCCGCAAAAAGATCGAGACCGATCTGCGTCTGCCGGTCATACTGAATATGGTCCTTACGCTTCTGATACTGGCTTTCTCCCTATTTGGCGGAATGAAGCTCGTGGGAAGCATCAAGAATCCGATCCAGAAGCTCCTCGACTCCATGCGTAAAGTGGCGGGCGGCGACCTGACCGCTACGGTCGACGAGACGGGCAGCGGAGATGAAATAGGGCAAATGGGCGGGACGTTCAACGAAATGGTTTCCAACCTCAAGGAACTGATAAAAGGCGTGACCGTGCTTTCGGAAAGCACTCGCACCAACGCGGCCACCGTGGCGACCAATACCTCCCAGTCCTCCAAGACCATGGAGCAGATACAGAATTCCGTAACGCAAATAGCCTCCGCCACTTCCCAGGTGGCCAAAAGCACGCAGGAGATAACAGTCCTCACCCAGAATACCAATAAAGTGGTGGAAACCGGAAGCTCCAATGTGGCGAAAGTCCTGGAAAGTTTCCAGAATGTGCAGGGCACGATAAACAGCACGGGCCAGTCGGTCAATAAACTCAACCAGCGTTCGCAGGAGATCTCGGAGATAGTGGGGCTTATCACTAAAATAGCCGACCAGACGAACCTGCTGGCGCTGAACGCCGCTATCGAAGCCGCGCGCGCCGGGGACGCCGGACGCGGTTTCGCGGTGGTGGCGGACGAGGTCAGGAAACTGGCCGAGTCTTCCAGCCAGTCGGCCGAGAAGATCTCCGGGATAATAAAGGAAATCACCTCGGACACGGGAGGCGTCGTCGCCGCTTCGGCTAAATCCGTGGAAGAGACAAAAGCGGTGCTTGAACTGATGATAAAAATGCAGGCCGGTTACGGCGAAATGGTGGACGCCATAAAGGGGATAGGAAAGCAGGTGGAGGCGATAGCCGCTACCAGCGAAGAAACGGCGGCCTCCGCCGAGGAAGTGACGGCGGGAACGGAAGAACAGACGGCCGCTGTCACCGAAATAACCAAAATAGCGGATGTCCTGACCGCCGGCGCCGAAAAGCTGAAAGCGGAAGTAAACAAATTCCGCTTTTAAAAAAGGAGCCTTAAAAAAGGAGCCAGCCTCCTTTTGACCCCCAAAAGGAGGCTGGCTCCTTTTTAGGCTCCTTTTTAAATTATGAAAATAGGGAACTTTCTGGCGCTGGCGGCGGTTTTGATGGGTTCGGGATGCGCCTCTTTTAATTCGGGGGATGTGCTGGCGTCTCGGACCGAGCTGCGCCGGATGATCTCCGACCGGGACATTCAGCCATTCGCGGAAGTCCGCGTGGCGTGGAATAATTTCCCTTATAAAAATCCGACCGACACGATCGGAGAAGGCGCCATCAATCCCCCGAAACCCCGGCCCGTGCCGGCGGCCATAAAAGACGCGGCGTGGCTTACAAAACGCGCGAAAGCCATATTCTCGGAAGCCGGGCTTTACGATGCCGAGCGGGGGTCGGGAACGCTGAGGATCTCCCTGACTTCTTACGGGCGCTGGACCTACGGGGAGATCTTCAGATCCTTTCTTGTGGATACCGGCTACATCTTCCTCATCCCGGCCAGCCTCCGCGTCAACTATCAGCTGGTGGTGGAATATCCCGGGCCCGGGGGCAAAGCCGCGGTGGAGGAGATAGGGCGGAACAAAACCACTTTCCACGCGCTTATATTCCCGCTCTACCCGCTGTTTTCCCCTGGCGCCAAAGAGCGCTCGCTCCTTAAGAATATGCTCTGGAAAGCGGCGACGGACGTCTACGCCGGAATAAAGCGGCCGGGCGCCGGCAAGCATGAACCGTCCGGCGGGCCCGCTTCGCTCAACGATGGCGATGGGACGGGAAAGGACAGTTCCGAAACCGTGGAAACGGACGACTAGGCAACATGAAAATCGCATTCCGCAAGGGATTTACGCTGGTGGAGGTGGTGGTCGCGAGCATGATTCTGGTCATGGTCGCCGTGACCTGCGCGTCGCTTCTCCTTTCCACTTTCACCTCTTTTCCGAAAGAAAAGATCAGGTATCAGGCCGCGCAGGAAGCCGCCAGCCTGAAAGAAGAACTGAAAAACTATGTTACGGAAGACCGTTCCACTACCGCAGGCGCTCCGGGAAACCCGCCTTCCTGGCATTTGCCGGATGACGACAGCTGCGCCAGCTGCTGGGCGCTGGCGGACGGAACCCATACCGTGACCAACCGCCTGCCGCTGGAAGTGCGCCAGACCTACGGCGCGACCATGTCTTATTTCGTTAAAACAACATTATATCAGGGCAAAGAAATGCGCGATGTGAATGTCAGTATAAATTATACCGTGCCTTAACCTTAATTATGCCCCTGAAACTGCGGAAAGCTTTTACTTTGATCGAGCTGCTTATTGTGGGGCTTCTGTTTGGTTTTGTCTTTACCGCTATCCTCTCGCTGCAGAGCTTCGTGCTGAACGGACATATCAGACAGCAGCGCAGACAGATGATCTTCGTCCAGACCGTTTATTCGGTTAAACTCATAAGCGCCAGCCTGCTGGACGCCTCCTCCGTCACCATGCCCAACCCCGGGGAAACCAACGGTAAAACGCTGCTGGGCTATTTTAACACCAGCCCGCTGGACAATCTCTCGCCGTTACTGACAGGTAAGCCGCAGGGGTATTTTCTTTATTGCGTAACCAGCGACGGGAAAAAAGTATACAAATACACCGGCAATGTCCCGGTGCCGGTGAGTATGACGCCCTTTTATTGCGGCAAGCCGCCCGAAGCCACCCAGACCAGGGAACTGCTGGTGGACGCCGGCAGCGGCAGTTTGTACATAGAATGGATCTTTTCAAGGCCGGCCAGCGTTTCCAATATTGTGCATCTGGATTACCTGGTCCGCTCCGGCACGGAGCAGATCACCGGCAGCGCCGATATGCATCTGCAGAAAAGCCTATGAAAAAAAAGAGAGGAATGGTCATTCCTGACTTCCGGTTCGGGACGCCCGAATGTGGCGGTGTTGCGCGACCAAAGCGAACTTGGCTTATGGGTGGGGGGTGCGATGGCAGGCTCCCCATGCGCCCCGGGACCGGGTTTTATGGGGAAGAAAACCGGAGTCTTCCGCCGCCTCCGGAACTCGGCCAAAAGGCAATGCTTTTGGCCTCGAACATCCTCGGCGTCCCAGAGGGATCCGCTCCAGACTCCGGTTTTAAAACCCTCAAAGGGGCGCATGGGGAGCCTGCCATCGCACCGCTGATAGATTTGTTATCAAGAAATTGTCCGGGAACGCTGGAGCGGGTGCCGCCGGTTTTCCCGGCTGCCCATTTAGGGGCTTAAATCCGGCAGTCGGAGCGAATCCCTCCGGGACGGTGAGGATGTTCGAGACAAAAAACTTTGCTTTTTTGTCGAGTTCCGGAACCGGCGGAGACTGCCGGATTTCTTCTCCGTAAGCCCCGGTCCCGGGCGGCCGGGGAAACCGGTGGCACCCGCGAACCTCATTTTGCCCACAGAGCGCCCTAAACTCATGTGGTTCTCTACTAAAGTTCAGTAGGGTGTCCCTTTGCGGAATTCATCTAATATTGTCCCAACGTGCCGTCTTTTCTGGCTTTTTTCAGGGCGGCGCCGAAGGCCGTTACGCTCAACGGGGCCAGCGTCAGGGCGAACAGGGCGAGCGCCAGGAGTTCCACTTTCAATTCAGCGAAGCCCGCGCCTTTATGCAGCGCCAGTTCCAGCGCCCTGATGGAATAGGTGACCGGCAGCAGTTTAGAGAACCATTGGAGCCATAAGGGCAGAACCGCGATAGGAAAATATACCCCGCCAAGCAGGCCCTCGAAATTATTCAGCACCCAGGCCGCCGGATTGCCGCGCTTGAACAGCAGGATAAAGCAGGAGGAAAATATCCCCAGGGACGCGAAAGAAACTGCCGAGAGGAGAAAAACCGCCGCAAGAGCCGGAACATTGGCGTTGGAGAGGTCCAGTTTGAAAATGAAGATGCCGGCCAGCGCGTAAATGGCCAGCTCAAATGTGGCGAAAATAAAATTCCAGGCCGTGAGCGCCGTCAGAAAAACGGCCGGCGGAACCGGCGCGGCCAGCGACGCCTCCAAGGTCCCTTGCAACTGCTCGGCGCGCAGCCGCTCGGCATAGGACCCGGCCCCCGTGCCGATATAACCGAAAAAAGCCGCCGCCGTGAATACGTAGGAAAAATAGCCGGCCCCGTATTCGGCCAGATAGGGGGTCATAACACGGCCGAAAAGTTTGTCTATGAAAAAGAAAACGGCCATCCCGGTGAAAGTTGACGCCGCGCCGAGAATGAACGAAAATTTATAGCTTTTCTCGATCAGGAAGTCTTTCCGCAAAAAAGCGAGAATTTGCAGTATCATGGAATATCCCACCCGTTACCCTCTACCCTAACCCCGTCACCCTTTAATTTTTCCATTCTCCATCACCAGCACACGGCGGCACACCTTTGCCAGTTCCTCGGGGTTATGGGCGGCATAGAGCACGGCCAGGCCCTCTTTGGCCGCCAGGTCTTTTATCAAAGCCGAGAAACCGGCCGCAGATTGCAGGTCCAGGTTCCTGGCGGGTTCGTCCAGAAAGAGGGCCGACGCCCGGCGCAGGAGCGCCCGCGCGAGGGATAATTTCTGCGCCGCTCCCTCGCTCAGCGCGTCAACGCGTTTTTCCAGGTCGTTCCTCCCGATGCCCAGCGGTTCCCTGAGTGCGTCCGTGCGTTCCCTGACCGCCGCGCGGGAAAGACCGTAAAGCGCCCCGAAAAAATACAGGTTGTCCGCGGCGCTGAGGCGCGGGTAGAAGTTCCTGGTCCCGGTTTCCGCCAGGGCGGCCCTGGACCTGAGCGCGGCGTCGTCCGCTTCCGTTCCGTCCAGCGCTATGGTCCCGGTATCGGGTGTGAGGCGCCCGGACAGGATCCGTAAAAGCGTGCTTTTGCCGGCCCCGTTCGGTCCGGTCAGGCCCGTTATGGTTCCGGGAGGCAGTCTAAGGTCCACGCCGGACAAGGCAGTGGTTCCCGGTCCGTTTTTCCCGAATAGTGAAAGCCAGCCGGAGGAGGGGTAGATTTTTCCGAGGTTGAAAGTTTCTATCAGCATATAGGGGGCGATCCTGATTATGATAATACTATTTTTTTAAGTTGAAAAAACCGGTGTAAAGTGATTAAATATATATAAATAAGAGCCCGGCTCCGGCGCTTTGAAAGGCGCCCGCCGTTCAAGGCTGTTTTTTGCCGCGTTGCGCGCGGCTAGCGTGGTAAAGTTTCCGGAGGAAAAAATGAAAATACACTTAGTGGCCAGAAAGATAAAACTTAATCAGCCGATAAAGGATTTTATAGAAGCCAGGCTGACCAAACTGACGGAGTTCGTGGATAATATCGTCTGGGCGCAGGTTATCGTCAGCGTCGAAAAGAAAATATACGGCGCTGAAGTCATCGCGCACGCCGGCCATCAGACCATGAAGGCCTCGGCGGAGTCCGACGAATTGTATCCCGCCATAGATAAGGCCATGACCAAGATGGAATCCCAGGTTAAAAAATATAAGGAAAAATTCTCGGAACACCGCGGCCTCTCGGGTTTTGAAATGAGCGAGTTCTCCACCCTTATAGGCCCGCAGGCCGTTTTCTCCGTGGTGAAAGACGTTCCGATAAGGCCTATGAACAGGGAAGAAGCCGTGAAAGAGATGGAAAAGCTGGGCTACAACTTCTGGATGTTCCTGGAGAGGGACGCCAAACAGGTGCAGGTGGTTTTTAAACGCCTGGACAGCACCTATGGACTTTTGTTGCCGGTAAAGAAGTAACAAGGGTAAAGGGTTTAGGGTACAGGGTAAAGGGTGCGGAAATAAGCAGTTCCTTAAACCTGCCCCCTATCCCCTCTACCCTCTACCCGCTACCCTTTTTTTAATTTATGCCGGAAACGCATACCAGCGCCAAATCGATAACGGTAAGGGATCTTCTCAGGTCCCGGGGTAAGATCCTGGGGCTCAAGGTGGCGGTCGGGGCCAGGAACCTCCTGGGAAAGATCACGGTCAGCGAGATAAACCGCCCGGGCCTTGCCATTGCCGGACATCTGGAACAGTTCCGCTCGGAGCGCATTCAGATCATCGGTCAGGGTGAATATGCCTACTGCGTAAAAGAAGACGGCAAAAAAGTCAAAACCAACCTTCAGAAGATGACCTCGTTCGCCGACATTCCGTGTATGATCGTTACCGGAGGCCTGAAGCCTCTGCCGGTCATCAAGGAAGCCTGCCGGAAAGCGAAGATTCCCCTGCTGGTTACCAGCTTCGATACTTCCTCTTTCATCCGCGAGCTCACCATCTTTCTGGATGACAAGCTGGCCGCCATTACGTACGCGCACGGAGTGCTGGTCAGCGTTTACGGCCTGGGTGTGCTTATTCAGGGAGATTCCGGGGTGGGGAAGTCGGAATGCGCCCTGGAGCTTCTCAAGCGCGGGCATATCCTTATAGCCGACGATATTGTGGAGATAAAACGCCGGATCGGCTATATGCTGATGGGAAACTCTCCGAAGAATATCAAACATTACATGGAGGTCCGCGGTCTGGGCATTATAGACGTGGAACTCCTTTTTGGCGTCGGTTCGATACTTGATCAGTCGCTGATAGAGATGCACGTGAATCTGGAAAGCGTGGCCGGCGGGACCAATCTCTCCGCTTACGACCGCACGGGGCTGCAGACAAGCGAAGTGACCATCCTGGACGTGCCGGTCCCTTCGCTGCGTCTGCCGGTTACCCCGGGCCGGAATCTGGCGGTGCTCATAGAGGTCGCCTCGCTCAATCAGCGTTTGAAAAACCAGGGATATTTCACGGCCAAGAAATTCAACGAAAACCTTATCCGGGAAATGGGAAAAGATAAATTAAAAATTAAAGACCAGAAAG
>Ga0334722_10001363_pt1 | contig 30845 bp, 29 predicted proteins | sample C3_bottom_MG_FD_207210 | JGI IMG/M metagenome (GOLD analysis project Ga0334722, IMG submission 207210) | Sediment microbial communities from Yellowstone Lake, YNP, Wyoming, USA - C3_bottom | ecosystem: Environmental > Aquatic > Freshwater > Lake > Sediment | place: USA: Wyoming | collected... | reverse complement strand
ACGCTGTAGCGTCCTGCGGGCCGACCTGACGAATGCGGACGATGTCAGGCGCCTCGCCGCCGAGGCCTCCGCCTTCGCGCCCATCGACATCCTGGTCAACAACGCGGGCACGCCGATCCGGCGCGTCCCCTGGACCGAGATGGACGCCGCCTTCCTCGACCAAGTCTTCAACTTGAACTACCGCGCTCCGTTCTACCTGTGTCAATCGCTGGTTCCGGCGATGCTCCGGCGCGGGAAGGGCGTCGTCATCAACATCCTCTCGACCGCCGCCAACCTCGGGGGCACCGAGACCGTGTTCGCCTACGCGTCCGCGAAAGGCGCTCTCTCGACGCTGACAAAGGCGATGGCGCGCGCGCTCGCGGCCCAGGGCGTCCGTGTGCTGGCCGTCTCGCCCGGGACGATCGACACCGGCTTCCAACGGACGCTGACCAGCCCCGAGCTGCTGGAGCAGCACCGCGCAGGCATCCCCCTCGGCCGGATCGGACGGCCTGAGGAGATCGGTGAGGTCGTCGCGTTCATGGCGACCGACGCCGCGGGTTTCATCGTGGGCGAGACGGTCCATGTGAACGGCGGTCTCTTCATGACCTGACCGCCGAACCGAACGTCCTACTCCACTTCCAGGATCATCTCGATTTCGACGGCGATATTGCGTGGGAGGGCGCCCATCCCGACTGCCGACCGGGCGTGGCGGCCCGAGTCCCCGTAGAGCTGGACCAGCAGGTCCGACGCGCCGTTGATCACTTCGGGCTGGTGACCGAAGTCCGGGGCGCTGTTGACCATCCCCAACAGCTTGACGACCCGCTTGACGCGGTCCAGGTCGCCGAGGGCCTCCCGGACCGACGCCAGACAGTTGAGACACACCAGTTGCGCCGCCTTGTAGCCATCGTCGATGGTGAGGTCCTTCCCGAGTTTCCCGGTAAACAGGTATTTGCCGTCGCGGGTCGGACCGTGCCCCGAAACGAACAGCAGGTTCCCGACCCGCACGGCCCGCACGTAGTTCGCGATGGGTCCGGGCGCGCTTGGAAGCTGTAGTCCAAGTTCGGCAAGCTTGGCTTCGGCCTTCATCACATACCTCCTGTCAAATGTGGTCAGCGTCCCAGCCTTCGACGCGCCGCGATGCTGGGCCTGTTCACCGGCAACACGGTTGCAGCAGGTGAAAAGAGGGCAGGATGGAACTCCCGAACATGGCCCTCGAAGTTGGTGTCGGGCGCGCGTCCATCACTCCGCCCCTGGACATCCCAAACGGCATGTGGGTGGCCCAGCGGCATGTGCGCGCCGAGGGGCTGGACATGGATTTGTACGCCACCGTGCTCATCATGGCGGACGGCGACCTCCGTGTGGCCCTCATCGATCTCGATCTCTGTTTCCTCGGGGACAGGCAGGCAGCGGCGATCCGCAAGATCGTGGGAGACGCCGCCCGCGTCCCGCACGACCACGTGCTCCCATTCTGCACCCACAGCCACGCCGGACCCATCACCCTCGAGGGCTATCGCGGCGACGGCGAAGATCGGGTATCCGCTTACACTCAATCCCTCCCGCACATGATCGCCGGCGCGGCCGTCGAGGCCTCCAGATCGGTGCAGCCGGTTCGCATCGCTACGGGCGCTGGGCGGTCCGATATCGGCGTCAACCGGGACTTGCGTCTTCCGGACGGCCGGTTCGTCGTCGGCTGTAACCCGGCCGGTTTTTCGGACCCGGAGGTCGGCGTCATCCGCATCGACACGCTGGGTGGCGAGCCGCTGGCGTGCATCGTCAACTACGCCTGTCATCCGACGGTGTTGGGGCCCGGCAACAAGCTGATCAGTCCCGATTACCCGGGAAGCACGCGCCTCGTGGTCGAGCAGGTCACCGGCGCCACGTGCTTTTTCCTCCAAGGCGCGGGGGGAAACGTCGGTCCGGTCGAGACGTTCGTCGCGGACGCGTCCGTCGCCTGGCGCCTGGGCGCACGGCTGGGGTTGGAAGCCGCGCGCGTCCACCTGGGGTTGGACACGCGTCCAGTCCAACGGCGTCTGCGAAACGTGATCGAGTCAGGGGCGGCCCTGGCCGAATACGAAGAGGTGCCGACCGACGCGGCCGCGCCGCGGCTCGGCATCGCTAATGGGTTTGCCGAGCTCCCGATGCGGCCCCGGCTCGCCGAGGTGTACGAGACGGCCCCGGAGCAGCTGGTCGAATGGAAGGCGCGATTGGCCGACTTGATGCACCAGGGCGCCGCCCCGGACGTCGTCGCGGCGGCGTTCCAACGCGTGACGAGGCTGCAGCTGCGCGCCGATCGCCTCCCCCGCTACAAGGGCAAGAAGACCCTGCCCGTCGAGGTGCATGCGGTCCGCCTCGGCGACGCGGCCATCGCGGCCATCTCCGGTGAGCCGTACAGCGAGATCGGCGCCGCGGTCAAGAAGCGCTCCCCCTTTGCCGGCAAGACGCTGTTTGCGGGCTATGTCGACGGCGACATGATGTACATCCCCACGGCCGACGTCTTTCGTTTTCAACCGCCTCCGATGGAAGTCGACAACTCTCCCTACACCCCTGAAGCGGCTCAGGTGGCGGTCGATCGGCTGGTGCAGCTGCTTGCGACCTGTCAGGCGAGTTGACCTTCGAGTTGACCTCAAGGAGGAGTGACAGCCATGATGCGAAGTCCTCGGATGCTCTGGGCCATGGCCCTTCTGGTGGCTCTGGTGCTCGTGTCCGCCATGCCGTCACGCTCGGCGCCCGTGCAGCCGAAGCGCGGCGGCACCCTGACCGTCGGGATCAACGCCGACGCGGCCACGCTCAACCCGTTCGTCTTCCGGTTCAACGTCGAGCGCAACGTCCTGCACATGACCCACGAGACCTTTATCAATTACGACCTGCAGACGCTCGAACTGGCCAACACGGGCGCGCTCGAGTCCTGGCAGGGCTCGCGGGACGGATTGACCTACATGCTGCGCCTCAATGCGAACATGAAGTTTCACGACGGATCGCCGGCCACCGCCGACGACGTGAAGTGGTCGCTGGAGAAGGCCGCGGAGCCGACGTCCGCGCGAACGGCGGCGCTGCTGACCTAGGTCGATCGGATCGAGGTCGCCGACCCGCGCACGGTCCGGGTCATTCTGAAGAGCCCCGACAACATCTTCACCGATACCCTGGTGGACGTCTGGCTGGCGAAGAGAGGCACGCCGGATACGGAGCTGGCGACTCGTCCCAACGGCACGGGGCCATTCAAGTTGGTGCGGTGGGACCGCGCCCAGGGCTTCGAGTTTGAGAAAAATCGTGACTATCACGTCCAGGGCAAGCCGTACCTCGACAAGCTGATCTTCCGCATCATCCCTGACGGGACGGTCCGGCAGCTGCAGCTGTTCAACGGCCAGATCGACTTCGCGGACGCGCTCCCAATCGCCAGCGTGGCGGAGTTCAAGCTCAACCGGAACCTGGACGTCTACGAGATCCGTGGCAGCAACGTCACGGGGCTCGTGTACTTCTGTCTGAGCGACGTCACCCCGCCGTTCAACGACAAGCGGGTGCGGCAGGCAGCCAGTTTCGCGATCGACCGCGCCAAGATCAAGACGCTGCTGTTCGGCCTGCACGATCCCCGCGGCTGGTCCATTCCGAAAGGTACGCCGTTCTTTGCGGGCGACCAGACCGACTACTCGCGCCGAAACGTCGCCAAGGCCAAACAGCTGCTCGCCGAAGCCGGCAATCCGAGCCCAGAGTTCGAGCTGATCTACCATGCCACCGGGTTTGCCGAAGACGTCATCGCCCAGGCGGTCGAGCAGGGCCTCAAGGACGTCGGCTTCCGCGTGAACCTGCGGCCGGTCGAGATCGGCCAGTACGTGGCGCAGGTCCTGACCCCGCCGTTCAGGTTCCAGGGCGGCCTGACCAGCATCGTGCCAAAGCCCAATCCCTACGACCAGATCAACCACCCATACGGCAAGCTCAACGGCCAGGCGCTGCAGTACAACCGTGTGAATCCCGCCTTCTACGAGAAGCTGCAGGCGGCGCGAGCGATCGCGGATCCCGCCAGGTTCAAAGCCGCGATCCAAGAGCTGCAGCGGATTGCGGCCGAGGATCAACCGGCTATCATCGTCGGCGGGGCGAGGTTCATTCCCCTGCACGCGGCCTACAAATACGTGAAGGGGTTCGTGATCCACCCGCAACAACGATTCTTCTTTACCGACGTCTGGGTGGACAAATAGGTCCGACCGGGGTTCTCGGGCTGCTCGACCCTCGGCCGCGCGTCAGCCGCGCAGCCGAGGGTCGAGCGCGTCCCGCAGCGCATCGCCCAGGACGTTGAACGCGAGCACCGTGACACTGATCGCGAGTCCCGGAAAGATCGCCATCCACGGGGCCTTCTGGACGAAGTCCACCGCGCCGCCCCGGAGCATCAACCCCCAGGCCGGCGTCGGTTCCGAGACGCCCAGCCCCAGAAACGACAGCGAGGCTTCGAGAAGAATCGCCTGCCCCAAGAACGTCGTGAGCATCACGAGATACGATGCGGTCACGTTCGGCGCCATGTGTTTGAAGATGATCCTGCCCGGCGCGGCGCCAAGCGCCCTGGCCGCGTCGATATAGACCATCTCGCGGACGGCGAGCGCGCTGCTGCGGACGACGCGCTGCGCGCGTGGCAGAAACGACAGCGCGATCGCCACGATGAGTTTGCCGGTGCCGGCGCCGATAATGGCCACGATGGATAGCGCAAGAATGATGATGGGAAACGAGATGAGGATGTCGACGAACCGTTGCACGATCAGGTCGGTGTACCCGCCGAAGTAGGCGCTGGCGACGCCGACGACCGCGCCGATCGTCGCGCCCGTCACCGACGACCCGAACCCCACGATGAACGCCGTGCGGGCACCGTGGATGATGCGGCTGAGCACGTCGCGGCCAAACGCATCGGTGCCGAACCAGTGGGCGCGCCCGGGCGCGCGAAACATCGAGCCAAAGTCCACGACGACCGGATTGAAGGGCGCCACCCATACGGCAAACAGCGCCATCAGCAGCAGGCCCGCCACGACCACTCCTCCCGCGGCACCCATAGGATAGCGGCGCAGGAAGCGCCGCGCCGGGTGCAGGCGCCACGCTTGTCTGGGGACCGCCAGGGCGGTGGGCGCGGGGCTACTGGTAAGCGACACGCGGATCGATCCAGGCGTACACGAGATCGATGACAAAGTTGACCACGACGTACCCGGCCGCCACGAGCAGCATGAGCCCCTGGATCAGCGTGTAATCGCGCTGGCTGATCGCATCGACGATGAGTTTCCCGATGCCGTTGAGGTTGAAGACCTGCTCGGTCACTACCAACCCACCGATCAGAAACGCAAACTCGAGCCCGATCACGGTCACCACCGGCATCAAGGCGTTCCGGAGGGCGTGGCGACGGAGGATCACGCCCTGGGCCAGCCCCTTGGCCCAGGCGGTGCGGACGTAGTCCTCCCGCAGCACTTCCAACAACGCCGACCGTGTCATACGGGTCGCCACAGCCGAATAGCGGTACCCCACGGCGAGCGCCGGCCAGATCAGCTGCGCGAGATTCGCCTTGGGGTCGGCCCAGAAGGAGGTGAACGTCAGCGGCGGCAGATATTGAAACACCGATAGGAGGAACAAGATCATCAGAATCCCCAGCCAGAACGATGGGACGGCGAGACCCGCGACGCTGACAACCTGTACCAGGTTGTCGACCCAGCGACCGCGATGGACGGCCGCCAAAATCCCCAGTGGAAGCGCGACCGCCGTCGCGATCACCGTGGCCATCACCGCCAGCTGGAGGCTCAACTGCAGCCGGATACTGATCTCGCGCGCCACCGGCTCGCCGGACCACATCGACGTCCCCAGGTCCAGCCGGATCATCCCGAGCATCCAATCGACGAACTGGTTCCAGATCGGCTTATTCAACCCGAGCCGGGCGCGCTCGGCTTCGATCACCTTGGGGGTGACGTAGGAGCCGCCCAGGACCAGACGCACGGCCACGATGTCGCCGGGGACTACGCGGACGAGCACAAAGATCAGGACGGCCACCGCCAGCAGCGTGGGAAGCATGAGCATGAACCGGGCGAGAATGTACCGGTTCATCGCGGCGTGGCTATTCGGACAGCCAGTACTCGGCCATGTCCGGCTCCACGTAGTGGTTCGTGGTGACCGTGTATCCCTGGACCCGCCGCCAATGGGGCACGATGCGCTGCCACCACAGGACGTACATGACATAGACCTGCTGGTCGAGCAGCCGCTTCTCGAACTGGTGGACGACCTGCAGCCGGGTGGCCTTGTCGGCCGTGCGGCTCTGCTGGAAGTACATCAGATCCAGCGGCCGGTCGATATAGTTGCCGTAGTTGATCGGACTCACATCCGACGAGACGAACTTGGACAGCTGGACATCGGGATCGTCGGTGAAGTCACAGGCAAAGTCTACGGCGGCGTCGTACGTGCCGGCGCGAAGGGTGGCCAGGTAATTGGCCGTCTCGGCCTGGAAGTGCTGCGCGTTCAATCCGATCTGCCGCCACTGATCGACGAGATAGACACCGACCGACTCATAGGGCATCGAGACGTCACGATTCAGCAGCGTGAAGCTGAAGTTCTCCGGCACGCCCGCCTCGCGCAGCAACGCGCGGGCCTGGTTTCGCGACTGCTGGATGTCGCGGCTGTACCCGGCCAGTTTCATCAACTCGGTGTCCGAGAGAGCGTACTCCGACTTCGGCCGCATGACGCCGCCGACCGGGCCGACAAAGGCGATCTGCGAGAGCGCGCGGCTGCCCGCCCAACGGTCGACCGCCAGGGTGAGCGCGCGGCGCACGCGTACGTCGTCAAAGGGTTTTTTCTTCGTATTGAAGGCGACGATCAGGTTGCACTGCCACGGGCCTTCCTGCACCTGCAGCCGGTCTCCCAGGGCGGCCCGCAGGTCGTCGCGCTCGGCGGGCGAGACCCCCCGGAACTCGATCAGCGCCTGCCCGCTGCGCAGGGCGGCCATCATGGCCGAGCGGCTCGTGATGAAGAGCGCCACGTAGCCATCCAGGTACGGTTTGCCGCGCTCGAAGTACTCGTCGTGCTTGCGCGCGATCCACCGCGAGCCGCGCACGTACTCGACGAACTTGAACGGCCCCGTCCCCATGACGTTGCGCTCGTACCAGTGCTGGTCTCGGGCCAGGATCTCGGCCTTGTACATCCAGTTGAACGGCGAGGCCAGCTTGTCGAGGAAGCTCGGCACGGCCCACTTCAGACGAAAGACGACCGTCTGCGGGTCGGGCGTCTCGATGCTCTTCACGCCCTGATACATGGCCTGACGGATGCTGATCACGCCTTCAGGCGGAAAGACGATCCGGTCGAACGAGGCCTTGATGTCGCGCGACGTCAGCACCGAGCCGTCGTGGAACTTCACCCCCTGCCTGATCTTGAAGGTCCACGTCATCCCGTCCTTTGAACTGGTCCACGACTCGGCGAGGTCGGGGACGATCTTCGGATAGTTGTGCGTATCGAACTTTACCAGCAAGTTGTAATGCGGCTTCATTGGGTGCAGCGTCGCGAACGTGGTCTCGCGGTGGGCGTCAAACGAGGGCGGCAGGGCCGTGACCACGTAGGTCAGCGTGCCTCCCGACCGCGGCTGCTGCGCGGTTCCCGGCATCGAGAACCCTACGAGCACCAGTAGCAGTACGAGCAGCACTCCCGTGACGCTCCGGATGGTCTGCATCTGTCCCGCCTCCAGTCTGCTACTTATCGCCCAAGCGCAGCGGCCATCGCTTCAACAGCCTGTTCGAAGCATGCGATCGGCGGCCGGACCAACCCGGCCCCCACCTGACCGATACCCGGGTTGCGGTGCGCGATCCCTGTGTTGATGCGCGGCGTGATCCCGGTGCGGATAACCTTTCGAATGTCAATGCCGGTCGGCGTACCGCGGAAGTCCAGCGAGGGCAGGCCATACGCGGGGTTCTCCCCCACGGTGATCTCGTACATCTCCAGCGTCGCAGTGACGGCGTCGCGGGGCGAACCGCCGATGAACTTGACGATGGCGGGCGCCGCGGCCATGGCAAACGCCCCGATCCCGGCAGTCTCGGTGATCGTCGAGTCACCGATGTCGGGATTCGCATCCTCAGCCGAAAATCCTGGGAAGTACAGACCGACGGGCACATCCGCCGGCGCCGTGAACCAGCGATCGCCGAGACCTGAGACGCGGATGCCAAACTCGGTCCCGTTGCGGGCCATACAGGTGACCACGGTGCTGCCGGGGACGCCGTGGGCGGCGTCCATGGTCGCCTTGCATGCGGCCATCACGGGATTCAAGACCGCGAGATCGTTGTCCGCGAAGTAGCGCAGGACGCGTTCAAGCGACTCGCCCTCGAGCCCGCCCCGCGCCAGCGCGGGAGCCAATAGGCGGGCGTATGTGGCCGACCCGGCGATGTTCCGATTGTGCCCTTCGTCGCCCATGGTCAACTGGCGCGCGATCAGGGTTTTCATGTCGAGGCCGCCCATGCGCCGCAGGGCGGCGTCAACGGCCGGGCCGAGGGTCTCGTTCATCCACCGTAGCCGCGTGAGCACGTCGTCGCTGTACGCGCCGTACCGCAGCACCTTCCCGTAGCCCTCATTGAGGTTGGAGAAGGCCCGGTTGCCCGCGGCGCGATTCTCGACGACGTAGACCTGCATCGACGCGGTAGTCACGCCGGCCATCGGCCCGACCGTGGCGTGATGGTGGCACGAGTCAAACCGCACGGCGCCGCGCCCGATCAACGCGGTGGCGTCCGCCTCGGTTCGGGCCAACCCCTCAAAGAGCATGCCGCCGATCACAGCGCCCCGCATCGGACCCGACATCCGATCCCACGCGATTGGCGGTCCCGCGTGCAGGATCAGGTTCGGCTGCATCCCCGGGATCAGATCGAGCGCACGGCCGACACCGACCAGCGCGGGCTGCGCCGCGAGGATGCGTTCCAGGACTGCTGTGTTAGAAGCGTTGATATCCATCCTATGCCTCGAGTTTGTCCAGCAGATCCAAAAGATGCTGTTTGCCGCCCGCGGGCGGCCGCCAGTCGACCGAGACGACCGGGACGCCCTGTGCAGCCAAGCTCTCGTTGAACAGCTCCAAACCGATGTTGATCACCGCCGGAGGTCTGCGGAGCATCGCCAAGATAGGATCGACGTCGGGCCACGTCGGCGCGTGCGACGCGGCCTCGATCACCGTGGCCTCTTCGGCGGCCCCACGGCTGCCGCGGGCCTCCATGATCAGCCCGGCCAGACGCACGGCCCTCGCGTTGCTCTTTTCGACCAGCACCCCGGCGTCGATGAATGCCGCGCGCTGGGCCGCGGCGTCCTGAGGGTCGCCCTCAGTTCCACACAGCGACGCGACGACGCTCAGGTGCCGGCCGGCTCCCCTGGCCTGCGCCAGCAGGCGGGCAATGACCGGCGCGTATACGGATGCCGGGTCGGGGTGGGCACCGTAACCGAGGACGACATCGAAGAGCACGACCGCGGTCGAGCCATCGAGCGCCTCCTGCTCCAGGCGTTGCAGACGCAGTGCAGGGTCGATCATCGGGTGCAGACGGCCCTGGGTGAAGTCGTCGCCGCCCATGTCGATCACCGTGTGGTCACGGCTGCGCGTGACGGGATCGAGCGACTCCTCCGGACGCAGCGGGGTGTTGGACCAGATCGGGCCCACGTAGCGCCGGAGCAGGACCAACGCTTCATAACAGAGCGTGCCGCCGCTGTAGAGCCCGCGCACATGCCGCTGGCCGCGCGCCAACCGGCCGGCTTCCTGGGCCGGCAGCGATCGAAGCATGGATGGCTCGACGGTCACCCCGTAGGCCAGACGCACCGCGGCGCGCGCGGCGTCCTCAAGCGTGGCGGCGCCCTCGACGCGGGACGCCGGCGCGACGGCGGCACCGACAAAACACACGACGACCGGCTTACCGCACGCGCTCGCCGCGGCCACGAGACGCGAGGCCACTTCGGCCGCCGGGGGTTTGCTGACCAGCACGATGACTTCGGTCTGGAGGTCAAGGGCGAGGGCCCGCAGCCCCTGCAGCATCGTCGCGCCGCCGACCGCTGACGACAGATCGCGCCCGCCGGTCCCAAACGCGTGCGAGACGCCACCGCCAAAACGGTCGATCAGCGATGTGACCTCTTGGAGACCGGTGCCGGCGGCCGCCACCAGACCGATACGACCGGACCGGACCTTGTTCGCAAACCCCAGCGCCGCGCCGCCGATCAAGGCCGTGCCGCAGTCCGGACCCATCAGCAGCAGCCCCCGCGCGCGGCTCCGCGTCTTCAGCTCGATCTCATGCTCGATGGGGACGTTGTCCGAGAAGAGCAGGACGTGAAGACCGGCGTCGAGCGCTTCCTGTGCGACGGGTTTGGCGAACCGGCCGGGCACCGAGATCACGGCCAGCGTGGCCTGCGGAAGCTGCTGGAGGGCGGACGCCACCGTCTTGGGACGGTAGGCGTCCGATGAAGCGATCGGGCGCCTGCGTGTCAGCGCGTCCTGCGCGACCGCAATGGCGTCCTGCGCGGCCTCCGCCGTGACCGCGCGGGCGACCGCGACGAGGTCATCGGGACCCGCGACACCCAGCTCGGGAAAGTCGAGGCCGCTCTCTCGCAGGAGCGCCTTGTTGGCGTCCGTCGCCATGACAAGACCGATCTCTTCGACACCCGGGCGCCCCCGTGCTTCGCGCTGGGCGAGCATGAGGGCGACCGAGTCGAAGTAGGCGCTGCGCCGGACGATCCCGAGTGTCGGCATAGGACTCTATGGAGCGCGGCTGACAGACCGCGCTCCATAGGCAAGGTTCCGAGAATGCGTGTGGATTTCCTGTACCGGCGCGCCAGACGCAGCGCGCCCGGCGCCGCCCTGCCGGTCTATTCGCGCCAGGTGAAGATCGCGCGCGCGGGCGCGCGCGCGATCAGCTCCGCAGGCAGGGCCAGTGGAGACGTCGCGAGTCGCGGCGCGCGATAAAAGCCCGGCACGGTGCGCGGGGCCGCGGCGGCCTGCTGGATAACGGCCACTGCGCGGTTCAGCTGGGCGTCATCGGGTGTGCCGATGACCGCACCCACCGCCGACACTTCGATGTCGGGGGTCAGACCGTTGGTCTCGATGTCGCGCCCCGAGGGCGTCAGGTACCGCGCGATGGTGAGCCGCAGCCCGCTGCCGTCGCGGAAGCGATACACGGCCTGGACCGTGGCTTTGCCGTATGTGCGCGTCCCGACGAGCTTGGTGCCGGTGTCCTGCAGGGCGCCCGCGACGACCTCCGACGCGCTGGCGCTGCCGCGATCGACCAGCACGACGAGCGGTCCGGCGTATTTCGGCTCTCGCGGCCGGACGATATAGGGGGTCGTCTGTCCGCGGCCCGAATCGAGGGTGACCACCACGCCGCGCTCGAGGAAGTGGCTGGCGATGTTCACCGAGGCTTCGAGCAGACCGCCGGGGTTGCCGCGCAGGTCGAGCACGATCCCGCGCGCCCCATCCTGCAGCAGCTGGCGCAGACCGCCGGCGAACAGATCCGCGGCCCCCTGCGTGAATTGGGTCAATCGCAGATACCCGACGCCCGATGGCAGGATCCGCGTGGACACGACCCGCTGCTGCAGGCGGCGGCGAACCATCGAGACCGCCTGCGTTGGATCGGCGCCGCCCCGCCGGACGGTGAGCGCGACCGAGGTCCCCTCGTTGCCGCGGATCATCTGGCTGACCTGCTCGAGCGTCCGCCCTGTGGTCGGCGTGCCGTCGACGGCCGTGACGACGTCGCCGGCCCGCAGACCCGCCTCGCTCGCCGGGGAGTCCTCCAGGACGTCGGTGATCACCACCTGGCCGTTCTTGTCTTCAATGACGATGCCGACGCCGACGAAGTCGTCACCGCGGGTGCGGCGAATGAATTGGGCGAAAGCGTCCGGCGCATAGAAGACGCTGTTCGCCTCGCGGAGCCCGGCCACCATCGCCGCCACTGAGGCGTAGACGACGTTGATCGGTCGAGCGCGCGACATGCCCTGGACCTGTTCGATGCGGTGCACGAACTGGTCCACGTCGATCCGCTCGTCGCCGGTGAGCGCGAGCGGCGCCAGCGCGGACGGTGGATGCCCCTCGTCTCGAAGGAGATTGCGGAGCCCGACCTCGGCGCCGCGCAGCAGCATCTCGGCCGTGGGCGATACCAGACTTTCGTCACGAAGCACTTTGTAGGTTTCGGTGAAGAGCGACAGCCCAAAGTCGGCGGGCTGTTGCGCTCTCGCGGGCGGAGCCACCATCCCGATAGCGAGGAGTAACGCGGCGATCAGCGGGATCAGGCGCCTATGCATCATCCACCCCGTCCGGAGTCATGCCGGTAACTACTCTAGATATATGCCCATCTTTCGTATATGGACCGGTTCCCCGTTCCAAAAGGTTTACCTTCAGACCACGCGCGTCAGAGCGCCCCGTCGACGACCGAACGGCCGAGCGAATATCGCAGGTTGATCACGCCGGCCAGCTGGTCGGATTCGGCAGCGGCCAGGTTGACCTGGGCCTGCAAGAGCGTGGTTTGGGCGGTCGTCACTTCAATCAGGGTACCTGCACCCGCCGCATAGCGCCCCTGGGCCAGCCGCAGGGACTCCAACGCGAACTCGAGCCCGGCGCGCGTGCTCACGATCCGGGCCTGGGCATTCTGGACGTTAAAGAACGCCTGGACGCTCTGCTGCTGCGCATTCAGCCGCGCCGTCTCGATGCGGGCCTTCGCGGCCTCCAGGTTGGCATTGGCCTGTGCGACGCTCGCGTCCGTGCGCCCGGCGTCCGACACGGGGATGCTGGCGGTCGCCCCGACCGAATAGGTCGTTTGCTCGGTCGGAGCCTGGGCGCGAGTGACCGCACTGTTGAGTGTCACCCTGAGCCCGCCGCCCGCCTGCGCCAGCTGCACCGATGCGGCCGCGGCCGTAATGTCGGCCATCGCCTTGCGGACTTCGGGCCGCTGATCGACGAAGTTTGCCAGGCTCGCCAGCGTGAGCGTGACGGCGGGCACCGTCGGCGCCGGCGCCACGGCCACCGGCATCGCGGCGGCCTGCCCGATCGCCGCGTTCAGTGACGCCTTGGACTGGTCAACGCCGTTGCGGGCCGAAATGAGGTCGCCTTCGGCCGCCGCCAGGTTCGCCTGGGCGCTCACGACGTCCGCGCGCGCGACGGCGCCGGCGCGAAACTGACCTTCAGCCAGCCGCAGGAGCTCTTGATTCTGCGCGACCACCTGCTCGCGGACCGTCACGTTGCGCTGCGCGGTGAGTACGCTGATGTACGTCGTGGCCACCGTCAGCGACACGTCCTGCCGGGCGGCCTCCAACGCGAATCGGGCGGACTGGAGATTCGCCTCGGCCTGCTTGACCGCGTACGCGATCTGGCCGCTGTCATAGAGCACGTATGACGCCCCGATACTCACCGACGCGCTAAAGGACGGCGTCGAGGTCGCGGTGCCGCCCCCAGCGGTGCCGGTGGTGCCGGACGCGGTAAACGTTGGACCCCGCCCGGACTTCGCCAGCGCCACGGCGGCTTCGGCGGCCGTCACCACTTGGCGGGCCGCGACCACCGTCGGGTTCCGCTGGTCGGCAGCCGTGACCAGTTCGGCCAGCGTCATCAGCCGCGGCGTCTGCGCGCGTCCCACGGCCGGATACCACAGACTTGCGACAAGCAACAACGCCAGGATGCGTGCGGTGTGCCGCATCGATTCCTCCTGCATGAGGGGTGCTACTTTATTCGACGCTCAAGGTAGCGGATCATGCGTTCGAAGGCGCGGGCGCGGAACTGCGCGCGCTGCTCGTCGCTCACCCCGGACCCGGGGGCGCTTCCGGCCCCGGCCGGCCCAGCGGTCGGCCCTCCCTCACCGCCGCCCACGCCGCCGGGCGGTCCCCCTTGCGGCTGTTGCGCTCTCGACTGGAACTGCTGCCGGGCCGTCTCGAGCGCAGCCTTCTGCTCCGGCGTGAACGTATCTCTGATCGCGCGCGCGATGATGGCGCCCGCGTCGTCGGCGACAGGGACGTCCTTCAGCGCCTTGACAAACGGCAGGACCCTCACGATCTGCTCTTTGCTGAGCCGGGTCTCATCCGTCCGCTCGAGGGTCCGGATCGCGAAGAGCACGGTCAACCCCGGATCGCGCGGGCGCTGGGGCGTCGCGGCGCCCTGCTGGCCGCGCGTGTAGTACACGCCGCCGACGGCCAACACGACGACACCGGCAATGAGCCCGACCCACAGCCACCGTCTCTTCATTCCGCTCTCCTTTGGTGCAACGCCTGGTGCAACGCCAGCAGCGCTACTCATGACGGAGCGCCACGATGGGATCGAGACTGGCCGCCCGGCGCGCCGGGTAGAGCCCGAAGAACACACCCACCGCAACCGCAAACGAAAACGCCATGATCACCGCCTCGGCCCTCAGGAGGATCGGCCATCCCGCCGACTGGCTGATCAGCCGCGACCCCACGACGCCGATCCCGATGCCGATGAGGCCGCCGGTGACGCTGAGCGCCACCGCCTCGACCAGAAACTGCAGCAGCACGTCCCGGCGGCGCGCGCCGACCGCCTTGCGAATGCCGATCTCGCGCGTGCGCTCGGTGACCGACACCAGCATGATGTTCATGATACCGATGCCGCCGACGATCAATGACACGGCGGCCACGCCGCCCAGCAGTGTGGTCATCGTCTGCGAGACGCTGGTCAGCGCCTGCAGGACATCGGCCTGGTTGCGCACCTGGAAGTCGTTGTCCTGGTGGGGGGCCAGCTTGTGACGCGTCCGCAGCAGCTCGGTCATCGCGGCTTGCGTCTCCGTCATTTCCTCCTGAGACGCCACCTGGACGTTGATCGAGCGCACGTACGTGACCCCAAACAGCCGGCGCTGGGCCGTGGTCAACGGGACGATGACGACGTTGTCCCGATCTAGGAACGCGGACGCCCCCTTCTCTTCCATGACCCCGACGATCGTAAAGGTGATGCCGCGGATCTTGATGGTTTGCCCGATCGGATCGGTGTCACCGAACATCTGAGTGACGACGGTGCGGCCGACGATCGCGATCTTGGCGCGTGAGCGTATGTCATCATCCGTGACGAACGCGCCGCGTTCGACGCGAAAGTTGCGGACGGTTTGGAACTCCGGGGTCACGCCGTTGACGGGAGTGTTCGCATTTTGGTTGCGATAGACGACCTGCAGCGACCGCGTGAACTCCGGGCTCACGCCGACGACGCCCGGCACCTGGTGCCGGATCGCCTCCGCGTCGTCCGTGGTCAGATTCACGACCTGATCGCCGCGCGACACGCCGCCGAAGCTGGCGGTACCGGCAAACACAGTGAGGAGATTGCTCCCGAGCGCCTGCACCTGCTGCTGGACGTTCTGCCGCGCCCCCTGACCGATGGCGACCATGGCGACCACCGCGCCGACGCCGATGATCACCCCGAGCATCGTGAGCAACGAGCGGAGCGGGTTGCTCGCCATCGCCCGCATGGCAATGCGGAAGCTCGCGCCCAGATTCATCGCGGCGGGCCTCCGGGCGCGACCACGCGGCGGGGCGCGCGGTCGTCGCGGACGATGCGGCCGTCGCGAAACTGGATCAGACGCCGCGCGTGGGCCGCGATGTCGGCTTCGTGTGTGACCATCACAATGGTGATGCCCTTCCGGGAGAGGTTCTCCAACAAGGTCATGATCTCTCCGGACGTCGCGGAGTCGAGGTTGCCGGTCGGCTCATCCGCGAGGATGATCGAGGGCGACATGACGAGCGCGCGGGCGATGGCCACCCGCTGCTGCTCGCCGCCCGACAGCTGCGTCGGCATATGACCGGCCCGCGGCTTGAGGTTGACAGCCTCGAGGGCGGCAAGCGCCTTGGCGCGTCGCTCGGGCGTCCCCGCGTAGATCATGGGGAGTTCGACATTTTCCACCGCGGGCGTCCGGGGGAGCAGGTTGAACGACTGGAACACAAAGCCCAGCCGCTGGTTGCGCAGCCTGGCGAGCGCGACGTCGTCAAGACCGGTCACGTCCTGGCCTTCGAACAGGTAGGTGCCGCCGGTCGCCCGATCGAGCAGGCCGATGATGTTCATGCAGGTCGACTTCCCGGATCCGCTTGGCCCCATGATGGCGACGAATTCGCCGGGCTCGATCGACAGCGAGATGCCGCGAAGGGCGCGGACTTCCACGCCGTCCATCTTGTAGACTTTCTCGACGTCGGTGAGCTGGATCAGCGCCATCGGTTTGTTACCGGCCGCCCGGCCGCCGCTGCGGTTGCTGGAACTGCGGCATGAACGGGTTGACCTGTTGGGGCCGGGTGTTGCTCCCACCCGGCTGGCGCGACGGACCGAGGTAGACGGTCTGGCCGGCCTCGACGCCTTTGACGATCTCGACCTGCCGGCCGTCCGTGGCGCCGGTCTCGACGACGATGGGCGTCAGGGTCTCTCCCTCGACGATGATGAGGACCTTGGCGTCCTGGCCGCGGACCGCCTCCACCGGAACAAGGAGGACGTTCTCGCGTCCCGTCACCACAAACTCCGCGTCGACGCCCATCCCAAGCCGCAGCGCCTGCTCGGGGTTGTCGATCGCGACGATCACTTCGTACTGCGTCACGTTCTGGATCACCTGAGACTGCGGGGCGATCCGCCGCACCTTCCCGCTGAACGTCCGGCCGCGCAGCGCATCGGCCGTGACGCGCACTACCATACCGGTGTTCACTTTGGCGATATCCGTCTCGTCAACCATCACCGAGGCCTGGATGATGCGGGTGTCGGCCAGCGTCATCACGAGCGTCCCACCGCTGCTCACGCCGCCGATCACGTTCTGACCGACCTGCACCGACAGCTTCGAGACGATCCCGGCGATCGGCGCAGTCACCTGGGTCTCGCGAAGCCGGTCTCGGGCCTGTTGCGCCAGGGCGGACGCGTTGCGCACCTGGGCGGCGACAGCATCGACGTCGGCCGCGAGCACGCGCTCCTGGAGCAGCGCGGCGCGGGCCTGCGCGACGCCGGCTTCGGCCTCGCGAACCTGGGCCCCGGCGACGGCGACCTCTTCCCGCGTGCTCCCCGACTGCAGTTCGCGTAGACGCGCCTGCGCGCTGCTGACCTGTGTCTGGGCGACGTCAAACTGGGTCTGCGCCTGCTCCAGCTGTGACTTGGGGATCATGCCGTCGTTGAACAGCGTGCGCGCCCGGTCGAGATTCTGACGCGCCAGGGCCAGATTGACTTCGGCCTGACGCACCGCCTCCCGCGACTGGTCGAGCTGTTCCGGCCGGGTGCCCGCCGTCAGCTGCTGCAGGCGGGCGCGCGCGGTCGCGAGCGCCGCCTCGGTTTGCGCGATGCGCGTGCGGTTCTGGGCCCTCGTCGAGACGAGCGTGGCGCGCGACTGTTCGAGACGAGCCTGGGCCGCCGCCAGCGACGCCTGCGCGGTCTCGTAGCCGGCCCGCGCGTCGCGGTCATCGATCTCGAGGAGCAGCCCGCCCTGCTTGACGCGATCCCCTTCTTGGACGTGCACGTCGACGACGGTCCCAGTCGCCCGAGACCGCACCTCGACCTGCGAGTACGGCTGGACCGAGCCGGTCGCCGACACGCTGACACTGATGTTGCCGCGTGTCACGCGCGCCGTCCGGAAGGCCTCAGTCGCCGGCGCCGATGCCGTGCGTGATCGGTAGATCCAGCCCCCGGCCGCGATGAGAACAAGGATCGCCGCCGCAATCAGTGCACGCTTCACCGCAGCTCCTCCGCGAGAGACCATATGTCCATCGTTAACGGGTCCCCACCGATTCTGGTTCCCGCCCCGGCACGAACGCGCCCTGCAGCGCGCGCATGGCCTGCGCCACGACCGCGCGGCCTGCGGGAGAGAGCCGGGTCAGAGCCTCCGTGAAGTATTCCTGCGCCGCCTGCTTCGCGGCGTGCAGCGCCTCCCGGCCTGGCGTGGTGAGCGCCAGGGTGACCCGGCGGCGATCGGCGGCATCATCCTGCCGGCGCACCATGCCCCGCGCTACGAGGCCGTCGGCCAGCCGAGAGACCGACGGCAGCGCGATCTCGAGGTGCTGAGCGACATCGGAGATCGACGCGCCTTCGTGGCGCCGCAGGAACATCAGGGCGCGGAACTGCGGGATCGACAGGTTGAGACCCGCCCGCGACCTCAAGTGAGATCCCAGTCCCTGCATCATCACGGGGATAGTCTCCACGATCGCCCGCGCGCATTCCGCGGCAGAGATCTCCATTGATTACCTCTTCTAATAGTTAGCATCCCTAACTATATCACCGCGGCGATGCGCGTCAATCGGCACACCCTGTAGACGTCCGCCGGCCGTGAAAGGTTCAGGGATCCACGAGCACGACCGCCTCGCCGTCGAGCACGGTCGCACCGCGCTGGTTCACGCACGTCGTCTTCAGACGCAGGCGCCGACGGGCGGCATCGTAGGCGACGACTTCCGCCGTGGCCGTGATCGTGTCGCCGATGCGGACGGGTTTGAGAAACGTGAGAGTTTGACTGACGTAGATGCCGCCGGGCCCCGGCAGCTGCATGCCGATGACGGTTGAGATTAACCCGGCCGTCAAGATGCCGTGCGCGATACGACCGCCAAAACGGCTCCGGCTCGCGAACGCCTCGTCGACGTGCAGCGGGTTCGCGTCACCGGTAATCTCCGCGAACCGGATCACATCGACGTCGGTGATCGTTTTGGTGAATGACGCGCGCTGACCGGGCGCAAGGTTCACCGGGCCGTCCATCCCCCGTCGATGGAGTGGGTGACGCCGGTGATCATGCCCGCCGTATCGCCGGCGAGAAACACGGCCAGACCGGCCACTTCCTCGGGTTCGATCAAGCGCTTGATGGCGACCGGGGCCAGGAAGACGCGCTCGACGACGTCGGTGACGGGCACACCCTGCGCGCGCGCGACGTCGGCGATCTGCCCTTCGACCAGGGGCGTACGCACGTACCCGGGACAGATCGCGTTCGCCGTGATGCCGTACTCGCCCAGCTCCAGGGCGGTCACTTTGGTAAAACCGACGATGCCGTGCTTCGCGGCCACGTAGGCGGACTTGAACGGCGAGGCGATGAGTCCGTGCGCCGACGCGATGTTGATGACGCGCCCCCATCGTTGGCGCGTCATGTGGGGCACGGCGTGTTTCGTGCACAGGAACGTGCCGGTCAGCATGACGCGGAGCAGCAGGTCCCACTTGTCCTCGGGGTAGTCGACGATCGGCGAGATGAACTGGAGACCCGCGTTGTTCACCAGAATGTCGAGCCGGCCGTAGTGGCGCGCCGCCTGATCGATCATCGACCGTACCGAGGCTCCGTCCGACACGTCCGCCGTGATCGCCTGCGCGCGACCACCCGCGCGCGCGATCTCTCCCGCGACCGCCTGCGCCCGCCCCGCATCCATGTCGGCGACTGAGACCGCGGCCCCCGCCTGCGCCAGCGCGAGGCCGATGGCCCGGCCGATGCCCGAGCCACCCCCGGTCACGATCGCCGTCTTCCCGCTCAGCGTTCCCGCCATGCCTGATCCTCCGAGTCTTGAGCCATTCCGGTCACAATCCCAGGTAGGCCTGTCTGACATGATCGTTTTTCAAGAGGTCCGGGCCGGTCCCTTCGAGGACAATCCGCCCATTTTCCAGCACGTAGCCCCGATGGGCCATGGCAAGGGTCTGGCGCACGTTTTGCTCGACCAGGACGATCGTGGTGCCCGCGCGGTTGATCTGCCGCAGCGCGGCAAACACCGACGCCATGAGCACAGGCGCCAAACCGAGCGACGGCTCGTCGACGAGGAGCATGGTTGGACGAGCCATGAGGGCTCGCGCGATCGCCAGCATCTGCTGCTCGCCGCCGCTCATCGTGCCCGCCACCTGATGCTGCCGCTCGCGCAGGCGCGGGAAGAGATCGAAAACCGCGCCCGCCGTCTCGGCGCGGCGCTCCCACGCCCCCGGGGCAAAGGCCGCGCCCAGTTCGAGATGTTCCAACACCGGCATGGCGGGGAACAACTGCCGGCCCTCCGGAACATGCGCGATCCCCATCCGCGCAATAGCCGCGGGTGACCGTCCGGCTATCAGTCGATCGCCAAAGATCACGCGGCCGGTGGATCGGACCAGACCGGAGATCGCCCGCAGCAGCGTCGTCTTCCCCGCGCCGTTGGCGCCGACCAGACACACCATCTCGCCTCGATCAACGTGAAAGGCCAAATCCCACAGCACCTGCACGCGGCCGTACCCGGCGTTGAGACGCTCGACGCGGAGCAGGGCGCGGTCAGGAACCACTGCCGCCCTCCGGACCGAGATACGCTTCGATGACCGCCGGGTCGCGGGCCACGGCGTCAAATGGGCCTTCGGCGATCTTCCGTCCAAAGTTCAGGACGGTCACGCGGTCGGCAAGATCGCGCACGCCGCTCATCACATGATCGATCAGCAGCACGGTCACGCCCCCCGACCTGATCCGGCGGATCATGTCGACCGCCCGCGCCGCTTCTGCGGGCGTCAAACCCGCCATCACCTCATCGAGCAGCAGCAGCCGGGGATGGGTCGCGAGGGCGCGCGCCACCTCGAGCCGCTTCAGATCGGCGACGCCCAACTCGCCGACGTCGCGGGCCATCAGGGCAGCGATCCCCGCGAGCTCGCACACCTCCGCCGCATCCCGGCGCGCTGCGGCGATCGACTTTGGGGTCGTGTGACCGAACAACTCGCCGACCATCACGTTCTCGAGCACGGTCATGTCATGAAACGGCTGCATCAACTGAAACGTCCGGCCGATGCCCAGACGGGCGCGCTCGTGCGGCTTGCGGGTCGTGATATCGACATTGTCGAACACGATGCGACCGGCGTCCGGTGGTGTCAAACCCGAGATGACGTTGAAGGTCGTCGACTTGCCGGCTCCGTTGGGACCAATCAGCGCCAGAATCTCATCCTGGCGCACCTCGAGCGACACGTCGCCGATCGCGACCAGCCCGCCGAATGACTTCGTGATGTCGATTAGCGCGAGAAGGCTCACGAGGCCCTCCCACGCCGCCGCATCGACGCCCACAGCCCCACCAGGCCTCGCGGGAGATACAGGATGACGATCGCCAGGATGAGCCCGTAGATGATGAGGTAACCGCTGCGAAACTTCGTCCGCAGGATCTCCTCGCCGACGCGCAGCACGGCGGCGCCGATCAGCGGGCCCACGGTGCTGTACAACCCGCCGAAGATGGGCGCGACCAGGGCGCCTACCGAGGTGGCGATGCTGAACGCTTCAAACGGGTTGATGAACAGGAAGACGTGCGCGTAGAATCCGCCCGCGAGCCCCGCGAATGCCGCGCTGATGGCAAACGCCAGGACCTTGAATCGGACGACGTCGACGCCCATCGCGCCAGCGACTTCTTCATTGGTCCGGATGGCGGTAAACGCGAAATACCAGCGCGACCGGTTGATGCCCCACGAGACGGCCACGGCGGCGACCAGGATCGCCAGGATGAACAGATACTGCGCCGGCAGACTCCCCCCAAGCAGCGGGGGCGCGATGAGACCGGACGACCCGCCGGTGAAGCGCATCTGCTTGGCAATCACCCGCAGCGTCTCGCTGAACGCCAGCGTGGCGATCGCGAAATAGATGCCGCGCAGCCGCAGCGTCAGCAGACCGAGCCCCGTGGCCGCGATCACGGCGACAAGACCGCCGGCCGCGATGCCGAGAGCGATAGGCACGTGCGCCAGCGTGACCAACAACGCCGACGCGTAGGCCCCCAACCCGAAGAACGCGGCGTGTGCGAGCGACAGCTGGCCGGTGCGCGCCAACAGATCCCATGACAGCGCGAGCACCGCAAAGATCAGGATATTGAGGGCGAGCTGCAAGTAGTACGGCTGCGCGCGGCCGGCCCAGAATGGAAGCGCCACGGCCGCCGCGACCAGCACGGCCAGCGTGACGCCCGCCCCCGCCCGCCGCATCACGACCTGAACAGCCCCTTGGGTCGCACCAACAGCACGACGAGGATGAGCAGGAAGAACACGCCCTCAGACCACCCGCCGCCCTGCGGCACGTAGAACTCGACGAACGCTTCGGAGAGCCCCAGCACCAAGCTGGCGTAGATCACGCCGTTGATGTTGCCGAGCCCAGCCATCACGATGATCGCAAACGCCTTGAGCGTGTAGAGGAGACCAATGAAGGGCGACGTCGAGAGCTGCAGCGTCACCATCATCCCGGCGACGCCCGCGAGCGCGCAGGCGAGCCCGAAGGTCAGCAGGTAGATGCGATCAACTTCGATGCCGATGAGGCTCGCGCCCACCCGGTTCTGGGCCACGGCGCGCATTGCTTTGCCCAGACGCGACCGGCCCAGCACTAGGTAGAGCCCTAAGACGAACGCCATTGCCAGCCCGAATACGACCAGTTGCGGCAGACCAACGACGAGCGGGCCCAGGGGGACGGCGGTCGCTTTGTACGATACGGCCGCCGTCCGCGGGTCGCCCGTCCACAAGATGATGGCGAGGTTTTGGAGGAAGATCGAGATGCCAAACGTCAGCAGCATTTGGTTCAGCTCGGGGGCGCGGAGCACGCGCTGGATGCCCGCCCGAAACACGGCGCCGCCGATCGCGAACAACGCCGCTGCGCCGATGGGGATGGCCAGCAGGGGATCGATCCCGTACGACACAAACAGCCAGTACCCGAGATAGGCGCCCAGCATGAGAAACTCTCCGTGGGCGAAGTTGACGACGCCGATCACGCCCACGGAGAGCGCCAGCCCCACCGAGGTCAGCGCGTAGAGCCCCGAGCGGAGCACACCGAAGATCACCATCTGGGCGAGGTTTTCGATACGGCCCCTCCTCAGCGCGCCCCGGGCCCGCCGCCCAAAACGCTACCGGCCGTACGGCGCCGGATAGGCGATCTTGCCGCCCGCGATTTCAGTCGGATAGACGACAACCTGCTTGCCGCCGACCCACTGAAACGCGATCAACTTCGTGAAGCCTTGATTCTTGCCGTAGATCGATCGTTTGAACGTGAGCGGTAGCCCGATCGGGCCTTCGTACTCCGTGGACCTCATCGCCCCGGTGAGCGCGTTGAGGTCGGTGCTCCCCGCACGGCGTATGGCGTCCGCAACGGTAAACAGGTTCGTGTACGCGAGCGGCCCCCAATACGAGACGGGCTCTTCGTTGAACTGTTCGCGGTACCGCTGCGCGAAGCGGCGAGAGGCCGGGTGGCTGTTCTCCGCCGTCCACAGCGCCATCCCCGCGACGTAGTGGCCCGCGGGCAGCTTCTCGAAGCCGACCGGCCATGAGGGTGGCGCGGCCAGGATCAACTTCGGGTTGAAGGCGACCTGTCGAGCCTGCGTCACCATCGGCACCATGTCTTGATCGAAGCCGACGAAGACAAACACGTCGGCTCCCGCGGCTTTCGCCTTCGAGAGGAGCGGGGTCAAGTCGGGCGAGCCGGTTTTGAACGCTTCCTTAAAGGTGATGGTCAAGCCGTAGTTCCGGGCGAAGGCTTCCGCCTGATCGGCCGACCCGCTGCCAAAGGGCCCGTCCTCATACGCCAGCGCGACGGTCTTGGCGCCGGTGCTGCGGATAAATCCAAAGGTCGAGTCGGCATTGTGGTACTCCCACGGATGATAGTGGAAGAACCAGTCGGCGTCGGCCAGGGCGCGTTCCACCAGGCTCGACGCGGCGCCGGTCCACGCCATGAGGATCGGCCGTTGCCGCGCCTGTGCCGCAACCGCAATCGACACGTTCGATTGGAGCCCGCCGATCAGCACGTCGACGCGGTCGCGGGTCACCAGCTTTAAGAACGAGGCTGCGCCCGTCGGCGGGTCTCCCCGGTCGTCTTCGACGACCAGGTCGACCTTGCGGTTGAGCACGCCGGTCCGGTTGATGTCCTGCAGCGCGAGTTGATAGCCCTTCTGCATCGCCTGCCCGCTGGTGCCCGACGGTCCGGTCAGCGGCACGATGGCGCCGATCTTGATCGGCTCACGCTGGGCCAGCGCGGGCTGATAGGCCGTGATCAACAGCAGCATGGCGGCGATCGCGAGCCCGACCACACCCCGTATGGTGAAGATGCCCTTCATACTCATCCCTCCTTGTGATGGACGTTGCGCGATCCTGAGTGCAGAAACTCGACGAGCATCCGGTTGGCTTCGTCGGCGCACTCCCAGAGAAACAGATGGCCGCCCTCTGGAAACACGTGCACCCTCGCGCCGGCGATGCGGGCGGCCAACAACTGTGCATTGACAACGGGGACGACCTGGTCACGAGCGCCATGCATGATCAACGCGGGAACGCGCACCTGTCCAAGCCGCGCTTCGGTGTCGTGCGCGGCGATCGCCGCCAGCTGCCGCCGGTAGGCCGGCAACGGCTGCGGGTGCCCAGCGCGCCATGCCACATACGCCTCAATGTCCCGCGCGTGCGTGTGCGCGTAGTCGGTGCCAAACTGGATCCCGAGAAATGCCCGTAGATCATTGGCTGGATCACCCGTGCGGTTCTGCAGCAGCGCCACAGTCTCTTGAGGAATGGGGACGCTCTTCGGGCCGCCAAATGACGTGCAACACAGGGCGAGTTTGGAAACGTAAGATGGATACGAGAGCGCAAGCTCCTGGGCGATGAAGCCGCCCATCGACGCGCCGACGACACCGACCACTGGGGTCTTGAGCACATCGAGCAGCCCGGCCAGGTCGTCCGCCATCGTCCGGATCGAGTAGGCCTGGTCGGGCGCATCAGTGCGGCCGGCGTCGCGATTATCGGGTGTGATGACCCGCATGCGGCGGGCCAGCACCGGCACCTGCCGGTGCCAAAAGCGGGCGTCGGCCCCGAGCCCGCCGATCAGCATCACCGGCGGACCGTCCCCGCGGACGTCGTAGTACATCGTGATGCCGTTGACGTGGACGTACGGCATCACGCCCTCACCTGCTCTCGAAGCTGCCGCTTGAGCACCTTGCCCGCGGCGTTCCGCGGCAACGCATCGACGAATGCCACCGATCGTGGGATCTTGTAGCGAGCCAGCCGGCCGTCGCAAAATGCGACAACGTCCTCGGCGGTCAGCTGCGCGCCGGGTTTCAGCACGACAATCGCCCGCGGCGTCTCCCCCCATCTCTCGTGCGGGATGCCGATCACGGCGACGTCGGCGATGGCCGGGTGCCGGTAGAGCACGTCCTCGATCTCCGCCGGATAGACGTTCTCCCCGCCGGAGATGATCATGTCCTTCTTGCGGTCAACGATATAGATGAAGCCCTCGGCATCGATCCGGGCCAGGTCGCCCGTCTTGAACCAGCCGTCATCGCTGAACGCCTCCGCGGTCGCATCGGGTCGATGCCAGTAACCGGAGAAGAGGTTTGGACCACGCGTCCAGACCTCGCCGATCGCGTCCGGCCGGACGTCACGGCCGTCATCGTCAACGACGCGCACCTCGACGTGCACCGCCGCCTTGCCCGCCGAGCCCGCCTTGCGAAAGGCGTCTGCGGCCGGGATGAGCAGACACGTCGGAGCGGTCTCAGTGAGACCGTACCCTTGTTGAAAGAGCAGGCCACGCTCGCGGAACGCCTCGATGACCGCGAGCGGGCACGGCGCGCCCCCGCAGGAAAATCGGGTTCGGCTGAGGTCCGCCCCGCGGAACGCCTCCGACGCGAGCAAGGCGAGATAGATGACAGGCACGCCGAGCATGGCCGTCACGCCGTGGCGTACAATAAGGCGCGTCGTCTCTTCGGGATCGAAGATGCGCTGGAGGACCGCGGTGGCCCCGTGGTGCAGGCTCGGCAGCGTGAACAATCCGATGCCGCCGGTGTGGAACATGGGGAGGAGGTTGAGGGTGACGTCGGCGGATGTCAGGTCGATCGACGTCCCGATGTTCACGCTGTTCCACAGTTGGGTGGCCTGTGTCAGCACGGCCCCCTTGGGCCGGCCGGTCGTGCCGGACGTGTACATGATGAGGAGCGGGTCGTCAAACTTGCCCTCCGCGGGCGAGGTGCCGCCCTGCAGGAGCGCGGCGTACGATACTGCCCCAGCCAGGGGTGGTCCGTCGCCCTCGAAGCACACGCAGGCCTCTACGCGCTCCGCTTCCGGGTGGGTGCGGACAGTTTGCGCCAGGGACGAGAGCGCAGGATCGACGACAAGGACCTTGGGCCCACTGTCGCCGATTTGAAACGCGACTTCGGGCGCGGCGAGCCGCCAGTTGAGCGGGACGGCGATGGCGCCCAAACGCGCGGCGGCGAACAAGACTTCCACGTACTCGGCGCGGTTCATAGACAGGATCGCCACACGGTCCGCAGGCACAACACCGCGCGCGCGCAGACCCGCGGCCACGGCCGCTACCCGATCGCGCAGCGCGCGATACGTCAACACACGCTCGCCGTCGATGAGGGCGGGTTTGTCCGGGTGGAGGTCGGCGCGCCGCTCGAGCCAGTGCCAGATGCCCCACATCATCGCGGGCTCACCACTGGATCACCGCAGCGGCCCACGTGTAGCCCGTCCCGGCGCTCAACGCCACGACCAGATCACCGGACTCCAGCCGGCCCGCCCGCTCGGCTTCGGCGAGACCCACGAATGGATCGATGGCCGACATGTGGCCGAAGGCGTCGAGATAGTATGCCTGATCCTCGCGCAGCCCCAGCGCGCGCAGGAGCGCGAGGTGCAGCGATCGTTTGGTGTGCAGCGGCGCCAGGAAGTCGATGTCCTCGATCCGGTACCCGCTGCGCTCGACCGCCCGTCGGGTCGCTTCCACGAAGCGATCGAGCGAGATCGGGTCGAGCCGTTCCTTCATGGCCTGCGGGTCGCGGACGTCGAGGCTGTGCATCCCGGCGGCCACGGTGTGCGCGGATGCCGGATGCACGGTGCCGCCGGCCGGCACGTACACGTCGTCAGCAAACGATCCGTCGGTGATGGCCGCAAAGCCGAGGATCCGGTGCCCGCCGCCGCCGCGGCGCACAAGGGCCGCCGCCGCGCCGTCGGCAAAGTTGAACGCGAATCGCGAGCGGGGGTTCTGATAGTCGATCACCCGGGATTCACGCGAGGCGCCCACGAGCAGCACCGCGCGCAGCGCCTCGTCTGCGACGAGCATGTCCCTGACGACTCTCAGCGCGATGGGACCGCACCCACTGGTGGCCATTAGTTCCACGGTGAAGGCGTTGGACAGTCCCAGTGCATGCTGGATCTTTGGCGCGACCGACCATAGGTAATAATCTTTGTGGGCGCTCCCAAAATAGACGACTGCCCCGATATCGTCTCGGTCGGCGTCACGCACCAGTGGTCGCGCGGCGGCCAGGGCCATGTCGGACACGTGCTCCCCGTCGGCGGCGCAATGTTTCCCGCGCAATCCGAATCGCGCCTCGATCACGTCCGCCGGGATGCCGGTGGCGGCGGCGATATCGCGGCTCGTCTGATAGCCCGCGGGAAAGTAGGTGCTGATGCCTGCCAGGCTCACGGCGACGGTCATGGGGCGCGCCGCTTCATCGAACCGGCCGAGGCATCTACGCCATGGAGCATGAAGTCCATCATGGTCTGCTGAACGGCAGCGCGCATGCCGTTCTTCTCCCACAGCACCCAGCGCATGCCGAGGAAATCGGCGACACCCATCAGGCAGTAGGCGAGCACTTCTGGATCGAGCCGGCGGATTTGGCCGGCGGCCATCGCACCCTTCAACCCCCGAATGTAGCCGTCGGCAAACCGGCGGTAGTACCAACGGAACAGTTGGGGATCAACGAACTCCGCCTGGCGGACGATGCGGTACATGGCGGGGTGGCGGCGAATGAACTTGAAGAAGGCTTCGAAGCCCAACTGCTCGACCCGCCGTCGCTCGGGTTGCTCCTTGACCGCCAGTTGAATGGCCGCCCGCAGGTCGCGGCTGCGTTCTTGCACCAGTTCGGTGAAGATGGAGCGTTTGCTGGGGAAGTAGACGTAAAACGTGCCTTGCGCCACGCGGGCCCGCCGGGTGATGTCGATGATCGAGGTTTCGAAGTAGCCGCGGGTGCCGAATGCGGCCTCGGCCGCGGCGAGGAGGTGCCGCCGGGTGCGTTTTCCCCGCTCGCGCTTCGGCTGAGTCACCGGTCGCCGCATGTCTCGCTGCCTTCAATCATTTCATGTAAGGTGAATCACCTTTCAATAAAATGGGCTGAATTCCTTCTACGGTGGATGCGGGAGCATCAGGGCAGAGAGATCGTGTAGAGGGCGTCCCCCGCGCACAGAAAGCCGCTGCAATCATAGCCGCGCGAGAAGAGGACGGTTTTGCCATCAGCAAACCACAGTGGATTGCGTCCGGTCGTGATGCGTTGAATGCTTGTACCGTCGTACAGGTAGATCTGCGAACCAATCCCCATCGCGAGCACCCTGCCATCGGGCGAGAATGCCAAATCGTGAGCCGAGGTGTCCGCAGGCACCTGCATCAATATCGCGCGCCGGCGATCCCTGAAAGAGTACACCTCAATACGGCTTGTAGGGTACAGGCGACCTGCGGCGCGGAACAAGTCGATGGCAAACGCGCCAAAAGCGAGCCGCTGACTGTCCGGGGTCCACGCCGCATCAACAAGATAAAGGTTATTGTTGGCAATGGTCTCCGTCACGCGCCCATTACTCACATCGACAATGAGAATGTCATCCCTGTTACTCACCCCGGTCTGGTCAACGCTCAATACCGCGAGCGTCCGACCGTCGGGGGACCATGCAACGCAACCGGCTCCTTGCCCGTCCATGAGCCGACGGCGCGCCCCGGACCGCAAGTCCATAAGCCAGACGCCGCCGCGTGTGGCTGGCCCAGGAATCCAGGCTACTGTCGCCTGGTCTGGCGACGGCGATCCGCATCCGCCCTGCGCAACGCTCCGGATCTCCTGCTTCGATATGTCGATGACGACCAATTCGTTGTTTCCGTAACCTGCTCCGGTGAGAGTTGCGAGTATCGTCGTCGGACTGATCCATCCGACATGGCTGAGAGACTTGGGGAGTCGCATGACCTCACGCTCTTCGCCGCGCTGAGCATGGACAATTGCCGCCGGCGCGGTCGTCCAGACGACTCCGATCAGGATCATGAACCACAGGTGCGCCGGGAGCGTCCGCACCGATCGCCGCTGCTTACTGCCGCGCGATCGCCGCGCGTCCGCCTCGCAACACGTACTTCTGGATTTTGCCCGTCGCCGTTTTGGGGAGATCGGCGACAAACGACACCCACTGAGGCACTTTGAAGTGCGCCAGATGCTCGCGGGCAAACTGCTTTAGCTCGGCCTCGGTGGCTGTCGCGCCGGCACGCAGCACGACGAACGCGTGCGGCGCCTCACCCCACTTCTCGTGCGGCATCCCGACGACGGCCGCCTCCTGGACCGCCGGGTGACGCAGCAATACGCCTTCCACTTCCACCGACGAGATATTCTCGCCGCCGCTGATGATGACGTCCTTGATGCGGTCGCGAATCTCGGCATAGCCATCGGGGTGCACGACCGCGGCGTCCCCGGTGTAAAACCACCCGTCGCGGATGGCCTTGGCCGTCGCCTCCGGATCGTTGAAGTAGCCCTTCATGACCACGTTGCCGCGGACGGTGATCTCGCCGATCGTCCGTCCATCGTGCGGGACCTCGCGCCCCTGCTCGTCCGCCACGATCAGCTCACCGGACGTCAGCAGCTCGACCCCTTGCCGCGCCTTGATCTCGGCGCGTTGAGACGGCGACAATCCCGCATGTTCGGGGCGCTCCTCGCAGATCGTAATGAACGGCGACGTTTCGGTCAGCCCATAGACCTGCGTCAAGACCCACCCCAGATCGCCCTCGATCCGCTCGATGGTCGCGGCGGCTGGCGGCGCGCCGGCGGTAAACAGCCGCACGTCGCGGCGGGCGTTGCGGCGCATCTCCTCGGGCGCGTTGGCGATGCCGATCAGCACGGTGGGCGCGGCGCAGAACAGGCTGATGCGCTCCGTGTCGATGAGTTCGAAGATCCCCCGCGGATCCACCTTGCGCAGGCAGACATGGGCCGCCCCGCGCGCGGTGACGATCCAGACGAACGTCCACCCGTTCGCGTGAAACATCGGTAGGGTCCACAGATACCGGTCTCTCGACTCGACGGGCGCGTGCGCGAGCGTACCGATTACATTGAGATAGGCGTTGCGGTGCGTGATCATCACGCCCTTGGGGCGCGCCGTCGTGCCGCTCGTATAGTTGATGGACAGCAGGTCGCCCTCGTTGATGACGGGACGGCTGAACTCGGGCGTCCCCGAGGCCAGCGTCGCTTCATAGTCGAGCCAGCCGTCCTTTGACCCTTCCAAGGCGACAAAGTGCTCGACTCGCGGCAATTGCGAACGAATGCCGGTCACCGCGTCGAGATAGTCGCTGTGCGCGCACACGACGCGCGCGCCGCTATGGGTGATGATGTAGGCGAAATCGTCGGCCGTGAGCCGGTAGTTGATCGGCACGATGACGGCGCCGATCTGCGGGACGGCGTAGAAGGATTCGAGATGCGCGTGAGTGTTTGGGGCGATATAGGCCACACGGTCGCCGGGTCCGACGCCGAGCCTCTGCAGGGTCGACGACCATCGATCGCATCGATCGAAGAACTGTGCGTACGTCAGTCGCAGCGAGCCGTCCACTACGGCCTCGCGGTCCGCGTAGAGACGGCGCGCGCGTCGTGCAAACTCCATCGGTGTCAACGGAACGTCCATGATCGCGCCTCCCAGCCTGTCATGACCCGGGCGTGCAACGGCGTGCCCAGAACGATGTCTGGGCACGCCGCGTGTCAATCACCGATCGATCTTACTGTGCGGTGGCCAGCACGGCCCTCCGGCCGTAGACCTTGACGAGCTGCGCCCGGTAGCCTTTGTCCGCGAAGAGGTCTTCGAGCAGGTCGACCCCCTGCGGCGCCTGCTCCATCGCCGCCCGCACAGTGGCGTCGTCCAGCTTCTTCCCCGACAGCGCGGCCTCAATGGCCTTAGCGCGAAACGCGTACGCGGCGGCGCCGGTGAACGCCAACCGAAGCTGCCCGCCCGCCCGCACGACCGCCGCCGCGCCGACGACGGTCGTGCGGGCGGGCGGGCAGCTTCGGTTGGCGTT
>Ga0334722_10001362_pt1 | contig 30847 bp, 38 predicted proteins | sample C3_bottom_MG_FD_207210 | JGI IMG/M metagenome (GOLD analysis project Ga0334722, IMG submission 207210) | Sediment microbial communities from Yellowstone Lake, YNP, Wyoming, USA - C3_bottom | ecosystem: Environmental > Aquatic > Freshwater > Lake > Sediment | place: USA: Wyoming | collected... | reverse complement strand
CTTCACCGACGGGCTTGAACTTTACAGCAAGTACGTTTATGATATGGAGGAAGCGGCGGCGTAGAAACAACCACAAATGGGGCTTAGCCGGAAGGCCAACCGTAAACGCAATTAGTGACTACCGCAACTTATGTACATGTGTATACGTTAGCTATCCTAATATCAAAGGAGGCACTGTCATGACGCGTATGATAAATGTCGTGAAATACCTGGTCTGCATCACACTGATACTGGCTTTCGCGGGCTGCGCCGCCACGCGTACGAGGGAGAGCACCGGCGGATATGTCGACGACTCGGTAATTACGACCAAGGTCAAGGCTGATCTCGTAGCAGACCCCGTTACAAAGGCCCGCGAGATTAACGTTAAAACCTTCAAGGGCGTAGTACAGCTGAGCGGTTTTGTCAACACCTCCGAGGAAAAGGAGAAGGCAGGCGAGATCGCGCGCAACGTCAAGGGCGTGGTGGATGTCAAGAACGACCTCAACGTCAAATAAAGAGGAGTGAAAGCATGAGACGGATTGCCATTGCATTTGGGATAATCGGGATAACCCTGGCTTCCTGCGTCGTATCCTACGCGGGGGTAGATATACATATCAGCGGGCCAAGGTTCTTACTGCCACCGCCTCCGCCCGGTATAGTCATAGAGCCCCAGCGCGAGCGCGACTACTGGTTCTATGACGACAACCACGGCTCGTGGTTCTATTACGACTCCCAGCGCAGGCCGCACTACGACAAGCATCACGAATACCGGGACGACGGCAGGCATTATTACAGGCAAGGGGACAATTGGAGCCCTCGCCACGAGGACAAGGGCAAGCACAAAGGGTGGGACAAGCGTGATAAAAGAGACAAGCGTGACGACAGAGACAGGCGCGACGACAGGGGCAGGCGCGGCCGGGATTGACAAGCATGCTCCGGTCCGCCGGGACGTCCTATAGAAGGCTATAACCGTATCGGGATGCACTGAGGAGGGTGAGATGAAAGGCTTGTTTCTTGCGATGCTGCTCGTGGTGATCATGCTGACGGCGTGCATAGTGCCGTCCGGACGCCGGGGCGGCGGCGTGATTGTGGTGCCGCCTCTCCCGCCGGTCGTGGAGTTCGAGCAGGAACCATACTACTACCAGAACGGGTATCACTATTACTACCGCGACAACGCCTGGTTCTACTCCCAGTCGAGGACCGGCCCCTGGGAGCCATTGCCGAGAGACCGTTACCCGAGAGAGACCAGGTTCAAGAACAGGGGCGAAGGAAGGGACAGGGGACAGGGGCGCGACCATGACCGCGGGAACGATGAGCACGACCGCGGGAACGATGAATACGATCGCGACCGCGATGGAGACAGGCATTGATACGTAGCGGAAACTCGACGACCTGCTGCAACAACTGAAAGACAAGACCGTTTACCACGGTCTTGTCTTGTTTATGGCTCCATACAACAAAAAATAGAGAGGATAATTGCCATGCTATGGACTATCGTTGTCGTCCTGGTCATATTGTGGCTACTGGGGCTTGTAACTTCCTACACCATGGGCGGCTTAATACACATCCTTCTGGTGATAGCCATCGTGGTCATACTGGTCAGGGTCATCAGCGGACGGAAACCCATATAGACACCCACGCGGCTCATCGAAAATAAGCATGTATCGTATAGGAGGCAACAAAATGAAAAGGTTAATCTGGGGGACATTGCTACTGGCATTGGCAGTTGCAGTTTCTGTTCCGGCGACCGCAAGGGCGGATGTGAGCATCAGGATTGCTCTGCCGCCGCCCTTCATATTTCCCGCACCACCTGATGTGATAGTGATGCCGGATACGAGCGACGTCTATGTCGTCCCCGACATCGACGAGGACCTCTATTTCTGGGACGGCTGGTGGTGGCGCCTATGGAATGGCCGTTGGTATCGCTCGCATTATTATAGCCGGGGCTGGCGTTATTATAACGATATCCCTATTTTCTATTTCGATGTAGACCCGGGCTGGCGGGGGTACTACAGAGACCGGGATTGGTACGGGCACACATGGAACTACGACCGGATCCCTTACCAGAGGCTTCAGCGGAGCTGGAAGGGCTGGAAGAGCGACCGGCATTGGGAAAGGCAGGGGACATGGGGCGTCCAGGGCTATCAACCTCGCCCGCAACCACAGAGACAGGAACTGAGACAGCAGAGGCAACAGCAATATCAACAGAGGCCCGAGGTCCAGAAGCAAAGGCAACCTCAGGAGCGTTCACAGCCTCAGCAGCGCGAGCAGCGGACTCAGGAGCGCGCACAGCCTCAGCAGCGCGAACAGACGAGGGAGCAGAAGCCTCAGGAGCGTGCACAGCCTCAGCAGCGCGAGCGGACGAGGGAGCAGAAGCCTCAGGAGCGTGCACAGCCTCAGCAGCGTGAGCGGACGAGAGAACAGAAGCCTAAGGGGCGCGGTCAGCAGGACGAGCAGACGAAGGAGCAGGGAGACGCGCCAGATAAAGGCCACTCTGACGAGAAGAAGCACAGGGGAGAGTGAGTTCGTTTTAATGGTAATAGAACTTAAAAGGGCTTAGGAAATACCATGTAAGACGGGCGCACCCCGGTCGCGTGCGGCTTTATCGCAGGGAGGTTTTAATGAAAAAGATATTGATGTTGCTGGCGGGGGTGTCGTTTCTCCTGTCCATGTCGCTTTGCGCCAACGCGTGGGCGCAGGACAGGGCGGGTACGTTTACGATAAGTCCGCTGATTGGCGGAGCCCTTTTCGAGGGCGACCAGCACCTGAAGACTTCCATGGTCTACGGGGGCGCGCTCGGTTACAATTTCGACGAACACATCGGGATGGAGCTCGGCGCCGCCTTCATAGACTCCGGCACAAGGCACGGGAACAGCGTGGACGTCGACACATACTTCTACCACATGGACCTGTTGTACCACACAGACCCCTGGGGCGGCAAATTCCAGCCGTACCTTGCGGCCGGCGTCGGCGGCATGACATTCAACTACCGGGGTAACGTGCTGGGTAACGACCCCTCAAATACGGCCTTCGCGTTCAACTATGGAGGTGGGTTCGAGTATTTCGTCGTAGACAACTTTGCCCTGCGTGGGGACGTGAGACACGCCATAACGACCAACGGCGGATTCAACGACCTTATATGCACCGTCGGTTTGACGGTTTTCTTCGGCGGGAACAGGCATGAGGCCGAGGCCGCGCCGCCCCCGCCGCCTCCGCCGCCCGCGTCCGAGAGGAAAGTCATGGCGCCTGCGCCTCCTCCACCTCCACCTCCCCCTCCCGCACTCGCACCCGCGCCCGTGAAGCAGGAAGCGGTCTGTATCCAGCTCAAGGTGGAGTTCGATTTCGACAAGGATAACGTCAAGTCAGAATACCGTGACGACCTGAAGAGGGTGGCCGACTTCCTGAAGGACAACCCCTCTTTCAAGGGTACGATAGAGGGCGGCACTGACGCCGTGGGAACCGACGTGTATAACCAGGACCTCTCCATGAGGCGCGCCGAGAGCGTGAAGAAGTACCTCGTAGACGAGTTCGGCATCGCCCCCGAAAGGCTTTCGACTGTCGGCTTCGGCAGGGCCATCCCGGTGGCCACCAACCTGACGGAAGAAGGAAGGCAGGAAAACCGCCGCGCCGTCCGTGTCTACTGCTCCTCCGGCGAGGACATCAAGCCGCCATTGGCGGCGCAGAAGTGCATCATCCTCAAGGTAGGGTTCGCCGTGGGCAGCTCAGAAGTCGACCCCTCGTACAACGACAACCTCAAGGAGATGGCGGACTACATGAAGGAGCACACCGGATACGTCGGCACCATAGAGGGCTATGCCGACGCGACTGGTTCGGACAAGCAAAACATGGAACTCTCCATGAAGCGCGCCGAGAGCGTCAAGAAGCACCTTGTGGACAACTACGGAATACCGGCCGACAGGCTGAAAACCCGGGGCCTGGGCAAGACGAGGCCGATAAACTCGAACGATACGCCGGAGGGCAGGACCGCGAACCGGTACGCCGTCCAGGTAATCTGCGAGCCCGAGTAGATGGAGATGCTATAGCAAGGCAAGTATTATCGAGGGCCGGCGTCAGCCGGCCCTCTCTTCAGACGAAGTGAAAGGGGACAGCGTGAAACCATCCATGGTGATAGGTGTTATCCTCATTGTCGCAGGGTTCATGTCCTTTGCGTATCAGGGCATCACCTATACGACCAGAGAGAACGTCGTCGATATGGGGCCCATCCACATGACGGCCGACAAGACTAATACTATACCGCTGACTCCGGTCGTGGGCGCGGTCGCGCTCGTGGGCGGCATCGTGCTGGTGGTCATGGGAAGCAAGAAGGGCTGAGGTAATACCATAAATAATACCGCCTCATCTCGCATTACAGCTTGGCCTGGTGTTGCCGTCAGCTTGTGCGCCGCCGCCATCATGTTACTTCTTTTGGCTTCTCCGGCTTTGGCCCTGGACCGGTCCAGCGATGAATTCCTGGCCGGCTATATCACCTCCATCGTGGAGCGCGAGCTGCACTGGGAGAGCGGCAGCTATCGCCTGAAAGTCGTCGGAGGGGCTGCCACGGTTACCCTTTTGAAAGACGACCCGGAGCGAAGGAAGGCGGGCGAAGAGCATCTGCGCGCAATAGAAGGCCTGAAGGAAGTGGCGGTCGTGGTGGCGCCCGCACCTGGCGAGCCGGGGGCGGTAAGCAGGTTCCTGGGGGTTACAGGGGAAGTGGATCCCTTGCCGATGGGCGACGTGTTCCGTCCGCTAATAGCCGACCCGAAGCAGCCGCGCTTCTTCGTAAGCCTCAACCGCTACGACTCGTCGCTGAGAAAGTTCACCCTGGCGTCGGTCGGTTTCGGTGAGACGTTCGGGCTGTACAGGTTCATCGGGACCCGCGAGGGGGACGGCCTGCAACTGAGCATTGAAGGCGCGCTTTTCGCCCAGTTCGACATGAACTCCGCATCACACGACCTTATCAACGCGGATTACACCGTCGGCATCCCCGTGACATATCGGAGCGGCGACAACTCGCTCCGTTTCCGTATTTATCATCAAAGCTCCCACCTCGGGGACGAATTCCTCCTGCGGGTGGTCCACCCGCAGCGGATAAACCTAAGCTTCGAATCGGTCGAGCTCCTTTATTCCCGGGAATGGCGCTCATGGCGGCTTTACGGCGGCGGCGAGTACCTGATACACAAGGAACCTGCAGAGCTGAAGCCGGGCAGCTTCCACTGGGGTTTGGAGTATCTCGGTTTAAAGCCCTTATTGTTTGGGGGCAGGCTGGTCGGCGGCGTAGACTTGAAGAGCATGGAGGAGCATGGGTGGGACACCGATATCAGCGCCAAGGCCGGCCTGGAATTCGGTCAGCCGGACCCTGGGCACCGCCGCCTGCGCATCGCGGCCCAGTGGTACAAGGGGTTTGACCCGCACGGCCAGTTCTACAACAACAGGATCGAGTACTACGGCCTGGAGCTGGCGCTTGGGTTCTGAATTTAATCAAACCTTACGGCCCCGACAATGCGGTATTGATCATTTACCCTACATCCCCGTCCCCGCCGTGGGCTTTTCGCGGGCGAGTATCGCCTTCAAGGCCTCGATGACCTTGATGGCCTGCTCCTTCGTGCCTACCTTCGAAACCCTGAACCGCTTGATGATGAAGTTCCTGAGCCGCTCCGGGTTCTCGGACCAGCCGAGTTCGACCTCGAGCTGGTGAATCTTCGCCCGCTGTCCGGGCGTGACCATCTCGACCAGTGAGCCGGGTTGTTCGGGCCTGACCGGGGGGCCGGAAAGCTCCGCGTCCCTGGACGTGAACCCGAGCTCCCGGAAGTGCTCCATGACCTTGAAGAAGCCCTCCGGGGTAAGGTCCTTCGAAGACCTCACGCCCCCGTAAAGGTCGAGAACTTCCCTGTACTCATCAGAGCTGAGACCCAGCCGGCCCTTCGCCAGGTGGATCAGCTTAATCTGGCCTTTGCTGACCATGTTTCGGCCTCGCGCATGTCCTATTAAAAGTATAGCACGGCGTATAAAATCCGGTAATAATAAAAGGCCCTGCCATCGTGCCCGTTTTCAGATTGACACGGGTTGCCCGCCGGGTTAATATAACCTTGTAATTCAGCGTGGTTTCGACCAACCGAGCAACAGGGGGGGATTTAATGAAGAAGACCTTCGTCCTTGATACAAACGTCCTTCTGCACGACCCGAACTCGATATTCTCCTTCGCCGACAACGATGTCGTAATCCCTATCGTCGTCATCGAGGAGTTGGACAAGTTCAAGAAGGGCGCGAACGAGATAAGCAGGAACGCGCGTCAGGTGTCGAGGCACCTGGACGTCCTCAGGCTGAAGAACAAGCTCTCGGTCGGGGTAGACCTGGATAACGGCGGCACGCTCCGCGTCGAGCTGAACCACCACCACCACGACGAGCCATGCCCGCTCCCGCCCGAGCTTTTCAATGCCCTTGCAGACAACCGCATACTGATGGTCGCACTCTGCCTCTCGAAGGACCTGAAGGACAGGAAGGTCGTGCTGGTCACCAAGGACACGAACCTGAGGATAAAGGCCGACGCCCTGGGCGTCAGGACCGAGGACTACGAGTCGAACAACGTGGACATCACGGAGCTGTATTCCGGCGAGACCGAGATGGACGCGGCCCCCGAGGTCATAAACGCGCTCTTCGAGGCGGGCTCGATGGCGTTGCCGACAGACAGGCATTTCTACCCCAACCAGTTCGTGCTCATCAAGGACACCGCGAACCCGAACCACACGGCGCTGACGCGTTACCACCCAAAGAAAAAGGCGCTCGTGGTGGTAAAGGGCAACAAACAGGGCGTCTGGGGAGTCACCGCGCGGAACAAGGAACAGGGCTACGCGCTCGACCTTTTGCTTGACGACGAGGTGCGCCTGGTCACGCTGGTCGGCAAGGCCGGTACTGGCAAGACCCTTATCGCGCTGGCCGCGGGGCTGGAGAAGACCGTGGAGGAGCGGGTATTCCAGAGGCTCGTCGTCTCAAGGCCGATATTCCCGCTCGGCCGGGACATCGGGTTCCTGCCGGGCGACGTCGAGGAGAAGCTGAAGCCCTGGATGCAGCCGATATTCGACAACCTCGAATACCTCATGGGCTCCTCCGAAGGCAGGGGCAGGAAGCCCAAGGACTTCCACGGCCTGGTTGACCTGGGGATGCTGGAGCTCGAGCCTCTGACGTACATCAGGGGCCGGAGCATGCCGAACCGCTACCTGATAGTGGACGAGGCGCAGAACCTTACCCCGCACGAGGTAAAGACGATAATAACAAGGGCGGGCGAGGGGACCAAGATAGTCCTGACGGGCGACCCATACCAGATAGACAACCCGTACATAGACTCGTCGAGCAACGGCCTGACCTACGTGGCCGAGCGGTTCAAGGAGGAGGATATAGCAGGGCATATCACGCTCAAGAAGGGCGAGCGCTCCCAGCTTGCCGAACGCGCGGCCCAGCTCCTGTAGTATTTCTCTTGACTTGGGTGGCCTAAAAGCCTTATAATCTGTACGTTTGACCTAAGTTATAAATACGCCCACTTCCTCCCCTCCCCACCTGTGGGGGAGGGGCAGGGGGAGAGGGCTATTATGTGGAGGGTTGAGTTGGTCTTTTTGTATGTGCTGATGATACTCGCCGGGCTTTTCGGGCTCGGCTGGGGCTTCTGGGCGGCCAACAACGCCGGGAAGCCGTTCGACGTAATCGGCTCCGTCGCGACAATACTGGGGCTTGCGGCCGCGCTGCTCGGCACGCTGCTCACGGTGGTGCCGAACTTCTTTTCATATTAACCGGCCCATGACCGGGCCAAGAGGTCTTTGATGGACAAGGGCAGGGTTATCCGCTTCATAAGAAACGGCCTCGCGGTATTCCTCGTGATGCTCGCGATGGTGTGGGTGAGGACTTACTTCTCCGGCCGTGCGCAGTACCTTAAGGGCGAACAGGACTACAAGGCAGGCAACGTCAAGGACGCCATAACGGACTACGAGACGGCTATCCACATGTACACGCCTTTCAGCGGGTACGTGCCGGCCTCGGCCCAGCGGCTCTGGGAGATAGGCCAGACCTACGAAAGCTCCGGGGATTACGACTGGGCGCTGATAGCGTACAGGGACCTGAGGAGCAGCTTCTACGGCGTCCGGAGCTTCTACACCCCGTACCCCGAGTGGATAGCCCGGACGGAGGAGAGGATAGACCAGGTCCTCGCGGCCAAGAAGGCGCAGGAGCAGTCCGGACAGGCGGCCGCCAAGACTCCGGCCTCGAAGAAATGAACAGACTACTTTTCGGCTTAACGCTGTTATTCTATTTCATCAGCGCCTTCCACTACCTGCTGTACCTCATCAACCAGAGGGAGAGCATAGGGAAGGTCTGCCAGATATCGACCATCGCGGGGTTCGGCCTACATACCGTGACCCTCATCTACCAGATGGTAGACCTGGGGCACATCCCCATCACGAGCATCAGGGAGTCCCTCGTATTCTTCTCGTGGGCGATAGTCTTCATCTACCTCTTCCTCGAATACCGGTACAAGATAAGGGTAATGGGCGCGTTCATCATACCGCTCGCGTTCATAGCCATCGTCGTCTCGCTGACCTTCCCGATAGTGACCACGCCCCTGCCGGAGTACTTCAAAAGCGCATGGCTCGGCGTGCACACGACGCTCGCTTTCCTGGGCGACGCCGCGTTCACCATCGCTTTCGGCGTTGGAATAATGTACCTCCTGCAGGAGAGGCAGCTGAAGCGCAAGAACCCCGGCGCTTTCTACAGGCGTCTCCCGTCCCTCGACGTGCTGGACGAGCTTAACTACAAGTCGGTCGCGATAGGTTTCCCGCTCCTGACGCTGGCGATAATAAGCGGCTCGATATGGGCCAATTCGGCATGGGGCTACTACTGGGGCTGGGAGCCCAAGGAGATTTGGTCGCTTATAACATGGATAGTCTATGCGGTATACCTGCACGCGCGTCTGATGTCCGGGTGGCGCGGCAGGAAGACGGCGTACCTGGCCGTGATAGGGTTCCTGATAGTCATATTCACGTTCCTCGGCATAAACCTGCTCCTGCCGGACAGCAGGCACGCCTTCAAGTAGGGTATTCAGGATGAACATCGTCGTAATAGGTCTTAACCACAAGACGGCCCCGGTCGAGGTCAGGGAGAAGCTCTCCTTCCCGGAGGCGGTGCTGCCCGACGCGCTCTGCTGCCTGGGCAGGCTGGAAGCCGTCAACGAGAACATCATCCTCTCGACGTGCAACCGCGTGGAGACGTACGCGACAGTCAAGGACGTGGACCACGGCATAGACTGGATAAAGCGGTTCTTCCTCGAGTACCACAGCCTCTCCGGAGACAAGTACATGGAGAGCCTTTACGCCTACCACGGCCGCGAGGCGGTGAGGCATATATTCCGCGTCGCCGCGAGCCTCGACTCGATGGTCGTGGGCGAGCCCCAGATACTGGGCCAGATGAAGGACGCCTTCGAGCACGCGCTCGACCACAAGACCACCGGGCTCGTGCTGAACCGGCTGATGAAGAAGACGATATCGGTCGCGAAGCGCATACGCACCGAGACCAAGATAGCGGAGTCCGCGGTCTCCATAAGCTTCGCCGCGGTCGAGCTCGCGAGGAAGATATTCGGGAGCCTGGACGGCAAGTCGGTCATGCTTGCAGGCGCGGGCGAGATGGCGGAGCTTGCGGCCAAGCACCTGGTAAACAACGGCGTCAAGTCGGTCATCGTGGCGAACCGCACCTACGAGCGCGCGGTTGACCTCGCGAAGGAGTTCGACGGCCGGGCCGTGAAGTACGAGGACCTGGTCTCCGAGATGGTCCACGCGGACATACTGATAGCGTCCACCGGGGCTACGCAGTACATAGTCTCGCAGAAGGACATGGCGAGGGTGATAAAGGAACGGAAGAACAGGCCCGTCTTCCTGATAGACATTGCGGTGCCGAGGAACCTCGACCCGGAGATAAACAAGATAGACAACGTATACCTCTACGACATAGACGACCTCCAGTCGGTGGTCGAGTCCAACATAAAGGAACGGCAGAAGGAGGCGGAGCTTGCCGAGGACATAATCTCGGAAGAGATAGACACCTTCATGTCGTGGTTCCGTTCGATAGACGTCGTCCCGACGATAGTCGCCCTCCGCGAGAAGGCCGAGTCGATAAGGCTTGCCGAACTCGATAAGACGATGTCGAGGATCGGCGACTTGAGCGAGAAGCAGAAGAAGCAGATAGAGGCCCTGACGCAGGGCATCGTGAACAAGATGCTCCACAACCCGCTCATCGTCCTCAAGAAGTGCGCCGGAGACCCAGAGTGCAGCGGGCACGTCGAGTCCGTGCGCGCCCTCTTCGACATACAGGACACGCCCGGCGGACACGAAGACGTGGAGGCCGCGGGCCAGGGCACGGAGCCGGAGCGGCCATAAAACTGGATTCCCGCTTTCGCGGGAATGACGTTAACTTAGATGTCATTGCGAGGAGCGTAAGCGACGCGGCAATCCCCGGTCTTAAAAGCGGCGATTGCCACGCTTCGCTCGCAATGACGAACATAATATTGTCGAAGGGAGAAAGTATTTTGGCCGACAGGAACAAGATAGTAATTGGCACCAGGGGCAGCATGCTGGCCCTCTGGCAGGCGGAGTTCGTCCAGAGGACCCTCATGACGGCCTGCCCCGGCTGCGAGGTCACCCTGACCAAGATAAAGACGACCGGCGACATGATACTCGACGTACCGCTCGCGAAGGTCGGAGGCAAGGGCCTCTTCGTGAAGGAGATAGAGGACGCTATGCTCCGGGGCGAGATCGACCTGGCCGTGCACAGCATGAAGGACGTGCCGACGGTACTGCCGGACCCGCTGCACCTCAGGTGCATGTCCGAGCGCGAAGACCCGAGGGACGCGTTCCTGTCGTCCAAATGCGCAAGGTTCTCGGACCTGCCGAAGGGCGGGACGGTCGGGAGCAGCAGCCTCAGGCGGCAGTGCCAGCTTATGGCGGTGAGGCCGGACATCAAGGTAGAACAGCTCAGGGGCAACCTCGACACCCGCATAAGGAAGATGGAGGAAGGCCAGTACGACGCGGTGATACTCGCCGCGGCAGGTATAAGGCGCATGGGCTGGGCGGAGAAGATAAAGGAGTACATCGACCCGGAGGTCTGCCTGCCCGCCATCGGCCAGGGCGCGATAGGAGTTGAGTGCAGGAAGGACGACGAGTTCATCAACCGCGTGCTCTTCGTGCTCCAGCACCAGGACACATGGGACTGCGTGACCGCCGAACGGGCGTTCCTGAAGAGGCTCGAAGGCGGCTGCCAGGTGCCCATCGCCGCTCATGCGAGGATTCTGAGGGACGGCGGCAGGACGCGTCTCAGGCTGGTCGGCCTTGTCGGGAGCGTCACGGGCGACAGGATAATCAGGGATGCGGTCGAGACGGACGTCTCAGGGGGCGAGGCGGCGGGCATAGGCCTTGCCGAGACGCTCCTCGGCAAGGGCGCCGACGTCATATTGAAGGAAGTGTACGGCAGGGACGTTACGGGTTACTGATAACCCGCGTGAATGGGTCGATGTAACACAGGAGGGTGCGGTGTTGTACAAGTCTATAATCCCGGCATTGTTGTTGTGTGTGTTGTCCGTATTTGGCTGCGCTTCCGCCACGTCGTCAGCAAAACCGGCGACTGTCGCGGCAGAGAATGAAAAGACGCCGGTCGAAACCGAAAAAGACACGAAGATGACCAGGGCCGGCGAGCTTTACTATATGGGCCTGAACGCCATCAACCACCGCAACATGAAGGAAGCGGAGGATGACCTGAAACAGGCGGCCGAGCTCAGCCCCGAAAGCTACAACATACGTATGACCCTCGCCAAGGTATACGAGGAGAAGCAAGACAAGCTGAGGGCGATCGAGCAGTACAGGGCGGCGATAGGCATTAAAAAAGAAATTCCGAGTGCCTACTATGGGCTTACCGGGTTATACATAGGAATGGACCTGTACAAAAACGCGCTCGACGTCTGCGAGGAGGCCCTGAAAAACGGCGTCCCGGATTCGGCGGTGGCCACCGACATGGGCTGGATATATTATCTTGCGGGCGACCTGAACAAGGCCGAGGAGCGGCTGAGGGCCGCCAAGGAGCTCGACCCTAAGGACACCGCGCCCAGGCACGACCTGGGGCTCACGCTTTTTGAGCTCGGCAAATACGAAGAGGCCCTCAAGAACTTCCAGGAAGTCCTGGAGATGAACCCCCAGAGCATCCTGATGCCCTACTACATCGCACTCACATACAAAAAGCTGGGCGACGAGGCCAAGGCGCTCGACGCGCTCAGGGAAGGCCTCAAGAAGGACCCGGAACTGCCGGACAAGGCTGAGTTTTACAACCTGAAATATTTTCCGCATACAAACCCCGGCGACCTGACTTCGTATTTCGAGAAGCTGAAGGCCGAGAAGGCCGAAACAGAGAAGGCCGAAAAGCCCGAGGATGCCGGGAAGGCGGAGAAGACCGAGAAGTGAAGGAAGCCCTGACCTATGACAAGGGCCTGCCTCTCACTGGCCGGAAGGTAATAGTCACCAGGGCGACCGAGCAGGCGAGCGGTTTTGCTTCGATGCTCCGCTTGGCCGGGGCGGAGGTGGTCGAGTTCCCCACCATAGAGACCGTCCCGCCGGAGAGCTACGATGGCCTCGACCAGGCCATAGGCGGGCTTTCTGGTTTCGACTACGCGCTTTTCACGAGCGCTAACGCGGTAAGGTTCCTGGCGGCCCGCATGGGGGAACTCGGGCATGACGTGCGGGAGCTTGCGGGACTTGAACTGATTGCGGTCGGGCCCAAGACGGCCCGTGAAATAGAAGCCCTCGGGCTCAGGCTCAGTGTGACACCCGATGAGTACAAGGCCGAGGGCGTGCTCGATGCGCTGTCATCCCGTGACCTTTCAGGGAAGAGGGTCTTTTTCCCGAGGGCCGAGGTCGCGCGCGAGGTGCTCCCGGAAAAGCTCGCGGAGCGCGGGGCGGAAGTTGTGGTCGCGGTCGCCTACCGCACGGTCGCGCCCAGGGTGGACCCGGCGTATGTCAGGGAGCTTTTCAAAGACGGCGGGGTATCGGCGGTTACGTTCACGAGTTCGTCCACCGTCAGGAACTTCGTGGAGATGGTAGGCGAGGGCGCAAAGGGGTATTTAAAGGGCGTCTGCGTGGCCTGCATAGGGCCGGTCACAGCACAGACGTGCAGGGAGATGGGTATCGACGTCACCGTGGTCCCGAGGGACTACACCGTGGATGCCCTGCTGTTGGAGCTTACTGAATATTTTGGAAGGAGATAGGACGATGATTGCTGTAACCGGGAAGGCGTTGGGCGAGTTCAAAAAGGTGCTTGAGGTCGAGGAGAACAAGGGCCTCGGCATAAAGATAAAGGCGAGCATGGCGCAGTCCTGCTGCTCATGCGGGCCGAGCATGCAGTACGAGATGGGCCTGGTAGACAAGGGCGAGGAAGGCGACGTCATGACCGAGCTGGGCGGCGTGAAGTTTTACCTGGACGAGGCCAGCGACGACATGATGAAGGACTCCGAGATAGACTTCATGGAGGATACGGGTTTCATGGTGAAGGACAATAATGCCGCCCCGTCCTGCGGATGCGGAGACGATCACGGCGGGCACGGCGGTTCCTGCTGCGGATAGAAAGGAGACCCGGATGGCGTCCGAAAAACCGAAGGGCGTTCCACCATCGCTGACCTTCGAGATAAGGCCGGAGATAGAAGGCGGCGTGTACTCTAACGTCGCGAGCATAGTGCACAACAAAAACGAGTTCATCCTCGACTTCGCGGTGGTGGTGCCCGGCAAGGACACCGCGCCCGTCAGGGCGCGTGTGATAACCAACCCGGCGCACGCCAAGCAGTTCCTCGCGGCGCTGGCCGAGAACATTGCGAACTACGAGCGGAGCTTCGGGGAGATAAGCCTCCCCATTATGGGCGCCCCGGTCATAAAGACGACGCAGACGCATTAGGAGGTCAAAATGTTTTTCCCATCGTACCGCGCAAGGCGCATGAGGTCGAGCGAGACCATGAGGAGGATGGTGCGGGAGACAATACTCTCGCCGGACGACTTCATATACCCGCTTTTCGTCACGCACGGCAAGGGTGTGAAGTCCGAGATATCCTCCATGCCCGGCAACTACCAGCAGTCCGTGGACAACATCGTAAAGGACTGCCAGGAGGTGCACAAGCTCGGCATACCCGCGGTGCTGCTCTTCGGCATACCGGCGAAGAAGGACGCCGTCGGCTCCGAGGCCTACGACGACAAGGGCATAGTCCAGCAGGCGATAAAGGCGATAAAGGACAAGGTCCCGGGCCTGATGGTCATAACAGACGTCTGCCTTTGCGAGTACACGGACCACGGCCACTGCGGGATAGTCAAGGGCGGCGAGATACTGAACGACCCGACGCTCGAGCTTCTCTGCAAGGAGTCGCTGTCGCATGCTAAGGCGGGCGCTGACATGGTCGCGCCGTCCGACATGATGGACGGGCGCGTGGGCGCCATCAGGGAGACGCTCGACGAGGCCGGCTTCGACAACATACCCATAATGTCCTACGCGGTAAAGTACGCGTCGTCCTTCTACGGCCCGTTCAGGGAGGCGGCGGAGTCCACGCCCGCGTTCGGTGACCGGAGGAGCCACCAGATGGACCCGGGCAACGCACGCGAGGCCATCAGGGAGGCCGAACTCGACGTGGACGAAGGCGCGGACATAATAATGGTCAAGCCCGCGCTCCCCTACCTCGACATAATCTACAGGCTTCGCGAGAGCTTCGACATGCCCATCGCCGCATACAACGTGTCGGGCGAGTACTCGATGATTAAGGCCGCGGAGAGGCTCGGCTGGATGGACGGGCAGAGGGCGATGATGGAGTCGCTCACCAGCATCAAACGGGCCGGGGCGGATATAATACTCACATACTTCGCCAAAGAGGCGGCGAAGGTACTAAACAAGTAGCCTTGCGAAAAAAAGAAGTCGAAATCGGCGGCCTCGCCGTCCGGTATTATGAGGACGGCGACGGCCCGCCTCTGCTCCTCTTGCACGGGGCGGGCGGGACGGCAAGGCTGTGGCACCGCCAGGCAGGACCCCTCTCAAAATCATACCGTGTGGTTGCCCCCGACCTCCCCGGTTTTGGCGGGACCGCTGCCTTCCCCTGGATAAAAAGTATCCGAGACTACGCCGGTTTTATTGCAAAGTTCATGGACGCGCTGGGGATACGCCGCGCCTCGGTGGCGGGCAGTTCGTTGGGCGGCTGGGCGGCCTGCTGGTTCGCGGTCGATTATCCCGGTATGCTCGACCGGCTTGTCCTGATATCGCCTGCTGGGCTATACTTCGAGGAAGCCCCCCCGATGCCGCTCCCGCTTCTCATCAAGGAGGTCGAGCGCTATTACGCCTCGGCCGATACCGGCTCCGATGCCGGGCTCAGGCCGAGCGCCGACATGGAGAGAGGTCTCGCAACCATAAGGACGCTTGAAAGCGAAGGCGCGTTCAAGCCCGACCTCTCAGGGGTGCTGTCGGAAATCAAAGTGAAGACCCTGATAATATGGGGGGCCGAAGACAAGGTAATACCGGCGTCGTACGCGGATAAGTTCAGGCGCTTAATACCGGGCTCGGAGGTCCGGCTTGTCGAGGGGGCAGGGCATATGCCATTTATCGAAAGGCACGAAGTTGTAAACGAGCTTATTTCAAGCTTCCTCGCTTCCCCGGGTGCTTGACAGGACGTGCGAAATCTGGATAACCTGCCGTAATATCAGATAAATAATATATATAGCCAGAAGCCTATAATTCTCTTGACTTAAAATTACAGTTACCATATCATGCACGTTAACCATTTTTAATGGAGTCCTTTTTCATATGGGAGCAGTCTGATGATAAAGGTGTTGCTGGTAGATGACAGTTCGATAGTGACCAACATGGTCTCGGGTTACCTCTCCGACAAGGGTTTCGCGGTAGCGGTAGCGAACAGCCCGTTCGGCGTCTCGAACAAGATAAAGGAGTTCCAGCCGCACGTCGTCCTGATGGACCTCGGCCTGCCGGGCCTCTCCGGCGAGAAACTCATACATATGTGCAAGGAAAAGGGCGATGTCGAAACATGCCGCGTCGTTTTATTTTCATCCGTCGAGGAAAGCGAGATGCAGACCCTTGTCAGGAGGGGCGTCGCCCACGACTACTTCATAAAGGGCGGCTCGCTTAAAGACCTCGAAACCAAGATCCGCCGTCAGGCAGACGCGACATCGAACTAAACTTCCGGTTTCCCCTTTGACTTTCCTCACCGTATGGTTTATAAGATAGTTATGCCCTCACCATTGTTAATCCTGGCCTCGAACTCCCCGCGCCGCCGCGAACTGCTCGACAATGTCGGCATAGGATATATACCCGACCCCGCGGACGTGGACGAGTCCGTCCTGCCGGGTGAACCTGCCGAGAAGTACGTGCGCCGCCTTGCATTGGCGAAGGCCGAGACGACCGCGGCGAGACATGGCTCCGGGCTGGTGCTCGGGGCCGACACCGTCGTGGTGCTTGACGGGGACATCCTCGGCAAGCCCGCATCCGCCGGTGAAGCGGCGGAGATGCTCGGACGTCTTTCCGGGAGGGAGCACGTCGTCATGACCGGGGTCGCGCTCGTGGACGCCGAGACCGGTAGAAGCGCCGTGGACGTGGAGTCCACACGCGTCCGCATGGCAAGCCTCAGCCGCGACGAGATAGAAATGTACGTAGCGACCGGCGAGCCGATGGACAAGGCCGGGGCATACGGGATACAGGGCAGGGCGTCTGTCTTCGTCGAGGGCATAACAGGCTGTTTCTTCAACGTGGTCGGCCTGCCGCTTGCGAGGCTCGACCGCATGCTTAAGAACTTCCATCCGTAAACACCCCTTTACCCTCCCCACCTGCGGGGGAGGGCAGGGTGGGGGTGGGAGAGGGGCTGGGGGTTTCGAGGTATTCATGGACATAGCGGTAATAGGCATTAACCCGCTCGGCTGCACCGTGGCTTGCCTGCTCGGCGCGTCGGGCGAGGACATAACCATAGTAGGCGCCCCGGAGCAGGTGTCCAGGATACCCGACGGTATCATAACCCTGAGACAACTCTGGGACGGCAGGACGGTTACGTCGAATGTCAGACCGGTTGACAGGCTCGGCCATACGCCGGAAATGATAGTATTCGCAACACATGCGAGAGATGCGTACGCCGCGGCGGAAGGCATATCGCAGATGTCCGCGGATGCTACCATTGCCGCCATACAGTACGGCACGAAACTCGACCAGATAATAGCCGGTTACCTCAAGAGGGACAACATCGTCTCATGCGTCACCACTCTGGGAGTCGCGTGCTGCAGTCCGGGCGAGGTGACCATCAACCACATAGGCGAGATGGTAGTGGGCCGCGCATACGAGGCGACGGAAGACAGGCTGGACCAGGTAGTACGGCTCATGTCGAAGGTGTTCGTCACGCACAAGCGGGACAAGATCGCGCACTTCAACTGCACGGGGTTGCTCGTCAACCTGCCGTATGCGATACCCGCCGTGGTAGGTGGTAGCGCACAGCAGGTGTTCTCCGACCCGGACATGGCCAAGGCCGGGGTACTGCTTTTGCAGGAGGGCATGCGTGTGATAGACAAGTCGGGCGTCCGCAGGGAGCCGCTTCCCGACCTGGGCGACGGGTACCTGCGCGGCCTCCTCGCCTCGTCTCCCGACGATTCCGCGCGGCTATTCTCCGCGATGGCCGTCAACACCTCGCTTACCCCGTATTACTGCCCGACGGTCGAATGCGTAGGACGAGACGCCGCGCGCGACGTGGAATACTTAAACGGCGAGCTTGTAAAGCTGGCGGGCGAGCTCGACTGCATGGCCCCGCTCAACTCCCTTATGGTAAGGCTTGCGAAAAAGGTCGAGTCAGACGGAAGGTTCCTGGGCAAGCAGGAGTTCATGGAAGAGGTGAAACGCGCCAGGGCCACGGAGTGCCATACCGAGTGATTCGAAGTATCTCCCGTAAAGGTTTTGTAGGGGCGCGATTAATCGCGCCCGCGCTTGTATGACGGGCTTGATAAATCAAGCCCCTACAACCGGATGAAACCGGATTCTTCACTTCGTTCAGAATGACAAACAGGAGGTGGGTGCGGATAGCCTCCCCCTCTCCCAATGCTCGGATTCCTTCCATTAACCCTCCCCACCTGCGGGGGAGGGCAGGGTGGGGGTTGGGAGAGGGCCAGGGGTGAGGGTGTCGTCTACGCAACCATCATCTGCACGAAGGCCACCGCGACCACCAGCAACTCCGGCACCAGCATTATCCTGTAGATGGGCGCAAGCTCGGACTTGAAGTAGTCCTTGGTGAGCACGAGGCAGAGGTGCACGGGCGAGTACATGACGCCCGCGAAGCCAGATGCGAACGCGAACGCGAGCATGCCCATGTCCGGGTGCGCGCCGCCTATAAGCGGGAGTATCATCGGGAACGTGGCCCCGACGAACGCTATGGTGATGCCGGTCACGACCCCCACCATGAACGGAAGCACGAAGAGTATCGCAACAACGGGGACCCCTGCCGACTTGAAGAATGCCGGGAGGCCCGCCACCGCGCCGGAGCCCTCCATCATCCCCTTGAATACCATCACGCCGAGGACCAGGAGCAGTGTCTTGAACGACAGGCTCTCCTTCAGCGTCGCCCATATCCTCGCCGGGCTGTACCTGAAGTACAGGAACACGAGCGCGACCACGATTACCATGGCGAGGGCGATGTCAACGCCAAGCACCATGACCAGCAGCATCACAAGCAGTATGGGGCTGAAGCTTACCAGCAGAAGTTCAAGGTACTCGCGCCTGCTCTTGCCGCCCGCTTTTTTCCGTAGTGGCTCCACCTCCCTGAAAGCATACAGGATACCGGTCAGGATTACGGTGGCCGGGAACGCAGCCTGGTAAATAAACACCCTGCCCATGGGCACCCCGGCCACGGCGGCCATCAGTATGAACCCCGGGTAAAGCGGCGAGACGTATTCCCATATGTGCCGGAACCAGTAGTTGATGAAGCTTTTGCGTTCGGGCTTGATGAAGCACCCGCCGGACGACTCCTCGACGAGCGGGGCCGAGAAGTACGCGCCGCCGGCCGAGGGCAGTATCCCTATTATTGCGGGCATGAGCGCCATGACAGCCCGGTTGTCGCCGAGCAGGCCCGATAGCGAGTCCACCAGCTTTTTAAGCGTCTCGGTCTTCCTGAGCACGTTTTCGAGCACCATGATAAGCGCGAGCGCGACGATCAGAGAGACCGTGGACTTGTCTATGCATGCGTGATAGGAGATTTCGAGGAGCCTGGCGGGGCCGAGCCCCATCAGGATGCCGAGCAGTGCGGCGGCGAGGAGCATCACCGCCCCCAAGTTCCACTTGAGCTTTAAAAGCCAGACTACCAGTGCGAATACGGAGAGGATCTTCAGGAGGTCAAGCAACGCAACTCCTCGTGATTTCCTGGAATTCTACTATCCTGTTCTTGCCGCGCGCCTTCGCTGTGTAGAGCGCCTTGTCGGCGTTTTGTATAAGCTCAAGCCGCTCGCGAGCGTCGGCCGGGAAACTGGCTATCCCGATGCTCACGGTGAATGGCCTCTTGCCCCTCATCAGCGAGGCGGTCTTTGCCTTAATCTGCCTGGTTATGCGCCTGGCCATCGTCAGGGCCTGGGCCGAGTCCACCTTAGGAAGTAATACGGTGAACTCCTCGCCCCCGTACCTTGCCGCCATGTCCGTCTCTCGCACCGAAGCCTTAAGCACTTCGGACAGCTTCTGGAGCACCTTGTCGCCGAACGGGTGGCCGTAGTCGTCGTTCAGGCTTTTGAAGTCGTCTATGTCGATCATCAGGAGGGAGAACTTGTCGTCGTACCGCTCGGCGCGGGTGGCTTCCTTGGTCAGCTCCTCCTGGAAATGCCTGTGGTTGTATAGCCCGGTAAGCCCGTCGGTGATGGCCATCTTCTTGGTCTTCTCGTGGAGCTGTGCGTGGTCTATGCTCATGGCCGCGAATGTTGACAGGATGTAGAGGAGCCGGAGCTCACCCTTGTTGAAGGCCCTGGGCGAGAAGTCGTCCACGTAGAAAATGCCGATGATGTCGTCGTTGAATACGAGCGGCACGCACACCATGGACTTTATCCCTTCCTTGAGGGCGAGCGGGTTCGTGAAGAAGCGCTTGTTGGTCGTGTTGCTTATCACCGTCGGCTTCTTGGACTTCAGTATCTTGTCAGTGAGGCCGCCGGGCCTGACCTTCCAGCGCGTGTTGCCCGCAAAGTCCTCGCTGAAGCCCCTGTGCGCCATTATCTCAAGCTCGTTGGACTCCTTATGGAAAAGCGCAATGCTGCCCGCGTTGGTGGCGGTGAGCTTCATAGCGCTCTTCAGTATGGCGTCCAGGACGTGGTGCATCTCGAGCGTTGACACCACGAGCTTGGCCACGTCCAGCAGGTCTATTAGTTCCTGTACTTCCTTGGCAGCTTTTTTCTCAGACGACACGGCCTTCCGCCTCCGGTTGGTTTAGGTGTTCGGATTCAAGCAGTTCGAGCAGAAGCGCAGCCATCTCCGGGTCGAACTGCTTCCCGCTGCAGCGCCTTATCTCTTCTTTTACCTTGGACAGCTCCATGGCCTTCCTGTAAGGCCTGTTCGAGGTCATCGCATGGAATGCGTCGGCCACGGCGAGAACCCTCGCGCCAAGCGGTATCTGTGCGCCCTCGAGGCCTGCCGGGTAGCCCATGCCGTCGAACCTTTCGTGGTGGCAGCTTATTATCTCGCGGCTGTTATCCAGGTAGAACGTATGCCTCAGTATGTTCTCGGCCTCGGAGATGTGCGTCTGTATCTTCTCGTACTCTTCCGCAGTCAGCTTGCCCTTTTTGTTCAGTATGTTCTCCGGGATGGCGATCTTGCCGATGTCGTGCAGCACCGCCGCTATCTGGAGGTCCTCTTTCTGCTTCTCGGTAAGGTCGAGCTTCGCGGCCAGACGCCCGCAGAGGTACTCCACGTTGTCGGAGTGCCCCTTGGTGTAGCTGTCCTTGGACTCGAGCGCCGCGGACAGCGACTTGACCGTGCTCAGGTATGCGGCCTTGGAGTCGTTGTAGTAGCGCGCCTTCTCTATGGCTATGGCCACAAGGTTCGAGTAGTTTACTATTGCTTCCAGCTGGTCGTCCGTGAAGGCCGTGCCGTCGAGCCTCGCGGTGAAGTTCAGGACGCCTATCGTGTTGATGCTCTTGAGAGCTACGTTAAGCGCGTAAGGGGACTGGTATTTGAGGTTCAGAGGCACCACGATGAACGAGCCGGGCTTGTTCAGAATCTTGAAGCGCCTGTCGCGGATGCCGTCCTCGACGCTTTTTATCAGTATCGGCTCGCCGGTCTTCCACACGTAGCCGGACACGCTCTCGCCCAGCCTCCTCGACTCGCCTATTATGGTCTTGTCGGTGCTCTCCTTCACGACCAGGTTGTGCACGCCCTCCTGCTCCTTCTCGACGAGCATGAGCGAGGCCATCTCGCACCGGAGTATCTCGGCGCCCTTCGACACGACGAGCCTGTATATCTCTGGCAGGGAGTTGGTCAGGGATATCTCGCGTATTATCTCGTTGACGTGGAGTATGCCCTGGTTCTGGCGTTCGAGCTTCAGGGCGACGCCGCAGTATTCTGCGAGCATCACGGCAAGCCTCAGGTCTTCCGTCGTGAACTTCTTCCCGTCCAGCTTGTCGTTGATGTTAAGCACTGCGATGGTGATGCCGTGTTCGACTATAGGCACGACGAGAGAGCTTTCGTAGCGGGCGGAGTCGGTGGACGTGATGAGGCTGGGGTACGTCTTTTTAAGCTCTTCGATGTCGTTTATCAGGAGAGGCTTCTGCGTCTCGGCTACGATGCCCGCGACCCCTTCCCCAATGCCCGGCCTGCTGTTCTCGATGATGTCCCTGCCGATGGACTCGATGGAGTTAATGGAAGTCGCGACTTTTATCTTCAGCACCTTTTCACGGAGGTCAACCACCATGAGCGAGCCGCGCATCGCGCCCAAATCCTTGAGCGTCTTGTCGAGCATGGTCTTGATGCTGTCCACGAACTTGTCGACTACATAGAAATCCACCATAAATCAACTCCGCTCGCTTAGGTTATCTGTAACACGCTATATGAACATGTTGTCTATAAGCCGGGTCTTGCCTATCCTCACCGCCAGGGCCAGGAGCGCCTTTTCTCCGGCGCTTGAAAGAGGCGTGAGCTTTTCGGGGTCGACGAGTTCAATGTACTCGGCCTTTATCGCAGGTTCGTTCCTGAGGCTTTCCCTGACCTTCGACAGCAGTACATCGGCCCTCGTCTCGCCAGACTGCCTGAGGCTCCTCGCACTCGCCAGGGCGCGGTATATCTGGACTGCGGCCATCCTGTCGTCAGGGCTCAGGTATGCGTTCCTCGAACTCATCGCGAGGCCGTCCGGTTCGCGGACGGTGGGCCCGACAATAATGTCCGTGCCAATGTCCAGGTCGCGCGCCATCCTCCTCACGACCATGGTCTGCTGGTGGTCCTTCTGGCCGAAGTATGCCCTGTGCGGCTTAACGATGTTGAAAAGCTTGGCAACGACCGTGGCGACGCCCCTGAAGTGTCCAGGCCTGACCGCGCCGCAGAGCCGCTCCGAAACCCCCTCCACGTTCACGGATGTCGAAAAACCATCCGGGTATATGTCGTCCGCCTCCGGGGCGAACACGATGTTCACGTCCTCCTTGCGGCACTTATCCACGTCGCCGGGCAGGTCCCTCGGGTAACGGTCGAGGTCTTCGCCCTGCCCGAACTGAGTGGGGTTGACGAAGATAGAGAGGACGACCACGTCGTTCTCCCGTCTCGCGAGCTTAACGAGCGACAGGTGCCCCGCGTGCAGGTAACCCATCGTCGGGACGAAGCCCACGGTCTTGCCCGCGAGCCTCAGGCCCGCCGCCTCGTCAGACATCTCACTGACCGTCTTGATTACCCGCATTTATTTACCTTCCTTAATCCCAGCAAGCATCTCGCGTACGGTCTTCTTAAGGACCGGATGCATCACGTCGGGCGCAATCTCGCATAGCGGAGCCAGTACGAACTCCCTTTCGTGCATCAGGGGGTGCGGCACCTTCAGCCTTACGGTATCTATCACAAGGCCGTCGTATATGAGGATGTCGAGGTCTATCGTCCTCGGGCCCCACCTGACCGTCCTGACACGGCCCAGTTTGTTTTCTATTCCCTGGCAGGCGGTAAGCAGGTCTTCAGCCGAAAGGGAGGTCTCGACCATCAAAGCCGCATTCAGGAACTTTCCCTGTTCTGCGTACCCGACCGGCTCTGTCTCGTGGAACGACGAAACCCTGAGCACCTTCACTCCCGGCATGCCGTCCAGATGTACGATCGCCCTTCTTAAGTTTTCTTCCCTGTCACCCAGGTTCGACCCGAGGCCGATGTATGCGTCCATATCCTAAGGCCAGGGGCCAGCCGTGTTCATGGAATTCGTCCAGCTTCCAAAACTGCCTTATTACATCACAACAAGAAGCCGTTGTCAATGATATAGAGCCCGAAAAATCTTTGCATTACAGGCTGTTAAATGGTATTATTTACGGATTGCGACCGCGCTTTTCACAAGGACAATGCCTATGACATACATCTTCTTCCCGACACGCACAGAGCTCGAGCCCCTGCTTGGACTGATGGAGGGCTTGTCCGAGGGCCGGACGGGCCTCCGCGAAAGCTTTTCCGGGATTCTGCGCGGCAGGACCGTCAAGGCCGTAGTGTCCGGCGTCGGCCAGGCGAACACCGCGCAGTCCATAAGCCCTGTGCTTGAGAGCGGGGCCGCAAGTGTAGTAATTATGGGCGGTTGCGCGGGCGCTTATGCCGGGAGCGGCCTGTTGGTCGGCGACGTGGCCGTGGCCACGGAGGAGGTATACGCCGACCTCGGAGCCCAGACGCCGGAGGGCTGGAAATCCCTCGAAGAACTAGGCCTGCCTCTGTTGGAAAAGGGAGAGAGGCGTTACTATGACCGGTTTCCCCTCGACCTCGGGGCATACGAGGGCGCGCTCAGGGCTTTTGATCTAAACCGTCTCAGGCCCGCGGCCCAGGGCAGCGGAAGACTTCCCGGCGTCCATTTCGGCCCATTCCTGACCGTCTCGGTAGTCTCCGGCACCGCAAAACGGGGCGACGAGCTTTACGCCCGGCACCGCGCCCTCTGCGAGAACATGGAGGGGGCCGCCGCGGCCCAGGTCGCCGTGCTTTACGGGGTCCCGTTCATCGAGGTGCGCGGTATAAGCAATATGGTCGAGGACAGGGACAGGGGTAAATGGGATATCCAGACGGCGGCCTATAACTGCGCGATGGCAATTTCATGCATAATCAATAATTCCCCTCTCCTCGCGGGAGAGGGGTCGAAGGGGTGAGGGGTTTCCAGCAATATGAACCTTACACTCGGCTACTCGCCGTGTCCAAACGACACGTTCATCTTTTACGCCCTGGCCCACGGCAAGGTGGAGGTTCCGGGCATCACCGTCACGGAATCGCTCGACGACGTGGAGACTCTGAACCGGCGCGCGCTTAATGCCGAACTCGACCTGACCAAGGTATCGTTCCATGCATTCGCATACCTGCGCGACAACTACTGCCTGTTAAGGAGTGGGGCCGCGCTCGGCCGGGGCTGCGGCCCGCTTGTGGTTGCCAGGAACAAGACCGGCATGGACGCGCTGAAGGGGAAGACCATAGCCATACCCGGCCGGTACACCACCGCGCACCTGCTCCTGATGCTATACGGGGAGGGCTACGACAAGGTCGCCGTCATGCCGTTCGACAAAATTATGCCCGCGGTGAAGCGGGGCGATGCCGACGCAGGGCTTATAATCCACGAGGGCCGTTTCACCTACGAGGGGTACGGCCTCGTAAAGGTGCTCGATTTGGGCGAGTGGTGGGAGGCGGAGACAGGCCTGCCCATCCCGCTCGGCGCAATCCTCGCGAAACGCTCTCTCGGCGCGGACGTCATATCAGCGGCCGAGCGCGGCATACGCGAGAGCATCGAGTACGCCCGTTCCCACAAGGATGAGACTAAGACCTACATCAAGTCCCACGCGCAGGAGATGGACGACAAGGTGGTGGAGCAGCACATAGCGCTCTACGTAAACGACTTCTCCATCGACCTGGGCAATAAAGGCGAGAATGCGGTCGATACGCTGTTCGAGAGAGCCATGGCGCGCGGCATAATACCCGGCACTTACACCCCGCTGTTCCTATGAAGTTCAATACCTTCTCCGCGCTCAGGCACAGAAACTTCCGCCTCTTCTTCTTCGGGCAGGCGGTATCGCTCATCGGGACCTGGATGCACTCGCTGGCCCAGGGCTGGCTTGTCCTGAAGCTGACCGACTCCGCATTCTACCTGTCGCTTGTGCAGGCGATGGGTTCCCTGCCGATACTTTTTCTTTCGCTTATCAGCGGTGTCGTTGCCGACCGGGTAGTCAAGAGGAACCTACTGCTGGTCACTCAGACACTTTCGATGGCCCTCGCGCTCGCCCTCGCGCTGCTTGTGAGCTTCGGGACTGTGCATGTGTGGCATGTGGTCGCGGTCGCGACCCTGCTCGGCGTGGTCAACACGTTCGATATACCGGGCAGGCAGTCCTTCATCGTCGAGATGGTCGGCAAGGAAGACCTGATGAACGGCATAGCGTTAAACTCCGCCGTATTCAACGGGGCAAGGGTGATAGGCCCCGCCGTCGCGGGCATCCTTATAGGCTTCGCGGGTCTCGCGGCCTGCTTCTATATAAACGCGGTAAGCTACATCGCCATAATCGCATGCCTTGCCATGATGAAGCTCGAAGCCCAGCCGGAGAAGCGCGAGGCCAGGCCGCTTTGGAAGGAACTGCGCGAGGGACTGAGCTACGTCAGACATGCGCCGGCTTTGTCCTCGTTCATATTCATGGTCGCGGTAACGAGCCTCTTCTCTATACCCTATATTGCGCTCATGCCGATATTCGCGCGCGACATACTTAACGTCGGGGCCAAGGGGCTCGGCGTGCTCATGGGTTCGGCGGGCATTGGCGCGTTAATCGGCGCGCTGACGCTCGCCACGGTCGGAAGCGTACGCAGGAAGGGCCTGGTCGCGCTCGTATCCGCGGTCGCATCGTCGTCCGCGCTGCTTGCGTTTTCGTTCTCCCGCATACCGCTATTGTCAAACCTGCTCCTTGTCGTGATAGGCTGGGGTATGATAACCCAGCTTGCCACGGTGAATACCCTCATTCAGACCGACGTCCCGGACGAGCTGAGGGGCCGGGTAATGAGCCTGTACACCCTGGTGTTCCTGGGCTTCATACCCGTCGGCAACCTCATCGTCGGGACCATTGCGCACTTAATCGGCACGCCCTACGCCGTAGCCGTCGGCGCGAGCGTCTGCCTCGTCACCTACGCCGTACTCTTCTCAGTCAAGAAAGAACTTCTCTCGCATTAATCCATAAAGGCTTCGCCAAAACACTTCCGCACCGTTAGTCCATAAGGCATTTTCTCAACCCCTTCAGGGGACAGGTACGCACCCTTCCGCTTATCCTTCAGGACAAGATGTCATCAAAACACGTGAAGTCATTCTGAGCTATGCGAAGAATCTCAAGCGTTTAACTACGAGATTCTTCGGCCTGCAAATAGGGCCTCAGAATGACAGCAACGGATGTGCATCATGGCACGGGCTATGTACAGCTCAATACAACAGGAGGACAAGATGAGGACGTGCAAGAAATGCAAGAGAAGGGGGTCGTGCAATGCGATATGCCCACCGGTCGAAAGGCTGCTCCCGAAAGACGAGACGGGCAAGGACGCGCACCGCGAGATTAACATGGACCCGGAGGCGTTCATGGCCGCGGCGGACAGGTACTCGCATGCCGCATGGGACAGTACAGAGGCGAAATCGAAATGCCCGATGCCTGACCTGTCGAAGCTTTCATCCAAGGAAAGAAGGGCCGTCCTGCTCATCATGTCCGGCCTCACGCAGCGGGACGCGGCCGCCCGGATGAGGATTTCGAGGTTCACGCTGCGGACGCTTATTGGACGGGCGTTAGACAAGCTTCGTGTAGCCCAGGGTTCACATCTTATAGAGGGAAACAACAAACCCATAAGCCGGATGATGAACGGAGGCAGCAGATGAACAGGCCCATTTGTCCCAGGTGCGGAAGCGGTTCCCTGCTGCGGGGGTTCACGAGCCTTCGGTGCCCGCTGTGCGGGGAGTACATCCAGATGCCCGAAGCGGACGACAGGCTGCTTTGGTCCGAGCACAGGCTTGGGTTGATGTTTAAAGGCGACGGCTGGCGGTGGATGGACGTGACCGAGCCTCCGGCGTGGTTTCTGGAGAACGTTTTATGAAATACGATATAGACAGAATAAACCGCAGGCACCTGCTGGGTTTTCGCAGGTTCCAGAATGCGGCGCTCAGGGCGCTGTCGTCCACGGTGTCCGCCTTGAAGCCGGATAGCACAGCGAAGCAGAAAGAAAGTGCGCCTGTAAAAATAGGCGACATGAAATCTCTCGTCTCTGCTTATAAGGACGCGGTCGTCGGCGAGCGCATGGTTCTCGGCATGGAGAGTTCCAGGTCGGCAGGCGACTGGCCGGAAGAGATGATAGTCCGGTGGGTGGAGGACGAAGAAGAACAACCTTCCAAGGACGGCGCCATTGGCATTTCGTGAGCTTGGCATCAAATACAAAAAACTCCCGTCGCAAGACAGGTTCGACAGGTCGAAGTCGAAGTACAAGGCGTATGTAGGAGGCTACGGTTCGGGTAAGACCCATGCGGGCTGTCATGAGGCGATAAAACTTTCATTCATCAACCGCGGCCTGCCCGGCATGATGCTTGCGCCTACATACCGGATGCTGGAGGATGCGACGCTCCCGGCGTTCATGGAGATACTCGACCACGCCGGGATAAAATACAAGTTCCGCGCTTCCGAAGGGAAACTCCTTCTTCCCTGGGGCTCGAAGGTGCTTTTCCGTTCCGCCGACAACCCAGCGCACCTGAAAGGCCCGAACCTCGCCTGGGTCGGCATCGACGAAGGTGCGTTAGTTAGCAGGGAGGCATGGGAAGTCGCGATATCACGTATAAGGCACCCGAAGGCGGAAAGGCTTTCGGCGTTCATCACGACCACGCCGGAGGGCTTCAACTGGTTGTACGAGGAGTTCGCCCGGAAGAAGCGGCAGAGCTACAGGGTCGTATACGCGCAGACATGCGAAAACGTGCACCTCCCGGACGAATACGTCCGGGACCTCGAGGCGGCATACGACCCTCTGCTTGTCCGGCAGTACCTGATGGGCGAGTTCGTGAACACGTCGGCTGGCAGGGTCTACCAGTCTTTCGACCGGGCCGTGCATGTCAGGCCGGGGCTTTCGTACGACCCGCATCTTCCGCTTGCGCTTGCAATCGACTTCAACGTCAACCCGTTGCACGCGGCGGCGATCCAGCTGGACGGCGACAGCGTCCTCGTCGTGGACGAGATAACGCTGCCATCTTCGAATACATACGAACTCTGCCGGGAGGCGCGTTCAAGGTACGGGGACGTGCATATCGCCGCGTACCCCGACCCGACCGGCAGGGCGAGAAAGACCGCCGGGACCACCGAGGCGCCTTCGGACTTCGCGATACTGATGTCGCACGGCTTCGAGGTGCGCGCAAGGAATTCGTCTCCCCCGGTCAAGGACCGGATTAACGCGGTCAACCGCAAGCTGATGGATGCGTCCGGCAAGGCCGGGCTATTTGTATCGGACAGGTGCCGGGAGACCGTGCGTTCGTTCGAGCAGACGTGCTACAAGCCCGGCAGCTCGATTATGGACAAGGCCGCAAGCGTCGAGCACATCACGGACGCCATCGGCTATTTTATCGAATACGAGTTCCCGATACGCCCCCCCTCCAGGGTGGAGTACTCGGGCATCAAGCGCAAGCCGGGAACACGCGGCTTTTGATAATAGGAAGGAGGTTCTATGCAGGAACTCTCGGAGAAATTGACGTTCACCCTCGACCAGGAACTTGGGGGAGATGCGGGGGGCGCTGTGCCGGACGTCGTGCAGGTGCTCCCATCTGGCAAGGTCGACCCGAAGGGCAAGACGAGCTTCGTGGTGGACGAAGAGGCGAAGGGCTTAATCCTGTCCGCGTTCGAGAAATGCGCGACCGACCTGGTCGTGGACTACGAGCACCAGAGCCTGTCCGGCTCGGAGGCTCCGGCCGCGGGCTGGATAAAAGGTCTCGATGACAGGGGTGAGGACGGGCTGTGGGCGAAGGTGCAGTGGACTGAACGGGCGGTAGGGTACCTGAAGAACAGGGAATACCGGTACCTCTCCCCGGTCGTGCTGATAAGGAAGAAGGACTGCCGCGCGGTAGAACTTCTCGGGGCGGCGCTGACCAACCTGCCCGCAATAGACGGGATGAAGCCTGTGGTAAATACTGTCCGCCCTTTGGCGGGAGAGGAGGTGACGCGGTTGGAAGATAAATACAGAGATATGTACAAAGAGGTGCTTAAGCTCGTGGACCTGCCGGAAGACTCGGGGATAGAGGAAGTGCGCGCCAGGGTCGAGGCAATATCGAGCATCGACGGGTATGTGCCGCTGCACGAGCACGAGGCCCTGAAGGAGACCATCAAAATCAGGGAAGCAGAGGCCGTGGTCAAGGAGGCGCTTACGGCAGGGAGGCTCACGCCCGCGCTCATGCCCTGGGCGCGCGTCTATGCCATGCGCGACCCGGAGGGTTTCGCGGAGTTCATGTCAAAGGCCGGGCCTGCTGTCCCGTTCGGGACCTACATCGACGAGAAGGTCCCCAGCATAGGACAGGCCCAGAGGACGGTCAACGGCCTTCTCGGCGTGAGCGACGCGCTCTTTCTTCGCTGCGGCCATCCGGCCGAAGCCCAATAATCGAGGCGTAAATGACCAGTAAACATGAAATGCCGGAGACGAGGGAGGTCGCGGCCGCCACAATCAGGGACCGCTGGTCCGGTTATCCGTCGTCGGGCCTGACCCCGCGCCGTCTGACGGCGATACTCAGGGAGGCCGACGCAGGCGACCTCGCCCGCCAGATGGAGCTATTTTCCGAGGCGGAGCAGAAGGACGCGCACCTGTACTCCTGCCTCCAGACAAGGAAACTCGCCATTGCCGGGTGCGGGTGGGAGGTTCTGCCTGCATCCGAAAGCCCTGAAGCGGTATCGACTGCGAGCTTTGTATCGGACGCGCTTTCCGGGATGGACAACTTCGAGGAGGCCCTGCTGGACCTCCTGGACGCGGTGGGCAAAGGGTTCTCCGTATCGGAGATAATGTGGGAGCCCGGCGCGCGCGTCCTGCCGCGCGAACTCAGAAAGCGGCCCCAGAAGCGGTTCACGTTTCTCGGGCCGGACGGCGTGTCTGGGCCGCCCCGCCTTCTTACCGAAGCCGAGCCGGTCTACGGCGTACCGCTGACCAGTGACAAGTTTCTGGTGCACGTATACCGGGCGGGTGCGGACATCCCAGAGCGGGGCGGGGTGTTGAGGGTGCTCGCATGGATTTACCTTTTCAAGAACTATGCGCTGAAGGACTGGGTTTCGTTCTGCGAGGTCTTCGGGATGCCGCTCCGGCTCGGGGTCTACTCGCCCTCGGCCTCTAAGGAGGACCGAGAGACGCTCGTCCAGGCGGTGACCCAGCTCGGCAGCGACGCGGCGGGTGTTATATCGGAGAGCACGCGTATCGAGTTTATCGAGGCGTCTAAAAAGGGCGACGGCAACCCGTACAAGGACCTTATTGAGCTTTTAAACAGGGAGATATCGAAGGCGGTACTCGGCCAGACACTTACTGACCAGACCCCGTTTATTATACCAGTTCAAGAGTTAGAGTCAACGGCTCTATTGTCTCTGGCGCTGGCGGCTTATAGCATAGCGAGCTGTGCGGTCTGACGGTGTTGTAGCCCTTCCGCCAGTTC
>Ga0334722_10001361_pt1 | contig 30866 bp, 31 predicted proteins | sample C3_bottom_MG_FD_207210 | JGI IMG/M metagenome (GOLD analysis project Ga0334722, IMG submission 207210) | Sediment microbial communities from Yellowstone Lake, YNP, Wyoming, USA - C3_bottom | ecosystem: Environmental > Aquatic > Freshwater > Lake > Sediment | place: USA: Wyoming | collected... | reverse complement strand
GACTCACGAGTATTCAGGCAGAACATCAACGCCTTGCGTGTCTTGCATGAACCGCCGTATGCCGAACGGCACGTACGGTGGTGTGGGAGGTTGGGGGCCGTAAGGCCCCCCGCCTACCCGATAGGAATACGATATTCGTTCCCCCCCTTCCAATCCTGTAATCCCGAATCCCCCCCTCGGAGTACTTGCAAGATAAAAGTGTCGACCGTTCATGTCCAACGTCGCAACGAGAGGGACCCACCGGGTCCGCGCGGGGTCGTGTGCGGTGGAGCCATCGCTCGCCCTCGCCCCCCGTTCGGGGGCACGCAACAATGACCGCCATCCCGCCATCAAATGGTACGTTGCGAGAATCCGGAAGGGAGGGTAGAACCATGAGGGAGAGAGCGGTTACCGTATCCGTTATTTCCGTTGTGCTCGCGTTGGTCCTCGCCGGCATGGGGTGGGGGGAACCTCTGCAGAAGAAGAGTCTCTCGCTGGAGGACGCCAGAAAGGCGGCGGCGGCCGCCGCCGCCGAGGCGAAGAAGAACAAATGGACCATGGCGATTGCGGTCGTCGACGACGGGGGGCATCTGATCTACTTCGAGCGCATCGACGAGACGCAGATCGGCAGCATCGACATCGCGATCGGCAAAGCCCGAACCGCAGCCAGCTTCAAGCGGCCTACGAAAGCCCTCGAGGACGCCATCAACGGAGGTCAGTATGCGGTCCTGACCTTCCCGAACAGCCTCCCGCGGGAGGGCGGTCTGCCGATCTTTGTGGACGGGAAGGTCGTCGGCGCCATCGGCGCGAGCGGGGGCAAGTCGTCGGAGGATGCCCAGGTGGCAAAAGCGGGGGTGGACGCCTTGAAATAGCGCCAGTCCTCCAAAATTCAGCGCCGTTTCCCGGAAACCTGTCGAACAAACCGGGGTTTCCATTCGTCAGAAGAACGCAAGCTTTCGGGATCCTGCCACAATGAGTAAGCATTGGAGTCTACCGGAGCATTCCCGGGATCGGAGCGTCGGATGAAGGCATTCGTGAAAGGGTTCGGGTGGCTGTCCATCGCCGGAGCGTTGCTCCTGTTCCCGCCGTATTCCGAGGCAGGCCCCCTCGGGGCGGTACGGGTCAACCTCGTCCAAGGGGATGTGCAGGTGAAGATCGCCGATACGGGCGAGTGGGTGCCCGCCTCGGTCAATATGCCCCTTGTCGAGGGGGACGAGCTGTGGGTCCCGGAAGGGAGCCGCGCGGCGCTCCAGACAACCGATGGGGACTACGTCCGGCTCGACGAGGACACGGCCCTGCAGATCCTCCGGATGGACATCGACTCCTACCAGTTCCATCTGGCGGAGGGGCGATTGTATGTGCTGAACCGCGCCCCGAAACGCAGCGTCCTCCAGTTCGACACCCCCGACGCCTCCATCCGGTCCTTCGGGAACGCGAGGTTCCGGATCGACATCCCCGGCGGCGAAACGGACGTCTCCGTGTTCAGGGGATCGGTCCAGGCGGAAAACGGCGACGGAACGACCACGGTCCGGGCGGGCAACATGTTGGCCGCGGGTGCGGACGGATACGCCGAGCTCTCTCCGGTTCCCCCGCCCGACGACTGGCAGAGGTGGAACGCGCAACGGGACCGGATGGTCCTCGCCCGGGGGAGAAGCTACGGGTACCTGCCGGAGGAACTCCGGACATACTCCAGCGACTTCGATAGCGGCGGCCGGTGGGTGAGCGTGCCGGAATACGGGTACTGCTGGACCCCCACGGTCGTCGTGATCGACGATTGGGCGCCCTACCGGCACGGGAGGTGGGTGTGGAGGGGCGGAGACTACGTCTGGGTCGGCTATGAGCCCTGGGGATGGGCCCCCTATCATTACGGCCGCTGGGCCTTCGCCGGCAACGTCGGCTGGGTCTGGGTGCCGCCCGCGCGGGGAGATGTCTACTGGGCCCCCGGATACGTGGGCTGGGTTCGGACAGGTGACCACGTGGCGTGGGTGCCCCTTGCCCCGAGGGAAACGTACTACGGATACGGCAACCACGGACGGTACAGCACGAATATCACGAACGTGAACATCAACCAGGTCCAGGTGACTAACGTCTACCGGAACGTGAACGTCACCAACAGCATCACCGTCGTCAACCAGACGACCTTCATCACGGGCCGGCCGTCCTCCGTCGACCGGAACGTGGTGGTGAACGTAAGGGAAGACTTCGCAAGGCACCGGAACATCGTGGTGGGAAGGCCCCCGATCAAGCCCGCGGGGACGAGCTACATCCCGGTGGTCCGGACGATCCCCGAGGCGAAGCGTCCGCCGGCGGCTGTCCGGAAGATCGACACGAAGGAACTAAGGCAATCCCGCCCGCTGGTCAAGGAACCGAACCGGTCCGCCTTCCGGCCGCAAGGAAAGCCTGCCCCCATGGAGGTCAGGAACGTCGAGAAGCCGAGATCCGCCGGCGAGAGGGCCACGGAGCGGCAACAGGTCGTGCCGAAGGAACGGCGAGGCCCGGCGGCTTCGCAAGGGGGCCCTCCGGGAACGGTGGAGCAGCGCGTCAAGCAGAGGGAGGCGGAGCCGAGGGCGAAAGGGAGGCCGGAGCGTCCGCAACCGCCGCCGGAGAAGGTGAAGCCCGAGCCGCAGCAGACGGGCGGCCCTTCGGGAGCGGTGGAGCAGCGCGTCAAGCCGAAGGAAGCGGAGCCGAGGGCGAAAGGGAGGCCGGAACGTCCGCAACCGCCGCCGGAAAAGGGAAAGCCCGAGCCGCAGCGGGCGGGCGGCCCTCCGGGAACGGTGGAGCAGCGCATCAAGCAGAGAGAAGTGGAGCCGAAGGAGAAAGCGAAGCCGGAGCGCCCGCAAGGGACCCCCGCGGAAAAAGTACGTCCCGAAGACAGGGTGCAGGAGGAGGAACGGGGGAATCGGCGTTAGTGCAGATGATATTTCAATGAAATCGGCGCCGGATGCACGCGCCGGGACGGAGGCGATCCCCGAGGCGATCGAACGGTTTATTTCGCTATCAATAATTATTTCTTGATCGTATACTCTACAAACGACACACGATCATTCGTGGACACAACGGCAATCGATTTGACCCACTCCATCACGGAAGGAGAGTCGACGATGCCTGATTCCACCGAAGTGAACCCCTCTCGACGTACCTTCCTAAAAGGAGTCGCCGGTGTGACGGCCGGCACCGTTTTCGCCGAGCTTGCCGGCCTCGGCATCGACCTGAGCGCCTTGGCAGCCAAGGCGGGGGACGTGCCGATCAAGAGAGGGAAGGAGGTGGCAAGCATCTGTCCATACTGCGCCGTCGGCTGCGGACAGATCATCATGGTAGACACCGGCACGGGGAAGATCCTCGACATCCAGGGGAACCCCGATTCTCCGATCAGCCAGGGCACCCTCTGCCCGAAAGGGGCCGCCACCTACCAGCTCGCCGTGAATCCCCTGCGCTGGACGAAGGTGAAGTACCGGGCTCCCCTGAGCGATCACTGGGAAGAGAAGCCCCTGGATTGGGCGATGGAGCGCATCGCCCAGCTCGTCAAGAAGACTCGCGACGCCAACTTCAACGAGTTCCAGGAGATGCCCGACGCCAAGGGCGGGACGGTTCGCAAGCGCGTGATGAACACCTACGCCATCGCGTCGCTCGGCGGGGCCACGATGGACAACGAGTGGAACTACGTCCACCAGAAGCTCATGCACGCCCTGGGGGTCGTGTACGTCGAAAACCAGGCACGGATATGACACTCCTCCACGGTCCCCGGTCTGGGGGTCTCCTTCGGTAGAGGCGGTTCCACCACCTTCCCTCGCGATCTCTTCCACTCCGACGCGGTTCTGATCATGGGCTCCAATATGGCGGAATGCCATCCGGTGGCTTTCCGCTGGCCGCTCAAAGCCAAAACGGAACACGACGCCGTCCTGATGCACGTGGACCCGCGCTTCACGCGCACGTCCGCCCTTTGCGACATCCACGTCCCCATCCGGGCGGGAACCGACATCGTATTCCTTGGGGCGATCATCAACCACGTGATCCACAGCGAACGCTGGAACACCGATCCGTTCTTCAGGGAGTACGTGGTCAACTATACCAACGCGGCTACGTTGATCGCCCCCGACTTCAAGGACACCGAAGACCTGGACGGCCTCTACTCCGGGCTTTCCCCCGACGGGAAGGCGTACAGCAACGCCACCTGGGCCTACCAGCGCGAAAAGCCGCCGCCGGCGGCGTCAAAGGAGGCGAAGACCTTCACCGACCTCCTGCTTCAGCGAATCCCGGGGCGCCCCAAGACGGACCCGACGCTTCGGAACCCGAGAACCGTCTTTCGGCTCCTGGAACGGCACTACTCCCGGTACACACCCGAGACGGTGGAAAAGATCTGCGGCTGTCCGAAGGAGAAATTCCTGAAGGTGGCCGAGTCCCTGTTGAGCAATTCCGGCCGCGACCGGACATCGAACATCACCTACGCCGTCGGGTGGACGCAGCACACGGTCGGCGTGCAGATCATCCGCACCGCCGCCGTCCTGCAGTCCCTGCTCGGCAACGTCGGGCGACCCGGCGGGGGAGTGCTCGCCCTTCGCGGCCACGCCACGATCCAGGGCTCCACCGACATCGCCACGCTGTATCACTCCCTTCCCGGCTACCTGAACATGCCCGATGCGCGCAAGGCGCACGAATCCCTGAAGGACTACATCCTCACCGAGGCGGTTCCGCTTTCCACCAGCTACTGGGGGAACTATCCCAAGTTCGCCGTTTCCTATTTCAAGGCCCAGTTCGGGGACGCGGCGACCCGGGAGAACGACTACGGGTACGACTATCATCCCAAGATCACCGGCGACCATTCCCACATGCCGATGTTCATCGACATGGCGGCGGGAAAGATCAAGGGCTTCCTGGTGATGGGTCAGAACCCCGCCGTGGGCGGGCAGAACGCCCGCTTCCAGCGCAAGGCCCTTGCGAAGCTCGACTGGATGGTGGTCCGCGATTTCTTCGAGACGGAGACGGCCGCCTTCTGGCGCAACTCCCCCGAGATCCGGTCGGGGGAGCTCAAGGCCTCCGAGATCAAGACCGAGATGTTCTTTCTCCCCGCCGCCGCCGTCGCGGAGATGGAAGGGACCTTCACCAACACGCAGCGGCTGATCCAGGCGCACGACAAGGCCGTCGATCCGCCCGGCGAAGGGCGCAGCGACTCCTGGTTCAGCTTCCTCCTGGGAAAGCGCCTCAAGGAGCTGTACAAGGATTCGACCAACGACCGCGACTGGGCGATCCGGAACCTCTTGTGGAACTACGAGCCGGATGCGGCCGAAGTGTCGGAGTGGCGGATCAAGGACGAGCCCTCGGCCTACAAGCTCCTGAAGGAGATCAACGGCTACACCTGGGAGGACAGGAAGCCGCTCCCCACGTTCGCCAACCTGAAAGAGGACGGCACCACGGCCTGCGGTGCCTGGATCTATACCGGGGTGATTCCCGAGGAAGGAAAGAACCGGGGGAAGTCCCGCAAGGGGGACGAATGGATCTCCCCGAACTGGGGGTTCGCCTGGCCGGCGAACCGCCACATCATGTACAACCGCGCCTCCGCCGATCCCTCGGGCAGGCCGTGGTCCGAGAAGAAGAAACTGGTGTACTGGGACCCCGCGGCCGACAGCGGGACGAAGGATCCCGCGGGCAAACCGGTCCCCGGCAAGTGGGTGGCCCCCTCCGGCGAGGGGATCGACTTCCAGCCCACGAAGGCCCCGGGGTTCCGGGGAAAGGATAACGGGCTGGGCTTCGACTGGCTGAGCGGCAGCGACGCCTTCATCATGCGGTCGGACGGCAAGGCGTGGTTGTTCGCGCCGGCGGGGCTGGTGGACGGCCCGCTGCCGGCCCATTACGAGCCGTACGAATCCCCGGTGAAAAACCTTCTCTACCGGCAGCAGTCCAACCCCGTGGCGAAGGTGTGGAAGGTGGAGGGGAACCCGTACCACAAGGTTGCCGATCCTTCCTACCCGATCGTCATCTCCACCTACCGGCTCACCGAGCATCACCTGACCGGGGTGATGAGCCGCTGGTTACCCTGGCTGGCGGAGCTGATGCCCGAACTCTTCTGCGAGATCTCTCCGGAACTGGCGGCCGAACGGAGGATCGGGAACGGGGAGTACGTCACGATCCGGACGGCCCGGGGCGAGATCGAGGCACGGGCGCTCGTCACGCGGCGGATGCGGCCATTCCTCGTCGACGGGAAACCCGTCCACGAAATCGGCCTGCCGTGGCACTGGGGCTGGCAGGGCACCGCCCAGGGGGACGTGGTGAACAACCTGAGCGCCCTGGTGGGGGACCCCAACGTCTCGATCCACGAAGGGAAGGTGTTCACCTGCGACATCCGCGCGGGGAAGAAAGGAGGTCGGGCCTAAATGCCGAAAGGGATGTTCGTCGACACCTCCATCTGCACGGGGTGCAAGGCATGCCAGGTGGCATGCAAGGAATGGAACGGTCTTCCCCACGAACCCGGCCATTTCCGGTTCGATCCCGTGGAGAAGCGCCCGATCGCCGTCAACTTCACCGGCAACTCCTACGACAATACCGGCGCCTTGAGCGCCACCGATTGGCGGCACGTCCGCTTCATCGAGCAGTTCAGCGAGGACCGCTCCCGCGCACGGTGGCTCTTCTCGAGCGATTCGTGCAAGCATTGCAACGATGCCGGCTGCCTGAACGCCTGCCCCACCGGCGCCATCGTCCGTACCGATCTGGGAAACGTCTTCATCCAGCAGGACGTCTGCATCGGCTGCAAGTACTGCATACCTTCCTGCCCCTTCGGGGTGATCTCCCTGAGCGAAGGGACCGGCACCGTCCACAAGTGCACATTGTGCAACGACCGCATCCACAACGGGTTGGGGACCGCCTGCGCCAAGGTGTGTCCGACGGGATCGATCTCGTTCGGCGATGTCGCCGACCTCAAGGCCGCCGCCGACAGGCGGCTTGCCCATCTGAAACGCCAGGGCCACAGCGATGCGGAGATCTACGGCTACAAGGAAGCGGGGGGCCTCAACGTGTTCTACCTTTTCCTGGATCGCCCGCAGGTCTACGGACAGCCGGAGGCGGTGGTAGTGCCCCAGAAGCGTCTGCCGGTTTCCTCCGCGGCCACCGTGGCCGGAGCCCTGGCGCTGGGGGCCGCCGCCCTTGTGAGTTTCCGCGAACGGGGATCCGGGCCGGAGGAGGGAGGGGAGGCGAAGAAATGAATCCCGAGACGCACATACCGGGCTGGGAATGGTACTACGTGGCGATGTATTTCTTCATCGGCGGGGTTTCGGCGGGGGCCTATTTCATCGGGGCGCTGGCGGAGATGTTCGGCGGCGAGAGGCACCGGGAGATCAGCCGCACCGGAAGCTATATCGCCTTCCCGCTGATCCTGCTGACCCCGCCGCTCCTGATCGCCGATCTCGGTCGGCCCGAACGGTTCTGGCATCTTCTCGTCAATGCGAAAAGCGGCTTTCCCTACATCAACTTCCAGTCCCCTCTCTCCGTCGGTTCCTGGGCGCTCCTTCTCTTCGGTGCGATGACGTTCCTCTCCATCCTCGATACCCTCGTGGCGGACGGAAGGCTGCGAAGCGCGCCGTTCGCCCGGGCATACAGCCGGATCCCGCGGAAATGGTACGCGGTCGTGGGCTCCATCGCGGGCTTCTTCGTTGCCGGATACACCGGCGTGATCCTGAACGTGACGGCCCGTCCGTTCTGGGCGGCCACCGATCCTTTGGTCGGCGCGCTCTTCATCGCGTCCGGGGCCTCGACCGGAGCGGCGGCCATCTACCTTGTGATGAGCTGGCGAAAGAAACTCACGGATCCGGGGCTTCCGGGGTTCGAGCGCTTCGACCGCCTCTCCAAGTACATTGAGCTGGTCCTGGCGGTCGGCATGGTCGTCCTGGCGGGGAGATATGCCGCCCCCCTGATGAGGGGGTTCATCGGAGTAATGTTCTGGGGCGGGACCGTGCTGCTGGGTATTCTCATCCCGTTGGCGGCGGGCTGGTACATCCCCCGCGCCGCCGGGGGGCGGATGCCTCTTGCCGGGTTGGCTACCGTCATGGCCCTCCTTGTCCTGCTCGGCGGGGCTCTTCTCCGCATCAGCCTCGTCCAGGCCGGCCAAGTACAGTAACCGTGCGGGCGCCCGGCGGGCCGACCCGGGGATCGATGCGGGGAGATCCGGAAGATCCGCTGGAACGGCGGTTGGGTGCCCTTGTTCGCGAATGGCCGGAGCTCGGGGGGGCCGCGGAAGTGTATCGGGCCACCCTCCCCCTCCTGAGAAGCGTCGGCCCGATCGCGGCACCGATACCGCTGACGGAGGACCAGGCGCGAAGGAAGTTGTCGAAGGGAGAATTTCTCCTCCACGGCGTCGCCCACGTCTTCGATCACGGCGCCGTTCGCGAACTGATGCTTGGCCTGGCCAGGAACCTGGAAGAGGTGGGGCTGGTCGCCATGTCCCCGATCCGGTCCGCGCTGGAGGGAGACCGGTTGATCCCCGAGGAACTGCTTGCGCACGTGTCGGACGGGGATTACCCGTCCCTCGCCGCCCGGGCCGAAGAGCAGGCGCTGGATCCCCCTCTCCTGTGGACGCTGGCCCAATCCGCGCTCAAGCCCACCCTTCGGGCCTGGTGCCGGGAACTGGCGCCTCTCGTCCACACCGCAGGCGAGTGGGAGAAGGCCTGCTGTTTCATCTGCGGCGCCCCCGCCTCTCTTGGAGAACTTCAAGGCAACGAGCAGGCCAAGCACCTCCGCTGCGGACAGTGCGGCGCGGACTGGCTTATCCGCCGGCTACAGTGTATTTACTGCGGCAACGAGGACACCTCCCTTCTCGGCATCCTCTACCCGGAAGGCCGGCGAGAGAATGTCCGGGTGGAGGTGTGCGGCAAGTGCCAAGGCTATCTCAAGGTGGTTACCCGCTTTGCCCCCGGCTCTCCCGAAGAACTGGCGGTCGAGGACCTCTCCACCCTTTACCTGGACTGTCTCGCGCAAGGGAAAGGATACAGTCGCCCGCCGCTCCCGCGCGACGAGTGAACGACCGAAAACGGATTTATCGCACGGAGATGGTGGAGTAGTTCGTGATCCGGACCAGGCCGGGTTTGGCTCCCTTGAACTTGGAGACGTGGCGGGCCTCGGCGAGGAAGACCGGGACGTTCCGCGCTCCCTTCGCTTTGCTGTGGAGGACCGCGAGCCGTGCCGCCTCCTCGATCACTTCGCGGGGAACCTCTTTTCCGGCGGGGCGCTTCACCAGCACGTGGCTTCCCGGGATTCCCTGCGCGTGGAGCCACAGGTCGTCGGGGGCGGAGAGCTCCTTGACGATCCTGTCGTTCCCGACGTTGTTGCGCCCCACCAGGATCGCGTAGCCTCGAAACTCGACCTTCTCCACCTGCGGGATGACGGGACGGGGGGCGTCCTTGCGCGCGCGCTTCTTTTTTGTGGACGGTTTCACCCTCGAGGGGAAGGAGGAAGAGAGCTCCTGCCGCACGGCGATCACGTCGTCCCGCGTCCGCGCGGCCTCAAGCGGATCCTCGAGCGACTCGATGTAGTAGACGGATTCGGCAACTTCGCGCTTCCGCTTCCGCACGATCTCCGTCGCCCCCTTCGCTTTCCGGGCGAGGCGGAAGTACCGGTTCATGTTCTCCACGGGGGTCTTTGCGGGATCGAGCGGGATCTCCTGGAAGGAATCCATCCCCTTCCTCAGCGCCCCGAGGTTCGCCTTCAACGTCTCCCCGCGCGCGGTCCCCAGGAGTCCCTCGACGAGCCGCTCCTCGTCGCCTCCCACGTTTTCCAGCTTGTGGCGCTCCTTCTTCAGGAGGGCGGCGATTCGGGATTTGACCTGCTGCCGGAGGACGGCGATTTCCCGCGCATCCGCGACTTCCGCGTAGAAGGCGTCCGCCGCCGCGTTGGCGGTGGGGAAGGGGAGGAACTCCGCGAACCCCGCCGCCGGGCAGGGGAAGGGAAGGATCCGCCGCTTCCCCCCGGCGAGCGTCCCGATCCCGGGGGCGAAGTCGCTCTCCTCGTACCTGCGGACCAGGTCGCGCAAGCCTTCGTACAGCGCATCGGGACTTTCCCGTCCCAGCGTCGCCGCCTCGTGCGCCACTTCCCGCCCAAGGCCGGCCACGTTGTCCTGCAGCGCCTTCGGAATTCCCTCCCACCCGCTCGCGAAGATCCGCACGGCATCGTCCCGCGTCACATCGGGCAGGAAGACCCGCGCGGGCCTTGGCAACGGGCGGTACGGGATCCCGGGGACGACTTCCCGGATCCGGCTCTCCTCGTCGGATACGGTGCGCAGCGGTTCGAGGATCGTCCCGTCGCAGTCCACATAGATCAGGTTGGCGTGGCGGCCGAACAGCTCGGCGTACAGGGAGGTCTTCGCGTGCTCCGCGTCCGGGCGGCCGGAGACGAAGTCGATCCGAACGGAGCGATCGTATGGGGTGATGGAAAAGCCCTCGATCCGCATCCCCTCCAGGTGTTTCCGGAGGAACTGGCAGAAGCGGGGCGGCGACGGCGGGTTCGGGGTCTTGCGCGTCGTAAGGTGGATGCGGCACAGTTCCGGGTCGGCGGACAGGAGCAGCCGCTTCTCCCCCCGGCCCCACAGTTCGAGGACGATCTCCTTCTCCCCCGGCTGGCGGACTTTCGAGACCAGCGCTCCGGGAATCTCCGCGGCCAGCTCGGCGATCACCTGCTTGAGGAGGAAGGCGTCCATCGGCTCCCATTATATGACCGGCAATCCTGCCGGAGCCACACGTTGACCCGAGGAACTTTCCGCTCCGCCCGCATCTAAACGGAAAGCCCGATTCGGAAACCGTGCACGGAGGAGGCGGAAAACCTTTGAACGTCGCGGTAGTGAGAGAGATTCTCAAGGGCGAGCGGCGGGTCGCCCTGGTCCCCGAATCGTGCGCCAAACTGTCGAAAGCGGGGATGACCGTGGTCGTGGAGAGCGGAGCGGGCGATGCCGCATTCTTTCCCGACGACGAGTATCGAACATCCGGCGCAAGGGTGGAAAACGACCCTGTCGCGGTGCTGGGGGACGCGGACCTCGTGCTGAAGGTCCAGCCTCCCGCGTTCAACCCTGCCGTCGGTCTCCACGAGGCCGACATGATGCGGCCCGGAGCGCTCCTCGCGGGCCAGCTCGTTCCGTCCCGCCATCCCGAGTCGGTGGCGAAGCTGGCGGAGCGGGGGATCACCGCGTTCGCGATGGACCGGATCCCCCGGATCACCCGCGCGCAGCCGATGGACACGCTCTCCTCGATGGCCAATATCGCCGGATACAGGGCGGTGCTGATCGCGGCCAATCTCCTTCCCCGATTCTTCCCGATGCTCACGACCGCGGCCGGCACGGTCCTGCCGGCGAAGGTTTTCATCATCGGCGCCGGGGTGGCGGGATTGCAGGCGATCGCGACCGCCCGCCGGCTGGGCGCCGTCGTCGAAGCCACGGACACGCGGCCGGATGTCCGGGAGCAGGTCCAGAGCCTCGGGGCCCGGTTTGTCGGCGTCGAAACCGGGGAGACCGCGCAGGATGCGGGGGGGTATGCGAAAGAGCTCTCCGCGGAATTCTACCGGAAACAGGCGGATCTTATCGGCGGGCGGTGCGCCGCGGCGGACGTCGTCATCACCACCGCGCTGATCGGCGGGGTGAAGGCCCCCCGGCTCATCACCGCGGAGATGGTCCGTGGGATGCGGCGGGGCTCGGTGATCGTCGACGTGGCGGCGGAGGGCGGGGGCAACTGCGAGCTGACCCGGCCCGGGGAGACGGTGGACGAACGCGGGGTCACGATCTGCGGTCCCGACAACCTGCCCGCCACGCTCCCGTGGCACGCCAGCACGTTGTTCTCGCGCAACCTCGCCTCCTTCGTCCTGGCGTTCTGGAAGGACGGGCGGTTCCTGGTCGACCTCGAGGACGAGATCCTCCGCGCCGCGCTGGTGACGCGCGAGGGGAGGGAGGTGAAGGGATGAGCCCTGAACTGGAGCAGGGGCTCTACGTTTTCGTGCTGGCGACCTTCGTGGGGCTCGAGGTCATCCGCCGCGTGTCGCCCCTCCTTCATACCCCGCTGATGTCCCTGACCAACGCCATCTCGGCGATCGCCGTGGTGGGATCGATTCTCGTGGCGGGGGAACAGAGGACGCCGCTCTCCACCGTCCTCGGGACGATCGCGGTGGCATGCTCGATGATCAACATCATGGGCGGGTACCTCATCACGTACCGCATGCTGCGGATGTTCCGGAAGAGCGGGAAGGAGAAGCCGTGATCGAGCGGGCCATCCCCTTCCTTTACCTGGCGGCCGCGGCCTCCTTCGTCCTCGCCCTGAAGTGGCTCTCCGCCGTGTCGACGGCGCGGCGCGGGGTCATCGTCGGCATCGCGGGAATGGCGCTGGCGGTCGGTGGAACCTTGCTGCGTCCGGAGATCGTGAGCTACCGATGGATCGGCGCGGCCTTCGTGGCGGGCACCGTGATCGGCGTCCCGATGGCGTTGATGCCGATGACGGCCGTTCCGCAGCGGACCGCGCTTTCCCACGCTTTCGGAGCGCTCGCGGCGGCGCTGGTGGGGACGGCGGAGTTCTACCTTCGGGCACCCCGGATCGACCGTGTCACCATGGGAGCCCTGGCCCTCGAGGTGCTGCTGGGATTCCTCACCTTCACCGCCTCCCTGATGGCCTTCGGCAAGCTCCAGGAGATCCTTCCCACCCGGCCGATCACCTGGCGGCTCCAGAACGTCGTCAACCTGTCGCTCCTCGGACTCGCGGCGGGTTCCGGGGTCTACCTGGTGGCGCGGCCGGAGTCGGCGTGGCTGTTTCCCGCCTTCGCGGGCCTGTCGCTGCTCTTCGGCGTCCTGCTCATCGTCCCCATCGGGGGAGCCGACATGCCGACGGTCATCTCCCTCCTGAACTCCTACGCCGGGCTCTCGGCCGCCGCCATGGGGTTCGTCCTCGACAACAAGCTCCTCATCGTCGCGGGCGCGCTCGACGGCTCTTCCGGCTTCATCCTGTCGGTGATCATGTGCCGGGCCATGAACCGGTCCTTCACCAACGTCCTCTTCGGGGCCTTCGGGAAGGTGCGGGAAGAAGACCGGGCCGCGGGAGAGCGGCGCCCGGTGCGCAGCGCGACGGCCGAAGAGGCGGCGGGGATCCTCCAGTCGGCCGGTCTCGTCATCGTCGTCCCGGGATACGGCATGGCGGTGGCGCAGGCGCAGCACAAGGTCCGCGAGCTCTACGACGTCCTGACGAAGTCCGGGGTCGAGGTGAAGTTCGCTATCCACCCCGTGGCGGGCCGCATGCCGGGCCACATGAACGTGCTCCTCGCCGAGGCGAATATCCCGTACGACCGGCTGGTGGAAATGGAGGAGGTGAACTCCGAGTTTTCCCAGGCGGATGTGGCCCTCGTCCTCGGGGCGAACGACGTCACGAACCCTGCGGCGCGTCACGACAGGACAAGCCCGATCTTCGGGATGCCGATCCTCGACGTGGACAAGGCGCGCACGGTGATGGTCGTCAAGCGGAGCATGAACCCCGGGTTCGCCGGGATCGAAAACGAGCTCTACTACCTCGACCGGACGCTCATGGTCTTCGGCGACGCCAAGGCGGTGGTGGGAAGCATCGTCAGGGAGCTTTCCGGGAACGGGGGGCGCTGACCGGGGCGCTATAATGGGCGGCGGGGAGGGATATCCCGATGCCGCATACCGATGCCCCGGGGTTCCGGATGTATTACGAAGAGCACGGGAGCGGGTTTCCGCTGCTCATGATCAACGGGCTGGGGAGCGATCACCTCGAGTGGCTCCACCAGCTTCCCGCCTTCGAAGCGCGCTTCCGGGGGATCGTCTTCGACAATCGCGGCACGGGAAGGAGCGGCGTCCTGCAGGGGCCGTACACCACGGCGGAGATGGCGGACGACGCGGCGGCGCTATTGCGCTTTCTCGGCGTCGCCCGGGCCCACGTTCTCGGGGTTTCGCTGGGGGGGATGATCGCGCAGGAGGTGGCGCTGCGGCACCCCGACCTGGTGGAAGGGTTGGTGCTGGGGTGCACCGGACCGGGAGGGGAGCTCTCGGTCCGGCCGTCCCCGGAGGCGATGGCGGCGTTCTCCCTTGCGAAGGGGGAGGACCGGGAAGCGGAGTTGCGCCGGATGCTCCCGTTCCTCTACACCGATGCGTGCATCCGTGAGCGGCCCGGGGAGATCGAGGGGTTCGTCCGGAGGCGGCTTGACCACCCTACGCCGCAGGAGGGGTACCTCGCCCAGCTGTCCGCCGCGGTGACCCACGACGCGTCGCCGCGGCTCGAAAGGATCCGGGCGAGGACGCTCGTCATCACGGGAGACGCGGACCGCCTTGTGAATTGGGAGAACTCGCTCTGCCTCGCGGGACGGATCCCCGGTGCGAAGCTGGTCGTGCTGCCCGGCGCTCCCCACCGCCTCTTCGCGGAGACCGCCGACGCCTTCAACCGGGAAGTCCTCCTGTTCCTGCAAACCCCGCAAGAACAAACCGCAAAACAGGAACCGCAGAACAGGGACGTTCCTGAGAACTCCCGTTGAACAGGGACAGACCTGGCGCGAGTTCTCAGGAACGTCCCTGTTCTGCGGTCAGAGGGCGCCGGCGGCGCGCAGGTCCTTCTCGAACCGGGCAGCGTTGAAATTGTCCCCGGAGACGATGGTCCCTTCGACGTCGAGGGTGGGGACCTTCCGCATCCCGTCGTTGAGCTTCATCACGATCCCGGCCGCCTCCGGCCGCTGCTCGATGTCGACCTCCTCGAACGCGATCCCGCGCTCTCCGAGGAACCGCTTCGCGGCCTTGCAGTCCCTGCACCACGAGGTGGTGTAGATGACGATCCTCTTCGCCATGGCGTTCCTCCCTTTCCGCCGGCGTTCCCGCCGGACTATCCGCTCTGCGACTCGCCGGACGGCAGCGGGCTCCGCTTCCTGCGCTCTCCCGTGGGCCGGATCGTTTCACGGTGGAAGTTGACGATGTACTCCACCGCATCTTCGGGGCTATCGGTCAGGTAGAACAGATTCATGTCGGCCGCGGAGATCGTCCCCTCTTCGACCAGCGTGTGCTCCATCCAGCGGATCAGGCCCTCCCAGTATCTCCGCCCCATCAGCACGACCGGGAATCGCCGGATCTTTCCCGTCTGGATGAGGGTCAGCGACTCGAAGAATTCGTCCAGCGTCCCGAACCCCCCCGGCATGATGACGTACCCGGAAGCGTATTTCACGAACATCACCTTGCGGGCGAAAAAGTGCCGGAAGGTGAGCGACTTGTCCTGATACCGGTTCGGTTTCTGTTCCATGGGAAGCTGGATGTTGAGCCCCACGGAGACGCCCTTCCCCAATCGCGCTCCCCGGTTGGCCGCCTCCATGATTCCCGGGCCGCCGCCGGAGATGATGGCGAACCCCCGCCGAGCGAGCATTTCCGCGACCTTGAGGGTGGCCTTGTACGATCCCTCGTCCTTCTTCGTCCGTGCGCTGCCGAAGATCGTGATGGCCGGGCCCAGGTCCTTGAGCGTTTCGAATCCATCCACGAATTCGCTCATGATCCGGAAGACGCGCCACGTTTCGCCGCCGCCGAACTCGTCCATCTCCCCTCCTCTTCGTTCCCGGGATCCCGCGATCCAAGAATAGCAGATGGCGGCGGTATTTATGAAACGGACCAAGATGGACAGTGCGGAGGGGTTACGATACAGTTTCGGGGAACGGCGGCGCCGGCGGCCCGATGGACCGGTCGGCGTCGCGGAAAGGAGGTCCCGCGTGGCAGGTCTCGATTTCTCCGAACTCCTACGCCGTTACAGGGAAGCTCTCGGACAGGCGCAATCTTCCAAAGGCAAGAACGTCCCAGGAGGTGGGTACATGGCTCCGAAGCCCGGCCTGCTAAAGGTCGCCGCGATCGTGATCGTCGTTTTCCTGGTTTTCTCCGGCTCGCTCGTGATCATCGGGCCCGGCCAGCGCGGGGTCATCATCAACTTCGGCGCGGTTTCCCCCCAGGTGTGGGACGAGGGGCTCCACTTCAAGATCCCCGTCTACCAGAGGGTCGAGAAGATGGACGTGCGGGTCCAGAAAGAGCAGACGGAAGCGGAGGCGGCCTCCAAGGATCTGCAGGACACCCACTCCACGATCGCGGTCAACTTCAATATCCTCCCCGACAAGGCGGGGTGGGTCTTCCAGCACATCGGGCGCGGGTACAACGAGCGCGTCATCGACCCGGTGACCCAGGAGGTCGTGAAGGCGGTCACGGCACGGTACACGGCCGTCGAGCTGATCACGAACCGGGAGAAGATCCGCACGGAGATCAAGGAGCTGCTGAAGTCACGGTTGCTGGACTACCACATCGCCGTGGTGGACGTCTCCATCGTCAACTTCAAGTTCAGCGCGCAGTTCGCCCAGGCGATCGAAAACAAGCAGACCGCCGAGCAGATGGCGCTCAAAGCGAGCCGGGACCTCGACCGGATCAAGATCGAGGCGCAGCAGAAAATTGCCGCGGCGCAGGCGGAGGCCGAGTCGCTGCGGCTGCAGCGGCAGAACGTGACGGCCGAGTTGGTGGAGCTGCGGCGGATCGAGGCGATGCAGGAGGCGATCCGGAAGTGGAACGGCGTGCTCCCCCAGGTGACCGGCGGGGCCATGCCGTTCATCGACGCGAAATCGTACACAGGGCGCTGATCCTTCGAGCCGACGAGGATGGGGCATGAGCCCTCCGAAGCCCGAAGGGCGAAGGAGGGCTACAGCGTCTTTGCGATCCGCTCGGCGGTCGCGCGCGACTCCCGGACGCAGTCGTTCAGGGCGATCCCGCGGTAGGCGTTGCTGTTGAGGTGCAGCCCGGGAAGCCCCGCCAGCCGTCCTTCGATCCGCTCCAGCCGCTTCCCGTGGCCGACGAGATATTGCGGGATCCCCCGATCGTGGAAGAACGTCTTCGCGAGGATCGGTTCGGCGGAGATCCCGAGGATGCTTCCCAGTTCGCCGCGGACGAGGGCGAGCAGCTCCGCCTCGGGCAGCGACGCGAGCTCCGGCGCGCGCACTCCCCCCACCATCACGCGCAACAGGGCCTTTCCCTCCGGCGCCCGGTTCGGGAAGACGCTCGAGTCCCACAGCGCCCCCAGGATCTTCCGCTTCTCCCCGCGCGGGATGAGGAAGCCGAACCCGTCGAGGGGATTGCCCATCGTGGCTTTCCGGTACCCGAGCGCCGCCACGGTGATCGGCGAATACGGGATCCCGCCGAGGAGCTCCGAAAGTCCTTCGTCCAGCGGGGAAACCATCCCGGCGGCCGCATACGCCGGCGTTGCGATCACCACCACGTTCGCCGCCATCTCCTCCCGCTCGCCGTCGGCGGACATCGAAAGGACGTACGCCTCTCCGCGCCGCTCGATCCGGTCCACGGCCACGTTCAGGTGCAACCCCTCCGAGAGCCGCGCGGCGAGGGTGTCCGTCAGCGCCTGCACCCCGTGGTCGAACGACATCAATACCCCGCCCGGTCCCGCGGACATCTCTCCTGTTTCGCCTTGCTTCGCCCGCTCCTTCCGCACGCCGAGCATCCCGCGCACCAGCCCGCCGTACTTCCGCTCCAGGTCGTAAATCACGGGGAAGCAGGAGCGCAGCGACATCCTGTCCGGGTCGCCGGCGAAGATGCCGGTGACCATCGGGTCGATCAGCTTCTCCAGCGCCTCGGGACCGAGCCGCCGCCTTGCGAACTCCCCCAGCGACTCGTCGACGCCCGCAGGCGGGCCCGACGCGAACGGCTCCCACAGGATCCGCAGACGGCCGGGCAGGGAGAGGAGCCGCGACTTGAAGAACGCCGGCGGCGTCTCGGGGAGGCGGTGCAGTTTCCCGCCGGAGAGAATGAACCGTTTGCGGGCGAGGTCGGAGGAGCGGGCGAGGCGGTCCCCGATGCCGAGCTCCTTCACCAGCTCCATGCCGTGCGGCTTGTTCGTGAGGAAGCCGTTCGGCCCCCACTCCATGGAGAAGCCGTCCTGGCGGATCGTACGCATCTTGCCGCCCGGGACCGCGTCGGCCTCGAGCAGCAGGATCTCGGCCTCCTTCCCCGCGTCGGAGAGGGACTTCACGAGATAGTGGGCCGTAGCCAGCCCCGAAAGGCCGGCCCCGATGATGACGATTCGAGGCATCAGACCGCTCCCAGAACGAGATCCTTCAGCGCGGCGATGAAGCCGGGCGCGTCGTTCAGCGCCGGCGTCCGCAGGAACGATTGTATACCTGCCTGCCGCGCGTGGGCGGCCAGGCGCACGTCCAGCTCGTGGAGCGTTTCGATGTGCTCCGACACGAAGCTCACCGGGACGACGACCAGCGTCTTCACCCCCTCCCGCGCGAGCCGCGTCACCTCGGAGACGGTGTCGGGGGGGAGCCATGCCGTCGGACCCACCTTGCTCTGGTACGAGATCCCGTGCGGCAGGCCGGGAAAGGAGCGCATCACCGCCGCGACGGTGCGTTCCGTCTCCTCCCGGTACGGATCCCCGCCGTCGATCAACGCCTGCGGAACGCCGTGGGCGCTGAAGAGAAGGAAGATCCCGTCCCGGTCCGCATCCCGGATCGCGTTCGCGATCGTCTCCGCGAGCGCGGCCACGTACATCGGGTGCTCCGGATACGAGCGGACCCCGGTCAAGGGGCAGGAGCACCCCGCCCACTTCATCCAGCGGCGGAGGTCGTTCATGCTCGAGCCCGTGGTGGCCGAACAGAAGTGCGGGTAGAGGGGGAGGGCGATCGCCCGGACCACGCCGTCCTCCTTCATCTCGAGGGCCGCGTGCTTCGCGAGGGGGTACCAGTACCGCATCCCCGTGTACACCTTGAAGCGCCCCCCCGTCGCGCGCAGCGCTTCCTCGAGCGCGAACCGCTGGCGCTCCGTGATCGCGGCGATGGGCGACCCTCCGCCGATCTCCTCGTAATACCGGCGGACCTTCCGGGCGCGAAGCCCCGACACGATCCAGGCGAAGAGCGGCTGCGTGACCTTTGCTCCCGGCAGGCGGATCAGCTCCTTGTCGGAGAAGAGCCGCGCGAGGAACGGCCGGACGGCGTTCAGGGAGTCGGGACCCCCCATGTTGAGGAGGACGACGCCGGTGAGAGGGCCTTCGGCGGGCGCGCGCGGGTCTTTCCCGGAAGCGCCGTTCACACCTTCCGTCCGAGACGGTGGACCGCCTCTACCATCGCGATCGCGTGCTCCGGGTTGGTGGGCGGAAGGATCCCGTGCCCGAGGTTGAAGATGTGGGAGGACGCCTTCTCGCCGCGCCGCAGGACGTCCCGCACGCAGTCGTCGATCTTCTCCGGCGAGTGGAAGAGCATCGTCGGATCCATGTTCCCCTGCAGCGCCTTGTCCGGACCGACGACCATCGCCGCCACGTCGAGCGGGATCCGCCAGTCCACGCCGACCACGTCGATCGGCAGGGTCTTGATGGCCGTGAGCAGCGTGGCGCAGTCGTTCGCGAAGTGGATCACGGGGACCCCCTTCCGGTTGAGGCCGGCGACGACCTGGCGGGTGTACGGGAGGGCATACTCCTCGTAGTCCCCCGGGGTGAGCACCCCCGCCCACGTGTCGAAGATCTGCACCGCCTGCGCGCCCGCGGCGATCTGGGCGTTGAGGTACAGGATCACCGTCTTCGCGATCTTGTTCATCAGGGACCGGTACACCTCCGGCGCCTGGTACATCAGCTTCTTCAGCTGGATGAAGTTCTTCGAGGTTCCGCCCTCGACGATGTAGGAGGCGAGCGTGAACGGCGCGCCCGAGAAGCCGATCAGCGGCACCTTCCCGTCGAGCGCCTTGCGCAGGATGCGGATCGTCTCCATCACGAAGGGGACTTTCTCCACGGGGTCGGGCACGGCGAGGGAGTCGACATCTCTTTGTCCCCGGATCGCCTTTCCCAGCAGCGGTCCCTTCCCGTCGTGGAACTCGAGCGGAACCCCCATCGCCTCGACGGGGATGAGGATGTCGGAGAAGAGGATCGCCGCGTCCACCCCGAGCCGCTCAACAGGCTGGATCGTCACCTGCGCCGCCAGCTCCGGGGTCTTGCACATCGTGAGGAACGAATTGTTCCCGCGGATCCTCTGGTAGTCGGGGAGGTAGCGCCCCGCCTGCCGCATGATCCACACGGGGGTGACGTCGACCGGTTCGCGCCGGCACGCTTTCAGGAATCGGTACTCCGTCATGTCGACCTCGGGATGGGTTATTTCGAGGATTTTCCCGCCTGGACCGCGTCGGCCAGACGCTTGCGGGTCTTGATCGGAACGTAATTGCAGAACGGCTCCTCCTCGAGGTAATCCTCGAGGACCGCGTCGGCCCGCGCCCGGCAGCCGCCGCAGACGTTGATGTATTCGCACTCGCCGCACCGCCCCTTGTACTTCTCGAAGGCGCGCAGCGACTCGAACAGCTCCGACGTGTGCCAGATCTCCCCGAACTTCCGCTTCTTCACGTTGCCCGCCACCACGGGGAAATACGAACACGGCTGGACGTTCCCCTTCGAGTCGATGAAGCAGATCGACTGGGCGCAGATGCACCCCTTGCCGCCGCCGGTGGAGAACGTGAGGGACCGGGGCTGGAATTTCTCCCCCTCTTCCTTCATCTTCTGAAGACGCACGCGGTAATAATGTGGGGCGCACGTGGGCCGCACGAGCATCTCCGTCTCTTCCTTCTCCATCTTGTAGTGCCACTCGAGGATCTCCTCGTAATCCTCCTTGCTGATCAGCTCGCTCATGATCTCCTGGCCCCGGCCGGTGGGGACGATCATGAACATGTACCACGCGTGGGCGCCGATCGACTTCGCCAGCTTGCAGGTGGCCGCGATGTCGTGCTGGTTCCGCTTGGTGAAGGAGGAGTTGACGATGAACTGCATCCCGTTGCGGTTGAAGATCTCCGCCGCCCGCAGCGTCGCCTCGAACGCCCCCGGCTGCTTGCGGAAGTCGTCGTGGATCGACGCGGTGGAGCCGTCCAGCGACAGGGAGCAGATCCGGATCCCCGACTCCTTCATCTTTCCCACGACCTCGTCCGTGACGAGCACGCCGTTCGTCGCGATGCACATCCGGAACCCCTTCTCCGTTCCGTACTTCGCGATCTCGAAGAGGTCCTTCCGCAGGAGCGGCTCCCCGCCGGAGAGAACCAGGACCGGCTTGGAGATCTCCGCGATGTCGTCGATGAGCTGTTTCGCCTCCGCCAGCGAAAAATCCGAGTCGTGCGAGATCATCGAGGAGGAGGCGCGGCAATGGATGCAGTTCAGGTTGCATCGGCCGGTCACTTCCCAGGCGATCCACTTCGGGATGAACGCTTCCTTGGCCAAGGTGTATCCTTTCCGGGTGCGGTAGTCGGGTATTATAACCCGCCGGGCACCGGGAGGCGACCGATGACGAGAAAACGGAGGAAGCGGTACCACCCCCCCGGGACGCAGCCCGGGACGCTCGCGGCGCATGCCGAGGCGGGGGATGCGCCGGTCCGGATCACGGTGTTCCTGTACGACGCGAACCGCTGCGAGGAGAGGACCGTTGCCCCCTCCGAGATCCCTTCCCTGTCCCCGCAGGAGGGAGGCGTGCTGTGGCTCGACGTCTGCGGCCTGTCGGATCCCTCCGTGGTCCGGGCGATCGGCGACCGCTTCCGGATCCACTCCCTGGCACTCGAGGACGTGCTGAACGTACCACAGCGCCCCAAAGTGGAGTGGTACGGCGACCACCTCCTCGTCGTGCTGCGCGAGATCCGGTACCCGGAACTTCCCGAACAGATGGCGTTCCTGCTTGCGGACCGGGTGGTCGTCTCCTTCCAGGAACGTCCGGGCGACGCGTTCGATCCGATCAGGGAGCGCCTGCGGCAGGGGAAGGGGCGGATCCGCGCCGAGGGGGCCGATTTCCTCCTGTACTCCCTGTGCGACGCCGTGCTGGACGCCTTCTTCCCGACGCTGGAGCGGCTTGGGGACGAGGTGGAGGAGATGGAGGAGCGGGTGCTCGTCTCCCCCGTGCCGGAAACCTTCCTCGCCATCCGGCGCCTGAAGCGGGAACTGCTGGCGGTGCGCCACGCCGTGTGGCCCGCCCGGGACGCGCTGAACCTGCTGCTGATCGAGGAGCATGCCCTCATCCGCCCCGGCACCAAGGTGTTCTTCCGGGACTGCTACGACCACACGATCCAGCTGATGGACATGGTGGAAACGTTCCGCGAAATGGCCTCGGGGCTGGTGGACGAATACATGTCGGCCGTGTCGAACCGGATGAACGAGATCATGAAGGTGCTCACGGTCATGGCGACCATCTTCATTCCCCTGACCTTCATCGTGGGGGTGTACGGGATGAACTTCGACACGAAGGCCTCTCCCTGGAATATGCCGGAGCTGACCTGGGCGTACGGGTATCCCGCCCTGTTGCTCCTGATGGCGGCCGTCGCGGGCGGGATGCTGTACTTCTTCCGCAAGAGGAAGTGGCTCTGAACCGGGACGCGACGGAGGGAGTATATTGATCGTAGGCGATGAATCCCGCGGGAGAATTCCCCGGCAGGAGGTGGGCCATGCGGTACTTGATCCTTGGAGGCGGGCCGGCGGGGATCTCCGCCGCCAGGACCCTCCGGAAGGCGAAATCAGATGCGGAGATCGTGATCGCCACCGAGGAAGCGGAGGCGCCGTACCTGCGGCCGCTGCTCCCCGACCTCATCCTCGGGGACGCGGATACCGAATCGGTCCTCGACCCGCAGGGGAAGGATCTCCGGGAGAAGGGGATCAAGACCCTCCCCGGCCGGATCGCAACGCGCCTGGACATGGGGAACCGTCGGGTGGAATTTTCGGACGGGACGAAGGAGGGGTACGACGTCCTCCTGATCGCGACCGGCGGCAGGCCGGACGTCCCGCCGGCGCTGAAGAAGGAGTTCCCGGCGATCCGCGTCTTCGACTCCTTTCGCGACGCGCTTGCTATCAAGGAGCGGGCGGCCCGTCCGGGCGGCGCGGTGGTGTACGGCCCCGGGTACCTCGCGATCGAGGCGTGCCGCGCCCTGCGGAAGGCGAAGAAGGAGGTCGTCTGGATCCAGCCGGACCTGCCGAGGTACGGGTACCCTATCTCGGGGGAGCTGGAGGCGAGTATCCTCGACGACGTCCGCAACCGGGGAGCGAGGATCAAGGACGGGGACGACATCGTCCACGTGTGGGAGAAGGACGCCGACACCTGCGTGGTCCTCACCCGGGACGGAGAGGAGATTCCCTGCTCCCTCGTGGTGGTCGCCACCGAGCGGGTTCCGTCCGCGGGATTCCTCGCGGGCAGCGGCGTGATGGTGGGGAGGGGGGTGCTGGTGGACGATGCGCTCCGGACGTGCGCCCCGAACGTGTTCGCGGCCGGGGACTGCGCGGAGTTCGCGGACAAGCCGAAGGAAACCGGGCGGATCAACTTCGGGTGGCGCAGCGCCATCAAGCAGGGCCACCTGGCGGGGGAGAACATGGCGGGGGGGAACCGGCGGTTCGGCAGCGAACAGGAGAACTACTTCTGGGCCCTCTTCGGGTTTTCCCTGCTGGACCGGACGAAGCGATGACGGGGAGCTCGTTTTCGGATCGCTTGAAGAGCGGGGACATCAAGCCGCCGGCGGCGGAGATGATCGGGTTTCGGATGGTGTCGTTTTCGGACGGGGAGTCGCGTTTCGAGATGGACGCGGGGCGCAGACATCACAATCCGATGGGGACGGTCCACGGCGGGATCCTGTGCACTCTGGCGGACTCGGCGATGGGGATGGCGTTCGCCTCCACCCTCGGAGAGGGGGAGACGTTCACCACCCTCGAGATCAAGGTCAACTACCTCCGACCCGTCTTCGAGGAGAAGCTGTTCGCCAGCGCAAAGGTCGTCCACCGCGGCAGCACAGTGGGGCTGGTGGAGTGCGATGTCACCACGGAAAACGGGAAGCTCGTCGCCCGGGCCGTCTCCACCTGCTCGGTGCTGAGGGGGGAGAAGGCGGAGGGAAGGTAAGCGATGGACGGCTTCGCGCTCCTCGTTGCCAGGTACGGTGTCACGGCGGTCTTCCTGTTCACCTTCCTGGAGAATGTCGGGCTCCCGATCCCCGCGTTCCCGGTGCTGATGCTCGCGGGGGCCTATGCCTCCACGCAGATCACCGCCGTATCGCTCGTCGTGGGGGTCGCGGTCGCGGGGGCGCTTCTTGCGGACGGGATCTGGTATTTCGTCGGCCGGTGGCGCGGGAAGCGGGTGCTCGATCACCTGTGCAGGATTTCGTTCAACCCGGACGCGTGCCTGGAGCGGGCCGTGGACGGGTTCCACCGGCGGAAGAGCGCCACCATCCTGTTCGCGAAGTTTCTCCCGGGCGTGAACACGATCATGCCGCCGCTGGCCGGCGTTTCGGCGATGCCCTTCCTTCTCTTCCTGCTCCTGGACGGCGCAGGCGCCCTCTTGTGGGCCGGTGCCGGGGTCGCCCTGGGGTTCGCTTTCGGGGAGAAGATTGCGGAGACGGCCCGGGGATTCCAGGGGATGATGGGCTGGCTCCTCCTTTCGGGGCTGGCCGCCACTGTCGCATGGAGGATCATCTACCGGCGCTGGCTGGTGAAGCGGTACAGCGCCAGGCGGCTCGCACCGGAGGAGGTGCATGGAAAGATGCAGGCGGGCGAGAGCCTTCTCGTTCTCGACCTGCGCCGCGACGACGACTACGAGGCCTCCGACCGGATGGTCTCCGGGGCGTTGCGCGTCCGTCCCGCTTCGTTCCACCGTCGCGCCCATCACCTTCCCCGGGACCGCGACCTGGTCTTCTACTGCACCTGACCGGGAGAGGCCACCAGCGCCAGTCTGGCGCGGATCCTGATGAAGCGCGGGTACGACCGGGTCGGCGTGATCCACGGGGGGTTCGACGCCTGGATGCGCCTGGGACTCCCCACGCAGCCCAAGGAGGATGAAATGCCTCTTCCGGCCATCCCGCCGAATCCTTCCGCTTGACGGGGGAGGGGGGCCGGATTATATTTCTCTGTCTGCCGTATCACGTTCCCTGGTAGCTCAACCGGCAGAGCGGGTGGCTGTTAACCACTAGGTTGCAGGTTCGAGTCCTGCCCAGGGAGCCAGCACTTTCCAAGCCCGCGGAGGGGAGTGAATCCTTCTGCGGGCTTTTTTCCTCGTCCCTTGTTTCATCCGGCTTCCCAAACCTCGTTTCCGCATGCTTGACGCGAAATACGTGGTGTGTAATATTATTGTCATTGGTGTGTATTCCTGGTGGGGGGGCGGACATGGGAGCGGTCAACATGGCACGCGTCAACCTGATCGTCGATAAGGCGAGTGTCGGGAAATTGCGCAAACTGCTCGGGACACACAGCGACTCGGAGACGGTGCGTGCGGCGGTGGAGCATCGCCTGGCGTCCCTGCAGGCGCTGGATGCCCTCCGTCGCCTTCAGGCGATCGGGGAACTGGAGGATATCTTTTCCCGGGATATGCGGACCAAGGGCTGACCCTTGTCCAACGTCATTCTTTTTGACACGTCGGTCTATATCTCCTACATCCGCAGAAAAGAGCATTCGGTTCTGGTGGACCGGGCCACTGAAAGTGGCCGGGTCGTCCTGTCTTCGGTTGTGGCCATGGAACTCTACGCCGGGGCCAGATCCCCGGCGGAGAAGCGATTGCTGGATCAGTTCGTCGAATCCATGAAGATTTTATCTGCCTACGAAACCCCGAGGGAAGACGATTGGGCACGGGGCGGTATCCTGGTGGAGCGATTCACGAGATTCCGCGGCAACGCCCAGGTCCGGGATCACTTCCGGGACATTCTTGTTGTTCTGGCTGCCGTGAACAGAAGCGCGGTCCTCGTATCATCGAACGCGCATGTGGCAAATTGGGGGAACTTACTGAAAAGACAAGGAATAACGCTTCGCCTCAAGATTTTATAAGATTTGGAACGGGACGCCCCAAAGAATCTCTGATAAAAGCCATCGAATTGACGCAAGTGGCCCCGGCCATGAGCGGCTCGCCGGCCGCAGTCTACGGTTCTGCGGCAGGGAAAAGGAACCACGTGTACTGTTAAATTGCACCCTCTTCACCCGTCGGTGGAGGGGGTGCCTTTTTTATTGGCATTCTTCTTCGTGCGGCCGACCCGAAGCGGTTCAGGTATTGACCGTTCGATACCGTCCGGCTCCCGGGTTCGGTTATTTTGTGAATTGACACCGTTCTTCTTGACGAAATCGACTATAAAATCCGCTAGTTTTTCGGCGACGGCCTGGGTTTCCGCTGGGCTGAGCTCCGTGTAATGTCGGGTGATATCGGGTGGTATTGATCCTGCCTTGCCACATTTTCCCCCAGATTTCTTCATGTCGATTCCTCCCTGCTCGATTTCCGTTGTGGGGGCGGTGGGGAAACCCGTGCTGGTTCAAATCCCGCCTTCGGCACCACCTTGAAACTAAAGGGGATTCCTGCTAAAATCGAAGTCCCCTTTCTCGTCCGAAAATGCCCCATATGGAAGTTTTATGGAAGTCTGGAATGAATGCGGCTCGCCTCTCCTCTCCGTATCAGAAATAGGGAAAGACAAGATCAGGAATTTGGCTTCGCACCAAGTTCCTTTTTTTCGTATTTTCGGCCCGTGGGGCAAATTTGTGGCCCGCGTGATTATTCCGTTGGGCAGTCGTTGGGAGTCCGTTCTCCCAGATTCTCCCGCGCCTCCTCCGCGATCTCGACTACGAGAAGTAGATGGAAGTGCGGTGGACGTGACAACAGTCCTGGTGGCGATGAGGTGCGTATCACTTGCCCCCCTTCCAACGCCGCAGGCGGGCGGCCTCATCGTAGAGCTGACCCCATACACGTTCGGATTGTCGACGCAGCCTCTCGTCGTGACGACGATCGTAGGCCTGAGCCTCCCGTTCGAGTTTCCGGTAATGCTCCAGACGATCAGCGGCGAGGTCTCCTGACTTCATCGCCTCCTTTACCGCGCAACCCGGTTCGGTGTCGTGGTGGCAGTCTCCGAAACGGCATCGCGCAGAGAGTTCGGCGATGTCCTCGAATACCGAGTCGAGGCCATCTTCGTCGACAAGTTGTAGCTCTCGCATGCCCGGCGTGTCGAGCAGCAGGCCGCCTCCGGTCAGCATGAAGAGCTGGCGGTGGGTCGTGACATGACAGCCACGGCCATCGCGTGCTCTAACCTCGCCGGTGGGCATCCGCTCTTCGCCGAGGAAGGCGTTGATCAGGGTCGATTTTCCCGCTCCCGATGAGCCGACGAAAGCCGCCGTCAAACCGTCGCGGATGCTTGCCCGAATCACTGCGAGGCCCTCTGACCGGAGAGCACTGGTCACGTGGACAGGCACTCCGGGACAGTGGCTCTCGACCTCGGCCATGCGCGCGGCGGTGTTCTCGCAGATGTCAGCCTTGTTGAGGATCACCGCTGGCTGGGCTCCGCTCGCCCAGATTCGGGTGAGGTAACGTTCGATCCTGCGAACATTGAAGTCCGCGTCAAGACCGCAGACGGCGAATACGAGGTCGACATTGGCAGCGACAATCTGGGTGCGTCCCTTGCGTCCAGCGGCTCCGCGGGTGAAAACCGTGCGCCTTGCAAGAACGTGCTCGATGATGGTGATGCGATCAGGGCCGGGTGCGTCCTTGAGGGCGACCCAATCGCCAACGGCAGGGAGTTCTTTATCCTCAAGCCGTGTGCGAAGTTTCCCGGCAAGCTGAGCACGACCGGCTCCCGAAGCGGACCAGACCATATACGCGCCGCGGTGCTCGGCGGCAATCCTGGCGGGGATGGCAGCGGGGTGTTCCGAGCGAGATAGTTGTTCTTCGAAGAATGGGCCAAAGCCCAGGGTAGACAGTTGGTACACGATAATGTCCTCCATAGCGCGCGGCGAAAGGCGCGCACGGTCGGCCGCATGCCGTCACGCCGAGGCGGGTGGCAAGACACACGGGCAGGGATCAGCGGTTGAGGAGATGAAAGCGCGCTGTGGCGGCTAGCGCCTACGGCGCACTCGGATCCTCACACAAGATCCATATGGAGAACGATGGCAGACATTAAGCACCCGGCGAGATCGTTGCACATCTACTACCGTGAAGAGAATAATCTTTTCGGAAGAATCGGTCAACGCGGTGGCCGGGGAAGCCAATCCCGGACATCAAGTGTCCAGAGTGGGTAGGGGGGAAACCCGTGCGGGTTCAAATCCCGCCTTCGGCACCATCTTGGGGTGGGCGAAACGGTCCTCATTTCCACCTGAACCCTCTTCCCGCTCTGTAACCGTGGGATTCTATTTCCAGACACCTAGGCCAATAGTCTTTCAAATTGGCTTAGCTGGTCAGTCTGATTCGAGATGGCTTCAATGGGTCGGAGCATCCGTTCTGTCAAGGGGCGACGGTGGAGGGTGCCGAGCGGGGTGAGGATCTTTTCCTGGATATCCGGTGCCAGCCGCAGTAAGCCCATAATCTGAGTCACCCTGGCACGGGTGACGCCTTCATGTCGGGCGATTTCGGCCTGACTGGCGACCTTTCCGGATTCCAGGGAATCTTTCCACTCGATAGCTTTTCGGAGGAGTTCCACTACTCGGGGGGTCTTGGGTACCTTGGCCGGTATGGGATTGCCAGGCGGGACCGAGCTTACCACTCGGCTGGGCGGCGCTCGTAGCCTCAGGGGCGTCCACGTTGCCATTTTCAAACGCACCCTTGGGCCCCCCAGGGCGATCTCGACCGTCTGTTCCCGGTAGGCGGCCACCGGGCCGTCATGGCGACCGCCCCCTGAAACATGGACGATCCGGAACCAGACCTCCGGGTCCACCTGGCGGCTAGTAGACCGGCACATTTGGGGAGCCAGCAAAGTTCCGGGGAGCGTGTCTCTGCCACGCTCTCCGTTTTTATTTGACTCGCCCCGGTACGTCCTCGTAGATGGTCTTCCGGTGATGTATGCCGAGGATATAAACGAGCTTCCCCTCGATCTTGAAGACAACGCGGTAATCTCCCACCCGAAGCTTCCAATACCCCCTCAAACTTTTCCTGAGGGGAAGTCCATACTCCTGGGGCGCCGTCATCAGGCGGGATTCGATCGCCTTCCGGATGCGTTCCCGCATTTTCACGTTGATCCGGGGTAGATCGACCTCTTTGACGTCGGGGTGATAGTTGACCGTAAGCGGCACGCTATCCCCAGACGTCCTTATGGGTGAGTGCCCGGGATGGTCTCGGAGACTTCTCCCGCGTCTCGGCAAGGTGCGCAAGATCGATATCTTCCCGGATCTCGATCGCTTCCTTGACGAGGTCGCGTACGGCGGTCGAAAGGGATACCCCTTCCGCCTTTGCCAAGTGGCCGACCGCCTCATAGAGCGGTTTTTCCAGCACGACGTTTACCCTCGGGTTTCTGGCGGGCATGCGGATGACCCCCTTCCTTTCGACAAAGTGTATCACTTTGGCCGCACCGAGGAAAGAGCTTCGTTCGTGGTTATTGCTCAGAGGAAATTCAGCCGCTCGGTCCAGTGCCCGGGTTCGTCCTGCCCAAGGAGCCATTCTTCCCTCGCCACCAACTCGCGGGGTCGCCTTGAAATCGCCGGTTTTCGCGGGGTCCTGCGCGAAGACGACGATCGCGGCGTGGTCGCGGAGCGCGATCCTGAGAACGCAGGACGATCGGCCCGGCTTCGGTCGCGACCCCGAGATACCGGTGGGCCGCACTCGAAGCTCTCCCGCTGCGCCTCGATCAACGCCGATGGACACGCCCCCTTCCCCTCTTTGTTCCGCTTGACGCGGCGATAGTCCGCATAATCGCGCATCGAGGTCGCGGGATTGCCGGACGGGTTGTAGAGGTTGCCCCGCCTGGCCGTCATCGGCTCGAGTCGCCGGGAAGTCGCACGCCCGGCACGAGCCCGGGAATGGTGCGCCGGAGCGCTCTTTCGACGACCGTCTCGAAACCCGCTTGCCCGCCAGGAAACGATCGTGCCGGGCCGTCGAGCCAGAGCATCGTCATCCCGTGCACGAGTGACCACAACACGAAGGCGAGCTCGTCGACGGGCCCCGAGTCCCCCCGAGCCGTTGCGGCCAGCGCTTCGACCGTGTCGGTGAGCACGCGGTAGGCGCGCTCCGACTCACGCACGAGCCGTTCTTCCGGCCTGTGCTCCGTGCTCGTGTCGCGTCCGAACATCACCCGCAAATGGGACGGATGACCGATCCCGAAGCGCACGTACACGCGTCCGATGGTGAGCAGACGAGAGCCCGGGTCGGCCTCCGTCCGGGCGGCAGCTTCGAGAGCGTCGGCAAAGACGCGAAAACCATCGGCCGCCACCTCGGCGAGGAGCGCCTCGCGGTCGCGGAAGTGGTGCGCAGGAGCAGCGTGCGAAACCCCCAGGCGGCGCGCGAGGGCTCGCGTCGTGACCGCCTTCAGCCCCTCTTCGTCGATGAGCCGCAGCGCGGCATCGAGGAGGGCACGTTTCAGATCGCCGTGGTGGTAGTGACCGGGGCGTTTGCGCTTCAACCGGAAGGGACTCACGAAGTGAGAGTAGCATACGGTCTTGACAGTGACAAGACCGGACTGTAGAGTGAATCTTGACGGTGGCAAGTTTTGCCGATTCTTCCGGAGGACCCATGCGAACGGCGATTCTGGACGGAGACCCACGCGGTCCCGGCACCATCACATGCTCCTCTGCCTCATCGCGCATTGGTTCTTGCCGGGGTTCTGAACTACCACCTCGTTCGCAACGAGGAGTCTCGACAGTCGCACTACCGGGCGAAGGGGCTCGTTGCGCCACCGCGTCCGGTTCCTCGATGAATTCATGAAACCATCTCACCCAGTAGAATTACAGGAGGCAGAAAATGGGGCTTGGAACAATATGTATCTATGTCGGCGGGGGATTAACCTTTATCGTGGCCCTACATCACACACGTTTTCACAAACTTTTTAAGTGGAAAGAACCGCTGGAATCCATGGGCTTCCCTCGCCGCTCACCAGAACTGACCCGTTTACGCTCTCCTGAACTGACCCACCCCTGATTTTCGGTTTATCGTTTCCTTTTCGGATTTGACCTGTCGATCGGCGAACGCACCGGGGGTATCGGTGC